>Ga0190265_10001751_pt1 | contig 14292 bp, 10 predicted proteins | sample Popmic124T_FD_133135 | JGI IMG/M metagenome (GOLD analysis project Ga0190265, IMG submission 133135) | Populus adjacent soil microbial communities from riparian zone of Indian Creek, Utah, USA - 124 T | ecosystem: Environmental > Terrestrial > Soil > Riparian zone | place: USA: Utah | collected...
ACCCCAAGGAAGCGGGCGCGGCGCGCAGCCTCTCCATGCTGCATTTGAACGCCGCACGCGCAGCACTCAACCCATGTCCGAAATCTCCAAAGCTTACGAACCCCAGTCCGTCGAATCGAAGTGGTACCAGTTCTGGCTCGACCGGAACGCGTTCACCGCCAATCCGCATTCGGCCAAGCCGGCTTACTCGATCGTCATTCCACCGCCGAACGTGACGGGCGTACTGACGCTCGGGCATGTGTTGAACAACACCATCCAGGACATCCTCGCCCGCAAGGCGCGCATGGATGGCAAGGAAGTGCTCTGGCTGCCCGGCACCGATCACGCCGGCATCGCCACGGAAAATGTCGTGAGCCGGCAGCTTCGGAAGGATGAGCACAAGACGAAGCAGGAGATTGGGCGCGAGGAGTTTTTGCAGCGTGTCTGGACCTGGAAGGAAAAGCACGGCGGCATCATCCTGCAACAGCTCAAGGCGCTCGGCGCATCGTGCGATTGGACGCGGACTCGGTTCACGATGGACGAGCATTACAAGAGCTGCGTCACGCGCGTGTTCGTGGACCTTTACAAGAAGGGCCACATCTATCGCGGCAAGCGCATGGTGAATTGGTGCCCCGCCACGCTCACCGCGCTCTCCGACGAGGAAGTGATCATGAAGGAGCAGAAGGGGTTCATGTATCACTTCAAGGTGGAAGTGGCGGAGCAGCCCGGCACGTTCCTGACCATTGCCACGACGCGGCCCGAAACCATTCCCGGCGACACGGCGGTGGCGGTTAATCCGAAGGACCCCCGCTATGCGCATCTCATCGGCCAGCACATCGTGCGGCCATTGCCGGCGGAATTGCCGCGTGAGCAGAAGCTCATCCCCATCGTGGGAGACGAGCATGTGGACTTCGAGTTCGGCACGGGCGTGTTGAAAGTGACGCCCGCGCACGACAAGGCGGACTTTGAAATCGGCCAGCGCCACAAGCTGGCCGTGGTGGAAGTGATTGAAGCCGACGGCAAAATGAACGCACTCGCCGGTCAGGACTTGAACGGGCTGGATCGTTTTGCCGCGCGCAAGATCGCGGTGGAGAAGCTCAAGGAACTCGGCTCGCTGGAGCAGGAAGAGCCTTACACGAACAACGTCGGCTACAGCGAGCGCGCGGATGTGCCCATCGAGCCGCGCCTGAGCGAGCAGTGGTTCCTGAAGTATCCGAGTGTGCCGCAGGCGCAAGCCTGCGTGGCCCTGAGTAGCACAGGCTACCAGCCTGTGTCGTCCGGCAACCTGCCGGACGGAACGGGAGAGGACTCACGAAGACAGAGCAGCGCTGCTTCGAGTTCGAGCGCCACCGCCATTCCGGTCGGCAGGTTGCCGACCGGAACGGGCAGGTTGCCCGTGCCACCCACCGGCGCGATGCAGTTTTATCCCGAACGCTGGGCTAAGGTGTACGACCACTGGATGACCGGCATTCAGGACTGGTGCATCAGCCGCCAGCTTTGGTGGGGGCATCGGATTCCGGTGTGGAGTAAGCGGGTGAAGGTGACCAAAGAGAACTGGGTCGACGAACTTCTTCCGTGGGGCTGGGACGAGTGGGTGGAAGGAAATTGGCAACGACACGCAGAAACTGATGCGGACGAGACGACGTTCGTCAGGCTGGTTCGCGTTAGTGATGGGAAAGAAATTGACCCAAAGGCTCAGCCCATGACGCCGGCCTTGAAACAGGACGAAGGCGAGTACGACGTTTATATCGCTACGCTCTCCAAGGATCTCGCGACCAATTTTGAAAACTGCGGCTTCACCCAAGACCCCGACGTGCTCGACACCTGGTTCAGCTCGTGGCTCTGGCCGTTCGCCACGATGGGCTGGCCGGAGAACACGGAGACGTTGAAGAAGTTTTATCCCACCACCGACCTCGTAACGGGGCCGGACATCATCTTCTTCTGGGTCGCGCGCATGATCATGGCGGGCTACGAGTGGATGGGCGAGATGCCGTTCCGCAACGTCTATTTCACCGGCATCATCCGCGACAAGCAGGGCCGCAAGATGTCGAAGTCGCTCGGCAATTCGCCCGACCCGCTAGACCTCATCGGCAAGTACGGTGCCGACGCCCTCCGCTTCGGCATCATGCGCAGCGCGCCGCAGGGCCAGGATTTGCTCTTCGACGAGCAGTCCGTGGAACTGGGCCGCAACTTCTGCAACAAGCTCTGGAACGCGTGCCGCTTCCGGCAGATGCAGGGGAGCGCGCCCGCCTCGGGCGCATTGGCGGGCGTCCCGCCTGCCGAGTTCGAAGCTGAAATCCGCCCCGAGCTGCTGACGAGCGATGACAAGTGGATTCTCCTGAAACTCGACGCCGCCATCCGCGACGTGACTGATGCGTTGAACAACTACAAGTTCAACGAAGCCGCCAACACGCTCTACCGTTTCTTCTGGAGCGAGTATTGCGACTGGTACGTGGAGGCCAGCAAAGCCGTTCTCCAGGCGCCGGTTGATCCAAACAATCCGCGTTCCGTCGCGCGCCGCGAGAACACACTTGCCGTGATCGACTTCGTGCTCTCGAACACGCTGCGGCTGTTCCATCCGTTTCTGCCCTTCATCACCGAAGAGTTGTGGCAAGGCATGGGATTCAATGGCGACCTGCCCAAAGATCAGGGCGGCGAAACCATCATGTTCTCGCACTGGCCGAAGTCGTTCGACACCGACTTCAAAGATCATTACGCGCTCGATGACTGCTATCTCGAACGGGTGGAGAATAAATATGAGTTAGTGCGGCAGGGCCGAAACCTGCGCAGCGAGGCGCGCATCCCGGGGAATGTCAAAGTGCGCTTCGTGTTGAAGCCGCTGAACGATCTGCCGCCGCATGATGTGGCAGTCATCAGAATCCTGCTGAATGCCGATCCATTCGAAGTGAATGCAGCGTTCGAGCCGAGCAAGGGCACCGCGCGCGCCCTCACTCCCCTGGGTGAACTCTTTCTGCCGCTGGAAGGATTGATCGACGTTCCCGCCGAGCGCGCTCGATTGCAGAAGGAGTTGGAGAGAATTCGCTCCGAAATCGAAAAGGTCTCGCAGAAGCTCTCCAATCCAAACTTCGCCCAAAAAGTTCCGCCGCAAGTGCTGGCCGAACATCAGCAACGTTTCGCCGACTGGAACGCGAAGCACGCGCAGGTGCTCGCCGCTCTCGACACCCTCGGCGAAGGTTGACGACGCCAGCGAGCGCCGCGCCGGCAAATCGATCGCGACCTGAGCACAAGCATCGGGTCTCGCAACGTTCACGGGAAGCGCGTGCCCTTGCGCGATGTTGAGTGGAGACCGGCCGAGCTTGTCGCTCCAAACGAAACGGCGTGCGCCATTTCTTCTTTGGCCCTCTTCAGTTGCAAGTCAGGAAGTCCCCGTTAATCATTGCGCGGGTATGAATTTGGACGAGGCACAACGGAAAAAAGTGAGTGATTGGATCGGCGAAGGCGCAAAGCTTTCGGAGATTCAAACGCGCATCGGAAAAGAATTCGGCATCAGCATGACGTACATGGACGTGCGTTTCCTGATTGATGATCTGAAGCTGAAACCGAAAGACGCCCCGTCGGCGGCGCCTGTGAATATCGCGCCTCCAAAGGAAAGTGTCGGCACGACGCCGGCCAACTCTCCAGCCGCCACGGTGGGCGCGCCCTTGCCCGAAGGCCAAACTGGCGGAGCTGTTTCAGTGACAGTGGATCAAATCGCCCGTCCCGGTTCCGTCGTCAGCGGGCGCGTCAAGTTCAGCGATGGCCAGGGCGGCGCATGGCTGATCGATCAAATGGGACGGCCGGGATTGATTCCCGATCAACAAGGCTACCGGCCGGCGCCCGCGGACATCGCCAATTTCCAGGCGCAGTTGCAGAACGAGCTGGCGCGGCTGGGTTTTTAGTTTGCAACGTCCGCCGGCCGAAAGCCGGAATAGGAAGCGCGCCCACCACCCATGCTCGTGCGGCCCGCGCAGGAGCCCCAAGGCAAACCAACGTTAAATGGAAAACCCCGCCACTCGGCGGGGCGTGTGTAACCCAAACACACTCGGACGGACACGAAGAATGACCGTCAGGCACGGCCCTTGGTTTCACACAAAAACCATTTCCTTCCCCGGCGCTGGTGCCGAAACGCAAAGATCAAAGTGTTACCAGTATCGGGGAACGTAACTTGTGCCCTTTACCCATCCCGCGCATACATTCGGGCCAACCCAATACTCAAGTGATCCAAATCACGTACGTGCTATGAAAACGCCAAAATTCCATTGCCTGTTCCCTGCCATTCGGTTGTTCGTCTGTCTGGTTGCCACGGTCTCCATACTGGCGAATGCCCCTCGCGCGAGCGCGGCAGTAATCGTCAACGTCGTCGAGACCGGCGGCGACAACGAAGCGACCGACACCGTCCCGGCCAAGTGGACGGGAGTGACGTATGTTGGCGGTATCGCCAATGAGCCGGTGACTGGCCTCCCGGCCGGATCCTCGTACACGGTGCTGACCTTCAGCAATAATTCGCCGTCTTACGTCGATCGCAACCATCGATGGACGCATGCCTCCGCGACCGTCCTGATTCCCTCTTATCTCATCGGTGCGGAATACATCATGATTGGCAATGACAACCGCGATAACGCGGGCCTGCGGCTGGATGTCACCGTCAACGGACAGGTCCGGTGTTATTTGCTGATCGATAATCGCCTGGGTGGTAACGCCGCTGATCCGCCGACCTTCAGTCCGACACTCATGTCCTGGGTGACCGACGAGGGCTGGGCGCCGGTCATCACGGGCGTCAATCGGGCCAATAATCCAGCTTTTGCCGATGAGATTGGCATCGATGAAGGCGCGGACGGAACGATCAACAATTGGAATTCCATTTACGCCAAGGATTTTGCGGCCGGCACATTTCAACTGAAGCAACCGGACAATGCGGGTCAAAACATGTACGGCGTCGTTATCGTTGGCATTGGACCCAGCACACCGCCTCCAGCTCCCGATCCCATCGCCGTGATCAATGGCGATGCGCAGGTAACTCTCACGTGGTCGAACGCGCTGACTGCCACCGGCTACAACGTGAAACGTGCCTCGACGGCAGGCGGACCGTATAGCACCATCGGCTCGCTGGCCGGCACCTCGTTCACGGATTCCCCTCTGGTCAACGGCACGGACTACTTTTACGTCGTCTCCGGCACCAATATTCTCGGTGAAGGAACCAATTCGCTGGAAGTCGTGGGACAGCCCAACGCGATTGTCACGGGTATAACCGCGGCGGGCGGAACGAACCAGGTCACCCTGAACTGGACCGCTCTGGCGGGCGCGAGCAGCTACAGCGTTCTGCGATCCGGCACGAGTAATGGAACCTATTCTGTCGTGGCCAGCGGCATCGCGGGGACGAGTCATCTGGACACGACGGCGCCGAGCGGCAGCGTTCTTTTCTATCGAATCTCGGCGGACCTGGGCGCGAGCGGCGTCAGCGGACAGTCAGAAAGTATTCCCGCCGTGACTGCGCCGGGCGCACCGGTGGTGACCGCGTCTCTCTTCGCCGCGACAGTTATCCGAGTTGGCTGGATTGGCGATGCGGTGGTGTCCGGGTTCAATCTGGAGCAATCTCCGGACGGCGTAAATTTCTCACCGCTGGCGGCGACGGCGGGGAATCAGAGCAGCTATTTGAACACTGGTCTGGCCCCGAGCACGACGTATTTCTATCGAGTGCAGGCATCGAACGAAACGGGTCTTTCAGGATACTCGGCTATTGTCAGCGATACGACACCGGCCATCGGCTATAACATCAACATCCAGTTGGGCACCGCTCCCGTCCCCCCCGGTTACTTGAAAGACATCGGCGATCTGTATGGCGATCGCACGAACGGTTTCTTTTACGGATGGATCACGGTTGGCAACACGAACATCACCGTGGATGCGCGCTACCGCAACAATCCGAACGCACCGGATTTGCGTTATGACACGCTCAATCACCTGATGAAGGCGGGGGTGAACGACCCGAATATGAGCGCGATCTGGGAATTCGAAATCCCCAACGGATTCTATCGCGTTCGCATTGTGGCGGGCGACCCGGACAACGCCGATCCCAATGCAGACAGATTTCAATTCAACGTCGAAGGTGCTCTCACCCCGGACCATATTCCCACGCTGAATCCGTTTTCCAATCGCTTTGGCGACTTTACAGTCTCGGTGGGTGTGTCCGACGGGCGCCTGACCATTGGCAGCGGCCCACTGGCCCGCAACAACAAGATGTCTTTCGTGGACATTTACCCCGCCGTTCCCGTCGGGCCTGAGATCACAGCACAACCGCAGAGCATAACCATCGAGGAAAACCGCGCCGTTGCATTGTCGCCCACGGTCACGGGTTCCGCGGTATTGATGTATCAATGGTATTTCGCGGACGCTCCCATTCTGGATGCGACCAATCGCACTCTGAGCTTCCCGCGTCCCCAGATAGCGGACGCGGGCAACTATTTCGTCGTGGTGACAAACTACGGTGGCGTGGTCACAAGCTCGGTAGCGGTCCTGACCGTGACGGAAGACAATACTCCGCCGGCTATCGTTTCCGTGGGCAGCCTTGACGGAATCCACGTCGGTATTTGCTTCAGTGAGGAAATTGATATCACGTCTGGCGCTGCCTCGGAATTCGGCAATTACTCGATCAACGGCGGCAACGTCGCGGTGGATGCGGTCACTTTCCGGCCCGACGGCAAGTCAGTGATGTTGCGCCTGAACACTCCTGCTCCGCTCATTGGCACATTTGCGCTGGACGTTTTTGACGTGCCGGACTACGCGGGCAACTCGACCGTTTCGAGCACCAACGGCGTGGCCCTCGGTTTCACGGCCCAGGATGTCGGCGGGCCGGCGTTCCCGGGCCGCAATTACACTTGCGACAATGAGACGTTTGAAATGGTTGGCGGCGGCGCGGACATCTGGGGCGCGGCTGACCAGGGCTACCTCGCGACGACCCTCGTCTCGGGAGACTTCGACGCGCGGGTGCGCGTCACCGATCTGCGCGGGTCGAATGCAATTACGAAAGCTGTTCTGACCGCGCGGGAAAGCACCAGTGCCGACAGCGCGGCGATCACGGTGGGACTCAATCCGCCCGCGCCGGGTCGCAACCAGATTGAAACCGGCCTTCGTCCCACGACGGCAGCCGCCACGGTGGCGGTCGGCGGCAGTTTCATTCCCGCGGGCGTACCGAATGCGTGGATGCGAATCAGGCGCGCCGGAGATCTCTTCACCACCTTTCGCAGCGCGAACGGGACTGACTGGATCCAATTGGGCCAAACCAATTTGAGCTTCCCGGCGGATCTGCAGGTTGGCTTCGGAGTCACAGCGCATGACAACACGTTGCTGGCCACCGGCACATTCAGTGGATTCACGACGACGGCGCCTCCGTCGCAACCACCCATTGCCAACTTTGGTTTTTCGGGGGGCGCTTTCGGCGGGGCAATTCAAACCCAAAGTGGAGCTACCTACACCGTTCAGTATAAGGATGATTTCAATGTGCCAGGCTGGAGTTTTCTCATGACCATCAATGGCGACGGAACGGTGAAAACGTTTAGCGATCCCACGCCACCGCCCTTGATGAGGTTTTATCGGATAGTGACTCCGTAACGAGCGCATGGCGAACCCGGCGTGAGCGGTTGCAATTCAGGCGTCCCGCTGGCTGGGTCGCTGAGCTTGGTCGATGAAACACGCTCGTCCATCGCCCGGTCGCAAGGTCGCAGTGAATCCGAATCACTGGTCGGAGAGCAGCAAGCATTCGGTCAGCTTCATGATCCCGGCGGCGCATTATGAGGACATTCACTATCATTGCACCCGTTGTGGGAAGAGCGCGATTTTCACAGCAGAAGATCAGAAGGTGACGTATGAGAGTCGCAAGGCATACATTTGGCAGCGGAGAAGTCTTTGTCCGGATTGTTTTCGCGAGCGCCGACAAATTGAGCGGGACATTCGCCAGTGCCAGACATGCTGGCGCGACAAGAAGCGCGAGTTGCAGTGCGACCGAGAGTTTCTTCGACGGTGGCTTGGTTTGTTGGAGAGACACCCCGAGTATGGTGGACGAAAGAATCATGCAGGCATCACCATGTTGCGCCGCTTGGTTGCCCAATCGGCCTAACATAGAGCGCTACAGCGCCGCCCCGCTGGGCAGTCGGACGGTTCGGTTAATTTGTCAGCGATTGTTGCAGCCGACCGGGATTTCCGACGGCGGTCGCAGAGTTTGGTCGTTGACTACGCCGCTTCGGACATGATTCGGCGACTTACATCTTTTGGACTCGCGGTGGCAGTTTTCGCTGTCGCTCTTTCCGGCATTCTCTTTTGGCGAGCTTCATCCGCATACTCCGTGCTTCGAGAGCAGAGCGCTGTGACCGTGGAGCAGGTTGCGCAAGCCTCAGACCGTTCCAACATTTGGTTCATGGTGATGATGGTTTGCGTTGGCGTGGCGAACGTCTTGTTGGCATACCTAGTCACACTGAAACGTAGAGATGAAAAGACCGTGGCCTAAGCAGGGCGCTGCGCTGGGCTTGATCGTTGACCGCTATTCACATGACAACAAAGCATCGAATTTTCACGATGAACTTCGCGAGCGTCTATCCGCTCTATGTCGCCAAGGCAGAAAAAAAGGGGCGCAAAAAGTCAGAGGTTGATGCCGTCATTTGCTGGCTGACCGGCTACAATCAGCGGGAGTTGGATGGTCAATTGAAAAAGCAGACCGACATTGAGACCTTCTTCAAGGAAGCTCCCAGGATGAATCCTTCCCGAGCATTGATCAAAGGTGTCGTTTGCGGCGTCCGGGTGGAGGACATTCAAGAGCCGACCATGCGGGAAATACGCTACCTCGATAAATTGGTCGATGAGTTGGCCAAGGGGAAGGCGATGGAGAAGATTTTGAGGGCCTGACCTCACCTTGACCGGAACCCCGCGCGGCGGGAGACGTGGTGGATGCCGCCAAAAATCCCACGCGGCCACGGCAGCAAATCAAGTTGTGGAACCGGAGGCGGGCCGTGCGGTTACTGAGCAACCTTCTCAGTTTTCTTATCGAGACGCTTCACCTGGATATTGCGATAACGCACGAATTCTTTCGTGTGATCGCCGCCCCCGTGGACCTGCAACGCGATCCCGCCCTTGGCCGGATGTCGGACTTCCTTTTCCTGCCATTCCATGATTTTCACGCCATTGATCCATGTGGTGATGCGGGGCGGGTTGTCCTCGATTCGGGCGCGCAGTTCGTTCCATTGACCATGCCGCCAGAAATAGGGCCACGCCTCCGGGAGAACCGGCAGCGCGACGGGTGGCTCGCCCGTCGGCTTGTCAGAAATCTCCGTGACTTTTTCCTTGAAGCTGTAATTGCGGACGTGCGGCTTGCCGCCGAGTCCCTCGCCATAAATGCCCATGAGGTTGCCGCCGGAGTGGTAGTCGATCATCGCCTGCCACGCTTTGCCATCCTCCGTGCTACGCAGGAAAAGGCCGCTGTCCGGCCCGAAATCATTTTTCATTTCCAGCTTCACCTCGAAGTCGCCGTATTGCTCGTCCGTGATGATGATGCCGCCGTTCCCCTTGATGTCCTGCGAACCAACGATCGCGCCGTCCTCGACGACCCATTTTCCGCCGCTGCGATTCGTGCTCGCGCGGCTGTGGCCCGTCTTCGCGCTCACATGCCAGCCCGCGAGGGTCTTGCCGTCATAGATGGCGACAAAGCCGTCCGCAGATTTTTCCTGCGACCAGGCGGGAGACCAAGACAGACCAACCAAGGTGATGAGAGTCAGCGCGCGTTTCATAATCGCCTCCTTAGTTCCCCGGTGTCGCGTCGCCTTTTTCCAGACCGAGCGCCCATTTGATGCCGCCGAGAACGTGCTTCTGGTAGCGCTTGTTCTCCCAAACGTCCTCGCGGTGGCCGAGTGAAGTATAGAAAACCTTGCCCGTGCCAAAGTCTTTGCACCACGCAATCGGAAAGTAGCCGGACTGCTTCTTGTTGTTCGGGTGTTTGTCGAGGCCGAGGAGATTGTGGACGCTCGCGCGATCGAAACTCTTGATGATGTAAATCTCTTCCTGTTCCACGCAGAACGATTCCCCAAAATGTTTCACCGCGGGATGGTTGGGGTCCTGCACCAGGCATTCCACACCAACTTGCGCGCCATGCGTCTGGAATTCGCCGCCCAGCATTTCAATGTAGGGCCGGAAACCGTGGAAGGTATCGCTGCCCGAATGCATCGCGATGAAGGCATGGCCGTCCTTCACCCAATCGATGAAGCCTTGTTTGTCGGGCAACGGTAGGTTCCCGGTGGTGTTGGCGAAGATGACACCATCGTATTTTTTGAGGTTCTCCAGGCTCAACTTTGCGAGACTTTCCTTCAGCGCGGCATCAAATTCGTCCTGGGCGGCCTTGGCTTTCTCCGCATCGAACGCCGCGATGTCGGTTTCGTATTTGGCTTTCGCTGTTTCGAATCTTTTCAAATCAGACTGGTATTTCTCCCTGGCCTGGTCGTCCGCGTCCGCAGCCAGTTCTCTTGGGCGCTGCGGCGGATTGGGTTTCTGCGGCACTTTGATGCCAGGCTGTTGCGCATAATCAACAATCGTGAAAGCACCGCCGCTTTCCCTGGCGATTTGGCCGAGAACTTTTTCCGCCGTGGCAATGGAACTGTGGCGGAATTCCGTTGTAACCGTGACGACCAGGATTTGTTTCGGCGCGGCCGAAGCGTTGAGAATGATCCCGCACAGGCCCAGGCCAAAGGCAAGTTTCGCCGCGAATGAATTGGTTTTCATGATTGTTTGTGTGGTTGTGCAGACGGTTGTGCGCCGAAGAAATTCGATTGCGAGGCCGCAAACGGGGAAGTTGAACATTGAAGATCGACTTCGAATGTCGAAAATCCCGCCGACATGATTCGATCGTTCGCGTTCACGACACAGGGCAAGCTGCACAGCGCGGACCTCGAACGCTTCCTGATGCCTACGTTGTTGAGCGATACGAATCTTTTCCTTTGGATCGATCTGGAGAACCCATCGCCCGAAGACGTGAAGTTCATTCTGGAGGACCTGTTCCATTTCCATCCACTCTCGATCGAGGATTGCGTGAAAGAGAGCCAGTCGCCGAAGGTGGAAGAATATACTCCGAAGGAGGGCGACAAGTTTTCGCCTTATCTCTTCATGGTCATTCACGCGGTGGATTACAGCCGTAAGGACTGTGTTTTCGGAACGAGTGAACTGGATTTCTTTTTGGGCAAGAATTTTTTGGTGACCCACCACACCGTGCCGCTGCGCAGCATTGCGCAGGTCGAGGAAATGTCGGTGAAGGGGAGCCTGGGCGTCGCCCGCGCGCCCGATCGAGTCGCGCATAAACTGCTCGATTCGCTGGTGGACAATTACAAACCCGCGCTGGAGGAGCTTTCGATCGAGATCGCGGAACTCGAGACGGCGGCGCTGGAGAGGCCGTCGAAGGAAACGTTGAACCGGATCATCGCCGTAAAAAAGGAGGTCTATCATTTGCGCCGCATTATTGGTCCGCAAAGCGAAGTGCTGGCGCGGTTCGCGCGGGGCGAGTTCAAGGTCATCCGCCCACACCTGGTTCCTTACTATCGAAACGTGTACGATGCGCTTTTTCACATCTCCGAGATGGCGCAAACTTACGCGGATTCTCTGACCGGCACGCTGCAAGTGTACTTGAACATGTCTTCCAACCAGACGGGGGAAGTGGTGAAGCTCCTGACGCTGATTACGGTCTTGACGACCCCGGTGACGATTGTGGGCACGTGGTATGGGATGAATTTCAAGGACATGCCGGAATTGACCTGGGCGCATGGTTATTGGGTGGCCGGGGGCATCACGGCGGTCTCCACCCTCGTGACGTGGATTTATTTCAAGAGGAAGAAGTGGTTTTGAGAGAATTACGAATGACGAATGTTGAATGACGAAATAAGCAGGAAGGGCAAAGCCAAAAATGCGTTTCTGATCAAAATCGAGCCGCGTTGGTTCGCGCATTTTGGCTTCATTCGTCATTCGTCATTCGCCCTTTGTCATTAACCCCATGCCCAGCAAGAGCAGTTTCCTCGATAAAGTGCTCGGCCGTTTGCCGCGGCTCGACAAGGAGGGCTTGCAGAGCGTGGTCGAGCGGCTCGCGCACGAGCGCGCGTTTCTCGAGACCCTGTTCAACACCATTGAAGACGGCGTCCTCGTTTTGGATGAGGAAGGAAGGATTGATTATTTCAACGATGCGGCCATCCGTTTGCTCGGTCTGCCGCAGGCGGCGGAAGGCCAAAGTGTGCGCCGCTTTCTGCCCGAGTTGGATTGGGAACAGATAGCGGCGATGGACCGTGCGGGCGGGCAACGCGTGGCGCGGCACGAGTTTGAGGTTCATTACCCGCGGCCGCGTTTTTTGCACGTCTATGCGGCGCCGCTCGACGCCGCGCACCGCGGCGGCAGCGGGGTGGCCCTGATCCTTCACGATGCCACCGAGGCGCGACAGAAGACTTTCGCCGCGATTGAAAGTGAACGGAGCCAGGCGCTCACCATGCTGGCGGCCAGCGTCGCGCATGAGATTGGGAACCCGCTCAATGCCTTGAGCATTCACCTGCAATTGCTCGAACGCGAAGCGAAGCGGCTGAGAAAACTTGTTCCTGAGATTCGAGACCTGTCGCGGGGTTCCAAACAACTCTCTTCGACCGGTGGCGACGTGATGGAGATCGCGCTCAAGGTCGAACGGTACCTCGGCGTGGCCAAAGGCGAAATCAACCGGCTCGATTACATCATCACGCAGTTTCTCCAGGCCATCCGCCCTGTGCCTCCCCAAATGCAGATGGCTTCCATCAATGACGTGGTGCGCGAAACTCTCGAATTGCTGCGGCCCGAGATCGGAAACCGCGGCATCAACATCGAAGAGGAACTCTCGGAGAAAGTCGCGCTCGCGCCGATTGACCCGGCCCAGATCAAACAAGTGCTGGTGAACCTCTGCAAAAATGCCCTCCAGGCCATGACGCGCGGCGGCGTGCTTACGCTCGGCACCGAAGCACGGGACGACGGCGTGTGCCTGGTCGTCAAGGACACCGGCGGAGGCATTCCGCAGGACCTGCTCAATCGCATCTTCGAGCCGTTCTACACGACCAAGAAAAAAGGCAGCGGGCTGGGCCTCATGATCGTGCAACGCATCGTGCGCGACCACGGCGGACGCATCCAACTGGAGAGCAACGTCGGGCAAGGGACGATTTTTCGCATTTGGCTGCCCCTCACCGAACGTGCGCCGCGCTTGTTGAGTTCGCCGGCGAATCCCGCGCCGCCCACGGCCTGACGAGGATCATCTGCTGCGCGCTTATCGCTGGAGCAGCTAACCGCCTGAGGCAATCTCCTGGTGAATGCGCGTCATCCGCTCCAGGGGCGGGCGGGACTTGCGTTGAAGGACGCTCATGTCGCAGAGGGAATTGCCACTGAAGCGTTACGCCACGAGAACCGTGCCGTCCTCTTTGTGTCGTCCTTGTTACTTGTGGCTAGTCGAATCGCAAATTCTTGCCAGCCCGGAAACCTCGCAGGATCTTTGCCGCGAGTTGCCCTCCGATGCATGCCAATATCGTACCAGCCGCGATCAGCCCGGCATGACGGGCCTCGGGGACCGGTTGGATGTTGAACTGCATGACAATAGCTTCATTAAAAAGCCCAGCATTGGCGGTCGTGGCGTTGAATGTAGAGCCAAAGGCCGTTTGCGCCAAACCAGTGTTATCTGGATAAACCGCATCAGCATTTCGCCCGCTCGTGAATCCCTGGGTGGCAATTTCGATAAGGAGGTTTCCGCCGGTGTAGGTGAAGGGAGTCGTGAAGAGGATTTGCCCGAACGCATTGGGTGAACTGCCGCCCAGGAAAACGCCCGCGTTGATGGTCAATGGACCAGTCCTTACCATGACTTCATCCGCACCGCGGTTGTTTGCGAAAATGGAGCTCAGGCTGCCCGGCGCATTCACTGAAGTGCTTAACCGAATTTCATAATTGGCAAGGGTCTTGGGCAGGCAAAGCGCTTTCGCCCCCGTTCACACGAAAGCCAATCCCGACAATCTGGTAACCTACCATGGACGTGAGCAACGATCCGCCATACACCTGTTGGAAGCGTTGCTGCGCGTCCATTCCCAAAGGCGAACTGTCGCTGCTGCCTGCTTCGGTGCTGGCATTGGCACCGGGGATCACAACCAATGCCGCCCGAGCCGGCGTGCAGATTAACAACAACAGCGCGCTGAACGTGACCAGCAGGTACCGCGATGAAGCAAAAAACATTGGGCGGTTCAGTAGCCCAGGAGAAACCTCCTCGACAAGACAATTTCCAACTCGTGAATCGGATCGGCA
>Ga0190265_10001752_pt1 | contig 14283 bp, 12 predicted proteins | sample Popmic124T_FD_133135 | JGI IMG/M metagenome (GOLD analysis project Ga0190265, IMG submission 133135) | Populus adjacent soil microbial communities from riparian zone of Indian Creek, Utah, USA - 124 T | ecosystem: Environmental > Terrestrial > Soil > Riparian zone | place: USA: Utah | collected...
ACGTTGCTGGGGGGAGAATACGGCGCTGCAATGCTCGCCTCCCTCTGGCCTTAGTAACGTCACAGCAGCGGCAGGCGGAGTGTTTTTCAGCATCGCGTTGCTGCGCAACGGCACGGTCGTGTCGTGGGGTGGAAGCTCAGGAGTTCCGCCACCGGGATTAGGTAACGTGGCAGCCATTTCAGCGAGCCCCGGTCATTGCATGGCACTCCGAAGCAATGGCACCGTCGTCTGCTGGGGGGGCAACGACTGGGGCCAAAGCAGTGTGCCCTCGGGTGTGAGCAATGTCGTGCAGGTGTCCGCAGGTGATAGATACAGCCTGGCAGTGAAGAGTGACGGCACAGCAGTTGTCTGGGGAAAAGACTCCTTTGGCAAAGCGGCAACGTTGGCAAATTTGAAATGGATTTCTGCCGTAGCTGCGGGACGGGATTACGACAACGGGATCATCGCTGACCTGCAAATCAGCTCGATTCGTAAGTTGGACAATTCAGCGTCCATCCGATTTCAGACCTTTGCTCGCGAGCAATACTCTATCGAATACAGGTCCGGAGCACAGGCATCGTGGATGGCTCTTGCCGGCGGGACAGTTTTAGGAACGGGCGGGGAGGTGGAAGTAATTGACGCCCAAACGGCCAACCAACGATTTTATCGAATCGTGAGCCCGTAGAACTAACGGGGCCATGCGCAGCGTAGCCATCAAGATCCCATGAAAGAGACTTCAATAGAGGTTGTCCGGGATCCGATGCGGGGGAGAAGGTTCGTGCCAATCGCTTTGCGCGGAGAGCGCACCAACGGTGGCGAGCAACAGCAGCACAGCCAACTGGCCACGGGCAAGGTTCATGTTTTCAAGAGTAGAAGTGGGCGCGGGGAATTCAAATCCATCTCTGAGAAAGGCGCGAAGGTTTACACCCAAACCTGAAACTGGTATCTGTCCTCCATGATTCAGCCGGAAGAGCTGGTGGGTGGCGAGTGGGCCGAATGGTACCGACTCACGCCCGCGCAGCGCTGGCTGGAAAGCGAGAAGCTCTGGCAAACCTACCTCGCCCTCGGAGGCTCACTTGATCCCGAACCCGATACGCAAAGTCCTTTCTTCGATGCGAAAGGTGAGCGTGGCACATCGGCAAAACAACAAAAGATCGAATCGGCTGTTCGGCGCGAGTGGACTTCGCGATTGGAGAAGCTGCGCCAAGCCCGATGAAAAGCGCGAACGCGGCACCCTGGTCTTCGTGAAGCACGAAGGCTCATGAAAAATTGTTCACGAACATTTCGCGGCGGCGGAATGATGGCGCGAATGAGATGAAACCCGGCGTCTATATCGAAACGACCATTCCCAGTCTGCTCACGGCCTGGCCCAGCCGGGACGTGGAAATCGCGGCGCAACAAATTGCCACGCGTGAATGGTGGGAGAAACGCCGGGCTGACTTTGACTTGTATGTGTCTCCTGAAGTTCTCGACGAAGCTGCACAAGGGGACACGGAAGCGGCCCGCACGCGGTTGGCTGCCATCGCGGGTTTGCCTGTATTGGCCGTAAACGACGATGTTGAGGACATCACGCGGCGGATTCTCGCCACCGGCCTGATTCCGCCGCGCGCCAATCGCGACGCCGCACACATCGCTTTTGCGGCTGTGCATGGGATGGATTTTCTGCTTACCTGGAACTGTCGGCATATTCACAACGCCATGATTTCGCGCCGTCTTGAGGGAGTTTGTGCTGCGGCAGGTTTTCCGCTGCCTGTCCTCTGCACCCCGCGAGAACTGATGACAAGATAGAAGAGCGAAATGAAACACGAGAATCCCATCGAAGAAATCTGGCGGATTCGAGACGAACTCGGCGAGCAAGAAGGCTACGACGTGCACAAACTTTTCGAGCGGCTCAGGCGCGAAGAAAAGAAACACGGTGACCGGCTCGTGCATAACGTGAAGCAGCGTGCATCGGAAGAATCCGGCGCCGTGTTGCGCGAGAAACCGCCGAAGCCCGAATAATGACCAGCATTGCTCGATAACTTGTTGTGGCTCTCCTCCCCATTTCAGCGTTCAGCTTTCGCAGTTTCAGATTTTCCGGGAACAGGCTCATGGAAAATCGTTCACGAACATTTCTCGGCGGCGGAATGACAATGGAACTTGGAAGCAGTTTGTGGGGTCCCCATCGTTAGCCGATCATGATCGCGAACTCCGTCACGTTTCGACGCCATCGATGTTTCAAAAGCGAGTGGGCTGGTTTCGATTTCATCAAACCCATCTCCGTGATCATCGGCCGAAATAACACTGGAAAATCACATCTCCTCGATTTAGTCGAAAGTCTTTGCACACCCCAAGTTCTTTACAGGAAAGGATGGCAATATCGTTGCAGTGGAGTTTTCGAAGATTCTTCGCTTCGAGCACGATTCCGTCAGGAAGTATCTGGCTGTGAACTTCAACACAATCATTGGGACAGCCATGGCAAACATTTCGTGAACGCGGCGGTAACGTGGGAAGTCGACGAGACGGGCTAAGTGACCGAAGTAATTTTTCCAAGTACGTTCCAGATTCCATCCTTAGGCCCTTCGTCAGACCGGGCTCGTTTTGCCGTGTTGAAAACGATTCTGGCGAATGCAAAACACCAACTGGGTGGGCGCACGTTCCGGCGATTGTTAGCTGATCGAGATATTCAACCCGAAGGCGCCGAACTTTCCGTGGGTCTTTCTTCAGACGGTAAGGGAGCGACAAATATCATTCGGCGATACATCACTACCTGCAGTCCAAAGTTTCCCCGCGAGTTGATTCAAGAGAAACTCCTTACCGCATTAAATGAAATCTTTGGTCCGGACGGAGATTTCACCGAAATCCAAGTGAAGCTTCACGACGAGCAACAACCGGAAACGGCTCATTTGAATGCGTGGGAGGTTTTTCTCGGCGAGAAAAGAAAGGGGCTTATTCCGTTGAGTCGATCCGGTAGCGGACTGAAAACGATAATTCTGACTCTCCTCAATTTGTTGGTCATTCCAGAAATCGAGAGCAAACAAAAGAGCAACTACGTGTTCGCCTTCGAAGAGTTAGAAAACAATCTCCATCCCGCTCTGCTTCGACGCCTTTTCCAATATCTCGAAAAATACGCCGTGAGTGAAAAAGCATCCGTTTTCCTTACAACGCATTCCAGCATCGCCCCTCACCCTCATTCCCTCTCCCCGTTGAGGGGAGAGGGAGGTCGGAAGTGCCTGGCAGTTCCAAATCGCACTCGTGGGCGCCCGGCGCCTGACGAGAGGGCTGTACTCTTTAAGCCGTTCAGAGCGACCAGCCCTTGCCGTATTTGCGATGGAGCAGGTTGCTGGCAGGCTTTAAATTCAGGATTTTGCCGCTGAGCGTGTCGTACTCAATCGGGCCTTCCACCAGCGTCGCCAGGTTGGCGAGTTGGGCGAGCTCCGTGAGCGGGCCGCCAATGTCGAAACTCGAGAAGGTCTTCCCGTTGCCTTTGCACGCTTCGATCCATTCCCATTGGTGGCTCTGGACGCGCGGCAGCGATTCCGGCGGCCCTCCAGTGAAATCTTCAAACTGTTTCTCGGGCAGCAGCACGTAGCTGGCGTTCCAAGGATTGTCAGAATAGATCGATCCTTTCGATCCAACCAACAAATCTCCCCAGCCGCCGCGTTTGTATCCGAGCATCAGATCTTCGGGCGGTTTTTCCTTCGCATACCACGTTAATTTCACTGGCGGCAATGCGCCGCGCGCGGGCAGGTCCATCACCACTTTCAGCGACGTTGGATAACCTTCGGCATCCCTTTCGGAGGGCCAGGCCTGAAGCCGGATGACCACCTTGCGTGAACCGGGATTCATCGACTTCTGCCAGAGCTGTTCCAAATGCAGCGCGCGAAACATGATGTTGGCGGTGTGGCAGGCAAAGTCCCCAACGATGCCACTGCCAAACGCGCGCCAGGATCGCCAGCTCGCGGGCACGTATGCGGGGCTGTAAGGACGGCTCTCGGCCGGTCCCAGCCACAAGTCCCAGTTCAATCCTTCCGGAACCGACGGCGTCTCGGTCGGGCGTTTCATCGGGCCGTTGCCGCCATCAAACCAGACGTGCGCCTCGCGGACCTCGCCAATGACGCCGCCCCAAACCAGTTCGACGGCGCGGCGGAGGCGCCGCTCGGCGGAACCCTGGTTTCCCATCTGCGTCACCACTTTTTGGCGCGCGGCGGTTTCGCGCATGACCCGCGCCTCGTGGACTGTACGGGTCAGCGGCTTTTCACAGTAAACGTGTTTGCCCAGATTCATGGCCGCCACCGCAGCGACGGCGTGTGTGTGATCGGGTGTCGCGACCAGCACCGCGTCGATCTGCTTTTCCATCTCATCGAACATCTTGCGGAAATCCTGATAGCGCTTCGCGTCCGGATGCTTTTGGTAGATGTCGCCGGCGCGTTTGCTGTCCACGTCGCAGAACGCGACGAGATTATTCCCCATGCGGTGAAAGGCATCGAGACTGCCCCGGCCCTGGCCGCCGACACCGATTCCGGCAATGTTCAATTTGCTATTGGCCTCATAGGCAAAGGCCAGCTTGCTGTTGCGGAGAATCAGAAGTCCGGCCCCGGCTGTCGCTGATTTGCGTAGGAAACTGCGGCGGTTAATGGCGTTCTTCATGGCAGAAAATGAATCCGTGGGTTTGCAGTGGTCACGATGCGACCCTATCTCGCTGAGGTAGCCGGGACAATGAAAATGCCGTTTTTGCGCGGGCATTGGACGCCGTGACAGTTACCGGGTCGCTGCGTCTTGAGAAGTTTCTGCACCGCACCGCGAAGTTCGCCCTCGGGAGCTGGACGAAAAATTCCGCCACGGTGCAAGACGCTTATGGGGTGAACACCCCATCGCGCGAAGTCATTGCCGGCGTAGAGTTCAACATGTCTATTGAAACAATCGTTATCGTAGTGGTTCTGGTTCTATTGTTCGGCGGCGGCGGCTTCTTCTACAGCAGACGAGGACGCCGATGAGCGAAGGAAATCCCAACACGAAATCCGCACCGCCCAAAGACGCGGTATCGGATCTCCCGGTGATGGAGACCGACGCCAAGTTGACGCCGAAAGCGCAGGCGAAATCAGCCAACAAGCTGCCCCGGGCCGAACAGTTGAAAAAGTTTGAAGCGAGCCTGGAAGCGCATGACAGCGGCAACCAGCCGGCTTGATGGCAACGGCAAGATTTATCGGGTCGCCGGGAGCGCGAGCGCCAGCGCCGTCGTCGCCCAGCCGGCGGCTGCGATCGAGATGAACTGATCTTCGCCGTGTGGGTAACCGGACTCGTAGAACGTCTGGATCGGGTCGCTCCGGGTCGGCACGTGCCACGAACCATCATCCAACTGCTTCGCGAGCAGGAAGCGCAGTCCGTTGCGATAAGCGGGGTCAGCGGTCGCGACTCCGCCCGCCTGATGGAGCGCGACGAGCGCAGTGCCGGTGGCGTAAGCATCGCTGTCCATGTTGGTGAGTTGCGTCCAACCCCCGTCCGCGCGCTGCGTCTTGAGAAGTTCCTGCGCGGCACCGCGAATTTCATCTTTGGGAGCTTGGGCGAAGTGCAGAGATCGAAGGCGGAACACGCGATCTTCGGTGTCCCGCGCCGCTGTCTTCAGCATCCACTGCCGGACCAGCGCGGTGCGTTGCGAAATGCGTTCCTGCTGCCCGGCCGTGCCAAACATTTTCAAGCCGCGCAACGCCACGTAGCTGACCGTAAACAAACTTTCTTCCGTGGGGTGGACGGATGGTCGTCGGCTTCCAATGATCGAAGTCGTTCTGAAACTTCAGAAGGAACTCGGTGACGGCGCCGGTCGTCCCGTCGGATTTCCAACCGCCCATCTCCAGCGTCCAGAGCGCGTAACCCGCCGTTAACGCCTGTCCGCCCTGGCCTTTGCCCGCCAGATAGTTCGTTCGGTTCTTCGCCAGAAAGTCGGCCGTGAACTGGATCTGGCGCCGTAAGTTTTCTGCGTCAATCGTGAACCCACGCGAGCGCGCCGTGGTCAGGGCCATGACGGGCAACGCCTGGTTATGACAGGTGAAGCACTGCTTTCGTTTCTCCATCGATCCCCGCGCGCCGGTTTCCAAAAGCGGCAGCGACTTCACCACCGCGGCTTTGATGGCCTCATTGCTTGGAACGATGTCTTCCGCAAAAGCGTGGAAACTGGCGAACGCGCAGAGCAGCGAAGCGCGGGCGACGCAGCGAACCAAGCGGGAGTTCATGGCGACACTCTACTGGGCTGATCGCGGGCGGCAATACGGAACACGCCAAGTGAATTGGTTCAGCACGACGCACCAGGTTGGGATGCCGCGCTGCGGCTTCACCCCTCGTGCAGAGCGGGCGGAAGTGCGTCGAGCTGCGCTCCTCTTGTGTGTGGGTGCGTTAGAAGTGCCGGGCAAAGGGGGCTGGTTCCCCTCTCCCTTCAACGGGGAGAGGGGTTAGGGTGAGGGGTGGAAATGGACGAGATTCTTGGAAAACCGAGGACAGTCATTGGCCCAACCACCCCTCACCCTCAATCCCTCTCCCCGTTGAGGGGAGAGGGAAGCCCCCTGTGTGGTGCGAGTTGCGCCGCTGGTACGCGGCGCGGACGGCGCAGCGCGCCATCCCTACCCAAGGGGCTGTGGCCGCGCGCGAATTAATTGGGGACTCGCGTAGCGCACGCGGTCATCTTAATCTCCGCACAACGAATGATCGAAGTTTCCGGCCTTACCAAGCTCTACGACCAGTTTGTGGCGGTGAACGATCTTTCTCTCGTGGTCCGTCCCGGCGAAGTGCTGGGGCTGGTCGGGCCAAACGGCGCGGGCAAGACGACGACGTTGCGTTGCCTCGCCGGCATCATTCCGCCGACGCGCGGAACGATTCGGGTTTGCGGGGAGGACATCGCCACCAACGCCGTGGCCGCGAAACGGCAACTGGCGTTTCTTTCAGACGAGCCGCGCTTGTTCGAGTATCTCACGGTGGAGCAGCATCTCCAATTCGTGGCCCGCATTTACCATGTCGCGGACGCCGCGCGTCTCGGAAGAGAGCTGCTCGCGGAATTGGAATTGTCCGACAAGACCAGCGCGCTGCCGGCCGAACTCTCGCGCGGTATGAAACAGAAGCTCGCCATCGCCTGTGGGCTGCTGCACTCGCCGCGTGTCATTTTTTTCGATGAACCGCTGACCGGCCTTGACCCGCTCGGCATTCGCCGGATGAAGAATTCGATCGTGCGGCGCGCGCGTGAGGGCGCGGCGATCATCATCAGTTCGCATCTGCTGCACCTGGTGGAGGAGATTTGTTCGCGCGTGCTGATCCTGAAAGGAGGACGCAAGATAGCGGACGGAACGCTTGACGAAATCCGCCGCACGTTCGAGCAAGGAGGCGGCGCCCGGCTGGAGGACATTTTCATTCGCGCCACGGAAGAGCCGCCGAAGGTCGTTTCATGAGTGCCGGAGAACCGTTGGGAACGAACAGAGCCAACCTTCTGCTCCAGTTATGATGAGCGCGTTTGTATTTCTCCTCTCGCGCTCGTTCATCAATCGCACCAGAGCGCGGCTCCGCCGGCTCAAGCAGCCGAAGTATCTCGTCGGCGCTTTTTTCGGGCTGCTCTATCTTTACTTCTACTTTTTCCAGATTCTTTTCTCCCGGGGCCGGCCGGGCGACGAAATGCTGGGCGGCGCGGGTTCGATCATTGGAATCTTCGGGCCGGTGATTCTCTTTCTTCTGGTGGCAAGCGCATGGATTTTTCCGCACGAACGGGCCGCGCTCGTTTATTCGGAGGCGGAGGTTGCATTCCTTTTTCCGGCGCCCGTCAGCCGGCGGGCCTTGATCCATTTCAAGCTCTTGAAATCTCAGATCGCCATTCTGTTCACCGTGTTGCTGCTCACACTGATCACGGGCCGATTGTTCACCAGCAGTCACGCGTGGATGCGCGTGCTGGGCTGGTGGGTGATTCTTTCGACGTTGAACCTTCATTTCCTCGGCGCCTCCTTCGCGCGCACGATGTTGCTCGAACGCGGCATCTCGAATTGGCTGCGACGCTCACTCGTCGGGTTGTTCCTCGCCGCCCTGATTGCTCTCACCGTGTTTTGGGCGCGGCAAACCATCGTCCCACCGGCGATTGCCAACGTGGCGGACTGGGCGGCTTGGCGCGAGTACTTGCAGGCCTTATTGGGAACGCCGCCGCTCTCCTATCTGCTCTTTCCCTTGCGAATGGTGCTGAATCCCTATCTCGCCACTTCAACTCTCGAATTCGCGAAGGCGTTCCTCCCGGCGGTCGGGGTCATCGCATTACACTACGTGTGGGTCGTGCGATCGAATGTCGCCTTCGAAGAAGCGTCGGTGGAACTGTCGCGGCGGGTCGCGGAGAAGATTGCGGCCGGGCGCGCCGGCCAGTCCCTCGACGCCTCTCCCAAAAAAAGAAGCCGCGCGCCATTCGCTCTTTCGCCCAGCGGCTTTGCGCCCGTCGCTTTTCTTTGGAAGAACCTGATTAGCGCGCAAGCGGCTTTTCGCGGGCGCACGATCCTTCTACTGCTCATCCCGCTCATCATCATGGCGGCGATGATGGGGAGAATTGGCAAGCCTGGCGGCGTGTTTATCGCGACGGCATCGATGCTGACCATGATGTGTTATGTCTGGTCTTTGTTCATTGGCGCACAAATGATCCGCTGCGACTTTCGCCGCGACCTGGCTGCGATGGACGTGCTGAAGCTCTTCCCATTACGCGGCTGGCAGGTGGTCGCCGGGGAGTTGCTGGCCCCGGTGGTGATTCTCACTGTGGTCCAGTGGCTTCTGCTGCTGTTGCTCGGCGGGTTGGCCACGTTCGGCGGAGTGACGGCGGGTTTACCAAAAATGCCGCTGACGTGGATTGTCGCGGCCGGATGTTTGACCCCATTTTGGAACGGGTTGGTTTTGCTCATCCCCAATGCTGCGGTCCTGCTCTTTCCAGGCTGGTTTCAGACGCGCGTGGAAGCGCCGCAGGGGATCGAAGTCACCGGCCAACGATTGCTGCTCCTTTTCGGCCAGATGATCGTGATGGGTGTGACCATCATTCCGGCAGCCGCCGCGTTTGCGCTGGGCTTTGTTCCATTCCAGTATGCCGGTGCGGAAACGATCGCGCCGCTGGTCGGTTCCGCGGGCGCAGCACTCGTGCTGGCGGGCGAAATCGCGCTGGGCGTTTGGCTGGTCGGGAAACTCTTCGATCGTTTCGATCTCGCGGCAGAGCAGGGCGGGTGAAGGGGGAAAGTAATCAGTGAATCAGTAATCAGTGGGGTGACGCGCGCTCACCAAATCACTGATTACTGACCTACTGATTATTTGACCAACTGGCTCACAGCAGCGGCAGCCGCACCTCGAACGTCGTTCCTTCGTTCACCTTGCTTTCCACGCTGATCGCGCCGTCGTGCTGTTGAATGATGCGGTGCGTGATGGCGAGACCAAGACCAGTGCCTTCTTTTTTGGTGGTAAAAAAGGGACTGAACAACCGCGGCAGAAGATCGGGATGAATGCCGCATCCAGTGTCCGATATTGTCAGGCACAAGTCCCGGCGGCCATTCACGGCGTGGACCGAACTGGCGACGTCGATACGCCCGGCTCCGGGCATCGCTTCCACCGAGTTCATGAGCAGGTTGAAGAAGGCATGGCGTAGTTGGCGTTCGTCGCCATTGATGCGATCGGACGCCGCGTCGAGCCGCAAGGTGTGTTGAATCGAGCGCGTCTGGAGTTGATGGCGCAGCGAGTTCAGGGCGTCCCGCAGCAGGGAATGGACAGCCAACGGCGCGAGGGTGAACTCGGAGCGCGTGCCGTCGCGCAAGACCTGGCGCACCATGGCATCAATGCGCGTGATCTCTCTGGAAACGACTTGCGCGAGTTCATCGTCCTTGTTCCGTTCTCGCAGCAGGTCCACAAAGGTCCGCACGGCGACAAGCGCATTTTTGATTTCGTGTGCGATGCCTTCCGTCAGGACGCCGACATTGGCCAGCCGATCGAGATGTTCCAGGTGGGCGGCGATTTCCTGCACCTGTCCGACATTCCGGAGTTTCATCAACACGGAGAGAATTTCGCCGTCCGCCTGTTGCGCCAGTTCTGTGTTGATGACCACCAGGCTCTTTCCTTCCGCCCCCGGCACTCGAAGGTCGAAAGGGGCCACCGGACGTTTTGTGCTGAGCGTTTCTTCCAGCAATGATTGCAAAGCGGGGGGCAGAGCGGAAGCCAGGCGCCCCAGCAGATCCGCCGCGCGCAATCCAGTAAGTTGTTCCGCACCGTCGTCAAAGATGAGGATTTGCCGAGAGGGAGAAACGACGATGATTCCGCACGTCACGCACTCGAGCAAAGCGCTGGCGAGGGTTCCGTGCTCGCTGGCGCACAGACCCGATTTTGACGCTATCACGTCAGGCTTCATTAACAATGCGTGCCGTTTCGCCGAAGGTATATCGGTCGAGACGAGTGCAACCGATGACGGCCCGGTTTCTCGTCACCCGATTTGTTCGCACGCGTTAGACGTTAATAGATTGTCCAGCGTTGCAGCGACAATGAAAATTGCTGAGAAATGGGTTTCCCCGGGCGGCCCTGACCCTGAGCGCAACCCATTTTGTATCGTGGAAGTGGAAATGAAACAGGCAGACGGAACGATGGAGCAAACGGAAGTCCTTGCCGCTCTGGCTGGACGCCGCGGCGCAGGAACTGCACACTCCTGCCGTGGCCAACGTGAACCACTCGATGTGTTGAAATTCGCCGTCTCGACAGGCTTCAGGTTTCTGCGCCCGGGATTCTCCCGGCCAGCGGCGGCCGGCCCTGGGCAGCGAAAAAGTTGCTCTTGCACTGAACGGACGGGGGCGGTTCATGGATGAGGCTGGCATCAACGAGAGCCGGGTGGTTTGCGAGAACAGCGAGGGACTCAAGATCAGTGGAACCATCATCCAACTGGGCCGGCACGAAGTGGTCTTCGAAGTCTATTCCCCCACTGCGGTGATCCAAACGTCCGAAGTGTTGCGCGAGTTCAAAATAGAATTGCGGGACCGGACCGCTTACTCCGGGCGTGCCGTGGTCAAGAACCTTGTCCATACCGAACTCAAGATCGTGTGCGCTGCTGCTCTCGATGACGGATGGCAACTTCAGGTTTCCGCCGAGGACCTTCAACCGGGCCGGATGCACGCGCTCTTCAAAGAACATCTGCGCCAGTGGCAAAAGCTCTATCTCATCCGCCAGGAATACAAACTTCAAATCGCCGACATGGAAACCTTCTTTGCCGAGCTGCGCCTTTGGCTGGATCAGGTGGAACTGGGCCTCCGTGTGGGAACCTCCACGGATAGTCGGCAAATCGAGAATGACGTGGCGCTGGAACTGGGCGGGTCGGTCCAGCCGTGTGTCGATGCCCTCTTTGAAAAGTTCGAGCACATTGCCGAAGCCGTGGAGCCGGAGGCGCGCCCCATTCACCGCAAGTATATGCAGCGGCACCTCCACCCGTTAATCCTTTGTGCGCCCTTTGTTCATCGCACTTTTACCAAGCCGCTCGGCTATGCCGGCGACTACGAAATGGTGAACATGATTGCCCGCAACCGTCCGGAAGGCGCATCGCTTTACGCAAAAATCGTTAACCTCTGCTTCCTGCGCCAGCCGCCTGCGGCCGCGCACCGCAATCGCCTCAAGCACCTGACGCAGCGTCTGGTCGAAGAAACCGTCCGCGTCGCCAGTCAGGGACGGTCAGCGCGCATTTTCAGCCTGGCGTGCGGGCCGGCCGTCGAGGTGCAGGATTTCCTTCGAGAGCAGGAACTCAGCAACCACGCGGAGTTCACGCTGCTTGACTTCAACGAGGAAACGCTCCAGCACGTCACTGCGGCGTTCGCCGATCTGAAAACGAAACTGTCGCGCCGCACCTCCGTGCAAGTCGTCAAGCGCTCGGTTCACCATCTCTTGAAGGAATCCGCCCGCGGCGCCGTCCGTCCGGGTGGTCAGCAATATGACTTCGTCTATTGTGCCGGCTTGTTCGATTACTTGACGGACGCCGTTTGCCAGCGGCTCATGACGCTGCTCTATGAATGGGTGGCGCCGGGCGGACTGCTTTTGGCCACCAACGTCGAGCCGTCCAACAACCCGGTGCGCACGGGTACGGAACATTTGCTCGACTGGCACCTCATCTACCGAAAGGGTCCGCAACTGAAGGCGCTGCGGCCGACACAAGTCGCATCGGAAGACTTCGTGGTCGGGTCGGACATGAGCGGGGTGAATCTTTTCATGGAAGTGAGGAAACCGAGAGATGGCTGACGCATCATTCACTCTCCAACCGGAGTTCCAGGAGGCGCACCGCGCCCACGAGCGGCAACAGCGGGTTTTCACCGGCAAAGTTGCCTCGGCTCTCGTGGTGTTCCTCATGCCGGCCGGCGTCGTGCTCGATTACTTCGTTTATCCTGGCGAACTGGTTCCGTTCCTGTGGATCAGGCTGTTCGGTTCCGCACTGGCCGCGGTGCTTTGGATTGTGCATACCACGTCGTTTGGAAAGGAACACGTCCGGTGGTTTGGACTGCCCATTCCGTTTGTGCCGGCGTTCTGCATTGCCTGGATGATTTACCGTTCGGGAGATGCGGCCTCGCCCTATTACGCCGGCCTCAATCTTATCCTGCTGGCCATAAGCGTCGTCGGGCACTGGAGTTTTGTCGAATCGCTCGTCGTGGTCGCCGGCGTGACATTGATGTATTTCGTGTCCGCCACGGCGCAGGCGGGCCCGGTGGCGGACTGGCCGGGCTTTGTCAACAACCTCTACTTTCTGATCCTCACGGGCATTATCATGGTCACGGGGAACTCCTATTACAACCGCCTTCGTTTCCGCGAATTCTGCCTCGCCTATGAGTTGGAGAAGAACAAAGAGCAGCTCGAAGAGAGCAACAGGAAACTCACCGAGTTGGATCAGATCAAAGGCCGCTTCTTCGCCAACATCAGCCACGAGCTGCGCACCCCGCTCACGCTGATCATCTCCCCGCTCGAAACCATCCTGGCCCGCTACCGAGGCGCGCTGGACGCCGGCGCCGTGGGCTTGCTTCAGACCATGCAGAGCAACGGTTTGCGCCTGCTCAAGCTCATCAATGATCTGCTGGACCTCGTGCGCCTGGATTCCGGCGTCATGCAGGTCAAACGAGAGCCGGTGGCGCTCGACGAATTTCTCCGCGGCATGGCCAGCGCCGCCCGTCAGGTCGCCGACGACAAACGCATTCGACTCGTCGTCTCCGTGGCCCCGGACCTCAGCCATGTGCTGGTGGATCGCGACAAGCTGGAGAAGATTGTCCTCAATCTTCAATTCAATGCCCTCAAGTTCACGCCCGCCGATGGCCAGGTGGAATTGCGCATGGATCGGCAGGGCGAGGAATTAATCCTGAAGGTTTCTGATACTGGCATTGGCATTCCCAAGGAAAAACTGCCGGAAATGTTCCAGCGTTTTATGCAGGTGGACACGTCCTCGCGCCGCAAATACCAGGGCGTGGGCATCGGTTTGGCGCTCGTGAAGGAGTTGGTTGAGGTGCAGGGCGGCCAGGTCGGCGTCGAGAGCGTCGAAGGTCAAGGCTCTACGTTCACCGTGCGGCTGCCATATCTCGAAGCGCCCACCAACGCGTTGCCCGCCATCGCAGAGGGCGTTCATGCGCCTCCCGCCGAAGTGGAAGCCGCTGCTGACGTGAACGGCGCCTCAGCCCCGGCGGGTGGCACCGTTTCCAGTCCGGAGTGGCTGTCCAATCTGTATCATCGAGCCAATCTCTTCGCCGGGCCAGTCGTGGAACGAAGCGCTCCGTTTGTTTCCGGTGATCCAGCTTTGAGCACTCATGCCCGCACGGTGCTCATCGCCGATGACCAGCCCGACATGCTGCGATTCCTCAAGTCCGAGCTGTCGCCGCACTACAACATTATTGAGGCGACAGACGGCCAGCAGGCGGTGGATAAGGCCGCGGCATTTACACCCGACATCATCCTGCTCGACATGATGATGCCAGAAAAGGACGGGATTCAGGCGGCTCGCGAGATTCGCGCGGCGCCCGCCACTCAGAACGTCCCCATTGTCCTCATCACCGCGCACGTGGATGAAGAGACCAAGCTCAACGCGTTGCGGGCCGGGGCCAGCGACTTTCTGCCCAAGCCATTTTCGACGACGGAACTTCATGTGCGGGTGAAAAATCTCGTCGAGTCCCATGACTTTCAACGCCGGCTCGCCGAGCAAAACACCAAGCTCGCCGACACGATCGAACTGCTCAAAGTGACCGAAACGCAGCTTGTCCAGTCCGAGAAGGTGGCCTCGCTGGGCCGGCTCAGCGCCGGAATCATTCACGAGATCAACAACCCGCTCAACTTCGCCACCAC
>Ga0190265_10001753_pt1 | contig 14280 bp, 12 predicted proteins | sample Popmic124T_FD_133135 | JGI IMG/M metagenome (GOLD analysis project Ga0190265, IMG submission 133135) | Populus adjacent soil microbial communities from riparian zone of Indian Creek, Utah, USA - 124 T | ecosystem: Environmental > Terrestrial > Soil > Riparian zone | place: USA: Utah | collected...
ACGCGTTCGACGATCGCGGCGTACAACTGGACCGGCGAGGAGTTGGAGGAGGTCTGGTATGTCGACAGTGGGCACGTCCCGCTGAGCAACCCGTTCAACGACGGCCCCCACGGCCGGGACGGCACCGATCCGGAGTTCGCGACCCTCACCACTCAGGGCTTCCACTCGCTGAGTGCGTCAGACGTCGACGGCGACGGCCGCCAGGAGATCGTCTACGGGTCCGCGACGATCGACGACGACGGCTCGCTGCTGTACAGCTCCTTCGACGTCATGCCTGCGCAGAGCGCGCAGCCTGGACAGGTGGCTCGCCTCGGCCACGGTGACGCGATGCACGTCACGGACATAGACCCGAACCGTGCCGGACTCGAGATCTTCACGGTCCACGAAGGCGGCACGTTCGCGCCCTACGGGTACGCGTTGCGGGATGCTGCGACCGGCGAAGTCCTCTACGGCGACTACACAGGGCGCGACACGGGCCGAGGGATGATCGGCGACGTCGAGAAGGCCGTGCCCGGAATCGAGACCTGGGCGACGCGGTTGCGCGCCGCGGACGGCACCGAACTCGGTACGCAGGCGCCGGGTACCAACATGTCGATCCGCTGGGCAGGGGATCTCACCACCCAGATCGTAGGCGGCAGCGGGAATGAGGCCACGACGATCGACGACAGGGCCCGCGGCCGGCTGCTGACAGCGACCGACACGCGCACCAACAACGGAACCAAGGGCACTCCGTCGCTCGTCGCCGACGTGATCGGCGACTGGCGGGAGGAGCTCGTCGTGCGCACGGCCGATTCGTCTGCACTGCGCATCTACGTCTCCACCGAGATGACCGAGCACAAGCTCGCCACCCTCATGCACGACACGCAGTACCGTGCCGAGGTCGCCCGCCAGCAGACGGCCTACAACCAGCCCGCGTACCCGGGGTGGTATCTGGCATCCGACATGGACTTCGCGATGGTGCCGGTCTTGACCGTGGAGACCACTCCGTCTGAGCCGAAGCTGCGTGATCGCCCGGGCAAAGGCAAGGACGAGGTTCAAGTGCGTGCGACCGACGGCGTCGCCTGGTACGTCAACGGTGAGCGGGTGACGGCGCCGAACGGCAAGGTGCGGGTCGACGGCCATGTCGAGGTCGTCGCCGTCCCGACCCCGTGGTACCGATTCCCCGCTGATGCGAAGCGGGTGTGGACCGCCGATTTCGGGGGCTGATCCTCGGCGTCGGCAAGGAAGAGGATCGCCCGGCTGCGCTGCTTTCCGTGCATGCGGCCGGGCGGTCCTTCACTCACCGGTCGACGTGTTCGGAGCCCCGAAATGCTGGCAATCCACGCCCTCAGGGGACCCTTGGCCGCAGCCCTGGCTAGCGTGGGGTGATCCCCGCACCGCCCGCCCGGAGGCCTGATTTGAGCGTGCCCGCAGAACCCACGACTCGCGATCGACGTCGCTGGGCGAAATACCTCGTCGACGAGCGCCAAGAAGCGCAGGTCTATCGTGAACTCGCGGCGCGCCGCGTCGGCGAGGAGCGCGAGATCCTGCTGGCGCTCGCCGACGCCGAGGGCCGCCATGAGGCGCATTGGGTGCACCTGCTGGGCGGCGAGCCCAGTCGGCTGCCCCGACCCGATCCACGCACAGTTCTGCTCGGCTGGATGGCGAAGCGATTCGGGTCGATCTTCGTCCTCGCCCTGGCCCAGAACGCCGAGGCCCGCTCACCGTACGACAGCGAGCCGTTCGCGACGGCGGCGATGGCAGCGGACGAGAAGATCCACTACGAGGTCGTCCGCGGGCTCGCGGCGCGGGGGCGTCGGAGGCTTTCGGGAACGTTCCGAGCGGCCGTGTTCGGCGCGAATGACGGCCTCGTGTCCAACCTGGCGCTGGTGCTGGGCATCGGTGCGACCGGCGTCGCCCCGCAGTTCGTGTTGTTCAGCGGAATCGCGGGTCTCCTTGCCGGCGCCCTGTCCATGGGGGCCGGCGAGTACGTGTCGGTGAGGTCGCAACGCGAACTGCTTGCGGCGACGGAGCCGAACGACGATGGCGGTGGCGCACTGGCCAACCTCGACCTCGATGCGAACGAGCTCGCGCTGGTGTACCGGACGCGCGGGATGCCACTGCCCGATGCCCTCGAACGCGCCCGTCGGGTCGTCAGCGCAGCACAGGACGGCTCGCTTGCGCGCGGAGGGCCCCTTGATGTGCCGTCCGGACACGATGTCGTCGGCAAGGCGAGCAGTGCCGCGGTCTCGAGCTTCCTGTTCTTCGCGTCAGGCGCGATCATCCCGGTGCTGCCGTGGATCTTCGGCCTGTCGGGCATCGTCGCGGTCGTGACCGCGCTCGTGCTGGTGGGGGTCGCATTGCTGGCGACCGGCGCGACTGTGGGGCTGCTCTCGGGAGGGCCGCCGCTGCGGCGTGCGCTGCGCCAGCTCGGCATCGGCTACGGTGCCGCGGCGGTCACCTATGTGCTCGGATGGGCCTTCGGAGTGTCGCTCGCCTGAGCCTGGCGGGTTTCTGGCTGACGGCGCGAACGTGATAATGTCGATCTTCGGGTTGGAGACGACCCACACCCATGCGCGGGTGGCGGAATAGGTAGACGCGCTAGCTTGAGGTGCTAGTGCCCTTTAACGGGCGTGGGGGTTCAAGTCCCCCCTCGCGCACAAGATGACGAAGGCTCCCGGTCTCGGGGGCCTTCGTCATTTCCGCCTGCATGCGGCAGGTAGGTTAGTCGGCATGTCTTCGTCCGATACCGACCTCCCCGAGGTCGTCCGCATCGCACAGGATCTGATCCGCTTCGACACGTCGAACTGGGGTGGCGGCAAGGCGGAGGGCGAGCGCGAGGCCGCGCAGTACGTGGGCGCGTACCTCCGATCTCTGGGACTTGAACCCGAGTACTACGAGCCGATCCCGCGCCGCACCAATGTCATGGCACGGGTGCGCGGTCGCAACCCCGACAAGCCCGCGCTCGTGCTCCACGGGCACCTCGACGTCGTTCCCGCGATGGCGCAGGACTGGTCGGTCGATCCGTTCGCCGGGGAGATCCGCGACGGGATGCTGTGGGGCCGGGGTTCCGTGGACATGAAGGACATGGACGCGATGATCCTCACGTCTGTGGCCGAGATCCTGCGCGCCGGAGAGCTGCCCGAGCGCGACCTCATCCTGGTGTTCTTCGCCGACGAGGAGAACGGGGGCGTCGAGGGCTCCCACCTGGTCGTGACGAACCGCCCCGAGTGGTTCGAGGGCGCTACCGAGGCGATCAGCGAAGTCGGCGGCTACTCGATCACCGTGGGCGAGCGTCGCGCGTACTTGCTGCAAGTGGGGGAGAAGGCGCTGATCTGGATCCGTCTGCGCGCACGCGGCCGGGCGGGCCACGGCAGCAGGGTGCACCCCGACAATGCGGTCACACGGCTGGCTGAGGCCGTCGCAGCGCTCGGGCGCACCGAATGGCCGGTGCGGCTCACCGAGACGACCCAGACGATGCTGGATGCGCTCATGGCCCTCTCCGGCTCCGACGAGTCGGATCCCGACACGCTTGCACTGGCCACCGGCCCCGCCGAGGGGTTCATCCGCTCCACCCTGCGCACCACCACCAATCCGACGGGCCTCTCGGCCGGGTACAAGCACAATGTGATTCCGGACTCAGCGGAGGCGTTGATCGACGTGCGCACCCTGCCGGGCACCGAAGATGAGGCTCTGGCTGACATCCAGCGCATCGTCGGCGACGACATCGATGTGGAGATCGTCGTTCGCGACATCGGGCTCGAGGTCGCTTTCGACGGAGATCTGGTCGACGCGATGGTCGCAGCGCTCGGCCGCGCCGACCCCGGTGTTCCGGTCATCCCGTACCTGATGGGGGGCGGAACCGACAACAAGGCGCTGGCATCCCTCGGCATCGAGGGATACGGTTTCGCGCCGCTGCGGCTGCCCGCAGACCTCGACTTCACCGGCATGTTCCACGGAGTGGACGAGCGCGTCCCGCTCGACGCGCTCGTCTTCGGACAGCGCGTGCTGACCGACCTGCTGCGCAACTACTGACCCGCGGCTCGACCGCGCTGTCGCCACGACGACACGACCCCCGCACGAAAGGCACCCATGCTTCTGGAGGCGATCATTCTCGGCCTGGTCCAGGGGCTGACCGAGTTTCTGCCGATTTCATCCAGCGCGCATCTTCGCATCCTCGGCGAGTTCCTGCCGGGCGCGCAGGATCCTGGCGCGGCGTTCACCGCGATCACGCAGATCGGGACGGAAGCAGCCGTCGTCCTGTTCTTCTGGCGCGACATCGTCCGCATCATCAGCCGGTGGGGCCAGGCCCTGGTGGGGCGGATTCCGCGCAGCGATCCGGACGCCAAGATGGGCTGGCTGATCATCGTCGGAAGCATCCCGATCGTCGTGCTCGGGCTCCTGTTCCAGGATCAGATCGAGACGACGTTCCGGTCGCTCTGGCTCATCGCGGGCATGCTCATCTTCTTCGGCGTGCTCCTCGGGATCGCCGACCATGTCGGAGCGAAGAAGCGCCAGCTGAAGGACATCACCATCCCGCAGGGCGTCATCTACGGATTCGCCCAATCGCTCGCGCTGATACCGGGAGTGTCGCGTTCCGGCGGAACGATCACTGCGGGTCTGTTCATGGGGTACGAGCGCTCTGCCGCCGCGCGATATGCGTTTCTCCTTGCGATACCGGCGGTCTTGGGCAGCGGGTTCTATCAGCTGTTCAAGAGCTGGGACGCGCCCGGCGTGTTCACGCTCGGCGAGACGGCCGTCGCCACGGGGATCGCGTTCCTGGTCGCACTCGGCGTGATCGCCTTCTTCATGCGCTGGATCTCGAACCACAGCTTCCTGCCGTTCGTGATCTACCGTGTCGCCCTCGGCGCTCTGCTGCTGGTGCTGCTGAGCACGGGTGTGCTCCAGGCCTACTGACCGCGCGAACCGCGCGAACACGCGGCGGGACGAAATGAGTGGATGCCGCTACCGGCGTGGGTCGTCGCGTCCTGGTTTGCTCGGCCCATCCCCGCTGCCACCCCGTCGCAGGTACTTCTCGAATTCCTGTGCGATCGCGTCGCCGGATGCCTCGGGGGAGTCCCACGTATCGCGCGTGCGCTCGAGCTGGTGGATGTACTCGGTCATCTCTTCATCGTCGGCGGCAGCGGCATCGATCGATGCTTCCCATGCGGCGGCCTCGGTCGCGAGCTCCCCGCGCGGCACCGGCGCGCCCGTGAGATCTTCGAGACGGTCCAGGAGCGCAAGGGTCGCTTTCGGCGAAGGGGTGTGGCCGGCCACATAGTGCGGCACGCTTGCCCACAGGCTCGCTGAGGGGATGCCGGCGGCATCCGCGGCGTGGGAGAGCACACTGAGGATCCCGACCGGTCCTTCGTACGTGCTCCGCTCCAGATCGAGCGTCGAGCGGATCTGCTCGCTCTCACTGCCGGCGAAGATCGAGATCGGCCGCGTGTGCGGCACGTCGGACATCATCGAGCCGAGCGCGATCATGCCGGTGATGTCCTCACGGAGCGCAACATCGACGAGTTCGTTCGCGAACGCCTGCCAGGCGCGTGCAGGCTCAACGCCGGTCAGCAGCCACAGCTGAGTGCTGCGCGTCGGCTTCACGGGCTTGAGGATCGTCGCTTCCGGCCACTTCAGCATCCGTTTGCCGTCGCCGTCGATCGCCACCTGCGGGCGCGTGTACTGGTAGTCGAAGTACAGCTCAGGGTCGACCGAGAAAACAGGCTCGTAGGCGCCGCTCGCGCGCAGATGTGCCACGGCGGCCGACGCGGCTTCGCCCGCATCGTTCCAGCCGTCGAAAGCGGCGACAAGCACCTTGCGTCCCAGTCCGTCCACACGAGCTCCTTCCCCCGCAGTCTGCGGGTCCATCCAGGATAGGCTCCGAGCTCGGGCGACGGGCCGCCCGCGTCGCGGCGTGCCCTCGAGCCGGCTTCCCGACGGCGGGGTCGTCACGGTGGCGCGACTAACATGGAGCAGTGAGCGCGAGCGCCCTGGCGGCAGTCCTCTGGGACATGGATGGCACGCTCGTCGACACCGAAGGCTATTGGATGGCCGCGGAGATCATGCTCGTCAAGCGCTTCGGCGGCACGTGGTCGCATGAGCAGGCACTGCAGCTCGTGGGCAAGGGGCTCGAGGACTCGGCACGGATCTTCCAGGACGCAGGCGTCCGGATGGGGATCACCGAAATCGTCGATCAACTCACGGACGACGTCATGGGACAGCTCGCGACGAAGGGCGTTCCCTTCCGCCCGGGGGCGCAGGAGCTTCTGGCAGGACTTCGCGAGGCGGGGGTCAAGACAGCGCTCGTGACGATGTCACTGCGACGGATGGCAGAGACCGTCGTCGATCTGATGGATTTCACGGCATTCGATGTGATCATCGCCGGGGACGACTCGACCAGGCCCAAGCCGTTTCCGGATCCGTACCTCCAAGCGTGCGATGCGCTGGGAGTGCTCCCGCGCGACGCCGTCGCGATCGAGGACTCGCCCACGGGCCTGCGTTCGGCCGTGGCCGCGGGCACCGCCGTGATCGGAGTGCCCCTCATGGTGTCCATCGCCGGAGCCGGCGCGCACACGGTCTGGCCGACGCTCGAAGGTCGCACGGCCGCAGACGTCGCGCAGTTCCATTCCGGCCACCTGGCCGCGCGACACGCCGGCCGTGAAACCGCACGAGGAGACATCCGATGACCGCCGACCGCCCGAACGGCCCCTTCCGGATCGGTGACCGCGTACAGCTGACCGGTCCCAAAGGCAGACTCCACACGATCACCCTTCGCGAAGACGGGGAGCTTCACACCCATCACGGGGTGCTTCGGCACACCGCGCTCGTCGGCCAGCCCGACGGGTCGGTCGTTACCAACACCGCCGGCCATGAATACCTCGCGCTGCGCCCGCTGCTGCGCGACTTCGTCATGTCGATGCCGCGCGGTGCGGCGATCGTGTACCCGAAGGATGCCGCGCAGATCATCGCCCAGGCTGATGTGTTCCCGGGCAGTGTCGTCGTCGAAGCCGGCGTCGGTTCCGGGGCGCTCGCGCTCTCGCTGCTGCGGGCCGTCGGCGAGGAGGGCCGGCTGGTGTCGTTCGAGCGTCGCGGCGAGTTCGCCGACGTGGCTCGAGCCAACGTCGAGACCTTCCTCGGCGGCGTTCCCGCGAACTGGAGCGTCGTCGTCGGCGACCTGGTCGCCGAGCTGCCTACCGCGGTGGCTGCGGCATCCGTCGATCGTGTCATTCTCGACATGCTGGCGCCGTGGGAGTGCATCGACGTCGTCGCGGATGCGCTCACGCCGGGGGGAGTGGTGCTCTGCTACGTCGCCACCGCCACCCAGCTCAGTCGCGTCGCCGAGTACATCCGTGCGACGGGACTGTTCACCGATCCCGATGCGAACGAGACGATCGTGCGCGGCTGGCACGTCGAGGGACTCGCCGTACGGCCGGATCATCGCATGGTCGCGCACACCGGGTTCTTGATCTGGGCCCGCCGGCTCGCGCCCGGCGCGATCGCGCCCGAGCAGAAGCGCCGCGCATCCAAGTCCAGCTACGGCGACGAGGATGTCGAACTGTGGACGCCCGGTGCGGTCGGCGATCGCGAGATCACCGACAAGAATCTCCGCAAACGCGTGCGTGAGGCCGAGCGCGCGGCAGATGGAGCGCGTCAGGCGGCACGGAGCACGGAGGCGCACGAACCTTCGGCCTAGACTGTTGCGGTGCGCAAGATCCCTGCTTCCGTGGCGGTCCTCGGACTCGTCGGTGTCGGACTCGTCGGCTGCTCCACGCCTGGAGCACAGGCGTGCCCTCGCCCTGCGCCATCCGCTTCGGCATCGACCGATCTGATCACCGTGACCGGTTCGATCGACGACGCCCCCGAAGTCGAGGTGTACACGCCGTTCGTGACCACCCAGCCGGTGTTCTTCGACGAGGTGGTCGGCGCCGGCGCGCCGATCACCGGGGACGAGCAGCTCGTCGTTCTGGATGTCGCTCTGACCGGCGGGACGACCGGCGAGTCGCTCATCACCTCGGGTTACGACGGCGACCTCTCACGCGTCTTCCCGGTTTCCCAGTGGGTGCAGACCTTCCCCGGTTTCGAGGACGCTCTCACGTGCGCGACAGAAGGCTCCCGCATCGTGGTCGCGTTGCCTCCTGACGGCGTCGAGTCGCAGACTGCCGCGGGCGTCGGACTGGCTGCTGACGAGTCGGCGATCGCCGTCGTCGATGTGCGCAAGGTCTACCTTCCCAAGGCCGACGGCGGCGAGCAGTTCAACGTCGGCAGCGGCACACCCACCGTCGTGCGGGGCCCCGATGGCCGTCCCGGAATCATCGTGCCGGATGCCGCGCCACCCACTGAGCTGGTCGTCCAGACGCTCAAGAGGGGCACCGGCCGGGTCGTGACCGGCGACGAGCCCGTCCGCGTGCACTACACCGGCGTGACCTGGGACGAGCGCACGGTCTTCGAGACGACCTGGGACGGCGCTGCGCAGTCCGTGGACCTCGACACGATGATCCCCGGGTTCGCGGATGCGCTCCGCGGCCAGACCGTCGGCTCGCAGGTCATGGTCGTCATTCCGCCCGAGCAGGGCTACGGCGATCAGGAGCAGGGAGCGATTCCCGCCGGTTCGACCCTCGTCTTCGTCATCGACATCCTCGGACTCGACCAGCCGCCCGAACAATGAAGAACCCTCCCGAGGAACGCCTCGTGAACCTGGTCGTGGCGCTGGTGGCAACCGAGCAGGGTCTGACGAAGGACACGATCCTCACGTCTGTCTCCGGATACCGCGAGCAGGCCGAGGCCGGAGCATCCAAGGATGCCCTCGAGAAGATGTTCGAGCGCGACAAGGAGAACCTTCGAGGACTCGGCGTGCCGATCGAGACCATCGGCGACTGGGCCGATCCGGATGACCTGCGCGAGGCGCGCTACCGCGTACCCACCGCGGAGTACGAGCTGCCGGAGGACATCGAGTTCACTCCCGCCGAACTGGCCCTGCTCAACCTCGCCGGCGGGGTCTGGAGTGAGAGTTCGATGTCTGCGGAGGCCCGAGGTGGGCTGCGCAAGATCCGTGCGCTCGGGATTGCCGTGCACGAGCCGATCATCGGATACTCGCCGCGCATCAGCGTCAACGAGCCCTCGTTCGCGGCGCTGCAGCAGGCCATCGAGCAGTCGCAGGTCGTGACGTTCGACTACCTCAAGCCCGGTGAGGGCGCACCGCGCCTGAGGCGGGTCCAGCCGCTCGCGCTCATCGAATACGAGGGCCGCTGGCACGTGTACGGGATCGACCTCGCGGTCGACGCGGATCGCACTTTCCTGCTCTCGCGCATCGTCAACGACGTCACGACCACGCGCAGCACGTTCGATCCCGCGCTGCGAAATGGGGCAGGCGAGCGCGCATTGGCAGGGCTGGAGGAGGTCGCCGCCCGAAACCGCGCCCTCCTCGAGGTGAACCCGGGCTCGGAAGCGGCATTGCGGCTCAGTCGTCGTGCGCTGCCCGCTGATCAGGGAATCCATGTGCACTATGTGGACGTGCACGTCTTTGCCGATGAGTTGGCCTCGTACGGACCGGAGGTGAGGGTCGTCGAGCCCGCGCTGCTGCGCGATCAGGTCATCGCCCGGCTCACCACGACACGCGATGCGCATGGAGCGACAGCATGATGGCCCGCAAGCCCCTCATCGCCACCGACCGGGCGGCGCTGATCCTGCAGCTCGTCCCGTACCTGATCGCCAAGGGCGAGGTCTCGATCACCGAGGCGGCCGACGAGTTCGAAGTCACCGAGGCGCAGATGCGCACGATGGTGCAGACGCTCACCGTGATCGGCCGGCCCGGTGACGGCGGGTACTGGCAGATGCCCAATGACCTGTTCGACATCGACTGGGAGCTGCTGGACAAACACGATCTCATCTCGATCACGAATTCGGTCGGTCTCGAACGCTCGCCCAAGCTCACCGCGCGCGAGGCCGCCGCGTTGCTCACCGGGCTGCAGCTCGCGCGCGCGATTCCCGGAGTAGGCGACACCGAGGTGTTCAACGCGCTGCTCGCCAAGCTCGCACGCGGCGCCTCGAGCACTCCCGCCGATGTGATCCTCGCGCCCGCTCCGGTGGATGCCGTCCGCGACGCGGTCGCTGAGGCGCTCACGCGCGGCGTGGCCGTCTCGTTCACCTACAAGGCTCCGGATGCCGCACCCACCACCCGTACGGTCGACCCGATCAAGGTGCTCATCGCCACGGGGGAGTGGTATCTCCAGGGCTGGTGCCACCTGCGCGAGGCCACGCGCACGTTCCATCTCGATCGCGTGAGCGATCTGGAGCTGACCGGCATCGCGATCGAACACGGCCAAGACCCCGTACCGGAATGGTTCGAGTCGGGCGCCGGCGACATCGTCGCGCGCATCCGGTTCCCCGAGTCGGTTGCTCCTCTCCTGGGTGACTACCTCAGCCGTGCCACCGTCGAAACGGCGGGGGGCGTGTCCACCGCGACGATGCGCGTGGCGGACGAGTACAGCCTTCGCCGCCTCGCCGGTCGTCGTGCCGGCCTGGTCGAGATCCTCGAGCCGGAGCAGGCGCGGCGCGCCGCGGCGGCATGGGCTCAAGCGGGGCTCGCACAGTACGGTTGACACTGGCGGGGGTTATCATTGGATCGACCCGAAACGACTAGGGAGTTTCTCATGGGCAACATCCAAGGCTGGCACCTGCTGATCATCCTCGCGGTGATCCTGCTGCTGTTCGGCGCGGCGAAGCTGCCGGCCCTGGCCAAGAGCATGGGCCAGTCCGCTCGCGTCTTCAAGGGCGAGATGAAGGCGATGAAGGATGAAGACAAGCCCGCCGACGCAGCCTCTCCGTCCGTAGCCGCCCCCGCCGACGTCGTGACCCCCTCAGACCCGTCCGGAGGTTCGGGCGGAGCATCCGACCCGAAGCAGTAGCCCGGCGTGGCGACGACGGATTCGCCGCGGACCGGGGAGTCTGAGAGACCGCGCCGCGAGAAGCGCATGTCGCTCGGCCAGCATCTGGTCGAGCTGCGCAAGCGACTGGTCATCGCAGCGGCGGCGCTGGTGGTCGGGATGATCATCGCGTTCTTCATCACCGACTGGGTGATCTGGCTGATCACTGAGCCCATTCGCGTCATCGCCGAGACGACCGGCGACGCGGCGAAGGTACAACTGATGTTCAGCACGGTCACGGCTGCCTTCGACCTCAAGCTGCGCATGTCGTTCGCGATCGGCCTGATGATCTCGGCGCCCATCTGGCTCTGGCAGATCTGGGCGTTCATCATGCCCGGCTTGACCCGCAAAGAGGTTCGGTACACCATCGGCTTCCTGGCCGCGGCAATCCCGCTGTTCTTCGCGGGATGCTACGTGGGCCTGACGGTGATGCCGCACATCGTCGAGATCATGGCCTCTTTCGTTCCTGACGGCGGCGCGTCGTTCTATGACGCGCAGTACTACTACGACTTCGTCTTCAAGCTTCTGATCTTCATCGGCGTCGCGTTCGTGCTCCCTGTGTTCCTGGTCGCGCTGAATCTCGCCGGGGTCATGTCCGGCATGGGCATCCTGAAGGGCTGGCGCGTGGCGGTGATCGTGGCGACGGTGTTCGCCGGGTTCGCGACACCCGCTGCGGACGTCATCTCGATGCTCTTGCTCGCCGGCATCCTCGTCCTTCTCTTCTTCGCCGCCGCAGGCATCTCGCTGTTGTTCGACCGGCGCAAGGCCAAGCGCAACGCATCGATCCTTCCCCCCGGGGCCATCGCGTGACGGACCCGAGCCCGGCAGAGCGGTACGCCAGGGCCTCGAAGGACCACAGCCACCCGATCACCACCGCTTTCGCGGCATCCCAGCGATTCGAACTCGATCCGTTCCAGATCGCGGGATGCCACGCACTCGAAGACGGACGCAGCGTCTTGGTCGCCGCACCGACCGGGGCGGGCAAGACCATCGTCGGCGAGTTCGGGATCCACCTCGCCATGCGCGAGCCACCCGTCGACGGGCACGGCCACAAGGCTTTCTACACGACGCCGATCAAGGCGCTGTCGAATCAGAAGTTCCGCGAACTTCAAGAGGTGTACGGGGCTGATCAGGTCGGCCTGCTTACCGGCGATACGAACATCAACGGTAACGCCAGGATCGTCGTGATGACCACCGAGGTCCTCCGCAACATGCTCTACGCGGGCTCGCCGGCTCTGCGCGGCCTTCGCTTCGTGGTCATGGACGAGGTGCACTACCTCGCCGACCGTTTCCGCGGGGCGGTGTGGGAGGAGATCATCATCCACTTGCCGTCGGCGGTGCGCCTGATCTCGCTGAGCGCCACCGTCTCCAATGCGGAGGAGTTCGGCGACTGGCTCGACACGGTGCGCGGCGACACCGAGGTGATCGTCTCGGAGATCCGCCCCGTTCCGCTCGAGCAGCATGTCCTCGTTCGCGGCGATCTGCTTCCGCTCTTCGACGACCGCGCGGGGATCGCCACCGCACAGGTCAACCAGGAGCTCATGCGCATCCGGTCGTTCAAGGGACCGACCTTCGAGAACAACCGGCGCGCACAGTCGATGCGCAGTGCCTCTGCGCAGAGCACCGGTCGATACGAAGGCGGTGGTCGGTACCAGGGTGCCGCGCGGCGCCCGCAGAAGGGCGGCCAGCGCCCGGTGCGCTCCTCGAACGTGCAGCGTATCGAACGGATCGATCGCCCCGAGGTCGTCAAACTCCTCCAGCGTGCGAACCTCCTTCCGGCGATCTTCTTCATCTTCAGCCGGGTCGGCTGCGACGCCGCTGTGCAGCAGGTGCGGCGCTCAGGCGTTCGCCTCACATCACCGGAGGAACGCGCCGAGATACGTGCGATCGTCGAGGAGCGCACCCGGACCCTCCTCGATGAGGACCTCGCGGTCCTGGGCTACTGGGAGTGGCTCGACAACCTGGAGCGGGGGGTCGCGTCCCATCACGCCGGGCTCCTGCCCGCTTTCAAGGAGGTCGTCGAAGACCTCTTCCAGCGCAAGCTCGTGAAGGTGGTGTTCGCGACCGAGACGCTGGCGCTGGGTATCAACATGCCCGCTCGCACGGTCGTGCTGGAGAAGCTCGAGAAGTTCAACGGCGAGGCCCGTGTCGCGATCACGTCGGGGGAGTACACACAGCTCACCGGGCGCGCGGGTCGCCGCGGAATCGACGTGGAAGGCCACGCGGTCATCCAGTGGACCGAGGGTGTGGACCCGCAGCAAGTCGCTGCTCTGGCTTCCCGACGCACCTATCCGCTGAATTCGAGCTTCCGCCCCACGTACAACATGGCCGTGAACCTGATCGACCAGTTCGGCCGTGCGAAGGCGCGCGAAGTCCTCGAGTCCTCGTTCGCCCAGTTCCAGGCCGACCGCGCGGTGGTGGGCCTGGCGCGTCAGGTGCGCGAACAGGAGGAATCACTCGCCGGCTACGCGACGGCCATGACGTGCGACCGCGGCGACTTCGCAGAGTACTCGGGCATCCGCCGCGAGCTCACCGACCTGGAGCGCCTGAACCGCAGGGATGCAACCGCGTCGCGCGCAGCGCGCGACGCGCGTCAGAAGCAGATCGCGAATCTCCGCAAGCGCATGCAGCGGCATCCGTGCCACCAGTGTCCCGACCGTGAGGACCACGCGAGATGGGCGGAGCGGTACTGGAAGCTCAAGCGCACGGTGGACAAGGTGCGCCGTGAGATCGACAACCGCACCGGAACCGTCGCCCGCATCTTCGATCGCGTGGTCGATGTGCTCACTGCGCTCGACTACGTGCAGCTCACGGCGGACGGCGCGACCGCGCTGACCCCCGCGGGCCGCACGATGCGTCGTATTTACGGCGAGCGCGATCTTCTCGTCGCCGAGTCGTTGCGCACCGGAATCTGGGAAGAGCTGGATGCCGCGTCCCTGGCCACACTCGCGTGCTGTCTGGTCTATGAGCCACGCCGTGACGACGCCGCCGCGCCCGACGAACGCGGATTGCCGCGCGGCAGCTTCCGCGCTGCCCTGTCTGCGACGCAGGAGCTCTGGCAGCGGTTGGACGACCTCGAACACGATCACCACCTTTCCGGCTCCGAATCGGTGGCGACCGGACTCGCCCAGGCGATGCACTCGTGGGCACGGGGCATGCCTCTGGACCGAGTGCTCATCGAGGCCGATATGGCCGCCGGCGACTTCGTGCGCTGGACCAAGCAGACGATCGACCTCCTCGATCAGCTCTCGCTGGTGGCAGATGCACCGCTCGCGACGACGGCGCGCAAGGCTCTCGATGCAGTGCGACGTGGCATCGTCGCCTAGTCGAGCTGCTTGACGCGCCAGGGCTCGTCAGGTGCCCCTCGCTTCCGCCGTGC
>Ga0190265_10001754_pt1 | contig 14279 bp, 17 predicted proteins | sample Popmic124T_FD_133135 | JGI IMG/M metagenome (GOLD analysis project Ga0190265, IMG submission 133135) | Populus adjacent soil microbial communities from riparian zone of Indian Creek, Utah, USA - 124 T | ecosystem: Environmental > Terrestrial > Soil > Riparian zone | place: USA: Utah | collected...
AAAATGGCATGGGCGCCTCCGGCATCGATCTCGGCCAATATGTCCGCCGCGCTCGCCCAGAAGGCGCGCACCGCCTCATGCTCGCTGACCACCGGTTCGGGCGCGCCGGCCGGCGCCTCGGCAAGGAAGAAAAGCGTGTCGAAGCGCCGCGTTTCGCGGAAATTGGGGCACCAGCGCGCGAAGGGAGTCAGCGCATCGAGGTTCAACTCGAGGCCAAGCTTTTCGAGCATTCCGGCGAAAGGCTCTTCGAGGACGATGCCCGAATGCAATGCCCGCGCCGTATCCGCGGAGGGTGCAGGTACCAGCGCCGGCGCGATCCCGGTTTCCTCGATCGTCTCGCGAATCGCGGCGATCCGCGCCGCCGCGTCGGGCACGCCGCTCGCCAGCCGCTCGGCGGTAACATGGTCGTCCTCATCGATCCGTCCCCCCGGAAAGACCAAAGCGCCGGCGGCAAAGGCCATCCGCCCCGTCCGCTCGGTCACCAGCAATTCGGGCTGTCCCCCGGCGGGGGCCTCGCGCATCAGCACCAGGGTCGCGGCGGGGATCGGATCGGAAAGCTCGGACATGCCGCTCTGCTAGGCGCTCACGCGGCGCGATGCTAGATCGGCCCGATGACGCCTTTGTTCGTTTCTGCCGACGAAGTCGCGCGCCTTCTTCCCTATTCGGAATGCGTGCCGCTGATGCGCGAGGCCATGATCGCGCTATCGGACGGGCGGACGCGCCAGTTGCTGCGCTCCATCCTCGATCTGCCGGAGGGCCGCGCCTTCGGCGTCATGCCGGGCGCGATGCTGGACGACGGCGTATTCGGCGCCAAATTGGTCAGCGTCTATCCGGACAATTTCTTAGCGGGCGGCCCCTCGCACCAGGGCGTCGTCGTTTTGTTCGATCCCGCGACCGGCGCCCCATCGGCAATCCTCGACGCCGGCGAGATCACCGCCATCCGCACCGCCGCCGCCTCGGCCGCGGCGACCGCTGCGCTGGCGCGGAAGGACGCAAGCCGCCTCGCCATATTGGGCTATGGCGAGCAGGCCCGCCGCCACGTCGCGGCGATCCGCTGCGTCCGCACGATCGAGCGCGTCACGATCTGGGGCCGGGATTTCGCCAAGGCTCAGGCGTTCGGCGGCATCCCGTGCGAAAGCGCCGAAGAGGCCGTCGCCGGGGCCGACATCATTTGCACGGTCACCGCGGCTTCGGAACCGATCCTCGAGAGCCGCTGGGTCGAGGACGGCGCCCACATCAACGCGGTCGGCTCGAGCCGCGCCGGCCCGGCCGAGATCGACAATGCGCTGGTCGCCCGCGCCCGCTTCTTCGCCGACCACCGCGAAGGCGTGCTCGCGCAAGGGTCCGAGTTCATCCGCGCGCGCGACGCGGGCCTGATCGGCGACGACCATTTGCTCGGAGAGATCGGCGAGGTCTTCGCCGGCCGCGTGGAGGGCCGCCGCAGCGACGCCGACGTCACGCTCTACAAATCGCTCGGCAGCATCGTCCAGGACCTCGCCGCGGCGCGGCACATCGTGGGAAAGCTGCGCGCAGGGTGACGCTTCCGGCCGGGTTGCATCGCGCCCAACCCATCGCTATCTGGGCCGTCCCGAGAGGCGCGGGGCTGTAGCTCAGATGGGAGAGCGCTGCAATCGCACTGCAGAGGTCAGGGGTTCGATTCCCCTCAGCTCCACCAGCCCTTTCCCCACCCTGTCATTTTTTGACTCTTGGCGCGCGCGCGCGGAAGAGGGGCCGAACCGCAAGATCAGGGGACGATCATGACCAACCGCGCCTGGCATCTGATGTCGCGCCCGACCGGGGTGCCGAATATGGACAATTTCGCGCTCAAGGAAGCGCCGCTGCCCGAGCTCGAGGACGGCTGGGTCCGGGTCGAGAACAAATGGCTGTCGGTCGATCCCTATATGCGCGGGCGGATGAACGACGTGAAGTCCTACGTGCCGCCCTTCGGCTTGGGCGAGCCGATGCAGGGCGGCGCGGTCGGCAAGGTCGTCGAGAGCCGCTCGCCCATGCTCGAAGCGGGCGACACCGTCTTCCACATGCTCGGCTGGCGCGAGGCGGCGGCGGGGCCGGCGGAAGGCTTCAACAAGGTGCCGCCGCTGGCGGTCGAGGACCATCAGTGGCTCGGCAACCTCGGCCTCACCGGCGCCACCGCCTATTTCGGCCTGCTGCGCACCGCCGAGGCCAAAGAAGGCGACATCGTCTTCGTTTCGGCCGCCGCGGGCGCGGTCGGATCGGCGGTGGTGCAAATCGCCAAGGCCAAGGGCATGACCGTGATCGGTTCGGCCGGCGGCCCCGACAAGACGGCCTGGGTGCGCGAGCTGGGCGCCGACGCCGCGCTCGACTACAAATCCGGCCCGATCGTCAAGCTGCTGGCCGACGCCGCGCAAGCTTTGGGTAAGGGGGGCATCGACGTCTATTTCGACAATGTCGGCGGCGATCATCTCGACGCCGCCTTCGCCGCGGCGCGGCAGAATGCGCGCTTCGCGATCTGCGGCATGATCGAGGATTACAACACCGGCTCCAGCCACGCCTTTCGCTACATCATGCGGGTAATCGCCGCGCGGATCATGATGAAGGGGTTCATCTACACCGATTATCTGCCCGAAATGGCCGAATTCTACCGCGACATGGGCGGCTGGCTCGCGAGCGGCAAGGTGCAATCGCGCGAGACGGTCCGCGAAGGGATCGAAGCGGCGCCCCAGGCCTTTCTCGACCTGTTCAGCGGCGGCAATACCGGCAAGATGCTGGTCCGGCTCTGACGGCAGATCAGCTCCGCCTCGTCGAGCGCCGCTTCGCGCGGGGCGGCCGGGCCTCCTCGTCGTCGAGGTCCGCCATCTTCTTGAGCGGCTCGAGCAGGCGCAGGGTGACGAAGGTCACCACTGCGAGCATCACCGCCACGTCATAGGCGCCGAGGCCGGCGGCGACGCCGATCGCGCCGGTGATCCACAGGCTCGCCGCCGTCGCGGTGCCCTTCACCGAATCTCCCTGCCGAAGGATCGCGCCGCCGCCGATGAAGCCCATGCCGGCGAGCAGACCCTCGAACACCCGCGACATCGCGTCGGGATGGCCGACGGCGAAGATCTCTGCGGCCTGGATGAAGCCGCAGCTCGCGACCGCGACCAAAGGGAAGGTGCGCAGGCCCGCGCTCCGTTCCTCCGTCTCGCGGTTCCAGCCGATCGGGAGGGCCAAGGCGTAGGCGATCAGCATCGCCGCCGCGTGGGGCACGAGGTTGAACTCGTCCGCGCCGAAAATCTGAGACATCATGCGCGATCAACACGGATCGTCGGCATTGGCTCCCGGCTGCCGGCACAAATCGACCCAGGCCTTGCCGACCAGATCGAACAGCCTCCCCGGCGAGACTGCGACCGAAGTGTTGAGCGAGCCGGCGGCGGGATAGACCCGCTCATAGGCTCTGAGCGACACGTCCAGATAAACGGGCAAAGGCGTCGCGAGCCCGAACGGGCAGACGCCGCCGACCGGGTGGCCGGTCAGCGCCACGATCTCCTCGGGCCCGAGCATCCGCGGGCGGGCGCCGAATTCCGCCTTGGTCTTGGCATTGTCGAGCCGGGCGTCGCCGCGCGCGACGAGGAGGAAGACCTCGTCGCCCGCGCGGACCGCGAGAGTCTTGGCGATGCGGCCGGGCGCGACGCCGAGCGCTTCGGCGGCGGTGGCGACGGTGGCGGTGCTCGCCGCGACCTCGATCAGCGGCAGATCGGGCGCATGCATCCTCAGCCAGGCGCGGACGGATTCAAGGCTCATGGCTGCGCGGCTTATCACGCCGGCGCGCCCGATCATTGTCTCTTTTCGCGGGCGCCCGCGCGCGTTAGGTCTCGGCGTCGCTTGGAGGGAGACCCGGCAGTGACGGCACTGATCCGTATCGTGAATGCCTTCTTCGCCGCGCTGTTCCTGGCCGCGGCCCTGGTTTCGGCGGGGTTCCTGACTGCCGCGCTCGACGGGCTCGGGCGGGGGCCGGAGGCGGTCTGGCTGTCGTCGGGCTGGATGGCGCTGATGCTGCTCTTCGCCGCGCTGTGCCTGGTCAATTTGAGGAAGGCGGGCGCGGGCCCGCCGGCCGCGCTCATCGCGGCCAATCTTGCCGCCTTGCTGCTGGCGGCGGCCGGGCTCTTCGCCGCCGAGCCGGTGATCCGCTGGATCGGCGGCGTCTCGCTGCTGCCGTTCGCGGCGACCCTGGCGGCGGCTCTCGCGGCCCGTCGCCCTGCTTAAGCCGTTCTTAACCCTGTTGCGGCACTAACCGCAGGACGGGGAGCGGGTCTTGTTAACCGGTCCGCTTGAATCACGGCCCGGATTCCGCCTTCAAGGCAGGATCCTCCCGGACGACGCAAAGGACCAGGCATGTTCACCACCCCTCGTTACGGGGCCTGCGCGATGGGAGCGGCGATCCTCGCCGGCGTCGCCGTGCCCCAGGGGGCGATGGCCGCCACGGCGAGTTCGACGATGAGCGTCACCGCGACCGTGACCGCCAACTGCACCGTGTCGACCAGCGCGCTCGCCTTCGGCAACGTCGACACGATCTCGGGATCGAACTTCGACAGCACCGGCGGGCTCTCGATCCGCTGCACCAACGGCACCCCCTGGTCGGCGGCGGCGGGCGTGGGCTCGGGGTCGGGCGCAAGCTACGCCAACCGCAGGATGACCTCGGGCGCCAATCTGCTCAACTACAATATCTACACCGCCGCCGCCCGCACCATCGTCTGGGGCAACGGGACCGCGGGCACGTCGCCGATCGCCGGCACCGGCACCGGCGCCGTCCAGGCCGTCACCGTCTACGGCCGGGTGGGCTCGGGCCAGACTTCGGTCCCGGCCGGGGCCTATGCCGACACGGTCGCCGTCACCGTCACCTATTGACCAGGCAATTCGTCCTTAAGGAGTTCTTAACCCGGCTACCGTAAATCCCGCAAGGCGGGGAGGAGACCGACCCGCGGACCGGAAACGTGAAGCTCCCCAAACGCTTCCGCCGATAAGTGAGAAGGATAAGCAATGCTCAAGACCTTTAGCACCCGGGCGCTCGCCACCGGCACCGCCATCGCGGCGGCGGCCGTGTGCCTGCCGGCCCCGGTTCTTGCCGCGACCGTCGGCGGCACGCTCGCCACCAACGCGACCGTGACGGCCAATTGCACCGTTTCGACCAGCGCCCTCGCCTTCGGCAACGTCGATTCGACCTCCGCATCGGACGTCGATGCCTCCGGCGGGCTTACGATCACCTGCACCAACGGCAGCGGCTGGGCCGCCTCGGCGGGTGTCGGCGGCGGGTCCGGCGCAAGCTACGCCAACCGCAGGATGACCGCAGGGGCCGACCTCCTCAACTACAACATCTATACATCCGCCGCCCGCGTCACCGTCTGGGGCGACGGGACGGGCAGCACCGCGACGATCGGCGGCACGGGCACCGGCTCGGCGCAGGCCGTCACCGTCTATGGGCGCGTGCCCGGAGGCCAGAGCACGGTCCCGATCGGCAGCTACGCCGACGTCGTGGCCGTGACCGTCACCTACTGAACTAGCGGCGGGCCAGATCATGCGGCGCATTTTCCCCCTTGCCGCTTTCGCGGCCCTGACGCTGACGGCGGCGGCCGGTCTCCCTCCGGCCGCCGCCGGGACCCTCCAGGTCAATCCCGTCCTCGTCGAGATCGGCGCGGCGCGCCGGACCGGCTCGGTCACCGTGCACAATATCGAAGACGCACCGGTCACGATCCGCGCCTATCCGCTCGCCTGGCGGCAGGACGGCGGCGACGACCATTATGACGAAACCGAAGCGGTGATCGTGTCGCCGCCGGTCTTCACAATTCCGCCCGGCGGCACCCAGATCGTGCGCGTCGGCCTGAGGCGCCCGTCGGCGGCGCCGCAGCCCTATCGGCTGATGATCGAGGAGATTCCCGAAGCCGCGCAGGGCGGCGGCATCCGCGTCGCGCTGCGGCTCAATATCCCGCTTTACTCGGGCCTCTCCCGGGGCGCGCCGGCAGATCTTCGCTGGAGCGCGTCGCGCCGGAGCGACGGCCAGTGGGCGATCGATGCCCGCAACGCCGGCAACGGCTGGGTCCGCGTCGATGCTCAGGCGGCCGAGGCGGCGACCGGATTGAGGTTCGAAGACGGCTTTGCTTTCGGCACCGTGCTGCCCGGCGGCGTCCGCCGCTGGGCGGTCGGGGCCAATCCGCGTATCGGCGACCGCGCCCGGTTCCAACAGATCGCAGGATCCGGGGCCAATGGCGCAGCCATTCCGCCGCCTCTCGCCCGCTAGGCTTTGTCTCATCCTGCCGCTGCTGCTCGGCTCCGCCGCGGTTTCAGCGGCGGACGATGCGGACTCGTCGGAAGACACCGCCGCCGCGGCGAGCGCCGAAGCGGCGCTCGAGCCGGCGCTGCTCGAGGTGATCGTCAACGGCCAGCGCGGGAGCGAGGCGACCGAGTTCCTGCGCGGCCCCACCGGCGCGCTCTACGTCAGCGCCGCGTTCCTGCGCGCGTGGCGGATCCGCGTGCCCGCGGCCGTGCCGATCCGTCATGAGGGCGAGGCCTATTATCCTGCCTCTTCGATCCCGACGCTGCGGCTCGCCGAGGACCAGGCGGCGCAGAGCGTCTCCATCGACGCCGACGCGCGCGCCTTCGAGCACCAGAATGCCGCTTTCGGTGAAGCCGATTTCATGGAGATGACGCCGCCGTCGAGCGGGGCCTTCCTCAACTACGACCTGTTCGTCGACCATGTCCGTGGAGAGACCAGCGCCGCCGGCGCCCTCGAGGCCGGCATTTTCACCCGCCATGGCGCGGGAGTTGCGAGCTTTATCGCCTCGGCCGGAGGCGACCGGACGCGTGTTTTGCGTCTGGAAACGACCTGGACCATCGACCGGCCGAATCACATGACCAGCATCCGGATCGGCGACGCGATTTCGTCCGCCGGCCCGGGTGCGGCGCCGGTCCGCTTCGCCGGAGTCCAATATGCGCGCAATTTCGCGGTCCAGCCCGGCTATCTCACCATGCCGCTGCCGATCGCGAGCGGCAGCGCCGCGATCGCGTCGATCGTCGACGTCTATGTGAACAGCACCCTGCAAGGCCAGCAGCCGGTGCAGCCGGGGCCGTTCGAACTCAGCAACATCCCCGTCCCTTCGGGCGGCGGCACCGTCCAGCTCGTCGTCCGCGACCTGCTGGGCCGCGAGATCGTGTCCGAGCAGAGCTATTATGCCTCCACGCAGCTGCTCCGCAGCGGCCTGCACGATTTCTCCTACGAGGCGGGCCTCCTGCGCGAGGCCTTCGGACGAGAGAGTAACCAATACGGCTCGTTCTTTGCATCCATGACTCACCGTTACGGATTCTCGGACCAGGTGACCGGCGAAGCGACCGCGCAGGCGAGCGAAGCCCTCCAGATGCTCGGCGTCGCGGCCACGGCCATCGTCTCGAATCTCGGCCAGGTCGGGGGATCGGCGGCGGCCAGCCATTCGCGCCGCGGCACCGGCTTTCGCGCCGCCGGCTCGTTCGAGCGGCGCGCGGCCGGCCCGTCGTTCGGCATCCTCGCCGATTACACCAGCGCCGCTTATTCGGTGCTCGGCGTCCCGGAAGCCAGGACGCCGCCGCGCTACACGGTCCAGGCCTTCGCCGACATGCCGATCCGGCGCGGCGGGATCGGCGTCAACTTTCTCCATCGCGAGCTGCGCGACGAGCCGAGCGAGACGATCGCGGGCGCATTCGGCTCGCTCGGCATCACGTCGACCGTTTCGGTGCAGCTCTATACGCGCCACACGATGATCGGGCGGCGGCAGACCAGCTTCGGCGCGCATCTCTCGCTGGCGCTGGGCGGCCGGCGCAGCGCCTCGGCGAGCATCGACAGCAGCCGCGGCGGAACCGCCGGCTACCTCTCCTTCCAGAGCGACCCGCCGGCGGGCCCGGGCGACGGCTTCCGCGCCACCGCGCGGCTGGGAGAATCGAGCGGCGGCGAGGCCACTTATGTCCGCAATCTCCCGAGCGCGTCGCTGACCGCGCAGGCGAGCTACGCGCGCGGCGCGGCCGGAGTCCGCCTCTCCGCCACCGGCGCGCTCGGCTGGATGGACGGCCGCGCCTTCGCCTCGCGCAGCCTGGGCGAGAGCTTCGCCACGGTGAAGCTCGAGGGCTTCCCCGGCGTCCACGTTTATGCCGACAACCAGCCGGTCGGAGTCACCGACCGGAACGGCTCGATCGTCGTTCCGGGCCTGCGCGCGTTCGACCGCAACACGATCCGGATCGAGCAAGCCGACCTGCCGATCGACGCCATGCTGGAAAGCGAGGAGATCGAGATCCGGCCTTATGCGCGCACCGGCACGATCGTCCGCTTTGCCGCGCGCCGCGAGCGCGGCGCGCTGATGCGGGTCCGGCTCGAGGACGGCAGCGTGCTTCCGGCCGGCGCGATGGTGCGGATCGAGGGCCAGGCCGAGGCTTTTGTCGCGGTTTCGGGCGGCGAGGTCTATGTTCCCAATGTGACCGGCAATGTACAAATGCACGCCAGCTGGGCGGGCCAATCCTGCGCCTTCGCGGCGCAGGTGCCCCGGAGCGAGGATCCGCAGCCCTTGATCGAAGGCCTGATCTGCAGAAGGACTCCCACTTATGCAGCCCGCTAGCCGCCGCGCCCTGCTCGCCGCCGCCCTATTCGCCGCGCCGTTCGCGCTGGCGCCGGCCGGCGCGTGCACGATCAGCTCGGCGGGCGTCGCCTTCGGCGCCTACGATCCGGAAAGCGCGGCCAACGACGACAGCGCAGGCACAGTAAGCGTCGATTGCCATCCCAGCGTGAGTTCTCCAATCGTCGCCCTAAGCGCCGGCCAGTCCGGCACCTTCGCCGGGCGGACGATGACCGGCGGATCTTACACGCTCACCTACAATCTCTATTCGGACGGCGGGCGGACGATTGTCTGGGGCGACGGAACCGGCGGAACGGTGACGGTGACCCTGACCGGCGGGTCCGTCTCCGGCGGCGTGAGGCGATTCACACGCACCATCTACGGCCGGGCTCCCGGCAGCCAGAATGTCGGCGCCGGCGCCTATGGCGACACGATCACGCTCACCGTCACCTTTTAGGACCCTAAGCGGCCGGCTCGGTCACCGCGCCGGCGAGCGCCGCCTCGATCGTGGCGATGTCGATCTTCCGCATCGTCATCATCGCCGCCATCGCACGCTTGGCGGCGGCCCGGTCGGGATTGTCCATCGCCTCGAGCAGGATGCGCGGGGTGATTTGCCACGAGAAGCCCCAGCGGTCCTTGCACCAGCCGCATGCGCTCTCCGCGCCGCCATTTTGGGTGATCGCGTTCCAATAGCGGTCGGTCTCTTCCTGGTCCTCGGTAACGACCATGAAGCTGACCGCTTCGTTCGGCTTGAAATTCGGGCCGCCGTTCAAGCCGACGAAGGCTTGGCCGAGCACGGTGAATTCGACGGTGAGCTCGTCCCCTTGGCTCCCGCCCGGATAGTCCGAGGCCGCGTCGTGAGCCGGGCCGACATGGCTGTCCGGGAAGGTCGCGGCGTAGAATTCGGCCGCCTTGCGCGCCTCCCAGCGGTCGAACCAGACGCAGGTGATCATCTTGCTGCCGGTCATCTCTTCTCTCCTCAACGGGTCTGGGAAAGGAGCGCGAAATTCGCGCCTTGCGGATCGACGCACTGGACGATCCAGCTGCCGCCCGGCACTTCGTGCGGGCCCATCGGCACCTGACCGCCATTGGCGGTGACGCGCTCGACTGCGGCGTCGATGCCGTCGACGTTGGTGTAGAAGCCCCACGTCGACACAGGGATGTTCTCGGGCTTGTTCATCATCCCGCCAAGCTGCACGCCGTCCTGGCCGAAGATGCGATAGATGCCCATCGGGCCCATATCCATCTCGGTCACCGTCTCCCAGCCGAACTGGTCCGCATAAAAGTCGAAGGCGGCTTTGTCGCCGAGGCTCGAATAGAGCTCGTGCCAGCTGAACTTGCCCGGCGTTTCGGGATCGAGCGGCTTGGGCTCCTCGCCCTGCGACAGAGGCGTCAGCAGATAGAAGGCGGCACCGCCGGGATCGGCAACCATCGCGAAACGCCCGACATTGGGAATGTCGCCCGGTTCCATCAGAACCCTGCCGCCGGCGGCTTCGATCTCCTTCGCCTTGGCGTCGGTATCGGCGGCGCCGATATAGCCGAGCCAGCCGGGACGGGCACCGCCTTCGGACATCTCGTCGGTCAGCTGCATGATGCCGCCCACGCCGCGGCCGCCTGCGGAGAGGATCGTGTAGCGCATGTCCGGCTGGTCGGCGTCCGACGCGGTCCAGCCGACAACCTTCGTGTAGAAGGCGATCGCCGCGTCCTCGTCGGACGTCATCAGCTCGTACCAGATGAAGCTGCCGTGATAGGGGGCCGCCTTGTCCGTCGTTGCGACGCGCTCGGTGGTTTCGGTATCCGACATGGTCTTGTTCCTTCGCTCAAGGGATGGTGGGAGCTCGCTTATTGGTCCACGATCGGCGAGAAGCCGCCCCAGAACATGCGCTGGCCGTCGAACGGCATGTTGGCGAAATCGGGCTTCATGCGCGGATCCTCCATGACCTTCTTCCAGCCCTCGTCGCGGGCCTCCCTGGAGGGCCATTCGACCCAGGAATAGACGACGTTCTCGCCCTCTTCCGCCTTCACCGCGCGCCGGAAATCGGTGACCTGGCCGTCGGGCACGTCGTCGCCCCAGGCCTCGACCACGCGGGTCGCGCCATATTCCTGAAACACCGCCGAAGCCTTGGCGGCCATCGCGCGATAGGCCTCCTTGTTGCCGTCGGGCACCGGCACGACGAAGCCGTCGGCATAGCCCATCTCGCCATCGGCGCTTTCATCGACGATCGAGGTGAAGCCGCCCATGATCATGCGCTTGCCGTCGAACGGCATCGCGGCGCCCATCGCCTCCATGCGGGGATCGCTCCGCATCTTCTCATTGGCGGCGTCGCGCACGGCCTTCGATGGATATTCGAACCAGGAGAAGACCACGGTTTCGCCGTCCTCGGCCTTCACCGCGCCCTTGAAGTCGGTGACCTTGCCGTCGGGGACGTCGTCGCCCCAGGATTCGACCACGCGAGTCGCGCCGAACTGCCTGAACAGGGGCGCCGCTTCGGCGGCATGTTTGCGGAATTCCTCCTTGTTGGCGGTGGGGACGGCAAGCACGAATCCTTCGACATAAGTCATCATTTCTCTCCTTTATCGTTCGTTTCAGGCGCGCAGCGGGATGACCTCGCGCAGGCGCGGGTCGCGGAGCCACAGCCCGCCCCAGACGATGATGCCCAGATATACTCCGAACAACGCATGGCTGAAGATCGGGCTTCCCGCCCGGACGTGCGTTGCGACCGCTCCGCCGAGATATCCGGTCAGCAGGATCGCGCCGAGCACCGCTGTGCGCGGAAGCGCGTAAACCAAGGTGGAACCCAGCAGCAGCGCCGCAAGCAGGTAGATCGTCGCGCTGTCGGCGGGCCAGCCGAGCTCAGCCGAGGTCTCGGCGACGATCGGGAGGTTGGCGAGCTTCATCGCGCCGTCCACCGCGAAGAAGGCGATGGCGAGGCCGCTCAGCGCGCGCCCGGACCAAAGCGCCTTGCTGCCGATCGTCTCCATGGCTCAGGCCGCCGGCTCGGGCTGCGGCCGGGCCATCGCGGCGGTCGCGGCCTCCATGTCCATCCACATCGGCTCCCAGATATGGCCGTCCGGATCCTCGAAGCTGCGGCCGTACATGAAGCCGTGATCCTGGGGCTCGCGCGGCTCGCGCCCGCCGGCGGCCAGGGCCTTTTGGGTGATGTCGTCGACCGCCTCGCGGCTGTCGGCCGAGATGCAGATCAGGACTTCGCTGGTCGCGTGCGCGTCGGCGATCTTCTTGGGCGTGAACTGGGCGAACTTGGCGTGGGTCAGGAGCATGACGTGGATGGTCTCGGAAAAGACCATGCAGGCGGCGGTCTCGTCGGTGAATTGCGGGTTGTTCGCCGCGCCGATCGCTTCATAGAATGCCCGGGCGGCGGCAAGGTCGGCGACCGGCAGGTTCACGAAAATCTGCTTCGACATGTTCTGCTCCTTGCGTGTCCGATTGCGACTCGGAATTTGACGTTGATGCCCGTTTCCGTTATAAAAAGCAACTATGGCGTTAGGAAAACTAACCGACTCGCGGAACTGCCCGTCGCGACGGCGCTATGACGACGCTTGCGGCACCGCCCACGCACTCGACCTGATCGGCGAGCGCTGGGCCCTGCTCGTCATGCGCGAGCTCATGCTCGGTCCAAAACGGTTCAGTGACATCCGCGCAGACCTGCCGGGGATCAGCGCCAACACGCTGACCCAGCGGCTCGAGGGGCTCGAGCAAGCGGGCATCGTCATCCGCGAGCAATTGCCCCCGCCCGCGCCGGGTCAGGTCTATGCGCTGACCGAATGGGGATATCAATCGAAGCCGATCATGGGGGCGCTCGGACGCTGGGCGACGCGCTCGCCCGGCCACGATCCGAGCCAGCATTTCAGCCCGGTGTCGCTGATCCTCTCCTTCCAGGCGATGGGCCAGCCCGGCCTGCCGAAGGATATCGATGCGACGATCGCCTTCCGCCTCGGCCGCGAGAGCTATCGGGTGCGGATCAGCGACGGCGCGATCGGCGCCGAGCGCGGCGATGCTCAAGGCGCCGACCTCCTATTCACCGGCGCGCCGAGCGCGGTGGCGGCCGCGGTCTACGGGGGCGTGCCGCTCGCGTCGCTGGAGGCCGAAGGCGCGCTGAAGATCGCGGGCGACCGCGCGCTCGCCGAGCGCTTCGTCACTTTGTTTCCGCTGCCGCCCAAGGCCGGGCGGCCCTAGGGTCCCGACTCGCCCGACATCAGCCGCTTTGCCAGGAACAATTTGAACAGGACGAAGACGGCGCCCGATCCGGCCGCGAAGCCGGCGTGGACCAGCCAGAAGCTGGTGGTGGGCATGGAGGAATACCAGCCGCCGACCCAGCCAACCATCGAATTGGCGGCGAAGAAGGCGAGGTAATAGAGGCCGATCACGGTCGCGTTGATCGCCTTGGGCGCGAGCTTGGCGAACAGGGCAAGGCTCACGGGGAGCATGTGCGCGAAGCCGATCGAGTTCAGGATGTGGAACATGACCGGCCAGAACAGCCCGATCTTGTCGCCGGGCGCGGTGGTCGCGGCGGCGGTGAACAGGCACAGCATGCCCGCAATCGAGAATATCGAGCCGATGATGATCTTGACGAGCTCGTCCGGCTCCCTGCGATGCTTGCCGTACCAGCGATAGAAGAGCGCCACGAGCAGCAGAAAACTGACCGAGACCACCGCATCGAGCGTCACCAGCCAGGTCGTCGGCAGGCGGGTGCCGAAGAAGACCAGGTCGAACTGCTGATCGCCCCAGACCAGATAGGCGTTGAAGATCTGGTTGTTGGGCACGATCGCCACGGCCATGACCGGAATCAGCAGGACGAGCGCCAGCGTCGCCAGCCAATCGGCCCGGGTGAGCTTGGGCCGGGCAGCGCGCGCCGAACGATCGGGCACGTCGAAATGCTCGCGCGGGAGGTATTTCTGCCCGGCGACATAGATGCCGAGCGCCACCAGCATGCCGATGCCGGCCGCGCCGAAGCCCCAGTGCCAGCCCCATTTCTCGCCGAGCGTGCCGACGATCAGCGGCGCCGCGATCACGCCGGCGTTGATGCCGAGATAGAAGATCTGGAAGGCGTCGGCGCGCCTCAGATCCTCGGGCTTGTAGAGCGCGCCGACCTGGCTCGCGATGTTTCCCTTCAGCATGCCCGAGCCGAGGATGAGGCAGAGCAAGGCGAAGAGGAAACTCACTTCGAACGCCATCAGGAAATGGCCGGCCGCCATTGTGATCGCGCCGATGAGGACGGTGCGGCGCTTGCCGAGCACGCGGTCGGCGAGCAGGCCGCCGAAAATCGGGGTCAGATAGACGCTGGCGAAATAGGTGCCGACGATGGCCGAAGCGAGCGGCTGTCCGTCGAGACCGCCGTAGAGCGTGCGGAAGCTGTCGAAAAAGGCGACATTCTCGACATTGCCGGGCAGCAGCAAGTGCTTGACCATGTAGAGAACCAGCAGCGACTGCATCGAATAATAAGAGAAGCGCTCGCAGGCCTCGGCGAAGCAGAGATAGCCGAGCCCCTTGGGATGGCCGAGAAAGGCGGTGTCGTCGCTGCGCGCGGCGAGATCGGGCGCGGGCGTGGCTGCGGCTGCGGTCATCGGAACCCCCTGGTCCTGGCGCGGCGGACGCTAGCGGCTGGATCGACCGGCACCAGCGCTTTTTCGACGAAGCGCCATTTGCGTGGACCAAAGGCGCGGATAGGGTGGCGC
>Ga0190265_10001755_pt1 | contig 14278 bp, 9 predicted proteins | sample Popmic124T_FD_133135 | JGI IMG/M metagenome (GOLD analysis project Ga0190265, IMG submission 133135) | Populus adjacent soil microbial communities from riparian zone of Indian Creek, Utah, USA - 124 T | ecosystem: Environmental > Terrestrial > Soil > Riparian zone | place: USA: Utah | collected...
CTTCTGCGCCGACACCTTCTTCGCCAAGCGCTACGGCCATAGGGCGATCGTGCTCGAAACGGTGGCGGCGGTGCCCGGCATGGTCGGCGCGATGTTCACCCATTTGAGCTGCCTTCGCCGCATGCGCGACGACGAAGGCTGGATCCGCACCCTGATGGAGGAAGCCGAGAACGAGCGGATGCACCTGATGACGTTCATCGAGATCGCCCGGCCGACGCTTTTCGAGCGGCTGGTCGTCCTGCTCGCGCAGTGGGTTTTCCTGGTCCTCTATTCGCTCCTCTACCTCGTCTCGCCGCGCACCGCGCACCGCGTGGTCGGCTATTTCGAGGAAGAGGCGGTGATCAGCTACACCCTGTACCTCAAGGAGATCGACGAGGGCCGCTCGCCCAACATCCCCGCCCCCGCCATCGCCATCCACTATTGGAAAATGCCCCCCGACGCGACCTTGCGCGACGTCGTCCTCCTCGTCCGCGCCGACGAAGCGCACCACCGCGACATCAACCACGGCTTCGCGAGCAGGCTTGGCGGACTGCCGCTGGATCAGCCCCACGCGGCGCCTTATCCGCAGCATGCCGGCGAAATCAGGCAGAACGGTTGACGCCGAAGCGCTGAGGCGCGGCGAACCGGAAAGTTCGGCGGAAGGTGACAAAGGTTCGGCGGCCATAAGCGAAAAATATTCTCGTCCCCGGCTCATCGGCTTTCGAGGAGCCGCTGGGTCCGGCGGAGCAGCCGGACGAGCGCCCGGTCGTCGAAGCGGCGGTCCCAGGCAGTGATCCGGCCGCGGTGGCGGATCGGGCGCAGCACGCCTTCGACGGCGCGCGCCCAGTCGCCGGGCTCGCGCGCCTCAAGCCGGCGGCGGCTGGCGATGGCGTAGGCCGCGCCCCAAGCGGCGGCGAACCCTTCGCCGCCGGGCCGCGAACGCAGCGCATAAGCCGACTTGCGGCTCATCCCGACCCGCGCGGCGGCGCGGCCGGGGCGAAGGCCCCTGGCGAGCCAGTCGATGAACGCGCGCTGGCGCTCGGGCGTCCAGCCGTCGTGGCGGGCGCGGAGGGGAACCGGGTCGAAATCGGGGGCGGAATGCGCGCTATCGCCGGCGTCGCGGCGTTGCTTTTGGATCATCCGCAAGTGTAGAACATAAGGGGTACGCTGTAGGAAATTTGTTTTTGGTCCGAATTCGACTGATTTCCGAACTGTTATTGCAAGATATAACGAAACATGATAGGCGAATCCATGGCCAAGCCGATCGTCTACAACCGCGGCGCGCTGAAGGCACTGCGGCGGATCGACCGGCGGACGGCGGAACGGATCGTGCTCAAGATCGAGCAGCTGGCGCGCGATCCTGACTCGCTGGCGAACAATGTCACCGCGATGAAGGGCGGTGAAGGCCTGATGCGGCTGCGGGTCGGCGACTGGCGAGTGATCTATCGCGACGGAGTGATCGTGAATGTCGTGAAGATCGCGCCGCGCGGTTCGGCTTATGAGTGAGGGATGAGGCGATGAACTATCAACCCCAGCGCTTCACGGCGCCCGACGGGACCGAGATGGTGGTGCTCAAGGCGGCGGATTACGAGCGGCTTCATGCGCTTGCCGAAGAAGGCGAGGATGTGGTCGAGGGGCTGGCAGCCCTTGCCCGCATCGAGGCCGGCGAGGGAATCGTGCCCGGCGAGGTCGTGCACTCCATGATTGTCGATGGGATGAGCCCGATCGCCGCCTGGCGCAAATATCGCGGCCTCAGCCAGGCGGCGCTGGCGAGGAAGGCGGGGCTGAGCCAGGTCTGGGTGAGCCGGATCGAGGCCGGCGGCGGCTACGGCTCGCGCGAGACGCGGCGCAAGCTGGCCGACGCGCTGGAGGCGCCGGTCTGGGCGCTGGAGGATGAGGGAGATTAGGGCGCACCGTAATCGAAAGGTAGAGCCCGTCGGGCGTGTTGATTAAAGACTATCCATGGCTCCTGAATTTTCGAAAACTGTGAAGGAAGTGTTGGCCCGGAGAGCGGCGCTACTCTGTTCCAACCCGGATTGCCGCACTACCACTGCGGGACCTTCGGCCGACCCTTCCAAGGCTGTTAATATTGGCGAGGCCGCGCACATCTTCGGAGCGATGCCAGGGGCAGCTCGATATCGCGTGGATATGACAGATGGGGGTCGCGCCGAGATAGCAAACGCCATTTGGCTTTGCCGAAACTGTCATAGAGTGGTGGATAGCGATGCGAGCGCCTACTCATTCGAGCTTCTTTTCCAATGGCGGCACGACCATGAGCGACACATATTGGATAAGCTAGGCAATCGTTCAGGGATTGCCCGCTTTGATCTATTTGAAAGCAAATTTGCTACGCTTCTAGGTCAAAATTCCCTTGCCATGCAGATCGCTCGCGAAAAGGCGCCCTTTTGGGAGCATCGCCTCAGTGCGGAGCTCCTTCGACAGAATCTTAGACGCCCGGCACGCGCGTGGCGAGATCTAAACGACGACTTGTATACAAGAAGAGTAGATGTACTCTCAGAAGAAGACGTAATTCCTTGGGCCCAAGCTAGGATATCTGAAGTTACGGAATTCATAAAGCCTCTAACCTCACTATACACGCGAGAGCTCCAGCGATCATGGGGCGAGCCGGGCGTCCCCGGGGAGGTGGAGGAAATAACGCACGTATGTGAACTCATCGGGAGAATGGGGGGCGAACTTGTTAGATGGGAAGAGGATGTCCGATTCACGCGAGCGCCGGAACCATATCACAACCTGCCGTCGTGCCTGAGTGGTGCCGCAGGCCACCAGTTTGAGGAGCTGATGGCTGTCGCCGGCGTGTTGGATGCTGGAATAGATAGGGCTGAAGCCGCTTCCGGCGGAGAGACAGTAATCGAGCACACAATCGTATTCAATGTGCCCCCAGGATGGGAAAACGGAATTTCGGAGGAGACGCAACGAATAAGGTTGCAGCTCGGCTTGCCTCTTGAGGAGTAGCACCCTTTTCGAGATATTCCCTCGGTTGAGCCCCACCTCATTCCCCCCTACATCGCCCCCACCATGGCAGCCCCCGTCCTCGCATATGAAAATCTCGGCCTGGTCCAGGGCTCGGGCTGGCTGTTTCGCAATCTCGATCTGCATGTCGGGGCGCGGGACCGGCTGGCTTTGATCGGGCGCAACGGGGTGGGGAAGACGACGTTGCTGAAGTGCCTCGCCGATCTGATCGAGACGGACGAGGGGCGCCGCACGATCCAGCCGGGGACCAGGGTGGTGCTGCTCGAGCAGGATCCTTCGTTCGCGGACTTCGCGACGCTTAAGGATTTCGCGCTGGCGGGCGGGGCTCCCGCGCACGACGTCGAGGCGGTCGCGGACCAGATCGGGCTCGACCTCGACCGGCCGTCCGAGACCGCTTCGGGCGGCGAGCGGCGGCGCGCCGCGATCGCGCGGGCATTGGCGCAGGCGCCCGACGTGCTGCTCATGGACGAGCCGACCAACCATCTCGACCTTGCCGGCATCGAATGGCTCGAAGAGTGGCTCGGCCGCTACAAAGGCGCGTTCATCGCGATCAGCCACGACCGCACCTTCCTGAAGCGCCTGACGCGCTCTTCGTTGTGGCTCGACCGCGGCAGCCTGCGCCGCGCCGAGGTCGGCTATGGCGGCTTCGAGGCGTGGACGAGCCAGGTCTATGCCGAAGAAGCCCGCGCGGCGGACAAGCTCGACGCCAAGCTGAAGCTCGAGCTGCACTGGCTCGAGCGCGGCGTCACTGCGCGGCGCAAGCGCAACCAGGGGCGCCTTTCCAAATTGCACGAGATGCGCGCGATCCGCGCCGCCATGCTGGGACCGGCGGGGACGGCGAAGCTCGCGCTGCAGAATGACGACGTGAAAACGAAGATGGTGATCGAGGCCGAGCGCGTCTCGAAGAGCTATGGCGAGCGCGCGATCGTCAGGGATTTCAGCTTGCGCATCCAGCGCGGCGACCGGATCGGCCTGGTCGGCGCCAACGGCACCGGCAAGACGACCTTGCTCAAGCTCCTCACCGGCGAGATCGAGCCGGATCAGGGCAAGGTCGTTCGCGCGAAGACGCTGACCGGCGTGATGATCGACCAGCAGCGGGCGCTGCTCGAGCCCGACAAGAGCGTGCGCGACGTGCTCGCCGACGGCGGCGACTGGATCGAGGTGCGCGGGGCCAAGAAGCATGTGCAGGGCTATTTGAAGGATTTCCTGTTCGAGCCCGGCCTGATCGATACGAAGATCGGCGCGCTTTCGGGCGGCGAGCGCTCGCGGCTTTTGCTCGCGCGCGAATTCGCCCGGCGTTCGAACCTGCTCGTGCTCGACGAGCCGACCAACGATCTCGACATGGAGACGCTCGACCTGCTGCAGGAAGTGATCGCCGATTATGACGGCACCGTCCTCATCGTCAGCCACGACCGCGACTTTCTCGACCGGACGGTGACGATCACCCTGGGGCTCGACGGATCGGGGAGGATCGACATCGTCGCCGGCGGCTATGAGGATTGGGAGCGGAAGCGCAAAACCTCCGTTCCTGTTCCCCGGCGAAGGCCGGGGCCCAGCCCTGATTCCGTAACTGGGCCCGGGCCTTCGGGGTCCCCGCAAAATAGTACTTTGCGGGGTGCCCCTTCGCCGGGGAACAGAAGGAAGCTCACCTACAAGGACCAGCGCGACTATGAGCTGCTGCCGGCGCGGATCGAGGCGCTGGACGCGGCGATCGCGCGCGACGAGGCGGCGCTTTCCGATCACGACCTCTATCTGCGCGACCCGCGCCTCTTTGAGGCGCTGACCGGCGCCATCGCCGCCGCCAAGGCCGAGCGCGACACCGCCGAGCATCGCTGGCTGGAGCTTGCGGAAGCGGCGGAGGCGCTTGACGCCGGGTGAGCGTTGGGCGCAGGGGCGGCGGGGCCCGGGAGGCTTTTTCATGAAGCGGTTGACCTTATTCGCGGCGCTCGCCGCTCTCGTCCTCACCGCCTCGGCGGCCGCGGCCCAGAATCGCGCCGGCGCGGAAGCGTCCCCGACCATCGCGCCGATCCGCTATCAGCAGCGCACGCTTCCCAATGGGCTTCGCGTCTATTCGGTCCGCGACACGACCAGTTCGAGCGTCTCGGTGCAAATCTGGTACGACGTCGGCTCGAAGGACGATCCGCGCGGCCGCTCGGGTTTTGCGCACCTCTTCGAGCATATGATGTTCAAATCGACCCGCAACCTCGTCCCCGAGCAGTTCGACCGGCTCACCGAGGACGTCGGCGGCTTCAACAACGCCTCGACCAACGACGATTACACCAATTATTACGAGGTCGTCCCCGCCAACCACCTCCAGCGGCTCCTGTGGGCGGAGGCAGAACGGATGAGCTCGCTGGTGATCGAGCCGGGCTTCTTCGCGTCCGAGCGCGACGTGGTGAAGGAGGAATTGCGCAGCCGCGTCCTCGCCGCGCCCTACGGCCGGCTTTTCTATCTCTATCTGCCGCAGATCTCCTACGACGTGCACCCCTATGCCCGGCCCGGCATCGGCAGCATCGAGGATCTGGACGCGGCGACGATCGACGACGTGCGCGCCTTCCACGCCACTTATTACCGGCCCGACAATGCCGTGCTGGTCGTCGCCGGCAATTTCAACGAGGCTGAGCTCAACCGCTGGGTCGACCGATATTTCGCGCCGATCGCGCGGCCCGGCACCCCCATCCCGCGCGTCACCGCGGTCGAGCCCGAGCGGCGCGAAGCGCGCCGTTACACGGTCTACGAGCCCAACACGCCGCTGCCCGCGGTGCTGATCTCCTTTCCCGCGCCGCCGGCGACCGACGCGGACGCGGCGGCGATGGAGGTGCTCGACGGCGTGCTTTCGACCGGCGAGAGCTCGCGCCTCCACCAAGGCCTCGTCTACCGCGACCGAATCGCCTCCCAGGCGAGCTCCTTCGTCGACATCAAGCAGGGCCGGGGCAGCCTTGCCGCCTACGCGATTCTCGCCGGGGGGCAGAGCGCGGAGGCCGGCGAGGCGGCGCTGAGGCGCGAGATCGCCCGCTTCCGCGACACGCCCGTCACGCCCGCCGAGCTCGCCGAAGCCAGGAACGAGCTCCTGACCAGCGCGCTGCGCGGCCGCGAGACGGTCGACGGCCGCGCCTCGGCCATCGCCGAAGCGGTGATCGTCGAGGGCGACCCCGCCGCCGCCGACCGCCGCCTCGCCCGCATCGCCGCGGTGACCGCGGCCGATATCCAGCGCGTCGCCCGGCGCTGGCTGCGCGACGAGGCCAGCGCCGCCATCCGCTATCTGCCCGAGGAGAGCCGGAACGGCGCCCCCGAGGACGTGATCGCCACCGGCGCCAACGTCCAGGCCGCGGCGCTCGCCACGCCCGCCCATGTCCGCATCTTTGAGCCGGCGAGCGAGGCCGAGCGCGTCGCCCCGCCCGCGCCGGGCCCCGAGATCGTCCCGGCGGTGCCGATGCCCAACGTCCAGCGCCTCGCCAACGGCATGACGATCGTAACCGTCGAGAGCCGCGCGCTCCCGCTCGTCACTGCCTCGCTCGTCGCCGGCGGCGGGGCGGCGGCGGACCCGCAAGGGCGCGCCGGGGCCGCCGGGCTCACCGCCTCGGTGATGACCGAAGGCACCGCGACGCGTTCAGCCGCCGAGATCGACGCCGCGGTCGAAGCGCTCGGCTCTTCGCTCGCGAGCAGCGCCGGCTGGGACGGATCGCGGCTCGGCCTCACCGTCCAGACCGGCAATGCCGACGCGGCGCTGGCGATCATCGCCGACATCGCGCGCAATCCCGCGCTCAGCGAGGAAGAGCTGGAGCGCCAGCGCGCCATCGCCATCGACGCGGTCACCGTCTCGATGAGCGACCCCGGCGAGGTGGCCGGCATGGCCGCGATGCGCGCGCTCTACGGCACCTCCGCCTACGGCCATCCGGCGGGCGGCACCGTCGTCTCGCTGCGCGCGATCACCCGCGCCGACCTCCAGCTCGCCTGGCGCAATGCCTGGCGGCCGGACAATGCGACCCTGATCCTTTCCGGCGATATCGGCCCGGCGCAGGCGCGCGCCCTGGCCGAGCGGCATTTCGCGAGCTGGCCGGCCAACGCCTATCTGGCGGCGCCCGTCGCCGTGACTCCGCCCGCCCCGCGCAACGAGATCGTCGTGATCGACATGCCCGGCGCCGGCCAGGCCGCGGTCGCGGTCGCCCGCAACACGATCAACCGTGGCGATCCGCGTTACTATCGCGCGATCGTCGCCAACGCCGTCCTGGGCGGCGGCTACAGCGCCCGGCTCAACCAGGAGATCCGCATCCGCCGCGGCCTTTCCTACGGCTCGGGCAGCGGCATCGAGGCGCGGCGCGGCGCCGGCCACTTCGTCACCGCCACCCAAACCCGCAACGATGCCGCCGCGCAGGTGCTCGACCTCGTGCTCGCCGAGATGCGGCGGCTCGGCGCCGAGCCGATTTTAGTGGCGGAGCTGACCGCCAGGCGCGCCTCCCTGACCGGCGGTTTCGGGCGCGACACCGAAACCACCGCGGGCATTGCGGGGCTGATCGCGGGCTATGTGATGCGCGGGCTGGGCCCCGACGAGCTCGCGCGCTATCTGCCGGGCGTGCTGGCGGTGACCCCGGCCGACGCGCAGGCGAGCGCGGCCGAATTGCTGGCGCCGGACGGCGCGACTATAATCATCGTCGGCGAGGCGGCGCAATTCGTCGAGGCGCTGCGCCGGGCACACCCCAATGTGACCGTGATCCCGATCGCCGAGCTCAACCTCGACCGCGCGGCCTTGCGCTAGCCGCTGCGCGCCCGATCGAGGCGGCGCCGGATGGCGGCGTCGGAGGGCGAGCCGCGCGCGGCGCGTTCGAGCAAGGCCAGGCCCTCGGCGCGGCGGCCGGCCTTGAACAGCAGCCATCCCAGAGTGTCGGCGGTCGCCGGATTGTCGCGGTCGAGCGTCCAGGCGCGCCGCGCGAGCGGGACGGCGCGGGCAAGGTCGCCGCTTTCCGAATAGGCCCAGGCGAGATTGTTGAGGATGGTCGCGTCATTGTCGCCGAGGCGCGCGCGCAGGCCCTCGTAGATCGCGATCGCGCTCGCCCAGTTTTGCGCCTGCATGTCGCGCCCCGCGAGCAGGATCAGGCCGGGGACGCTGCGCGGATTCTGCTGGACGAACAGGCGCAGCACGATGTCGGCCTCCCCGCTCTGGCCCGAACGCTGCAGCGCCTCGATGAGGCGCATCGCCACACTCTCGGTGAAGGCGATATTGGCGGCGCGGCGATAGTGCGCGGCGGCGCGCGCGAAATCGCCGCCGGCGCCGAGCGCGTCGCCGACCAGGACATGGACTTCGGGCGCCCCGGGATTGTCGGCCTGCAGCGCTCGGGCGCGGGCCAGCGCCTCCTCGCCCTGGCCGCGCGCGAGCAGGGCCGAAATGAGCCGCACCTGCGCCGGCCCGTCGCCCGGATTTTCCTCGGCGGCGCGGCGGACGCCCGCGAACTCGCCCTCGCCGAGCGGGTCCAACGCGGAGAGCGCGCCCGGCTGCGGCTGGGCGGCGCGGGCAAGGTAGTTGGCGGCCCGGCCGGAATCGCCTTCCCGCGCCAGCGCCCGGCCGATCAGCGACAGCGAATAAGCGTCGGCGTCGGGCCGGTCGGCGATCGGGGCGAGCGTGACGACGACGCCGGCCGGATCGTTCATCCGCCATTGCGCGGCGGCGAGCAGGCGGCGGGCGCGGCGGTTGCCGGGCTGTTCGCGGACCAGCCGGGCAAGGCGGCGCGCCGCCTGCTCCTCATTGCCGGTCTCGAAATCGATCGCGGAGAGCAACAGCATGCCCGACGGCGCGTCGTCATAGGCGCCGCCGGTGCGGTTCATGAGCGAGCGGGCGACGGCGAAATCGCGGCCGCGGGCGGCGAGCACGGCCTGCAGATAATAAGCGCGCGGATGGCCGCCGGTCAGGCTGTGAACCTTGCGCGTGTCGGCGAGCATGTCGACCATATGGCCCATGTCGCCATAGGTGGCGGCGCGCTCGATGAGGGCCGCGACGTTGCCGGGATCGACCTCGAGCGCGCGGTTGAACCATGGCAGGGCCGCGGCGAGGCCATATTGGCCGCGCGAAAGCTCGCCGCGCAGGGTCAGCGCCTCGGCGTTGCGCGGGCGGGCGGCGACGGCGCGGTCGGCCGCCTCGATCGCGCCCGCGACATCGCCGTTGGATCGGCGAAAGCGGGCGATGTCGGTCCACACGTCGCTGTCGCCCGGTGCAAGTTCGAGCGCGCGGTTGAATTCGGCGCCGGCATTGCCGGCATCGCCGAGCGCCATATAAGCGCGGCCGCCGATCCGCGCGGCATAGGCCCGGTGCCCGGGGCCTGCGTTCGCGGCTTCGCGCAGCGCGCCTTGCGCATCCCCCTGCAGCAGCCGGGCGTGGGCGAGAAGGTGCGCCGTCTGCTCGATCGGGACGCCGGCCTGGCGGGCGCGCAAGATCTCCGATTCGGCGGCGAGCCCGTCGCCGAACGCGAGCTGGACCCGCGCCTGCATGACCCGCGCGGCCCTGTCGTCCGGGTTCGCCTGCAGCGCGATCAGAAGCTCGACCCGCGCGGTGCGCATGTCGCCGGCCTGGAAGGCGGCGACGCCCCGTTCATAGGCCGCGCGCGATCCGCCCGAGCAGGCGGCGAGCAGCGCCAGAGCAAACAGGGGCAGCGGCGTCTTCACGGCTGCAAATCGTATTGCTTCAACAGGTCGTAGAGCGTCGGCCGGCTGATCCCGAGCAATTTGGCGGCGCCCGAAATATTGTTGTCGGTCTGCGCCAGGGCCTTGCGGATCACGCCGCGGTCGGCCGCCTCGCGCGCCGCCTTGAGGTTCACCGGCAGCGCGTCGGCGGCCGCTCCGACAAGATCGAGATCCTCGGCCGTGACCAGCCTGGTGTCGGCCATGATCACCGCGCGCTTCAGCCGGTTTTCGAGCTCGCGCACGTTGCCCGGCCACGACCAATTCTCGATCGCGGCCAGCGCGCCCGGCGCGAAGCCCTTCACCTGCGGGTTCATCTCGCGGGCGAAGCGGGCGAGGAAATGCCTGGCGAGCAAAGCGGCGTCGCCGTGGCGCTCGGCGAGCGAAGGGATGCGCACCACGATCTCGGCGAGGCGGTAGAAAAGATCCTCGCGGAACGTGCCGGCGGCGATCATCTCGTCCAGATTCTGGTGGGTCGCGCAGACGATGCGCGTATCGACCGCGATCGGCTTCCTGCCTCCGATCCGCTCGATCACCCGCTCCTGGAGGAAGCGCAGCAATTTGACCTGCAGCGGCAGCGGGATATCGCCGACCTCGTCGAGGAAGAGCGTGCCGCCGTGCGCCATCTCTATCTTGCCTTCGGTGGCCTTGATCGCGCCGGTGAAGGCGCCCTTTTCGTAGCCGAACAGCTCCGCCTCGAGCAGGCTTTCAGGGATCGCGGCGCAGTTGATCGCGACGAAACCGCCGCCGCGGCGCCGGCTCGACTGGTGGACGCCCTTGGCGAGCAACTCCTTGCCCGTGCCGCTGGCGCCGAGCAGCATGACCGAGACGTCGGCGTTCGCCACCCGCTCGATGGTGCGCGCGACCTTCGACATTTCGGGCGCCGCCGTGATCATCGTGCCGAGCACGGTCCGCTCGTCGCCGACCTGTTCCTCCAGGCGTTTGTTCTCGCATTCGATCCCGTGCAGTTGGAAGGCGCGGCGGACGATCAGGCCGAGCTGGTCGATATCGACCGGCTTCTGGTAGAAATCATAGGCGCCCGACGCGATCGCGCGCAGCGCGCTCTCGCGCGCGCCGTGGCCCGAGGCGACGATCACCTTGGTGTCGGGCTTCAGCGTCAGGATCGATTCCAATGCGGCGAAGCCCTCGGTGACGCCGTCGGGATCGGGCGGAAGCCCCAGGTCCAGGGTCACCACGGCCGGTTCGGCCGAGCGCATCAGATCGACCGCGGCATTGCGGTCCGAGGCGACCAGCACCTCATAATCGTCATAGGCCCAGCGCAGCTGCCGCTGCAGCCCTTCGTCGTCCTCGACGATCAAGAGCCTGGGTTTCACGTGAGCGTTCATGCGCGCATCCGTTCAGCAGAGGGGACGGCGCGGATCTCGGCGCCGGCCAGGAAAAGGGTGAAGCGTGTGCCGTCGCCGACGCGGCTCTCGACCTCGAGGCGCCCCCCCATGGAAAGGATCAGCGCGCGCGCCTCGTAGGCGCCGATGCCGAAGCCCGTCGGCTTGGTCGAGGCGAAGGGCTGGAACAGCCTGGTGCGGATGAACTCGGCCGACATGCCGTGGCCGCGGTCGATGACTTCGATGGCGACGTCGCCGCCGCTTTCGAAGCAGCGCACGACGACCGGATCACCCCGCTGGCTCGCCTCGATCGCGTTCTGGACGAGGTGCGAGAGCGCCTGTTCGAGACCCGCCGGATCGGCCATGGCGATCAGGGCCGGCGCGCTGATCAGCCGCACCGGATGAGCCCGCCGCTTGGCCGCCGCCACCGCCTCGGCGAGCGGCCCAACTTCGAGGGCGCGCGGCGGATCGGATTCGCGGGTGGCGCCGGGCGAGAGGCGCGCCAGCAGATCGTTCATCTTTCTCACCGAGCTTTGCAGCGTCGCGATCATATCGGCGCGGAATTCGGGATTTTCGGCGTGGCGCTCGGCGTTGCGCGCGACGAGCGAGAGCTGGCTCACCAGATTCCTGATGTCGTGCATGATGAAGGCGAAGCGGCGGTTGAACTCGTCGAAGCGCCGCGCGTCGGCGAGCGCCTGCTGGCTCCGCGCCTCGGCGATATAGCTCGCGGCCTGGATGCCGGCGGTGCGGAACAGGTCGAAATCCTCCCAGTCGAGCCGGCGGCGGATGGCCGGATGCTCGAGGATGACGATTCCCGCGAGCCGGCCTTCGTGGCTCAAGGGAATGCCCGCCCAGGCGCGCTCCATGCCGGCGAGCCAGTCGGGAACGCGGATCTTTTCTTCGCCCCTGACCAGGGTGCCGCCGCGGATCGCCTCGAAATCGAGCACGAACGCTTCCTGCTCGATGTGGAAGAGCAGCTCGTCGGCATCCTCGCCCGATCCCGTCACTTCGTCGTTCCAGTTCCAGCACCCGGCGGGGCTCAGGCGCCGATGCTCGTCGGCAAGCAGCAGCAGGCCGCCTGGCGAGCCGCCGATGTCGGCGAGCGCTTTCACCACCCGCTCCTCGAGCGCCGCGCCCTCCTCGCTCTTGCGGCCGACCGTGTCGGTGAAGCGCAGCCATTCCTGGCGGTAGTCGTAGCGGTGCTCGAACAGATGCTTGGCCAGCGTCACGCGCAGCCATGCGCGCATCTTCGCCGACGGCAGCAGGACGAGCGCCGCCAGCGTCATCACGAACACCACCGCGACCTGGCCGATCCGCGCCCAATCGCCGCCGACGATTTCGATCGCGCGAGCCGCCAGCATCATCGCGATCAAATAGCCCAGGATGGCGATCATCGAGAGCGACTGGAAGGTCGCGACGCGCGAGACCTGGATCTTCCAGCTCGCGTTGCGCAGGCCGAGCGCGAACAAAGGCGCCAGGCCCGCGAGCACGAGGCCGCGCAGAGCGAACAGCTCGACGGCCGGGCCGCGGGTGAAATAATCGACCGTGTAGAGGTGGAGGTCCCAAGCCCACATCGCCGCCAGCGCGAGCATCGGGAAGCGCAGCGCCGAGCGCGAATCCGGCGCCGCCAGCCCATAGAGATTGTGGACCAGGATGAGCGCGCCCGCGGCGATGGTGAGGCCGATGATCTGGCTGGTCGCGGCAAGCGCCTCGAACAGGAGCGGCGCGTGCGCGAATTGCGGCATCACGCCGCCGACCACCATCTGCAGCCCGATCACCGCGGCGACGGCGGCGAAGATCGACTTCAGCCCGCGCTGGCCGCCGGCCGCGCCCGCGCCCGCGCCGGTCATCAGGCCGTACATGAAAGCGAGAAAGGCGAGGTTGCGCCCGGCCTCGGCGAGCTGCGCCAGGAGGTTGTACGAGCCGAGCAAGGCGAGGAAGATCGTCCACACCGACATGGCGGCAAAGGCGCTGATCAGCGGCCGGTTGCGCGGATCGCCGTTCCAGCGCCTGAGCTGGAACACCGCCAGCGCGCCGAAAAGCGCGGCGGCGAGCAAATGGCTCCACAGCGACACGAAGACGATCATCGCGCGCCCTCCGGCCACAGCACGACGCGGACCGTCTGGAGCAGGATCAATATATCCAGGAACGGGGTGTAGTTCTTGGCGTAGTACAGATCGAGCTGGAGCTTCTCGCGGGCGTCCTCGATCGAGGCGCCGTAGGGATAGTTGATCTGCGCCCAGCCGGTGATCCCGGGCTTCACCACGTGGCGCTCGGCATAATAAGGCAGCCGCGCCTCCAAATCGGCGACGAATTGGGGCCGCTCGGGGCGCGGGCCGACGAAGCTCATCTCGCCCTTGAGCACCGACCAGGCCTGCGGCAGCTCGTCGATGCGCAGCTTGCGGATGACCCTGCCGACGCGGGTGACGCGCGGATCGTCCTTCTGCGCCCAGACCGCCTTGCCGCCGACCTCCGCATCGACGCGCATCGAGCGCAATTTGACGACGTCGAAGACCTGGCCGTAGAGCCCGACGCGGCGCTGGCGGAAAAAAGCGGGGCCCTTGCTTTCGAGCTTTACCGCGAGCGCGGTCAGCGCGACCAGCGGACCGGTCAGCGCCAGCAAGGCGAGGCTGACGACGATGTCGAACAGCCGCTTGCCCGCGCTCGACAGCCGCCGCCCGGCGGAAAAGCCGTCGGAGAAGATCAGCCAGGAGGGGTTCAGCGAATCGAGGTCGACGCGCCCAGTCTCGCGCTCGATGAAGCTCGAAAAATCGCGGACGGCGACGCCGGTGGTCTTGATCTTGAGCAGGTCGTTCAAGGGCAAGGCGTTGCGCCTTTCCTCGAGCGCCAGCACGACTTCGCCCGCGCCGAGACGCAGCAGATAATCGGGCAGCGAGGCGATGTCCGCGCGGTTGACCGAACGGGCGATCGCGCACGCGCCGTCGTTCATGCCGACGAAGCCGACCACGCAAAAGCCGGCGCCGCGCGACTTCGCCAGCGCTTCGATCTGGACCGCGCGCTGGCCCGCGCCGAGCACGAGGATGCGGCGCTTGAAGCGCTCGCCGCCGAGCACTTCCTTGAGCGCGATGCGCACCAGCGTCATGGCGATGAGCGCGATCCAGGTCGCGTAGAGCAGGCTCGATCGCCAGAAGCTGACCGGCGGAAAGACGAAGAAGACGAGCGCCAAAAACATGATGCCGAGCATCACCGCGACCAGCAGCCGGGCGATCGCGAAACGCACCGACTGCAGCGATTCGACGCCATAGCAGCCGACCGCGACCATCGCGACCTGCAGC
>Ga0190265_10001756_pt1 | contig 14278 bp, 10 predicted proteins | sample Popmic124T_FD_133135 | JGI IMG/M metagenome (GOLD analysis project Ga0190265, IMG submission 133135) | Populus adjacent soil microbial communities from riparian zone of Indian Creek, Utah, USA - 124 T | ecosystem: Environmental > Terrestrial > Soil > Riparian zone | place: USA: Utah | collected...
CATGTAACGGTGCCAGACCCCGTTACAAATCATCCGACCAGAACCGGCGAGACCACGTCGAGCACATCGGGGCCCGTGCCCGCGGCGCGCGCCCGATCGAGACTCGGCTGCAGCGCGAGGATGCGGACCGCTTTCAGCGCGAGGTTGGCGAAGTTGATCATGCTGCGCTCGATGGCCCGTGTCGGATCTTCACGGTAGGTGAACTGGTCCTGGCTGTAGTACCCGCCATAGCCACGCACGAACGTGGTGTAGAGGTACTCGACCGATTCGGGGATCGAGATCGTGCCGAACATCAGGTCCTGGTCGTTTCGCCCCTGCCGCGCGTCGTTGATGTCGAACTTGTGGACCGGGACGCCGGCATACGCGGCGAGATCGCACGACGTCGAGGCCGTGGTCGCTTCCATCTTCTGGTGGCCGTAGTCGATCGTCAGGCCGCAGTTGGTGCCGCCGCAGGCGGTGTTGACCTGTTGCGCCACGACAATCGCCGACGCCGCCGTGGGAATGATCATGTAGAGCTCGCGCGGCTCGTACGGCTTCGGCTCGATGGCCAGCTTGATGCCGTGCTTCAGGCATGCCGCGTTCACCGCGACGAGCGCCTCGGTGAACCACTCGATCGACTGCTTGTAGTCGATCTGGAAGTGGTAATCCGCGCCGTCGGATCCGGGCCACACGCTGAGCACCGGGATTTTCATCAGCCGGCAGATCTCGACGCCTTTGAGCACTTCCTCGAGCGCGGCTTTGCGCAGCGCGGGATCGGGATTGCACGGGCCCCCGAGCATGAACTTCGGGTTGGTCCAGGTGTTGATGTTGCACGCCGTGACGCGCATGCCGAGCTCAGCCAGGTAGCTTTTCTGCGCGCGCTCGATGTGCGCCTGATCGAGGTCGCCGTTCAGCGTCTGCTCGAACACGCTCTGGTGGATCTCGATGGCATCGATGCCGGCGGCCTTCGTGCGGCGGCACTGGCCCTCGAAGTCGTTGCGAAACCCTGGATCGTCGGAGTGGTAGCCCGGCGGCGCGAACCGATCGCAGAAGTCCCCCGCCGACCAGTGGCCGACGCTCATCTTGATGTCCATGGTCTTCAGGAACTCGAGCGCAGCCGAACGATCCAGGTAGCCATTCAAGCCGGCGGCATAAGAGAGCTGGGCGGAAGAAAAGCGCGTGGTCATGGCCGTGAATCGTATACTGCGCACATGACAGGACGCCAGATTATCGCGGCCGCGAGCGTCACTCTCGCACTGGGTCTGTCGGCTCAGTCGCAGGGCAAGCCCGACTACCTGATCAAGCCCGTCGCCTTCACGGCGGTGCACCTCACGGACGACTTCTGGGCACCGCGCATCGAGATCAACCGGACCTCGAGCATTCCGTCGGCGTTCCTGCAATGCGAGCTGACCGGCCGCGTGGCGCTGTTCGATCGCGCCGCGGCGGTGTTGCGCGGCGATGGCACCGTTGACAAGCGCCCGCCCGGGTATCCGTTCGACGAGACCGACCTGTATAAGGTGATCGAGGGCGCGGCGTATTCGCTCAGCGTGACCGCGGATCCAAAACTCGACGCTTACGTGGACGGGCTGATCGCCAAGATCGCGGCGGCGCAGGAGCCCGACGGCTATCTCTACACGACGCGCACGATCGATCCGAAGAGCCCGCATCGCTGGGCCGGCACCGAACGGTGGGTGCTCGAGCGCGACGACAGCCACGAGCTCTACAACCTCGGCCACCTGTTCGAGGCGGCGGTGGCGCATCACCTCGCCACCGGCAAGCGCACGCTGCTCGACGTCGCCATCAAGGCGGCGGACCTCCTCGTCAACACGTTTGGTCCAGGCAAGCGCACCACGTGGCCCGGCCATCAGATCACCGAGATGGCGCTGGTCAAGCTCTATCGCGTCACCGGCCAGCAGGCCTACCTCGATCTCGCCAGATTCCTCCTCGACGAGCGCGGGCCCGGCCCGTTGCCGCCGGGCGAGCGCGTCAACCCGCGCGGCCTCAACTACAACCAGGCCCACTTGAAGGTGATCGAACAGAGCGAGCCGGTGGGACACGCGGTGCGGGCCGTCTACATGTATTCGGGGATGGCCGACGTCGCCGCGGTCACGGGCGACCAGGCGATGCGGGCGGCCGGCAAACGCATCTGGGATTACCTGATCACCAGCAAGCTCTATCTCACCGGCGGCATTGGCGCCTCTGGGAGTGGCGAAGCGTTTGGACAGCCGTACGAGCTGCCGAACATGACCGCCTACAACGAAACCTGCGCGTCGGTGGGCATGGACTTCTGGAACCATCGCCTCTTCCTGCTCGAAGGCGACGCGAAGTACCTCGATGTGATGGAGCGGACGCTGTATAACGGCCTGCTGTCCGGCGTGTCACTCGACGGCAAGACGTTCTTCTATCCCAACCCGCTCGAGTCCAACGGCCAGCACGCGCGGCAGGAGTGGTTCGGCGTGGCCTGCTGCCCCGGCAACATCACGCGCTTCATGCCGTCGGTGCCCGGCTACTTCTACGCGACGCGCGGTGATGCGGTGTTCGTCAACCTGTTCGCGCGCGGCAGCGCGACGATCGATCTGCCCGGCGGGCCGGTGACGATCGATCAGGACACCCGCTATCCGTGGGACGGCGTCGTCAAGATGACGATCACGCCGCAACGCGCGCGTCGTTTCGCTGTCAATGTCCGCATTCCGGGCTGGGCGCGTGAACAACCGGTGCCCAGCAACCTCTACGTCTACACCGACGAGATCTCTGTCCCCCCGCCGTCGCTGCGGGTGAACGGCTCGCCGGTGCCGATGACGCAGGTCAATGGCTTCGCGACCGTCGATCGCACGTGGACGGCCGGTGACGTCTTGACGCTCGACCTGTCCATGCCGGTTCGCCGCGTGGCATCGAACCCGCAGGTGATGGCCAATCGCGACCGCGTGGCGCTGCAGCGCGGGCCGATCGTGTTCGCCGCCGAGTGGCCCGACAACCCCAACGGCAAGGTCCGCAACATCGTGTTGCCGAGCGGCGAGCCGCTCGGGAGCGAGTTCAGGCCTGACCTGTTGAACGGCGTGCAGGTGATCACCGGCCGCGCGGTCGGCCTGGCGTTTGATGCGAAGGGCGCGGTCCAGCGCACCGCGCAACCGTTCATGGCCATTCCGTACGCGGTGTGGGCCAACCGCGGCCGCGGGCAAATGGCAGTATGGCTCGCCCGCACCGACGCTGCGGCGCGCCCCACGCCGTTCCCCACCGTGGTCACCACCGCCACGATCGCGGCCTCGCTGCCGCCGGGCGGCCGCGGCAAGAACGCGCGCAACATCATCGACGGCGAAGAGCCGGCGAGCTCCGCGGATTCAACCGCCTATTTCGATTGGTGGCCGGTGCAGGGCAGCGACAACGAATGGATTCAATTGACGTTTGCCAAGCCCTCGACCATCTCGACGAGCGAGATCTACTGGTTCGACGACACCGGCCGGGGCGGCGTGCGGGTACCGGCGTCGTGGCGGCTGCTCTATAAGTCGGGCACCAACTGGGTGACGGTCGACACCAGGGACGCGTACGGCGTCGCGCGCAACGCCTGGAACGCCGTGACGTTCACGCCGGTCACCACGACGGCGCTACGCATCGAATTGGGCATGCAGCAGGGATTTTCTGCCGGCCTTCAGGAGTGGAAGGTTAAATAGCTCGGCGATGCCGCTGTACCTGGGCCTTGATGCCAGCACGCAGGGCCTCACCGCAATCGTCGTCGAGATCGATCAGCGCGATCGCCGGATCGTGTTCCAGCATTCGCTGAACTTCGACCGGGACCTTCCCGAGTACGGAACGACGGCAGGTGTCCGGCAGGGCGCCGACGCCGGCGTCGTCTATGCGCCGCCGGAAATGTGGGCGGACGCGCTCGATCGGATGATGGGCACCCTGGCCTCGGCCGCCGAAGTCGACGTCGAGAATATCCGCGCCATTTCCGGATCCGCGCAGCAACACGGCAGCGTCTACTTGAATGGCAGCGCCGGCACCGTCCTGTCGCAGCTCGATCCCGTTGCCCGATTGGCACCGCAGCTGGAGACGATGTTCGCCCGCCGCGAGTCGCCGGTGTGGCTCGACGCGAGCACGACGCCGGAATGCCGTGAAATCGAGGCCGCGGTCGGCGGCGCCGAAACGCTGCGCGCCATCACCGGCTCCACCGCGTACGAGCGTTTCACCGGCCCGCAGATCCGCAAGTTTCACAAGGAGCAACCGGAGGCCTACGACGCCACCACGCGCATCCATCTCGTGAGCTCCTTCATGGCGTCATTGCTGCGCGGCGCCACCGCGCCGATCGATCCCGGCGATGGATCGGGCATGAACCTGATGGACCTGGCCGGGAACTCCTGGTCGCCGGCCGCGCTCGACGCCACCGCGCCGGGCCTCCTGGAAAAGCTGCCGCCGATTCGCCCGTCGTTCGAGAGTTCGGGCCGGTTGTCGTCGTACTGGCAGAAGCGCTACACCTTTCCGCCCGCCGCAATCGTCAACTGGTCGGGCGACAATCCGAGCAGCCTGATCGGCACCGGCGTGATTCGTCCGGGCATCCTGGCCGTCTCACTCGGTACCAGCGACACGGTCTTCGCGTGCACGCCGCATCCCGGGCCGCGGCCCTCGCACATCTTTCGCGCGCCGACCGGCGACCTCATGACCCTGGTGTGCTTTCGCAATGGCTCGCTCGCCCGGGAGTGGATGCGATTCGAGCACCGGCTCGACTGGGACACGGTCGCGCGGCTGCTCGAGGAGCAGCCGGGCAACGGCGGCTACGTCATGCTGCCGTGGCTCGAGACCGAGACTACACCATCGGTGCCGCACGCCGGGTTCAGGCGGTTTGGTTTCGATCAGATGGATGTCGGGAAGAACGTGCGCGGACTCGTCGAAGGCCAGATGATGGCGATGGCCAATCACACCGCGAATGTGACGGCCGATCCCGTCGAGCGGATCATCGCCACCGGCGGTGCCGCCGCCAATCGCGCGCTCCTGCAGGTGATGGCCAACGTGTTCGGTGTGGACGTCTATCGTCTCGACGTCGGGAATTCAGCGGCGCTTGGCGCCGCGCTGCGCGCGTACCATGCCGATCGGCTGGCGGTCGGCGAGCCGGTGTCGTGGAAGACGGTGGTCAGCGGATTCACCGAGCCGAATCCCGGACATCGCGTCTCACCGAATCCCAAGCTGGCCGTGATGTACGCGGACCTGCGGCAGGAGTACGCCATCCTCGAAGCCCTTCACAAAGATCGCCCGCCGATTTGTTGAAAGGGTGCCAGCCCCCGCTTTTCAACATCGCGACAATTCGATAACTGCGTGTTCGTGGCAATAGTTGCGTACGCCGACTCGGATCAAGACACTCTGCGAAACCAAACGACGTAACCGATGTTGAAATGCAGGGGCTGGCCCCTATTCAACATTTTATTGAACGCCGAACTTGAAGACCGTCCTGGTGCTGTAGGTCTCTCCGGGGCGCAGCAGCGTCGATGGAAAGTCCGGCTGATTCGGCGTGTCCGGGTAGTGCTGCGTCTCGAGGCAGAAGCCGCTGCGCCGCCCGTACTTGGCGCCGCCCTTGCCGGCGAGCGTGCCGTCGAGGAAATTGCCGGCGTAGAACTGCAGTCCCGGCTCGGTGGTGGCCACCTCCATCGTGCGTCCGGATGCCGGTTCGGTCACACGCGCCGCCAGCTCCAGCGCCCTGGTGTCGCGATTCAACACCCAGTTGTGATCGTAGCCCTGGCCGTTCTTGATCTGCGGATGCGCCGCGTTGATGCGCGCGCCAATGGCCGTGGCCTTGCGGAAATCGAATGGCGTGCCCGCCACCGGCGCCAGCTCGCCGGTGGGAATCAGCTCGCTGTTCACCGGCGTGTAGCGGTCCGCGTCGATCATCAGCTCGTGGCCGAGAATGTCGGCGCCCGGGCCCGCGAGATTGAAGTAACTGTGCTGCGTCAGGTTCACGTGCGTCGGCAGGTCGGTGGTGGCGGTGTAGTCGACGATCAGCTCGTTGTAATTGGTGAGGCTGTAGATCACCCCGACCTGCAAGGTGCCGGGATAGCCCTCCTCGCCGTCGGGGCTGAGGCGCGACAGGCGGAGCGAATTCTCGCTCAGGACCTCCGGCTGCCAGAGGTGCTTGTCGAACCCTCGCACGCCGCCATGGAGGTGGTTGGGGCCGTTGTTGGTCGCCAGCGTGAAGGGCTGGTTGTCGATCGCGAAGCGCCCTTTGGCAATGCGATTGCCGTAGCGTCCGATGATCGCGCCGAAGAACGGATGGTCCTTCAGGTAGCCGTCCATCGAGTCGAAGCCCAGCACGATGTCGCCCATGGCGCCGTTTCGGTCCGGTACTTTCAGCGACGTGATGATGCCGCCGTAGGTGATGACCGTCACTTCGACGCCGTTGGCGTTCTTCAGCGTAAAAGCGTCCACGGCCTCGCCGTCGGCGGTCTTGCCAAAAGGCGCGCGCGGGATGGTCGGCATCGGAGGAGTCGCAGCCGCGCCACCTGATGCGGGAGGCTGCGATCCACAGCCTACCGCGAGTAAGGGGAGAAACAAGCCAAGCCAGATCTTCATGCGCTCCGTAGGCTACCATCTGCGCGGTGAGTCTGCAGTTCAGCGGCATCCATAAATCTTTTGGCGCCATTCACGCCGTGCGCGGCGTGAGCCTCGAGATTGCAGCGGGCAGCGCGCACGCCCTGGTCGGCGAGAACGGCGCGGGCAAGTCCACGCTGCTGAAGATCCTGGCCGGCCTGGTCACGCCGGATGCCGGCGAGATCCGCTGGCACGGCCGCCCCCTCGATCACCGGAGTCCTCGCCAGGCCATCGAGCACGGCATCGGGATGGTCTACCAGGAGATGCTGTGCTTTCCGAACCTGACCGTCGCCGGCAACATCTTCGCGGGCCGCGAAATGTGCCGCTACGGCGCGCTCGACGAGGCCGCGATGCGCGCGCGCACGGCGGCGCTGCTCGATCGGCTGTCGCTGCGCATCGATCCGGATACGCCGGCCGAATACCTGTCGGCCGCGCATCGGCAGCTGCTGCAGGTGGCGCGGGCGCTGGCGTTCGAGTGCCAGATCCTGGTGCTCGACGAGCCGACCACGGCGCTCACTGATTCAGAAGCGGAGCACTTGTTCGAGGTATTACGCGAGCTGCAGCGCGGCGGCACGACCATCGTCTACGTGTCGCATCGCCTCCCGGAGGTGTTCCGGCTGTGCGGCCGCATCACGGTGCTGCGCGACGGCGAGCTGGTCGGCACCTTCGAACGCCACGCCGTTGCGCCCGCCGACATTGTCCGTGCCATGGTGGGACGAGATCTCCCCGCTCGATCCGCCGAAGCACGAGACGCGCACGCAATCACCGCGCTTCGTGCGAAGGCGGACCACCCTGGTTTGTCGATCACCAATCTCTCCCGCGCACCGCACTTCGGCAACATCTCGCTGAACGTCGGGCACGGTGAGATCGTCGGCCTGTTCGGGCTGGTCGGGTCGGGACGCTCGGAGCTGCTCGAAACTATTTTCGGCGTGCATCGACCGGACTCGGGCGGCATCGACATCGACGGCACCACCGTGCGCTTCGGCGCCGCGCGCGATGCGGTGCGGGCCGGGCTCGCGCTGGTCCCGGAAGAGCGCCACCGCCAGGGCCTGTTCTTCAACCTCACGCTGCGTCACAACCTCGTGGTCGCGCGGAGCGCGGTCACGCGGGAGGTGCTGATCCACGAGCGCGATGAGATCGCCGGCGCCACACGCCTCCTCGAAGAGTGGCGGATCAAGGCGCCTGGTGTGGCGGCCACGCCCGACAACTTGAGCGGCGGCAACCAGCAGAAGGTGGTGCTCGCAAAGTGGCTGGCCGCCCATCCGCGTGTGCTGCTGCTCGACGAGCCGACCAAGGGCGTGGACGTAGGCGCGAAGTTCGAGATCCACGAAATGATCCGCCGCCAGGCCGACCAGGGGCTGGCCGTGCTGGTCGTCTCCAGCGACCTGCCGGAGATCCTGGCGCTGTCGCACCGCGTGCTCGTGATGAAAGAGGGCCGGCTGCAGGGCGAGTTGCCCGGACCCGCTGCCACGGAGGAAGCCGTCATGCACCTGGCCACCCATGACGAGGTCAACGCGTGAAGCAGCTGCGCGGCATGCGTGAGCTGAGCACGGTGGCGATCCTGATCGCCGAAGTGCTGTTCTTCGCCTGGTACCTGTGGCCCGAGTCCGGCCGCGCGCATCCGTTTCTCAACGCCGAGAACGCCGTCCTGATTCTCAAGTACTCGTCGATCTATGGCATCGCCGCGGTCGGCGCCGCGGTGATCATCATCTGCGGCGGCATCGATCTCTCGCCGGGCGCCGTGATCGCGCTCGCCGGCGTCGTCACCGGCCACCTGTTCGTGGTCGATCACTGGGGGCTGGCGCCGAGCGCCGCGGCCGGCATTTTTGCCGGCGTCGCCGCCGGCCTCGTGACGTCGGTGCTGGTCGTGGTCGTCAAGCTGCCGCCATTCATTGCCACGCTGGGGGTGATGGGCATCACGCGCGGGCTCGCGTTCATCATCACCGAGGGGCAGTACTACGATGTCTCGAGCCGCCTCGGCGCGGGCTTTCGCCCGCTGGGATTGCCAGCGGACTGGCTGGCGCCGATCGTGATGTTCGCCATGGCCATCGTCTTTCAGCTGCTGATGACGAAGTTTCAATGGGGCCGCGCGGTGTTTTCGATCGGCGGCAACGAAACCGCCGCGCTTTTTTCGGGCATCGCGATCGGCCGCGTCAAGTCGTCCGTCTACGTGGCCGGCGCCGCGCTGGCGTCAATCGCCGGCGTGGTGCTGGTGGTCGTCCAGGGACAGGGCAAGGCCGACCTTGCCACCGGTTACGAGTTGGATATCATCGCTTCGGCCGTGGTCGGGGGCGCCAGCCTCGCCGGGGGCCGGGGCTCGGTGATGGGCGCGGTGCTCGGCACGTTGATCTTCGGCGTGTTGCGCAATGCGCTCCCTCAGATTCCCGGGGCGACGTTCTACGATCGCCTCATCGTCGGGCTCGTCGTCATCGCGATTGTGGTGGCGGATCAATTGCTGTTGAAAAGGGGTTCGAAATCGTGATCAGACGCAGCAGCGCATTCCTCTTACTGAGCATTTTCACGGTGGCGTGTGGCAGCGGAGGATTCGGGGTCGCCTGCGGCACGGCCGGACCTGCCCCCGGACCGGCCACGCCGGCGAAGCTGCGGTTCGCGATCATTCCCAAGGCGCTCGACATTCCCGTCTTCAACTACGCGAAGCTCGGCGCCGAGCGCGCCGCCGCGGAGTTCGGCGACGTCGAAGTGCTGTGGAGCGCGCCGGTGTCGGCCGATCAGCTGAAGCAGAAAGAAATCCTCGAGTCCTACATCACGCAGCGCATCGACGGCATCGCCATCTCGGCGCTCAACGGCGACTTTCTCACCGAGACGATCAATCGCGCCATCGATGCCGGCATCCCGGTCACCACGTGGGATTCCGATGCGCCCAAGTCGAAGCGCATCGCCTTCTACGGCGTGGACGATCTCGCGTCGGGCCGAATCCTGGGCGAGCAGGCCATCACACTGCTGAACGGCACCGGCAAGGTGGCGGTGATCTCGAGCTTCGGCGCCACCAACCTGCAGAATCGCCTGAACGGCGTGAAGGCAGCGCTCGCCAGGGCGCCGGGGATCCAGATCGTCGAAATCTACGACATCCAGGAAGACGCGATTCGGTGCGCGGAGATCATCGCCACCGGAACGCGCCGTTACCCCGATCTCGCGGCGTGGATCTCGGTGGGCGGGTGGCCGGTGTTCACGCGCAACGCCCTGGCCGCCGTCGACCCGTCGAAGACGAAAGTGATCTCGTTCGACACCATCAGCCCGGCACTGGATCTACTGCGCGAAGGCAAGGTCCAGGTGCTGCTCGGTCAGAAGTACTTCGGCTGGGGCAGCGAATCGGTGCGGCTGTTGCGCGACATCACGAAGGGTCAGCGGCCGGCGTCGGCGATTATCGATTCCGGCGTGGACGTGGTGACGCGCGAGACCGTCGATGCCTACGAACAACAGTGGAAGAAAATGGCGGGGCAATGACACTCGAGCTCACCGTTGAGCTCGAGCGACAAGAAATCAGTCAGCAGGGTGTAGAAACTTCAGTCAGCCATTGACGGTGCGCTTCGAGGCCATGGAAGGCCTCGAAGTCACACCGCCTACCGGTTACTTCGGCGCCGCACAGGTCGCCGCCACCATCTTGAGACTGGTTGCGACGAAGTTCGGCGTCCGGTCGTTCTCGGTCGGCGTACCCGCGATGCGGCCGGTCAGCTCCACCTCGTGGTTGAGGTGTTTGGTCAGCTCAGCTTCGGAAATTCCCTCCACTTCGTAATGCGCCGCGAGCGCCAGGCCGGAAACCTTGCTGCTCTGCGCCATCTTGACGCTGGTCAGAATGTAGTCCTCGGTGATGCCGGCCCGCTCCGCGGGATTCGGCGTGAGGCCGGGGACATCCTTCTCCTGCTTCAGGCAGCCGGTGACGACCACGGTTTGCTCAGCCGCGGCGGGCTGACGCTGCGTCGTATCACCTGTGCGTTGCGTGACGTCAGGCGGTCGCGGGGGTGTCGACTGCGGTTGGGTCTGCGGTGTCTGAGCGTGAATGGTCAACGCACTCGCGCCTACCAGCGCGGCAATCGTCATGAAACGTGTTCGCATTGTGCTTTGCTCCTGCTCTTGGGTTAGCCGCCGCGAGATCGCAGCGACACTGAGCTGACTGCAATTCACTTGCCTCCTTGGAATCGGCACCTCGATTGCACGAGGTTGGTGCGCATCACTGGAGGTGAGTAAATGAAAGCCCTCGTTTGGCACGGCAAGGAAGATATTCGCTGCGACACTGTTCCCGATCCGGTGATCGAAGATCCCCGCGACGCAATTGTGAGGGTCACCAGTTGTGCCATATGCGGCTCCGACCTGCACCTGTACCACCACTTCATGCCCGCGATGAAGAAGGGCGACGTGATGGGCCACGAGTTCATGGGTGAGGTGGTCGAGATCGGCGCGGCGATCAAGAAGCTGCGGATCGGCGAGCGCGTCGTGGTGCCCTTCACCATCATTTGCGGCGAGTGCGAGCAGTGCCGGCGCGGCTACTTCTCCGCCTGCGAGCGCACCAATCGCAACAAGCAGCTGGCCGAGACGGCGTTCGGCCACACCGGCGCGGGCCTGTTTGGCTATACCCACCTCACCGGGGGCTATGCCGGAGGGCAGGCCGAGTACGTGCGCGTGCCGTTCGCCGACACGACGCACATCAAGGTGCCCGACACCAACTTCACCGACGAGCAGTTGTTGTTCCTCGGCGACATCTTCCCGACGGGATGGCAGGCCGCCGTGCAGTGCGACATTCAGCCGACCGACACCGTGGCGGTGTGGGGGGCGGGGCCGGTGGCGCAGTTCGCGATCCGCAGCGCCGTGCTGCTGGGCGCCCGCCAGGTGATCGCGATCGATCGCGTGCCCGAGCGCCTGTCGATGGCACGAGCGGGCGGCGCGATTACGATCAACTTCGACGAGGAGAGCGTGCTCGAGCGGCTGCAGGAGCTCACGCACGGCAAGGGTCCCGAAAAGTGCATCGACGCGGTCGGGATGGAAGCCCACGCCGCGCGCAGCCTCGATTCGATGGTCGACAAAGCCAAGCAGATGGCGATGCTCGGCACCGACCGGCCGCACGTGCTCCGCGAAATGATGTACGTCTGCCGTCCGGCCGGCACGCTGTCGGTGCCTGGCGTGTACGGCGGATTCCTCGACAAGATTCCGTTCGGCGCGACCATGAACAAGGGCTTGACGATTCGCACCGGACAGACCCACGTCAACCGGTGGACCGACGATCTGCTCAAACGGATCGAATCGGGCCAGATCGATCCGTCCTTCGTCGTCACGCACACCGCCGATCTCGAAGACGGCCCGGAGTTGTACAAGACCTTCCGCGACAAGACCGATGGCTGCATCAAAGTTGTCCTGAAGCCCCACTAAGGAGAAAGTGCATGAGACATTCGTTCACGCGCCAGGCGGCGCGGATCAGTATCGCCATCGGCGTGGCCTCGATCGCCTACCTCGCCGCCTCGCAATCCGGCCACGCGCCGTTGCGCCGCCAGCCGCGGCCTGGTCCACCGAATCGTCTTCGCGACGGCGGCCCGATGCGCGACTACAGCATGCGATCCGGCTTCCCGCGCGGCGTCGAAGCGTCGCGCGGCCTCGCCGCCGATGCGGTGCTCCCGGCAGACATGCTGACCCCGGACCTGCTGAAGCCCTGGGCAGATACCCCCCGGCTGTAGCCGGGGGGTCGCGTTTCGGCGCAATTTCAACCATTTGGGCGGCGGGATCGTCAGAGAGGAGGTAAACAGTCGACCAGCCCAAGTGAGTAACTCTCCCACAATGCCGTTCGTGAAAGGCGCCGCGCTGGCGGTCCTCTGTTTCTTCGTTCTGGCGCCGAACGCGGCCGCGCAAGCCACGCGCGACGCGCGGCTGCTGGTGACCGTCGTGGATGTGACCGGCGCCATCCTCCCGGGCGCCACCGTCAAGGCGGTGCCGGAAGATGCGAGCACGGGCGCGCCGGCCACGGCGTCCACCAACCACGCGGGCGTGGCCACGCTCAGCGGACTCACGCCCGGTCGCTACACCATCACCGCGGAGTTCAGCGGCTTCGAGGCGGGTGAAGTAACCAGCGCGCGCCTCCGCGCCGGCGACAACAAACAGCAGATCGAGCTCGCCCTCACGGGATTCGAAGACACGGTCCTGGTGGGACGCGACGCGCAATCGGCCGCCGCGGATCCCAACGGCGGATCGCTGTCGACGCAGCTGTCCGACGAAGAGATCGAAGCGCTGCCCGACGATCCCAACGATTTGATTCAACAGCTCGTCGAGATGGCCGGCGGCAACGCGACGGTCCGCGTCGACGGCTTCAACGGCGGCAACCTGCCCTCGCGCGACGTGATCCGCTCCATTCGCATCGTGCGCGACACGTTCCCCGCCGAAAACCATTCGGCGGAGAGAGACGGCATCGACATCGTCACGCAGGCCGGCGTCGGTCCCATCCGCGGCGGCTTCTCGACCCGCGTGCGCGACAGCGTCCTCAGCGGCGACAATCCGTTCGTCGACGTCAAGGCGCCCGAGCGCACGCAGAACTTCGACGCCAACCTGGGCGGCACGATCAAACCGAACAAGAGCTCGTTCTCATTGTTCATGGGCGGCCGCAAGCAGTTCGATACGCCGGTGGCCACGTTCACCAATGAGGACGGCGTCAAGGAGTCGACGCTCCTCGGCCGCCGGCCCAACGACGGCTGGAACCTCAACGCCATGGTGGATTACGCGCTGACCACGCAGCACATGCTGCGCGTCGGGTATTCGCAGAACCGGTCGTCGCGCAGCAACCTGGGCATCGGCGGTTTCGATCTGGCGGAGCGCGCCTACTCGAACCAGTCGCGCGGCAACCAGCTGCGCATGCAGGAGGCGGGCCCGGTCGGCCGTAATGCGTATCTCAATACGCGCCTGCAGCTGCGATTCAACCAATCCTCGTCCCTCGCGCAGCTCGAAGCGTCCACCGTGCGGATCCTCGACGGCTCGACCAGCGGCGGCGCGCAAGTCAAGGGCGGCCGCAATCAGAAGGACATCGAGCTGTCGTCGGACTTCAATTACGTGCGCGGCATCCACACCATGCGCACCGGCATCCTGCTCGAAGGCCGTCGCTATCGAGCCGACGATGCGACGAATTACCTGGGGACGTATATCTTCTCGGGGCAGGCGGACTTCGACCTGGGCCGGCCGCGGAACTACACCCGCCGCATCGGCGATCCGCTGATCGTCTACTCGCATCTCGAGGCGGCGCTCTACGTGCAGGACGATCTGCGCCTGCGCCCGAACCTGACGTTCAGCCCGGGTCTTCGCTACGAAGCGCAGACGCATGTCCACGATCTGACGGGCCTGGCGCCGCGCCTGGGCCTGACGTGGGCGCCGGGCAAGGACGGCAAGACCACGATTCGCACCAGCTGGGGGATCTTCTACAACTGGCTGGGCAGCAACGTCTACGAACAGACGCTGCGCGTCGACGGCGTCCGCCAGAAGGAAATCAACATCGTCAATCCGGCGTACCCGGACCCGTTCCTCGAGGATCCCGCGATCCTGCCGGCGACCGTCGGCAACCAATACGTGCTCGGCGACTTGCAGATGGAGCGCATCAATCGCTATAGCGCCGCGATCGATCGGACGTTGTCGCCGAAGGTGCGCACCAGCGTGACGGTCGCGATCGCACGGTATTCGAACCAGCTGCGCGGCCTGAACCTGAATGCGCCGGTCAACGGCGTGCGTCCCGATCCGGGGTTCG
>Ga0190265_10001757_pt1 | contig 14277 bp, 12 predicted proteins | sample Popmic124T_FD_133135 | JGI IMG/M metagenome (GOLD analysis project Ga0190265, IMG submission 133135) | Populus adjacent soil microbial communities from riparian zone of Indian Creek, Utah, USA - 124 T | ecosystem: Environmental > Terrestrial > Soil > Riparian zone | place: USA: Utah | collected...
CGACCTCGTCGGCGTGCATCTCGACCGTGACCGTGCGGCTCAGATCGAGCACGGCCTGCAGCATCTCGTGCGGTTCGGGCGGGCACAGCGGCGGCGCGAGGCGTTCCGAGCTGCCGCGCCGCTTGCGCTCTTGCTTGCGTTCGCTCATGCGCCGCCGCCCTGACTGCCGCTGCCGCTGCCAGTGCCGCTGCCGCCGCCAACGCCGCTGCCGTCGTCGCTCGAGCCGCGGTCGAGATCGAGGATACGCTGTTCGCCCACGTAGGACTTGGTCTCGTAGCGCGTGAGCTTACCGATCTTGCGCACGATCTCCGCCATGCGTTCGGCCTCGCGGTGGATCACCTCGGCGCCGCGGCGGATCTGCGACTCCTCCGGCAAGCGGCGCAGCAAGAGCTCGGCGTAGCCCATCACGCTGGTCAGCGGTTGGTTGAGCTCGTGCGCGGTCGCGCCGGCCAGCTCGGCGACCAGCGCCTGCTTCTCGCTGGTGGCGAGCTTCTCCTGGGCCTGGGCCAGCTGCTGCTCGACGCGCACGCGCTCGCGCAGGTCGGTGAAGATGCCAAAGGTCGCGGTGGCGCGCCCGCCCTCGTAGATGATCGCGGCGGTGAGCGAGATCGGAAAGATCGTGCCCTTGCGATCGACGGCTTCGATCCGCACCGGCTCGAGCCGCCCCGGGCCGCCATGGCCGTTGCTGCGCAGCATGCGCATCACCTCGCGCGCGCCGTCGCCGGGGTAGAGCGCGCGCGAGCTCATCATGCCGATCGCTTCTTCGGCGCCGTAGCCGTACAGGCGCTGCGCGCCCTTGTTGAACAGCACGATCGTGCCGTCCATGCGCGCGGCGACGATCGCGTCGACGCTGGCATCGATCAGCGACTCGAGGAAGTTGCGGGTCTCGACCAGCTCGTCGCGCACGCGCCGCTCCTCGGTCACGTCGCGGAACGAGAGCAGCACCGCGCCTTCGGTGCCGGCGAGCGCGGCGAACGAGCCGTTGATCACGATCGACTCGCCGTTGCGACGCTGCAGCACGATGTCGAGGTCGTGCGGGTGCTCGCCGCCTGCGATCTGCTTGCGCAGCTGCATCATCTGCAGCCGGCTGTCGGGTGGAAACAGCTCCCACAGCGTGCGACCCAGGTACGCGTCCGGCTCGAAGCCGAGCATGGTGTGGGCGGCGGGGTTGGCGAACAGCAGCCGGCCGTCGGGCTCGAACGCGGCCAGGCCGTCCGCGGCCGAGGCGAGCAGGTCGGCGTAGCGCTTGAGCGTCGAGAGCCTGCGCTCGGCGTCCGCGCGCGCGGACATGTCGCGCTCGGTCTCTTCGCGCAGCGATTGCAGCACGCGCGCGTTGCGCAGCGCGATCGCGGTGGCGTTGGCCAGCACCTCGCAGAACCGGCGCTGGTGCGGGCTGAGCGCACCGCGCCGCGTGCGCGCGCGCACGAACAGCACGCCCATCGAGTGGCCTTCCCATACGATCGGGACCAGCGTCAGCGCGCTCAGGCCTGCGCCAGCCACCGAGCGCCGCACCTCGTCGAGCAGCGGGTGGTGATCGACGTCGTGGATCGCCAGGGTCGCGCGGCTCTTCAGCACGTGGCGGATCTCGGGGTACTTGGCCAGGTCGATGCGCAGGTTGGTCAGCTTTTCGTCGTCGCTGGCCGCGACCACGACGCCGAGCGAGTCGTCGCCCGGCGCGAGCACGATCGAGACGCGGTCGACGTCGATCACCGCCGCGACGCGGCTGACCAGGATGTAGAGGATCTCCTGGAAGTCGAGCGACGAGACCAGGGTGCGGGTGAGCTCGAGCAGCGCGTCCGAGGTGGGCTCCTGCTCGGCCGACGGCCGCGAGCGCGCGCGAAAGCACGCGCGCACGCGCGCGGGCAGCTCACCCGCGCCGGACGGCAGCAGCACGAAGTCGTCGGCGCCGGCCGCGAGCGCCGCGGACAGCAGTCCGTCGCTGGCGTTGTGAAGCAGCGCCAGGATCGGGCTGCGCACCGCGGCCTTGAGCGTGCCGATCAGCGCGCAGTCGCGCTCGCGCACGTTGACCTCGAGCGCGATCAGCGCGGCGCGCTGGGCGTGCTGGTCGAGCTCGGGGGCGTCGGCGGTACAGCTGAGCAGCGTGAACTCGCTCTGGAGCCGGTCCTCCACGAGCTGCAACGTGTCGGCGCGCTCGCATACCAGCAGGACCCGCAAGCCGGTCTCGGTTCGCGCTCGTTGCATCCGTTCGCGCAGAATCGTACGCGATCGGCGCGAGCGCCAAAAGCGCCGGGCCGGAAAGCGCGAGATTCGTGCGGGGCGCCGAGCAGCTCGACCGAGGCGTTCCGACCACGGCTCGCGCCCGATCCAATGCCGCCCGGGCTCCTCGGGCTCGGCGTCGAGGACGTGCCGGTCGAGGCCATCGACCTGTAGGGCATCGTGCTCCGGCGCGTGTGCCATTCACGCGCGTCGGGATCAGCTGGTAGGGTCTCCGAGCGGGCGCACGGAGGGCGTGCGTAGGAGGAACAGCGTCATGCGCGGAGAACGCAGCGAGAATCAAGAGCTACGCGAGCGCGCCGAGCGGCGGCTGCGCGTGGAGCCGATGAAGCCGCGCTTGCCGGACGACCGTCAGGCTCTCGCCCACGAGCTGCGCTTGCACCAGCTCGAGCTGCAGATGCAGAACGACGCGCTGCGCGAGTCGGAGTTGGAGCTGACCATCTCGCGCGCGCGCTACCGCGCGCTCTACGAACTCGCCCCGGTCGCTTGTCTCAGCATCAGCGCGGACATGCGCATCGTGGAGGCGAACCCAGCCGCTGGCGCGCTGCTCGAGGCCCGCCCCGCCGAGGCGCTGCTCGGCCAGCGCTTCTCGCGCTTCTTGGCGCCGGAACACAGCACGCGCTTCGAGCACCATCGCCGAGAGCTCTACGCGCAGCGTGCGCCTTGCAGCTGCGAGCTGAGCTTGATGGTGAACGAGCGGCGGGTGGAGGTACGCCTGCAGAGCACCTGGCTCGATGGTCCGATCGGCGCACAGTGGCTGATGGCGGTGGTCGATCTCACCGAGCTGAATCGCCTGCACGGGCACGCGCAAGAGCTGGAGCGGCGGAGCGCGTCGGCGGCGCTCGACCTGAGCCCACGCTCGAACGAACGAGCCGAGCGTTCTGCGGCGGGGCTGGGGCGGGCGATCGGCGCGGCGTTGCTGGTGGGGGATGACCAGCTCCTGCGCGCCGCGATCCGCCGCGACCTACAGCTCATCGGTTGCGAGGTGTTCGAGGCCGAGAGCGGGCAAGCTGCGCTGGACCTGCTACAGCGCGACGCCGGTAACTTCTTGCGTCTGATGGTGAGCGACGTCGCCTTGCCGGACGTGGCCTCGAGCGAGCTCGTGGCGCACGTGCATGCGACGCGCCCCGACCTGCTGTTGTTGTTGGTGTCGCCCCATCCGGCCGAGAACGGCGCGCAGGAGTCGGCGAGCCAGCTCGGCGCGGGGGTCCTGAGCAGGCGCTTTACCGTCCACGAGCTGCACGCGGTGCTGTGGCGCTTGCTCCAGGCTGCGGAGCACGGCGCGCTCGGCGAGCGCACGGTCGCCCTGGACCACGGCGATCAAAGCGAGCTCCGAGCATCGCTCGGCTCTCTCCCCGGGTCAGCCAAACCGATCTAAGGCTGGGCAGGCAGAGTCTGGCGTTCGAGCGCTTCGATGTGCGCCTGCACGCGCTCGGCGTCCGGCGCAGCCTCGGACTTGCGCAGGTACTCGCGGTAGTAGTCGATCGCGTCCGCGAGCTTGCCCAGGCGCTCGGCCGTGAGGGCCATGTCGTAGGCCAGCTCGGGCGGCGCGCGGTTGCCGTGCGCCGCCTCGAACGCGGCGAGCGCCGCGCCGTAGTGGCCCTGTCCGAACAGCTTGATTCCGCGCATGAAGAACGCGCGTGCCTCCGCGTTGAGCGCGTCGCTCGAAGGTGGCGGCTGAAGCAGCGGCGAGCGCTGGCGTGCATGCAGCGCGCGCAGGTCCTCGATGCGTCGGTCCAACACGACGCGCTCGGCCTCGGGCAGCTCGGCTCCGCCGCGATAGGTGCTGAAGTAAGCGATCGCGAGGTCGGCTTCCCCGAGACGTTCGCACACCCGTCCCAGGTCGTAGGCGAGCTCCGCGGACGGCGCGAGCGCGTAGGCCTGCTGCAGCTCGATCAGCGCATCCTTGAGCCGGCCTTCGCCGTAGGCGGCGTGACCGCGGTCGAAGTGCGCGCGGGCGACGTCCACGGGATCCTGGCGCGCGCGTGCGGACCGCGCGCGCGGCTCGGCTCGTGCGGCGGGCGCAGGCAGCGGTCTCGCAGCGCGCTGTGCGGAGGCGGGCGTGGTCGCGCGCTTGGCCAGCGCCGGCGGCTCGGCCGCGGCGCTGCAGCCGAGCGCGGCGCCCAGCACGATCAGCCAGAGAGCGACCCGCAGCTGAACCAGTGGCGTCAGCTCGCGTTGCGCGCGGCCTTGGCTTGCTGCTCGAGGCGATGCGCTTCGAGCTCGCGTTCCAGTCTGCGCACCGTGCGGCGCAGCTCGCGGACTTCCGCGCCCGTCGCCAGGTTCAAGGTCTTGGCCACGCGCTGCACCTGGGACTCGATGTTGGTCTGCACCTTCGCGCGCAGCGCGAGCGCACCCATCATGCCCTGCATCAGCGTCGGATTCTGCATGGCCTTGGCCACGCGTGGATCCTGCATGAGCCGCAGTGCTTGATTCATCAGCTGTTGCTTGAGATCCAATGCCCGGCACCTCGACGGCCAAGCACGGTAGCGGCTGCCGCCCGCCGCTGTCAAACGTACGGAGCGCGCGACAGTACTCGCGTGAGCGCAGCGAACCTCGCGTGGGGTGGGGCCCCGACGGGCTTTGCCCGGTGGGGCGGGGCCACGCGCGCGGCTTAGCCGCGGGCAAAGCCGAAGCGTGCCGCCCCGCTTGTCCCTACTTCTTCTGCTCGGGCTTGGGCTTCTCGTCAGCGAGGTAGCTGAGGATCACCTCATCGAGCGATTTGCTGCGCAGGACCTGGCCGTTGAAGATCGACGCGTTGCCGGACGGGGCTTCGCTGAGCCGCTTGGCGCGCGCCTGCACCGGCGCGGTCTGGCTGTAGCGGCCCGAGCTCCGCGGTTTGGGCTTGCTGCGCGCGCGGGCCGCCGCCGACTCCGCGATGCGCACCTCGGCAGCGCGCTCGAGCGCGTCGAGATCGAGCTCGACCGGCTGCTTGTTCTCGACCTCCAGCACGGGCTCGGGCGGAGCTACCGCCGCCGCGTCGACCTTCTGCGCGATCTGGTCCTCGTCGTACACGCAGTCGCGCAGGGCGATGAACATCGCCTTGTGCTGTTCCTGCATCAGCTTCTTGACGATGGCCTGCAGGTTCGAAGAGCCGAGGTGCTGCGCGTACTGCGTCTTCTTCGAGGCCACGATCCGTCCGCCGTCGGCGAACAGGTGGGTGATGATGTGCGGGTGGTTCACACCCGAGTCTTCGGTCTGGATGTGGTAGAGCTTGCCCTTGTGCCGGACGTTCGTGTTGTACCCGAGCAGCGGAGACGGACCTGGCGGCATGTCGCGCGATCTACCTCAGATCTTTGTATCAGAATCGAGCTGATTTGCTCAGCCCCCTTCGTCAGCCGCCGGGTGGTGACGCGACTCCGCCGCGGCTTCTGCGCCTGATCTGGAGCGCGCTCGCCTTCGCAGCGCTCTCGGTGGTCGCGATCGCGCGCTGGCTCGAGCCCGATCCGCGAGGCTTGGGCACGCACGTGCAGCTCGGCCTGCCGCCCTGCCCGTTCCACGCCTTGACGGGGCTGCCGTGCCCGACCTGTGGGCTCACCACGTCGTTCGCGTACATGGCGCGTCTGCAGATCACATCGTCGGTCGCGGCGCATCCGCTCGGCGCTCCCCTGTTCGCGCTCACCTCGATCGCGGTCGTCGTCGCGGTGTGCGGAAGCATCCGTGCGTGGCCGCTCGAGAGCACGTTGTCGCGCTTGCGTATCACGCGCGTGGCGGTGATCATCGCGATCTCCGCAGCGCTGAGTTGGCTCGCGCGCCTGCTCGCGCTGCTGCTGAGCTGAGCTGATGATCGGAACGACGCTGAACACCGAGCAGGGTCTGCGATGAGCGCGTTGATCCTGGTCGCCGACGACGATCCCTTCGAGCTGCGGCTGCTGTCCGAGCTGTGCAGCACCCTGGGCTACGACGTGGTGACGGCCGCGGACGGCGGCGCCGTGCTCGACGCCGTCGCGCGCACGCGCCCGGCGCTGGTCCTGATGGAAGCCAAGCTGCCGGTGATGGACGGGCTGCAGGTGCTGCGCATCCTCAAGGGCGATCAGTCTCTCGCGCACGTGCCGGTGGTGCTGGTGACCGCGGACGATGACGACGAGTCGCGCCAGCGCGGCTTCGAGATGGGCGCCGAGGACTACGTCACCAAGCCCTATCGCAGCTTCGAGATCCAGCAGCGGCTGCGCAACGTGATGCGCCTGCGGCGGCCGGTCTCGGTGTCGTCGATGCCGCCACCGAGCGAGCAGCTGATCATCGCCGATCCGCTGACCGGCGCCGGCACCACCAGTCAGCTGCACATCAGCCTCGAGTACGAGTTCACGCGCGCGGTGCGCTACAAGCGCCCGCTCGGCTGCGTGGTGGTGCGTTGCGCGAACTACGGCGCGATCGCCGGCAACCTGGGCGGCAGCGCGGCGCAGGTCGTGTTGGTGCAGCTGGCGAGCGCGATGCGCGGCTGCATCCGCAACGTCGATCACCTGTTCCGCTCCGCGCCGGACGAGTTCACGGTGCTGCTGCCCGAGACCGACGCGCGCGGCTGCGCGATCGTGGTCGACCGTCTCGAGACCATCTCCGCGCAGGCCGGCTTCGACGGTGAAGTGCAGCCTCGCCCGCGCATCAGCGTGGCCTCGGCGTGCTACCCGACCCACCACGTCAACGACGGCGAAGCCCTCTGGCGCGGCGTGACTTCTTCACTGCGCGACTGACGTCGCGAGGGGCGGCACGCGCCGCCCCTCCCGGCGGACCGGGTCCGCCGGGTCCCTCCCCACGCGTGGGGAGCTGCGCTCCCCCCGAGCCGCTGGCTCGGGTCCCCCCTCGTCGTCGACCTCGTACGCGCTTGGTCTCCTCTCGTCGCCGAGCTGCACGCGCGTGCCCTTCCCGGTGACTAGCTGTACGCTGCGCGTCCGGTCGTGCCGTGACGTTCGTGTACTTCATCTTGATGGTGGGCGTGCTCGTGTTCGTGCACGAGCTCGGGCACTTCTTGTGGGCGCGCGTGTTCGGGGTGCGCGTGCTCACGTTCAGCCTCGGGTTCGGGCCGCGCATCGCGGGCTTTCGCCGCGCCGGGACCGAGTACGTGATCTCGGCGCTGCCGCTCGGCGGCTACGTGCGCATGCTGGGCGAGAACCCGCGCGACGAGGTGCGGCCCGCCGATCGCCCGGCGTCGTTCGCGAGCCAGTCGATCTTCCGCCGCTTGGTGATCGCCAGCGGTGGCCCGCTGATGAACCTGGCCTTTCCGATCGCGCTCTACTTCGTGGTGTTCCTGGGCGACACCGAGCAGACACCGGCGACGATCGGGCGTGTGTTCCCGCACCGGCCCGCGGACGGCAAGCTGCTCGCGGGCGACCGCGTCGTGGCGATCGACGGCGAGCCGATCGCCACGTTCTACGAGCTCAACCGCGTGATCGAGCGCAGCCCGGGCAAGCCGCTGCGCCTGCGCATCGAGCGCGGCGAGCAGACGCTCGAGCACACCATCACGCCGGTGGCCGCGCCCAAGGAGCTGCCGCTCGAGATGCGCGAGGAAGTCGGGCGCATCGGCGTGGTGGCGCAGCATCCGGTCGCCGTGATCGGCGTGCGCTCGCCGACCTCGCCAGCGGCCGCAGCGCGCTTGCGCACGTTCGACTGGGTGATCGCCGCGGCCGGTCGGCCGACCCCGCGCTGGCTCGATCTCGAGCACGCGCTCGAGCGCAACCGCGGGACCCTGGTGCCGCTCACGTTTCTGCGCCCCACGCCGGTGCCCAATGCGCTCGGCGGATTGGTGTCGCTCGACGTGTACGAGCCGCGCGTCGCGGCGCTGACACCCGAGCCGGGTCCCGGCAGCGGGCTCGAGCGCGCGGGGATCGAGCTGGCCGACCTGTACGTCGCGCACGTCGCGGCCGGCTCGCCCGAGCACCGCATCGGACTCTTGCCCGGCGACCGCTTGCTCGAGCTCGACGGCCGGCCGATCCCGATGTGGAACACGTACCTGGAGGATCTGCGCGCGGGCAAGGGCAAGAACCACGTGCTGCGCTGGCAGCGCGCCGGTGAAACGCAAGACTCGAGCTTCGCGCTGCCACGCGAGAGCGGCTTCAACGAGCACGGCCAGGGCTACGACCGCTACGTGGTCAGCATCAGCAACTGGGTACCGATGCGCACCGATCCGCCGGTGCCCAATCCCAGCCCGGTGCTGTACGCGGCGCGTGAAGCGCTGAGCGCGACCGCGGACGTGGTCGAGCTGACGGTGTTCTCGATCGTGCGCTTGCTGCAAGGCCGCTTGAGCGTGAAGTCGATCGGCGGGCCGCTGACCATCCTCGACGTGGCCGGCACCGCAGCGCGCGAGGGTGCGCTCAATTATCTGACATTGATGGCGTTCATCAGCATCAACCTCGGGCTGATCAACCTGCTGCCGATCCCGCTGCTCGACGGCGGGCACATGATGTTCCTGCTGTCCGAAGCCGTGTTGCGGCGCCCGGTCAGCGCGCGCGTGCGCGAGTACGCCCACATCGCCGGCCTGGTCGTGCTGCTGGCGATCATGGTGGTCGCGTTCAAGAACGACATCGAGCGCCAGTGGCCCCAGATCGTCGACACCTCGAGCAGCGAGTGAACGCGCGTCCTGTCAACGCGCGCACGGTCGCGGTCAAGGTGCTCGAGCGCGTGACCGATGGCGGGGCGTTCGCCAGCGCTGCGCTCGACGCGGAGCTGGGGCGCGCGCGGCTCGACCCGCGCGATGCGGGGCTCGCGACGGCGATCGTCTACGGTACCCTGCGCGTGCTGCCCGAGCTCGACCGCTTGATCGCGGCCCGCCTGCACCGGCCCGACAGCAAGCTCGACCCGGTGCTGTCGGCTGCGCTGCGCGCGGGCTGTTACCAGCTCGCGTACATGGAGCGCGTGCCGGCGCACGCGGTGGTCGACGAGTGTGTGAGCGTGGTGCGCGCCGCGCGCGGGCCCAAGCTGGCGGCGGTCGCCAACGCCGTGCTGCGCAAGCTCGCAGTCGAGCTGGCGGGTCAGGCCGGGACGCGCCCCGGGTTGGTCCTGCCCGCGTGGCTCGACGCGCAGCTCGAGCGCGCGCTGACCCCCGAGCGCCGCGCTGCCTGGCTGCGCGCGAACGACGAGCCGCCCGGGCTGTGCTTGCGCGTCGGGGCCGGCCTGGATCGCGCGGCGTTCGCGCAAGAGCTGCGCGCGGCGCGGCCCGAGGCCGAGATCGAGCTCGGCGTGCTGGCGCCGCGCGCGCTGCTGCTGCGCCGCGCTGGCGACCCGCGCACGTTGCCCGGCTACACGGAAGGGCGCTTCACCGTGCAGGAAGAAGGCGCGCAGCTGATCGCGGCGAGCCTGGGCGCGCAGCCGGGCGAGCGGGTCGCCGACCTGTGCGCGGGCCACGGCGGCAAGAGCGCGTGGCTCGCGGAGGCGGTGGGCGCGAGCGGTCAGGTGCTCGCGGTCGATGTCGACGAGCGGAAGCTCGACAAGCTGGGGCTCGAGCTGCGGCGGCTCGAGCTCGACGACGGGCGGGTGCAGACCCGGACGATCGACCTGAGCGTGGGCAGCGGCGGGCTGGGCGCCGAGCTCGACCGCGTGCTGGTCGATGCGCCGTGCAGCGGGCTCGGCACCTTGCGCCGGCGGCCGGAGCTCGCGCTGCGCGTCGCGCCCGAGGACCCCGCGCGGCTCGCGGCACTTCAGCTCGCCATTCTGAAGAACGCCGCGCGGCTGGTGCGCCCGGGCGGGCTGCTGGTGCTGGCGGTGTGCTCGCCGCTCGCCGTGGAGGGCCCTGAGCTCGCCCGTCAGCTCGAGCGCGCCGTGCCCGAGCTGGTGCCCTGCCACGAGCTGGGCGCGCCGCTCACCGGGTTCCAGCCCGACTCCGACGGTGTGACTCGCGTCGGCCCTTGGCACGGACGAGGCGGCCCGGTCTCGCCGGACTTGTATCAGCTGGTCGGTTGGCGGAAGCCAAGGTGACTGCGGCTTGACAGCCTCATGGCGCGCCCGTATGTTCCGCCCCGCAAAATTTTTCTACGGGGCGTAGCGCAGTTTGGTAGCGCGCACGGTTCGGGACCGTGAGGTCGGAGGTTCAAATCCTCTCGCCCCGACCCCTTGAGGGGCGGACAGGGATCTGAGGGAGTCATGAGCAAAGCGGTTGCTCCAATGCGCGTGCTCGTGGTCGACGACGACCGCGAGATTTGCGATTACATGGAGACCTTCTTGGCCAAGGACGGCCTCGAAGTGAAGACCGTCTCCGATCCCGAGAAAGCCGCCGACGAGGTCAAGAACGGCGGCTATCACCTGGTCGTGCTCGACCTGATGATGCCGAAGATCGACGGCGTCGAAGTGCTGCAGCGGATCCGCAAGGTCGACTCCGACGTCGCGGTGGTGATCTTCACCGGCTACCCGTCGCTCGAGAGCGCGGTGCACTCGATGAAGCTCGACGCGGTCGACTATCTGAAGAAGCCGTTCGACCCGGACGAGTTCCGCGAAGTCGTCGCGCGCGTGATGCGCAAGAAGGGCCTGCTGCGCTCGCCCGAAGAGAACCTGCACCGGGTGATCGGCGAGACCGTGCGCAACCTGCGCAAGGAAGCCAACCTCACGCTCAAGCAGATGGCGCGGCGCACCGGGCTGTCGGTGTCGCTGCTGTCGCAGATCGAGCGCGCGGAATCGAGCGCGTCGATCAGCTCGCTGTACAAGATCGCGTCCGCGCTCGACGTGCGGATCCAGGATCTGTTCGGGGATTATTAGTTAAGTCGGGGGGCAAGGCCCCCCGTCGGTCTCGGGCTCTTGCGGAGCCCGAGACGCTCGCCTCTTCGCGCGCGCCTTCGGGCGCGCGCTACGAGTGCGCCCCCCTTCGGCGCTGCGCGCCGGGCTCGCTCTGCTCGCTGTCGCCACTTGGACGACTTCCGCGGGTCGTTGCTGCGCTCCTCGTTACTTGTCTGCGACCTCGGCGCCGAGCGCTGGCATCCCTGCCGCGCTGAACGCTTGCTTGAGCGCAGCGCGGGCGCGGGCGTAGTACAGCGAGCCTGCGGGGACGCGTGCGAGCAGCTCTGCCGCGGCGGCCCGGTTGCCGAGCGCGAGCTGGCAGGCGCCTTCGAGCCAGAGCCGGCGGCTCTGGTCCTCGTCGCCGGAGCGCTCGCGTTCGTCGAGCAGCGCGCGCGCGCGTTCCGGCTTTCCGATCTGCAGGTACGCGTCCGCGACGGCCAGCGTGCCGCCGAGCGCGTTGGGCGGCGTGGTGGCGAGCAGCTGCTCCACGCGGGCGTGGCGCGCGAGCGCGAGCGCGATCGACAGGCGCAGCGCCGCGTCACGCGGGTCCTCGGGCAGCGCTGCGAGCACGCGCTCCGCGAGCACCGGCTGGCCGGTCGCGAGCAGCTCCGCGCCCGTGCGGCGCAGCAGCGCCCCGTCGCCGCCCGCATACGCGAGCCAGTCCGCGGCTGCCCGGGCCAGCGCCGCGCCGTCGCGGGCCCGGGCAGCCGCGGACTGGCTCGCGTATGCGGGCGGCGACGGGGCGCTGCAGTCGCGGTCGCCGGGCCGCGCGCGGCCGCGCGCTCGAGCACCGCCAGCGCGCGCTCCGGCTGACCGCTCTTGCGCAACAGCTCGGCCAGCTCGGCGGGTGCCTGCTGCGACCCCGGGACCGCTTGCTCGGCGCGCTCCAGCGCCGCCAGTGCCCGCGCCTGATCGCCGCGGCCCTGCGCGACGTGCGCGCTCGCGAGCCAGGCGGCCTCGGAGCGCGGATCGAGCGCCAGCGCGTCGCGCAGCGCGGCGTCGGCGGCGGCAGGCTCGCCCGCGGCTTCGCGCGCCTCGGCCAGGCGGGCCAGCAGGTACGCGTCGTCGTCGCCGCTCGTCAGCGCGCTCTGGTACGCCTCGGAAGCTGCGGCGTGCTGGCCGCGCGCGCGCAGCAGCTCTGCGCGCACGAACCACTCGTACGCGTACGGCGACACGAACGGCGTCGGCGCGGAGCGCGCAGGCTCTGCTTGCGGTGCGCTCGGCGCGGGCGTGCTCGCCGCACAAGCGAGCAGCAGCACGCTCGGTGGTACCGGCCACCAGGTATCGCGCAGCGTCTTCAAGGGTCGCTCCTGCGCGCGATACTACGACTATTGAACGCGGACGAGCGCTACGCCTATCATCCGGCGCCGAGGGGCGGCGCCCGTACGGCCGCTGGAGGTTGCATGGCCGACACGGAAGCCGACTACTTGGACGTCTTTCCCACCTGGCTGCGTTCGCTCGGGGACGACGCCGAGAAGCTCGGGCAGCTGTGCGCCGACGCTGCGCTGCCCGAGGTCGCGCGCCAGCCGCTCGCGGGCGGCGTCAACTACATCTTCAAGTCGCTCGACCTGGTGCCCGACGGCATCGATGACATCGGCTACCTCGACGATGCCTTCGTGCTGCGCGTCGCGGCCGACCTGGCGCTGCGCGAGGATCTCTCGGCGCTCGCGCCCGACTCGCTGCGCGGGCTCAATCGCCTGGGCGAGGAGGCGGCGGTGGTCCGCGACTTCCTCGGCGAGGATTACGGCCGGCTCGAGGGCTACGTGTCCGGCCTGCGCAAGGTCGCGGCGCGCGGCCGCTCGGTACAGGACGTCGTGCGCGGCGGCCCGGTCCAAGCCGCGTTCCTGTCCGACGTGAGCGGCTTCGCGCGCGCGTACCAGGCGCCGAGCTTCTCGCGCGAAGGCAAGAACCTGGTCAAGCTGCGGGCTTTCTTCGACGCCAAGCTGCCGAAGTAACCTTTCGCGTTTCGAGATCGTGATCCGATCACGAGTCACTGCAGACCGCCGTCCCGGCAGGTCCGGGCCGCACTGTTGACTTGTCGGGCCGAGGGCTCTACCTAGCCTGCAAAGGCACGCCTTTTGGGGCGCGCGCCCAGGAAACGGAGTGACATGAGTCCCATTGCGATGACTGCGATTCTGCTGATTCTGCCCGGCATCTTCGCGTGGTCGGCGATCCGGCGCTGGAATCTGCTGATGGTGGGCAAGACGGAGCCGCGCTTCAGCATCGAGGGCGCGGCGCTGGGCCAGCGCATCCGCGACACGCTCGTGTACGCGTTCGGCCAGAAGAGGATGCCGTACTACCCGCTGGCGGGCATCGCGCACTTCGCCATCTTCCTCGGCTTTCAGGTGCTGCTGCTCAACAGCGTCATGCTGTGGGGCCGCGGCTACGATCCCAGCTTCGATTTCTGGGGCCTACTCTCGATCGAGAACCCGATCGGCTGGCTGTACAGCTTCATCAAGGAAGTCTTCCTGGTGCTGGTCATCGCCGGCGCCGCGGTGTTCGTCTACTACCGCGTGATCCACAAGCAGCGCCGCATGACGCTGTCGACCGAGGGCCTGGTGATCCTCGGCATCATCATCACGATGATGATGGGCGACATGCTCTACAACGGCGCGCGCCTGGCGCTCGAGGCGCGCGCGCAGGGGCTCGACGCGCCCGAGTTCGCGCTGGCCGAGCTCGCCAGCGCGCCGGTCGGCATCGCGCTCGCGGGCCTGGGCGACGGCGCGCTGACCGCGCTGATGCACGTCGGCTTCTGGTGGCACTCGGCGTTCGTGCTGATCTTCTTGAACCTGCTGCCGTACTCGAAGCACTTCCACATCATCACGGCGATCCCGAACGTGTTCGTGCACGACCTGAAGCCGAACAAGCTGCCGAATGTCGTCGACATCGAGGGCAAGATCGAGCGCGAGGAGCCGATCGGCTTCGCGAAGATCACCGACCTCAGCTGGAAGGACGTGCTCGACCTGTACACCTGCACCGAGTGCGGCCGCTGCAGCGACAACTGCCCGGCGTACACGACCGACAAGAAGCTCTCGCCCAAGCACCTGACGCTCGCGCTGCGCGATCATCTGTACGCGTGCGAGCCGGAGCTGATGAAGAAGGCGGCGAAGCCGACCATCGATGCCGCCGCGGGCGACGCCGCCGCGAGCGAGCCCTCGGCCAACGAGAGCGCCGAGGTCAAGCACGAGATGCACCACGCGGAGCCGCCCAAGGACGCGTACTTCGTCTCGAACAAGGTCGTCGAGCTGGTGCCCAACATCCTGAACCCAGACGTGATCTGGGCCTGCACCACCTGCCGCGCGTGCGAAGAGCAATGCCCGGTGATGATCAGCTACGTCGACAAGA
>Ga0190265_10001758_pt1 | contig 14276 bp, 11 predicted proteins | sample Popmic124T_FD_133135 | JGI IMG/M metagenome (GOLD analysis project Ga0190265, IMG submission 133135) | Populus adjacent soil microbial communities from riparian zone of Indian Creek, Utah, USA - 124 T | ecosystem: Environmental > Terrestrial > Soil > Riparian zone | place: USA: Utah | collected...
GCCTTCCTCCCCAGTGGTGGTGGTGGACTTCAAGCATGTGAGCGCGACCGGACAAGGTGCCCACGCGGAAGCGGCCCGGCCGCGATGGCACAATCCGGGGGAGGTTCAGGCTGTCTGCGACGTCCTGCGCCACGTCCGCGCTAAGCCGGACGGAAAGCCGCCCAGCTTGGCGGTTCTTTCCTTCTACAACGCCCAAGTCGACAAGCTGAGCGAACGCATCGACGCTGAGATTAGGACTGGCGAACTCAACCACCTCACGGAATTCACATCTGCGATGCATGGCGGCAAGTGGGTCAGCACCGTCGACGGGTTCCAGGGAAACGAGGCCGATCTCATCATCCTTTCACTCGTCAGGAACAATCCCGGGACCGGTACGCGGGCATTGGGCTTCCTGCGCGACAAACGGCGCATGAACGTGGCGCTAAGCCGTGCGAAGTCGAAGGTCATCATTGTCGGCAGCCTCGCCTTCCTAACGGAGGCGGTACGCGGCGTAAATCCTGACGCCGGCACTCATGATCTTTCGTTCCTCACCACAATGGTTGAAACAATCGGCGAACTGGAGGGGCGCGAGCACCGCGAGGGTGTGCCCTGCGCCAAGCGCATTGCGCCGGTGGATCTCGCAGGAAAGATCGTATCATGCTGATTGCGATCCCCGCGTTCCGCCTTTCTTGCAAGGTAGGCATCGACAAGGGCCGTGCCTGGAGCGTTGTCGATGAGCTTATACTTTGGGCAACTGCGCTCAAGCCGCGTTCGATCGCCCAGCTCAGCACGGAATCGAACCTGCAGCGTCAACTTGTGGTCGCTTCGATCGCGAGGCTGATGCGGTTTCGCCTGATCGAGCTGACGGTTCGAAACAATAGCGCGGCATTCCAAGCCAGCGCCTACGGCCAGGATGTCGTAAAGAGTGGGCGGCCCCTTCCATTCTTTCCAAAGCGAGAACTGCGCCGGGTTAGCTTCGTCATTGAGCGGGCTGCCGGTGGCTTCTTCCCGACGGCACAGGTGAGGATGAGGTCGCAGTTCGCGCTGGATCAGGAGCCGGACTCCGACATTCGAGTTGTCGTTGTCGAAGGCGGCGGGCCCACCATGTCGAATGAGGCCAACTTGGCCCGCCTCTCCCAGATCGCCGCGCGTGGGTGGGAGGAGCAGGTCGCGCTCGTTGACGGGCGAACCGCGTCCCTGCGCCAAGAGTATATGGTCATCCGGGTTGTCGATGGCGTGCCTCGCAACGTGCCCGAGACTGCGTCGGCGACGCTGCGGGCGATCATTGACGAGGCGGCTGGGCGGCCTGCCGGGACGACACAAGTCCAGATTGGCTATGCTGGAAGAGGTCCTGAACCTGAGCCGGTGCCGACCATCCACAGCTGTGCTTTCGATCTAAGCGATTTGGTGATCGGGGGCTCGGCACAACTTGTCTGCCTCCGCACACTCCTGGCGGCGGCTGCGAGCCGTGCTGTCATACATTCCACGTTCCTCGATCACCGACGATTCAAGGAACTTCTTCCGGACATCCGCGCCGCATGCCTCCGGGGCGTTACCTTCGACCTGCTGTGGGGCGCGGAATCGCTTGGTGAGGAGGAGGAAGAGGAGAACCGCAACAGCAAGGAAGCGGTCGAGGTTGCCAAGATGATCCGCGGCGATAGGGATTTGATGCGGCGATTTCGGGTGCACATGCGAAGCACTGGGTCGCACGCGAAGTTGTTGCTCGTCGACACTCAGGACGGCGGCTGGATCGCAGCAATTGGTTCATGCAACTGGCTGTCGTCGCCGTTCCGTTCGACTGAGCTTACCGCGGTGCTACGAAACCCAGCGATCGTGGCTGACGTGGCCACCGCTGTGCAGCGCCTGGTGGGACGTCGCGGTCTTTCTGATGACATCGCTACGGAGATGGCGATCGTGTCCCGCGATCTAAAGCGCCTTCCGGCCGAAGAAGGAACTGCGCAGATCTCGTTGCTTCTGGGCGAGCGGCATGACGAGCTCATGCGTGAAGTCAGCGGCGCGGCTCAAAGGCGTATCGCCGTCGGGAGTAATAGGCTTGGCTCCACGGCGCGCCCCGGGGTCGTCATGCAGGGAGAAGCGGCTGCTCAGCGCGGGCAGGTCGAAGTGACGCTGTTTTATTCTTTCCCCTCTGGTCCATTGAAAAAGCGGCACGCGCGAAAACTTGAGGAGGAGGCGGCCGAAAACGGAGTCCGGTTGGTCAAGACGCGGACTATTCCCGTTCACGGAAAATACCTCGCCTGGGACGATGATGATCTCGCGGTCACGAGCCTCAATTGGGCGTCAGCAGCAACAGATCCTGATTTCCCGCAGGCGGATATAGGCGTCCATGTCCACCTCCCCGGTATCGCCGCTCATGCAACTCAGGTGCTGAGCGGGATACACCCAGAGCTTACCGCCACAAGGGACGCAGAATAGCGGCTCGTGAACTCGGCGCTTCTAAGCTTGGGGTCGCAGGTTCGAATCCTGCCTAGCGCGCCCGTTTTCCGCCAGAAAAATGTTACCTATCGGCAGGCCAGGTAACACATAGGGTAACATTTCGCCGGGCCTCAGCGGCATGCCCTGGGCTGGTTTGGTACGCTCGCCCTATCGCGGACGTCCAGCTTTGGCCGAATGCAGACCGTCCTCTCTTGGGTGCGGAACGAGAAAACCCGACGAATGCAAGAGGCTCGTCGCGCCCAACACCGTGCGGTAAAGCAGGCTGGGGAAGGGTCAGGTTCAGCAAAGGGAGCACGATTTGGCCAGCAGCAAATTTTTGCTTCCGGTTTTCGCTAAAAGCCGGTTGAGCGCTGTGTGAGACAGCAACCCGACCGTTCCAAGCCTCCAGCGGCTGCGGTTCCGCCGCTGACCCATTCGGGCGCCCGCAAGGGTCGATATAAGCGCCGAGCCGACGTCGAAAACGAGATCAGACAAGCGTTGCAGCTGCATTCCGCCAATTGGCTTGCGCATGCCCCCGAGAAAGGCGGCTGGTCAGACGAAACCCGCGTCCATCTGATCCGCCGCCTTGGCAGGAACGGGGACCGGGCGATTTTCGGCGCCCTACTCTATATCCTGATGAAGCGGGCGGGCCGCATCGTCCAGCAATGGGGCCAAGGTTTTGAAGAAACAGATCTTCAGCAAATCGCCGACAAGGTTGCCGTCAACATCGCCGGGCGCCTGCTCGCGCCGAAGAGCGTGGCCGCCAGCGAGATCCTCGAAGTCTGCTTCAGCACCGTCGTTCGCAATGAGACCCTCAAAGAGGTGGAAAAAATACAGCGCCGGCGCGACGTGAATCTGCCGGCGCCCGTCGTGCAAACCGAGGACGGCGAGATTATCGACCCGACCGCGTTTGTCCGCAACGAGCGGCCCGATCCCCTGGAAGAACTCATCGAAAGCCGCGAAAGCCGACCCACAATCCGGGAGCTTTTGCGCGCCGTTACCGACCCTCGACACCGCCGCGCCTTCGTCCTTCGAAAGATCCGCAAATGGCCGTACCAGCCCGGAAACCCGCCAAAGCCCTGCCTATGCGACACATTCAAGGTTTCAGAGCGTCGAATTCGTACATGGATCGGCATTGCGCGCGACGAGATGCGGAAGGCATTTGGAGACCGCACATGACCCGCAAACCCGATCAGCCGTCGCTCGATGAAATCCTGGACCGCATCGCGGTCGAGGAAACGGAACCGTCTTATCAAGCACTGACGCATTGGACGGAGCTCTATCCCGAACATAGCCATGCCCTGCGCGACTATTTTGCCACCTGGGCCGTCCAGGAGGAAGAGCCGCTGACCCAGTCGCTCGATCTCGAGCGGTTCGCCAATCGCGCGGTGAGTCATGCCCTCAATCTGCTCCATCACGAGCAGGAGGCGAATGCTGCCGTCGCGCAGGAAACGCTGTCGGCAGTCGCGCGGCACCGCGGCCTGGACGATGCCGCGCTGGCCGCGCGCACAGGTCTCGACGAGTCGATCGTCGTGAAGCTTTCGCGCCGGCGGATACGCTTCGGCACTATCCCGCGATTGTGCATCGAACGTCTGCGCGCCGTCTTGGCGCTGACGTTCGACCAGATCTGCGAACGCCTGAGAGGGCCGCCGCTTGCGGCATCGGCCGGCGCCCGGCTGAAATCGAAGCGAAAACCGATGATCCGCGTCGAGACGTTCGGCGAGGCCTTGGAATCGTCGACGCTCACCGATGCTGAGAAGGAAAGCTGGCGCATCCTGATCCCGGACAATGGGGACATCGACGCATGAGCAGCTGGAGCGAGATCAGGGCGCAGGCCAGGGCCTGGCACCTTGGCTTCGCTCCGGACCTCGACGATTTGCCGACCGCGGCCACCCTGCTCGCCGCGGCCGAGATTGGCACTGGCGTCCGCCGCATGGGGCGTCCTCCCGACGATGTTCTGCTCGATGGCGGCGAGGCCTGCTACGATCGTGAGGGCGCAAGGATTTTCTATTCCGAGGCGCTGAGCGATGAGGATGCCGCTTTCTATGTCGCCCACGAATATGGGCATCACCGCCTTCACGACCTTCACAGCCGGTGCACCGCCGAAGACGTGAACGTCTCTACCCCCGCCGAGCCCGAAAGCTCGGTGGTCGGGGAAGCCGACGCCTATAGTCCCAAGGAGCGCGCCGAAGCGCAGGCCAATCTCTTCGCCCGCGAATTTCTGCTGCCGCGCGACAAGCTTCGCCGGCGTTGGTCCACGGGAACGTGTGATGCGGACCTGCTCGCCAGCGAGCTCGGTCTCCCGCTCGGCCTCGTCCTGCAGCAGCTCGCCGACGCGATCCTGCTCCCGGAGGAGCCGCCCGCCACGGCAAAGCCAGCCGCGCCGCCGCCGGACCCGAGCCAGCAAAGGGCCGCGACCGTCCCGCCCGGGCCCCACCAGGTGCGGGCCGGGCCCGGGACCGGCAAGACGCGCACGCTGATCGCGCGCGTCAAGTGGCTGATCGAGCAGAAGGAGGACCCCGCATCGATTGTCGCGCTCACCTATTCGAACGATTCTGCGGCCGACCTCGGCGCGCGTCTTCGCCGCGAGATTGGCGACCTCGCGCCCATGGTATGGACGGGAACCTTCCACGCTTATGGCCTCGAGCTGCTCCGCAAATATGGCGAGGCGATCGGGCTGTCGCTCAATCCCAAGCCCTATGATCGCTCGGACTCACTCTTCCTGCTCGAGCAGCTGCTGCCGTCGCTCGAGCTCGAGCATTATCTCGACCTGCGCGAACCTCTCCTGCCGTTGAAGGCGGTGGTGAACGCGATCTCGCGGGCCAAGGACCAGCTCGCGACCCCGGCCGACTATGCCCGGATGGCGGAGGCGATGCGCCAGGACCCGGCCCAGGTGGAAGCCGGCGCCAAAGCTGCCGAGGTCGCTCGCATCTACAAGCTCTATCAGGAGGCATTGCGCGCGCGCGGGGCCATCGACTTCGGCGACATGATCATGCGCGCCTATGAACTCCTCGACGAACATCCCGAGATCGCCGTCGAGATCCGGACGGGCGCGGCCCACATCCTTGTCGATGAATATCAGGACATGAACCGCGCCAGCGCGCTTTTCCTGAAGCTGCTCGTCACGCCCGGGCGCGGCCCATGGGTGGTCGGGGACATCCGGCAATCGATCTATCGGTTTCGGGGCGCCTCGCCGCTCAACATGACGGGCTTCAAGGGAGACTTCCCTGGCGCCGGCGATACCGACCTTGAGATCAACTATCGGTCAGGCGGCCGAATCGTGCGGACCTTTGAGGCGTTCGGCGCGCAGATGGGCGGCGGCAAGCTTCCAGCCATGCCGCAGCTGGAGCCGAAGAAAGGGAAGGACACGGGCCGCGTGTCGTTCGGCCTCGCCGCGACCTTCGAGGCCGAGGCGGAAGGCATTGCGCGCGCCATCCGTGGCGCGAAGGAACAGGGTGGGACGTATCGCGAGCATGTGGTCCTCGCCCGATCGCACACGATCCTGGCCAGACTCACCGCGCATCTCGAACGCGCGGGAATCCCCAGCCTCTATTTCGGTGACTTCTTCGAGCGCGACGAAATCCGCGATCTGCTCTGCCTGCTGTCCGTCGCCAGCGAGAAGGAAGGCATGGGCCTGCTACGGATCGCGCAAGCCGAACCCTATCGTGTGCCCCTGCAAGACATCGTCGCCCTATGCGACTGGCGACGGCAGCAGGACATCTCAATGCGCGCCGCGCTCACGCGGCTCGACGAGGTCGAGGCGCTGTCGCCGGCCGGCAGGCAAGGGCTGGCGCTGCTCGCCGAGGATCTGGGCGACGTCGTCTGGACGACCTCGCCGCATACGATGATTCTGCGCCACCTGTTCTGCCGGGGCCGGATCCGGTGCGGGCCCCTCTCACGCAACAATGTGGCGGGACAGCAGGCACGGCTGGCCGCCTATCAGCTCCTCCAGATCACCTTCGACCACCGCGCGGCGCCGGACAAGGATCCGAAGAGCGCGTTCCTTGCGCATGTCCGGCGCCTCGAGATTCTTGACGAGGAAAAGGAGTTTCGGCGCATGCCGGCGGCCGCCGCCGGCATAGATGCGGTCCGTCTGATGACAGTTCACGGCAGTAAGGGGCTGGAATTCCCGAACGTCTACATCGCCGCACTCAGCCCCTATTACTTCCCGGCGCCCAACCGCTACGATGCGTGCCCGCCGCCGGTCGGCCTCATCCCCGACGACCCGCTGATGGGCAAGGATGCCGAGGAAGACGGCCTCTTCTTCGTGGCGCTGTCCCGCGCGGAGGAGACGCTCACCCTGTCACGCGCGCTTCGCTATCAAAGCCGCTCGTCCCCCAATCCATCGCGGCTGCTGGCGCCGATCTCTAACCACCTCTCGCGGTCGACCGTCGGCACGCCCGATTGGGTCGAGGAAGGTGTCGGCCCCCGGACATTTCCGGCGCTGCAACCGCTGCGGCCGGTTCCGGACGAGCTGCCGATGCGGGCGATCGAGACCTATCAGGATTGCCCGCGACAATATTATTACAGCTATGCGCTCGGCCTGTCCGCCTGGCCGCAATCATCGCCTTATCTGGGCCTGATCTCCTCGGTGCGGGCCACCTTGTCCTGGGCGCGCGACGTACCGGACCAAGAGGAGCGCGCCCAAGGCTGGAGGACTCAGTTCGACCTCCATTGGCAGACGCTGGGCCCCGTCGACAGCCCGTGGGCGGACGTCTACCGAAGCTCCGGGGTGCAGATGACGGCACGCGCGATGCAGGTCACCGAAGGCGCGAACCACGAAGTCGGAAGGCGCATGACCGTGGCCGGCCAGATCGTCACGGCCCGGGCCGACAGCATCATCGCGGCCGACGGCGGGCTGGTCATCCTACGGCTCAAGGCGGCGCGGCTCGCGAAGAAAGAAAGCAGCAAGGTGCGCTACGGCGCAATGGTCGCGATGGTCGCGGCCGATCATCCGGGCCTTACCGTGTGGTTCGAGCATGTCTCTCTGGTCGACGGCGAGCGCCGGCCGGACATCGTCAAGACCGAAGCCGCGGCGAAGGCGTGCAGCGACATCGAGGCCGCGCTGTCGCGCATTCGGGATGGGCAGTTCCCACCCAAGCCCAACGACCGGCGATGCCCGGGCTGTCCTTATTATTTCTCCTGTCCCGCGGAAGGACTCCTGCGCGCCGCGCCGGCGGCGCCTTGATCTCGCGGTTCGGCGACTTCCGGTTTTCCGGGAGCGCCGGTTGATCCTGGTAGGCGGTCATCGGGACCGCTGCCGCAAAGGGATCCACACCCATGACCCAATTCCCGCTCTTCCTGCAGTTCGAGGGCGACGAGCGCGTCGAGCTCGTCAGCTTCCCCGACACGGTCGACGTCGCGCAGGTCCGCGCCAAGGCGACCGAGCTCGGCTTCGACCATTTGGTCGACGCGCTGGTCTTCGCCGAGGGCGATGACGAGCCGCTCGACGAGCGCCGCCCGCTCCGCGATCAGAAGGTTGGCCCCAAGCACCGCGTGCACCTCCACCGCTGCCGCCAGATCCAGGTGACGCTGCACTTCGTGGATGTGACGAAGCATCACCCCTTCTCGCCCGCGACGACGGTTGCCCAGGTCAAGAAGTGGTTCGTCGACAAGATCGGCATGTCGCCGACCGACGCGACCGAGCATGTCCTCCAGATCACCGGCACCACCCGCCGGCCGAGCCCCGACACCCACATCGGTAGCCTGGTCCGCGGGCGCTGCGCGATCGAATTCAGCCTGGTCCCCATCAAGCGCATCGAGGGCTGAGCGATGGACGTCCTGCAGGCGGAGCGCCCCGATCAGCGGGCGCTCCGCGAAGATCTCGAACGCGGCGATTTTGCGCTCGGCGCGCATCTCGGCCATTGGCGGCTGGTCAGGATCGATTGGCCGGCCGTCCTGATCGAGATTGCGGCGGCACCGAGAGCGGGCGCGCCGGATCGCTACGGCTTCCGGTTCGACTGCAGCGGCTATCCGCACGCGCCGGCGACCGGACGACTCTGGGACATCGAAGCCAATGCGCCGTTGCCCGCGCGCGCCTGGCCGAGCGGCCGGTCGCGTGTGGTGGCGGTCTTCCGGTCCGACTGGAAGGGCGGCGCCTGCCTCTACCTCCCGTGCGATCGAGTCAGCATCGAGGGTCATGACAATTGGCGCCACGAGCATCCGGCCCAGATCTGGAAGCCCGAGCGCGGCCTGGTCGGCTATCTCAACGCCGTGCGCGAGCTGCTTGCCTCCAGCGACTATACGGGGGTGCGCGGTGGCTAGGCCCAGGCTCTGCATCGCGCGATTCCGCTGGCTCGACCTCGTCGAGGAGCTGCACCGCCGCGGCCACAACCGCCACGAAAGCGGCGCCTTCCTGCTCGGCGCCATCGACGGGCTGCGCCGCTCGGTCGAGAGCGTCGTCTTCTATGACGACCTCGACCCCCATGCCTATGCCTCCGGCGTCTGCATCCTCGAGGCGGACTCGTTCGACGCGCTTTGGGCGCATTGCCGCCGGACCGGGCTTTCGGTCGTCGCCGACGTGCACACGCACGGGGGCGATCCTCGCCAAAGCCTGGCCGATCGCGAGAACCCGATGATCGCTCGTGCCGGGCACCTCGCCCTGATCGTGCCCGGCTTCGCGCGCGGCCCGATCTGGCGGCATCGGCTGGGGGTCTACCAATATCTCGGCGCGCATCGCTGGCGTGACTTCACCGGTTGGCGCGGCCGGTCAATCCTCAGGACAGGAACTTGGCGATGAACATGATGACGAAGGTGACGCCGGACACGCTCAGCCGGGTCGTGAAGATGGCGCTCGATTCCGGCGAGGTCGCGTCCGTGGCGGAAGGCTATGCCCTGTTCGGCCGGTATCGGCTTGGCGTCAGCATCGACGCCTCGGCGGCGACCTCCCCGGCGCTGCAGGCAGCTTTGCTGACGATCGTGAACACAGGCCGGCGCGCTTTGCTCGGCGGCGTCTCGGTGGCGGGGCCGCTCGACGTGCCATTGCTCGTAGATCTGCCGGGCGGCTGGGACACGCTCGCCGCCGCCGTCGAGGGCCTTGGCGGTGTGCGCGCGAGCGCCCTTTGCGACGACTGCCCCGGGCTGATCCTGGGCCAGGCACCGGAGACGATTCCGCCGATCGCGCTGCGCGTCACGTTCGGCGGCTGGCGCGCCGGCGTCATCCCGCTGGACGAGGACCGCAGGCTCAACGACGACCCTGGCGACATTCTCGCGGCGACCGTCGCCGGCGCGATCGCGGTCGGCGAGGTGTTCCAGAACCTGCGCAGCAACCCGATCGCGGCCCGGCGCAGCGTCGGCATCAGCCTCTGGCACCCTGACTTCCGCGACTGGGAAAGCGCACCCCCGGGACCCGCCGATTTCGTCGCCCCGTCCCGGCTCTGGCTCATCGGCCTCGGCCATCTTGGCCAGGCCTATCTCTGGGTCCTTGGCCTCCTTCCTTATGCCCGCCCCGAGGAGGTGCAGCTCACGCTCCAGGACTTCGACTCGCTGACCCTGGCCAATGACAGCACCTCGGTGCTGACGACGCCGGCGGCGGTCGGCGCGGCCAAGACCCGCGAAATGTCCAGCTGGGCGGAGGCGCGGGGTTTCCGGACCCGTCTCGTCGAGCGGCGCTTCGCGGGGGATGTCGCGCTGCAGCCGGACGATCCGAGGATCGCGCTCTGCGGGGTGGACAATCTTCCGGCGCGGGCGGCGCTGGAAGATCCTGGCTTCGACCTAGTGGTCGAAGCCGGACTGGGCGCCGGACCGCTCGAGTATCTGAACATGCGCATGCATGCCTTTCCCTCCGCGGTCCGCGCGCGGGCGCGCTGGGGGGAAGAAGGTGAAGCCGCGGCGCCCGACACCGCGGATGCGCCGGCCTATGACCAATTGGTGGAAGAGGGTCTCGACGATTGCGGGCTGGTGCAGCTCACCTCCAGAACGGTTGGCGCTCCCTTCGTCGGCGTTGTGGCGGCTGGGCTGGTCCTAAGCGAGGTGATCCGCCGCCTGAATGGCGGTCCGGGCTGCGACGTGATCGATCTAACGCTTAGGGACCTGGCGTCTCGTGAGGTGGTCCCGTCTTCCGGGAAGCTTCGCGGGTTCAATCCGGGCTTTGCCGAATTGAGACAGAAGCACTGAGTAAACGGTCCGATATTGGGCTGTCCGGGCCAACCTGCGAGTGACTGGGTTAGGCGCATATTGGCATAAATGGGCTCACAAGTTTGTATCCTGCCAGGCGCGCCACTCTCGGACGATTTTGAAGCGCTGGGCGAAGCAATCATCTATGCGGCCCGGCCCGCAAACGCGGGTTCGCCTCGCGACTCAAAACTGCACAGTTTTGTTGACTTCTGCGGTTTGGGGCACAAGGGTGGCATCCGGGGAGACGCAAAATGGGCGAAGCGACACGCGTCCAGGTACTGATGCCGCCCTCGGACGCGGAGAGATTTGAAGCCTATTGCCGGGAGAAGGGCCATAAAAAATCGACCCTCATAGCGCGCCTTATACGTGAGCACCTCGCTCGCGAAGGGTATGCCGCTCAAACGTCGCTCAGTTTCCGGACCAGCCGCGAACCACAACGCTCAAGTTGACAGTGCAATGATGTACCGCGCTTCGGCGGGACGGAGGAGGCGTACCATGGGAGGATATACAGCCACGAGTGAGCCGGCTCGTATCGGCGTTGTCGATTTCTTCTGTGGCGCAGGAGGCGTGAGTGCTGGCTTGCAGCGGTCGTCAGAGAGCGAATTCGTTATCGTCGAGGGGCTGGACAACGATATTCACTGCGCTCGGACGTTCGAGGATATGGTCGGAGCGCCTTGCGACAGAGCTGACATTCTCGAGTTGGCCAATAACCCTATCCGTCTCGCTGAAAAAATCGCGTCATGGGATTTGTCTCGCTTTCGGCATGTGTTGCTGGTCGGCTGCGCGCCTTGTCAGGGCTTCGCTGCGCACCGCAAGTCCATTGGCGGCGACGACCCGCGACGCAACTTGTTCGAGGCATTCTGCAAGATTGTGTCGATCGTCCAGCCAGACTCGATTTTCATGGAGAATGTGCCGGACCTGTTTTCGAAAGGGCATTGGCCGCACTTCGAGGCCGGGCGCAGGACTCTGATGGCCGCCGGTTACCACGTGAAAAGCGGCATCTACAACTTTGCTGGATTCGGGCTGCCGCAGGAACGCTTCCGAGCAGTTGTTCTGGCCTTTCGAAGGGAATTCGACCTTCCTGCAGCTCCGCTCGAGCCTGCGGAATATCGCACTGTCAGGGATGCAATCGGCCATCTGCGGGCTCTGCGATCGGGCGAAGAAGATCCTGCCGACTCAATGCACGCAGCCTCCAACCACCGAGAGTCGACCTTAGAGATCCTCCGTCGCGTACCAAAGGATGGAGGCAATCGTCCGATGGGCGTTGGGCCGAAATGCCTTGATCGGACGAGATTGGCTCATGGTGGTTACACGGACGTATACGGCCGTCTCGCATGGGATCGACCGTCCGTTACGGTGACAGCGCGTTGCAGAACACCTTCCTGTGGGCGTTTCGCGCACCCGGACCAGGATCGAGGTCTGACTACCCGGGAAGCCGCATTACTGCAGGGTTTTCCGGACTCATATCGGTTTTCCGGTCCGTTCGACGACGGCTTTAAGCAGGTCGGCAATGCCGTAAGTCCTCTCGTCGGAAAATTCTTCGGGGAGTTCGTGGCTGCTAGCCTTGCGGAATCGGCGGAGCGTGATCGCTATCGACAGGGGGTCGCGCCAATTCCGGTAATCTGCCCGGTCGGGCCCGGGTTCGCTGTGACGATCAACGGCATTAAGCGGCGGCGGGAGCGATTGCGTGCGGCGGCCTGATCAAGAGCCCGCGATTGCGATAGATCTGTTCGCGGGTGCCGGCGGACTTTCCCTGGGCCTGACGGACGCTGGCTTCGAGGTCGGAGCCGCTTTGGACAATGATCCTGTCGCTGTTCGGACCTACACCGGGATATTGGGAAGCCACATCATTTGCGCGCCGATCGAGGAAATAAGCGCCGCGGAACTAATGAGGCGGGCAGGTGTGCGAAAGGGGGAATGCCGCCTCGTCGCAGGGGGGCCTCCGTGCCAAGGTTTTTCCCTGCAGCGAAGGGGCAATCGGGTCGACGTAAGGAACCAACTCATCCTTCAGTATGCACGAATGATTGAGGAAATCCGTCCCGCCTATTTTCTCATGGAGAATGTAGCTGGCCTGCTCACCAAGCACGGTACGCCATTCCTTTACGAACTCCAGAATCGCGTCATTCCGCTCGGCTACGCAATTCACTTGGAACTCCTGGATACCGCTGACTACGGGGTGCCGCAACGACGGCGACGAGCGCTTCTCGTGGGAGAGCGGATCACCGACGATGCGGGCAATTTCAGCTTCTCAAATGTCGAGAGAGGGCGACTTTCTACGGTCCGCGATGCCATCGGCGACTTGCCTAGCCCGCCCGAGGACGGAACCGTGCACCCTGAGTTTGCAAATCACTTTCGGGAAGGCCGGCTGGCCGCGATAAATATAGAACGCATCAAGCATGTCCCGCAAGGCGGTGGCCGGGAGCACCTTCCGGACCACCTTCAGCTAGCTTGTCACAGGAATAACAAAGGGCATCGACACATGGACGTATACGGCCGGCTTGCTTGGGACGAGCCGTCGGTGACTCTCACTGCGCGTTTTGATAGTTTCACGAGGGGAAGATTTGGCCACCCTGTCGAGAACAGAAGTATCACGATCCGGGAAGGCGCGCGCATACAGACCTTTCCTGACTGGTTCCATTTTTGCGGAAGTCGGGAAGATCAAGCCAGACAGGTCGGGAACGCGGTACCTCCGCTTCTTGCTCGCAAGCTGGGAGAAGCAATTATGTTCGGAGACCGAACCGGCTATAGATCCCTGGCGGCATAGCAAATGCGGGGCGCCGTCCGCGGAGGGTAAGGCCTTGGAAGACGGTGACGACTTCGATTCGGCGACGGGCATTCCTGTCTCCGCTCCAGACGGGACTCTCCGTTGGCCCACTCCAGATCGAGATTCCGCGAAACTCGGCGAATTGACGGGCAGGTTCGCGCCTGAGGAGCAACTAGGCGCCCTACTCCAAATGGACGGTCTGCAGGGCCGTTCTGAACAGGCCATCCTGGAAACGACGGGGTTGGAACTTAAGCGCCCGCGGCGGTGGCACAAAATATATGAGCGAATGGGTCTATTCCACCCGGGCGACGGGAACACTCGCCTGGCACGAATGGGCCGCATCCTACGTGACGCTTCGGAACCCAACGGTCTCGAAAGGCTCATCGGACGCGAAGCTCTGGAACTCCTCAAGCGATACCAGTTCAATAATCCGGTCGAGCGAGGCCTCCCTGATGGGTGCGACGTGCATCCCTATTATGCCGTGCTGAAGGCGGCTTCCTCTCTCAGCTGGAAAATCCACTGGGACGAAGTGAATCGTGAGTTGATGCGGGTCATGAAAGATAGCGAGATCGACGCCGCGGTCTCTCGTATCGCGGAAGCCAGAGCACAGGCGGGCTACGAGGATTTCATCGGAAAGGCATCGAATGCCGCAGGGCTTCTAAACTCGCGCACGCATGAAGCTGAGGCCTCTGCACCTCCCGGAAAGACTCCCGACGGTCAACTCCGAGATCAGCAGATGACTCCATTCCTGAGGCGCTCAGGATTTGGAGGGCTGTTCTTAGAGTCTCCCGGGTCGAGCGGCGGTGGCTATTGGAGTGTGCCGGACGGTGTGCGCGACCTCGTGGCCGAGGCTCTCTCTGAACCACCGATACCCCGACAATTCGCGACCGAGCAGGAATGGGTCGAGTGGTTCTTTGAAGGAACGGTGACGGTCGCGCCTGCCGCGCCCCCGGCCAAGCCTCCCCGGCCAAAGATTCCCGTCGCC
>Ga0190265_10001759_pt1 | contig 14265 bp, 11 predicted proteins | sample Popmic124T_FD_133135 | JGI IMG/M metagenome (GOLD analysis project Ga0190265, IMG submission 133135) | Populus adjacent soil microbial communities from riparian zone of Indian Creek, Utah, USA - 124 T | ecosystem: Environmental > Terrestrial > Soil > Riparian zone | place: USA: Utah | collected...
CGCGTACTTGGCCAACAGGCCGCTGACCACCGCGACCATCAGGCCGCCGAGCGACGAAAACGCCTGGGTGTAGCCGAGCACCTTTTCGCGCCGCTTGGGCTCGGGGAACAGCTCGGCGAGCCAGGCGACGGCGGCCACGAACTCGACGCAGACGCCGATGAATACCAGGCAGCGGCAGACCAGCAGCATCTCGATCGAGGTTGAAAAGCCGGCCGTGAACGCCGCTCCGGCGTAAAGCAGGATGCTGAACATGAGCACCCGCCGCCGGCCCAGGATGTCGGTGAGGTAGCCGCCCAGCAGGCCGAAGATGCCGCCGGCAAAGGCCGGGATGTAGAACAGCCGGCCCACCCACATCTGGAACTCGGGCGAGCCCGGTGTGGCGCCCACCAGCTCCTGAAGAGCCGGGCGGACGATGAGCGGCAGCATGAGCAGCTCGTAAATGTCGAAGGCAAAGCCCATCGCAGCGATGCTGCAGATCAGCCACTGGGTGGCCGTGAGGCCTGCGGTCTTTTGGGGCACGCGGGAAGTTTACCCGACCCGCCCGCCGCTTGCACGGACGGCTCGCGAACTTCATGCGGTATTTCAACTCGAACCTGGCCCGTGAGTTGGGACGCCTCGACGGTCTCTTCCGTCGCATAGCGCCGGGGCTTGAAGTCCTCTCCGGACGCATCGTGCCCACGCGCAAGACCGTGGTGGAAGGCTCTGATTTCCTGGACCCGGACGCGCCGCCGCGCTCGGCCCGAATCTTCCTCGACTCGATCGCGAACATCCGCCGCACGCCGAGCATCGCTGCCTGGAACGAGATCGAGACGCGCGCCGACCCGCTCGTCGAAGAGTGGTTCTTCGGTGCCGAACCGTCCCGGAAAAGCCTCGACCAGGAGCTCGGAGAGGCCACGCGGGAGCTGTTCGAAGAACCGCTCCGATGACTCGTCGACTTCACCTGAAATAGCTCGCCGTCTTTCGGCACAGAGTGCCTGAACCGGGCCACGGAAGGCCCCTTCAGCCGATCTCTGGCACGAAAGGAGACCCGCCATGCGTTCATCTCGCCTTCTCGCTCTCGCCTTTGCCTCCGTCCTCGCCGGCCTGCTCGCCACGTCCCGCGCCGAGGCCGCCACCCTGTGCGGCCTCACGTGTCCCTCCGGCCAGCACGCGCAATTCTTCTCGTTCAGTTCCAGCTGCTGCGCCTCGCCCAGCTCGTGCAGCCCGACCAACAACAACCGGGTGAACTGCGCTGCGGATGCGCCGCCCTCTTTCTACAAGTGCGGCCTCGGCTGCCCGAGCGGCTTCCACCCCTTCCAGTACACCTCCACGGTGACCTGCTGCGCGTGCATCAACTGCTCCAACTGCAACGGGAACCTCAGGAACCAGGCGCTTTGCATCGCCAACTCGGGCAGCCAGTTCGACTCCTGCGGCTCCTGCCCGGCCGGCTATGCCGTGACGCGCCGCTTCTTCAAGTTCGACTGCTGCGGCAACACCCTGAGCAGCACCTGCAACGGCCTGACCACCAACGCCGTCAGCTGCCGCAGGCTCTGAGCCGGTTTTCCGAGAGGGGCGATGTTGCGATGCCGGGCAGGCCGCTCCGATCACCGGTCGCGTCGATCCAACCGCGCCCCGATCTGCTTCGCGGCGCGCAATCCCGAGCCCTTCACGAAGCCAGTAAAGAAGAAGCAGGCCGGAGCGTTGGGATTCAGGACCCCTTTCTCTCGCCTCTTGTCGCAACTCAAAGCAAATCTGCGACACCACGTCGTTTCGCATCGAGCCGGTGTCGTGAAATGGCGCAGCAATTCTAACGAGCTCGGACCGGCCGATCTCGAGCGTGGCGTTCCTCTGCTGCTGGGCGGGCGCGTTATGAGCGTCCTGTTCCTCTGGACTGGCACGCTCACTCGCCGACTGCGATCAGTTGGTGGCGCAGATCGCGTAGGAGCTCAAGGTCCAGTTGGCGCTCGTGCCGGTCAGGATCTCGATGCCTGTCGTCTGGTTCACCATCGACAGAGGGTTCGCTGGGCCAAACGTGAGCATCGTGACCTTGCCGAGGCCTCCGGTGATCTCGCCGCCGGAGCCGAGCAGCACCGTGCCGGACGGGCAGGCCGCCTGGACCCACTTGCTGTTGGAGTCGGTGACGCTCGTCCCGCTGATGCGCTGGAGCCCGGCCGGGGCGGTGGCGCAGATGGCGTAGGCGGTCACTGTCCAGTTGATACCCGTCCCGTTCACGTCCTCATAGCCGGTGACGAGGACGCTGTTGAGCGTCGAGCTGGGACGGATCTCGTCGATGACGACACGCCCCAGGCCGCCAGTGATCTCTCCGCCGGTGCCGACCACCAGCTTCCCGGCCGGGCAGGTCGCGGTCACGCTCTTGGTGAACGACGAGTTGCTCACGCTGGTGGCCACGACCCGCTCAAGGCCGTCGAGCGGGTCGGCGCAGTTCGCGATCGCCTCAAGATACCAGTTGGAGGCCGTGCCCAGCCCGTCCTCGAAACCGGTGACGGTCAAGGTGGTCAGCGTCGAGTTGGGGGTGATGTCGTCCAGCACCGCGTGCTGGAAGCCGATGTCGGGGTGGGTGCTCCAGACCCGGGCGCTCGCACCGACCAGCTTCTTGCCGGCGGGGCAGGTCACGGTCACGGTCCTCTTGGACGACGAGTTGTCGGCGCTCAACTTGATGACCCGCTCGTAGCCGGGAACGGACGCGGACGCTTGGCCCGCGAGGGTCAGGCAGAACGCGAGCCCCGCACCGAGAGCACCTCCGAGCCGCGCGAGCCTGGTGATCGGGTAGCTGCCGTTCGTGAGCTTGGATTTTATGTTAAGCTTCTGGTCTCTCGTTGTGGATGGTTCAAGCAGCTCCACCAGCTTTCTCATGACGCACTCTCCTTTCATGCCGGATGACGTTTCGATTCAACGCGGCGGCCCGTCCGCCCGGTCTCATCATCATCAAGCTGTCAGGAGCAGGGTCGCTATCTCACCTGAGGTCACCGAGGAGTCGTCCTCGTTCCCGTGTTGACGCACTTCAGCGGCGCCGCACGCTGAGGCGTCAAGCGTTGGGCCCGCGACCGGGTGGTTACTACGTCCCGGACGCGATCGCGCTGCGCTGAAGGGCCTCCGGTCCCTATGACCTTCTTCGACAGCGACACCTGCGATCTTCATTCCCAATCCTTCGGCTCTTGCGTGACGACCTTGCGGTGGAGGCTCTGCCACGAACCGGCAGGTCCGTTATATAGTTTAAGCAGCGCGGTGGAGCCCTAGCCTATACGCGAAGACTCGGCGCAAAGGAGTAACGCACTATGTCTACGGTCTTGCAGGGAGTTCACGTTCAGAATTTTGCCTACGACGCGGCCGGGTCGAGCCCAAGGAGCTCGCGTTTCACATTTTCCCTCGGACCCGCGTTCGACGGAACCATGCCGACGCGATATCGCCTCTATCGGCGCAAAGGCGCTGGTGACACGCTGCCGATGCACACAACCACTCCCTCGCAATTCGCTGTCGTCGGTGTACTCATGGACACCACCCACCTTCCGATGCTCGGCTTTACCTACCACTATCATGTGGTCGCGGAATACGACATCAACGGCGAAGAGTTTGTGACGGAACCGTCGAACGTGATCGACCTCACACCAAGTGTTCCCCTGCAATCCAGCAAGCACCCATCGATCCCACGGGGCCTGAGAATCAACTTCGTATTGCTCACCTATCCAGATCTGCAGGTTCCCTGGCCGAAGGGCTACGTAGAAGCAATGATGTTCGACTCGACTCCCGGCGCCCGGAGTCTCCGGAACTATCTCTGGGAGCTCACGACCGGATATTCCGCAGCGCCCCCAGCGGCAAAACTGCGCGCAGTGCAGCTGCAGGGCAAGGTAATCGACTGGCAGAATCTTTCGTCTACTTCGCCCACTTACGCCGGATTGAACGCGCTGTCCCAAGAGCTTTTCCCGATCCTCGATCCAATCAAGGAAGATAACCCGGCCGACTACTATGTCGTAATCATCAACACCGGCGCCGGTGGCGGCCTTGCGATGGGTGGCGACGCGGTCCTCGTGGGGGCTGGTGAGATTGACGATGTACAGCGATTCTCAACCGTGGTCCATGAGTTTGGACACCGCCTCGACCTCGGGCACTCGTCTGGCTTCTGGTGTGGCGGGGCCCTGCTTCCCGAGAAACTTGATGATGCAAGCGGTTGCGAGACCGGAGTTTACGTCGACCGGACGAATCCGATGAGTGGCTCAAGCTCCACGGCCCACTTGATCGGGTACCACAAGTCCGCGCTCGGTCTGTTCAATGGTCGGACTGAACTTGCCGAACTGACACCCGGCTCCGTCTTGGAATTTGACCTGTTCGACTCAACCACAATTACCGCTACCAAGGACACTCAGCTCCTCATTCTCAGTCTGGACGCGTACGACTCCGCTCTCATCGTGGAGTATCGGCGGCCCCTAGGCTTCAACGACCGCTTTGTCTGGGGCGGAAACGAGATACCGGCAGCACGAGCCGTCTATGTGTACTACCGGCCCGGTCGGTTCGCCAATGCCCTGGCGGGAACCTCCGACGTTTGGGTGCCGTACGAGTGGTTCGACTGGATCGAGCCGGTGGTCGCCACTCCAGAGGTTGACGCCTACGATCCGCACTGGGACCTTCGCGTCAGGGTGGTTAAGGACTTGAACTACAAGGTCGTCGTCCAAGTCAGCCGAGGAGTGATGCCGCTTCAGCCGCTTCAGCCGCTTCAGCCGCTTCAGCCGATTGCCACGAAGGCCGTGCGCGAGGATGGCCGGTCACGAGCCCCCGAAGCCTTAACTCCATGGGCCAGTCCCTCTAGACGTACCGCGCGAGAACGGGACTGGTGCGGGTGGAGGCGGGAGTAATGCGAGGGGCGCGTGATGATTCATCTCCTTGACGGTACCTACGAGCTGTTTCGTCACTTCTACGGCCAACGCCGCTTCAACAAGGGCAAGGACGCGCCTTTCGGGGCGATCACCGGCGTGCTGCACACGGTGCTGCCGAGACAGGTGCCACGCGAATGTTTCGTACGGCGCAGGATGGCTGCCGCACCGAGGGGCTCGTGACCCGTACGCTTGCGCTCCACCGCGGCGTCGGCCTCGACCTCCTCGACCAGCCCCGCGACCAATTCGCGATACATCTTCGAGCTGAGGTGACGCCAGCAGGCCGAACTTCCGGCGTCCAGCCCGGAATTATCGTTGTCTTGCTAAGGTTCTGTCTCGCGGTTGCTTCCAGCGGCCATCCATCAGTCTCATCTTTGCGAACTAGGAGGCACAGCCATGCATGCACATCTCAGGTTCCTGCGGACGACCCTTCTCTGTTTTTATCTGGCGGTACTGGCGCTTCTGCCCACGTCGGCGGCGGCCCAGGACGGCGACTCCGACGGTCTTCCCGACTCCCTCGAGCTCTCTCTGGCACAGTACTACTTCCCCATTCTCAATCTGCACTGCGGGTCCTTTGATGGGTTGGATCACGCCGACCCGCGCCAGCTCTATGGCCTGACCGTCTCCGGCTACACTAACTCCTCGAACGGCAGGATCCCCTTCATCGCGCACCCCTACAGCCCGGGCGACGGATGGAACTGCACGGAGGCCATGCAGTGCATCGAGATCCGCTACGGCATCGCGTTCAACTGGGATCTCGGGGACGACATCTTCGGTCAGGGGCACAGGGGCGACAGCGAGATGTACGCCATCCTGGTGGCGCGCAGAGACACCGACGGCACGGACTGGGGGGTGGATTGGAGCGTGGCGCAGAATGACGCCAGCCAGTGGCGGCTGATCGGCGAGTACATGACCGCCCACTGGAACACGAGCGCCGACAGCTCCTCCTACTACGCGCACGGCAACAATGGAACGACCAGCTACCAGCAGATATGGGCCGCGGAAGGCAAACACGCCCTGTATGGCACCCAGGGATCCTGCAACGATGGCGGAGCGCTTGCTGCCGACGACTGCGGAGACAACCGCTGCGACATCGTCGAGGAGGTCTTCCAGAAGGTGCAGAACATCGGCGAGCCCCATGCCCCGCTGAACCGCTACATCGCCGCCCCTGCCTCCTCAAAGAACCTGTCTCCCTCCGGCAACTACGACATGTGGAGCTATCAGAATTTCGGCACGACCACCCCGTACCGGACGCACATGGAGCGCCCCATCGACTGGTGCCCGGGCACGTGGTGCTTCTGATCTGACGCCCTCGCCCTCCCCTGAAATAAAAGTAGGAAAGCTGCCACAGTCAGCGGCAGCGATCCGAAAGGGGAGGGCGACGCCGCTCGGCGGCTACCTATACTGCAGGGCCCCCTCCAAATAAGTTCCATCCCGGAGAATCCTCTGGAACCTCATCTCCCAGACGTTTGTTGCACTGCGTGCCGACAGTCGGCAATAATGCTTGGCGTGTCGCATCTCTTGCCGATAGCCTGATTCACTCCAGCGGGAGCCGGGCTAGCCATTCCGATCAGTCTGGGATAGAAGATGATATGCCGTGTGCGTTCATGATCCTCCTCTTCGCGACGGTCGCCGCTGCTCCCACGGTTCCCGCCCAGCTTGACGCGATCCTGAAGGACTACGGCCGCGCCGATGCGCCGGGTGCAAGCGTGCTCGTGGCGCAGGGCGGGAAGGTCCTCTACCGCAAGGCATTCGGCCTCGCCAACCTGGAAGAGAGGACGCCCATCACCACGGCCACCAACTTCCGGCTGGCCGCTGTCACCAAGCAGTTCACCGCCACGGCCGTGCTCCTCCTGGCCGCCCCAAACAGGTGCCATGCGAATGTTTCTGGCCAGGGATTCCCGACGATGAATTCGCCAAAGACAAGGCGGCGGTCGAGAACGATCTGAGGACGCTGAAAGAACTGTTGGAGCGCAAGCCGTAGAAGCGCCGTGACTTGGCTGATCAAGAATGACCCCCAGCGTCCTGACCCCCGTCACTATCCGGCCACTGGCAGCGCGCGGGGCATCTCCAAAGCTGTTTCAGGCTTTGAGGCCGCATTGCCAGACACCTACGGCATGAAGCCCCAGAAGCTTGCCGACCTGCTCAATAGCCTGCGGGTCAAGTCCGCGGCAGCGTGACTGTTGCGCGCGCAGCCGGGTGAAATTCCGCGCCAGGTTCTCCCACTTTAAAGGTGGGACGGGATCTAGGACCCGGGTGATGAAGGTCATGCCGTGGAGCAGGCGGCCCAGGGTCTGGGACTCAGGCCGCAGCTCGAAACCTTGCAGGACAATCAACAAGGAGAAGGCAATGAGCAAGCAGTTCGCATCGAATTCCGAGGCCAACGAGTTGCACGGGGCAGTCATCATGGAGACAGTTCAGTGGTCGTCGCTGACCGATGTCGACGACGTCCAGCCCATTACCGATCGAGATTACGTCGTCCTGAGCGAGGTGAAGGAGATCCTCCAGAAATACGGCGCCATGGACAGGTTCGGTGTCTGTCTTCTCCACCGGCACTTCGACGTCAAAGAGGACGAGCTGGCCGTGGAGTATACCGATGTAGAGAGCAGAATCTCTACGGTCAGAGTGGAATCGGCAGGGAGAGCAAAAGGTCCTTTCCTGGAGACGATGTGGCGGTTTTCCGATCGCCCATCTGAGGTGACGGCTTGCGTGAGGCGCTGCAGCGATTCGGATGGGCACAAGAATGTCCATCTCAAGGGGGAGCCACAATAGGGTTGCGCAGAGCACCACCGCAAGTCTGGCTCTTCCTGCTCGCTTTCCGCAGCGGCGGCAAGCTACGGCATTCGCCTGAAATGAAAGGACACCAGCCATGATCGCTGACGGTAAGGATTTTCTCGGCAAGCCACCCCTCAAAACACAGGTCTGCATTGTGGGAACCGGCCAGGCCGGAATCACCCTGGCCTGGTATCTGCTGCGGCAGGGGATCGACGTCACCTTGCTCGAGGGCAGCCGTAGCTTCAATCCCTCGGGTCCGAACGCCCCGGTGCCAGACAACTCCTCCTATTTGTACAATGAAAACACGCTCCTGTATAACGGAGAGTCGCTCGGGCTGTTTGCCACCACCGAGCCGCAATTCCTGATCAGGCCGGCACCCGGATTCAACCAGGGCGCCAAGGAAAGGGACCGGATTTATGGCGGCACCTCGACCCATTGGGGTGGCCAGGCACGGCCTCTGGATGCGATTACCTTTGAAAAGCGGCCCGGGTTTCCGGGCTGGCCGATCACGCGCGAAGATCTGGACCCCTCCTATGCCGAGGCGTGCAAGTTTCTCGATCTGTATGGCGACTACTATGCGCCCGACGGCACTGCCGGGTACAACTTCACCGCCGAGTTCTGGGCAAAGGAGCTGGGGCTTAAGGTTGCCGACATGCAAGGGTTCGATGTCGACATGTACCAGTTCGTGCCGCACGACAACCTGCAGTTCCAGGCCCGCAAAGTCGATGGCAAGACGATCGGCGAAAGCGACGCCCGTGTCATTCTGAATGCCAGTCTTCTGAACATCGTACATCAGAGACGCAGCGTCAACACGCTGACCGTCGGTGTCATGGATGACAACCGTGAGAAACCAAAGAAGCTGGGCGAGTTCAGTATAAGCGCGCAGGTCTATGTGCTGGCCTGTGGCGCGGTTGCCAATGCGCGTCAGTTGCTGCTGTCGAAAATAGGCAACGATCTGGTCGGTCGCTATCTCATGGCCCATCCCATTGCCCAGGGCGCGGACGCGGTCTCGGTGGATCCTTATTACCTGTCTCAACCGGAGCGGCAGCTATTGTCGTATCAAAACCCGGGCCCGAAATATTATCCCGTCACGTTTCTGGCCGGCCTGCTGACCCCCAACGCGGAAGCCTTGCGTGCCAACCAGATTGGTAGCTGCTGGTTCGGACCGGGCGGAACCGACAATTTCTACCACGAGCTGATCCCCGAATATAAAAGCCAGGTCACGCTGTCCAACACCCCGGATCCGGTCTTCAAGCAGCAGCAGACCAAGGTCATCTGGACGTTGAACGAGAAGGAACCGGAAAACTTCCAGGCGCTGGCAAACCTATTCAAAACGGCGGTGACGGCAAAGGGCGGCGGCCCGGTCGATATCGGGAGTTGGGCTGATATTGAGAAGAGGATGGTCTTCAATGGCCACCACCTCGGCACGACGCGGATGTCGGCCACGGAACAGGACGGTGTCGTCGACCGGAACCTCAAGCTGCACGCGGTCGACAATCTCTATTGCGTGGGATCGTCGGTCTGGGCGTCGGCCGGGATTTCGAATCCGACGTTTTCGATCGTTGCGTTCTCGATCCGGCTGGCCAACCACCTGACCGGGCAACTGAAGGGCTCTTGAGGACGACTGACTGGACCGACCAGATCCGTTTCGACGACGGGGCTGTCTACGAATGGCCGGGCCCGTGTTAATGTCCGGCCATGAGCTCCACCCGCATCCATCGCGCTCACGAGACCGGCTGGCGGGAGGCGCTCGCGAGGCTCGCGGAGCTTGTAGAAAGGCCACGATGAGCGGTTGCTTTCCGCTGGCAGTCGCCGTGTTCTTGGGGTGCGTCCTTCCGGCGGACGGGGTCCTCTTTGAACAGACGGCGCCCCCGCTCTCCGCCCAGCTTGACGCGATCCTGAAGGACTACGGTCGCGCCGATGCGCCGGGGGCCAGCGTGCTCGTGGCGCAGGGCGGGAAGGTCCTCTACCGCAAGGCATTCGGCCTCGCCAACCTGGAAGAGAGGATGCCCATCACCACGGCCACCAACTTCCGGCTGGCGTCGGTCACCAAGCAGTTCACCGCCACGGCCGTGCTCCTCCTGGCCGAGCGAGGAGAGCTGTCGCTCGACGATCCACTGACCCGCTTCTTCCCCGGCTTCGCCAGGGCCGCGCACGGGGTCAAGGTGCGCCATCTGCTCGGGCACACCTCGGGGCTCCTCGATTACGAGGACCTCATCCCGCCCGGCACCACGGTGCCGCTCAAGGACAAGGACGTGCTCGACCTGGTCGGCAAGCAGGACAGGCTCTACTTCGCGCCGGGCAGCCAGTTCCGCTACAGCAACACGGGCTACGCCCTGCTGGCCCTGATCGTCGAGAAGGTCTCCGGCCGGTCGTTCGCGCAGTTCCTCGAGGAGAACATCTTCGACCCGCTGGGGATGGCCGGCACCCTGGCCTACGAGGAGGGTATCTCCAAGGTGGAGCGCCGGGCCTACGGGTATAGCGAGAAGGACGGCGAGAGGGACGGCCGTTTCGAGCGCACCGACCAGAGCCTCACCAGCTCGGTCCTGGGGGACGGCGGCATCTACTCGTCGGTCGAGGACCTGTGGCTCTGGGACCAGGCCTTGTACGGCACGCGCCTGCTGCCGGCCGAGACCCTGGCGATGGCCTTCCAGGCCGGCACGCCCACCTCGGACCAGCCCGGCAGCGGCTACGGCTATGGCTGGTACGTGGCTTCGCACAGGGGGACGCGCAAGGTCTGGCACTACGGCGAGACCATCGGGTTCAGCACGTACCTGGCCCGCTACCCGGACAAGCGGCTCACGATCATCATGCTCACGAACCGGAACGACAACTTCCTCGGGCCGACGGTGGATCGCATTGCCGATGTGATCCTCGCCGCACCATGATTAATCTCCGTTGCACGGTGATCGCGGCCGCGCTTCTGGCGACCGCCTGCGGGCGCGACGCCTCACCCGGACGCGATGCCTCCCCCGGACGCTTCGCGGGCGCGCCGGTGATCCTCATCTCGGTCGATACCCTGCGTGCGGACCGCCTCCCGGCCTACGGTTACCGCCAGGTCGAAACACCCAACATCGACGGACTGCGGCGCGACTCAGTCCTCTTCGAGCGCGTCTACAGCCATTGCCCGATGACGCTTCCTTCGCACGCCTCGATGTTCACCGGGTCGCTGCCCACCGAGCACGGCGTGCGGAACAACATCGGCTACCGATTCGAAGGAGCGAGGTTCAGAACTCTCGCCGAGGAGCTGCGCGAGCGAGGCTATGCAGCGGGCGCCGCGGTGTCGTCCTACGTTCTGCGCTCCGACACCGGGATCGATGACGGCTTCGAGTTCTACGAAGACTCGATCGCCGTCGCGACTGCGGGTGCGACGAGCGAGCACCAGCGCTCGGGCAGGGAGACGCTGAAGCACGCGCTGGCATGGATTCTGGGACACCGCGAGCAGCCTTTCTTTTTCTTCCTCCATCTCTACGAGCCGCACGCCCCCTACGATCCACCCGAGCCGTTCAAGAGCCGCTACCCGTCTGCCTATGACGGCGAGATCGCCGCTGCGGATGCCATCGTCGGCGAGCTGGTCCAGTCGCTCAAGAATTCCGGGCTCTACGATTCCGCGATCATCATCTTCACCTCGGATCACGGCGAGGGCTTGGAGGACCACGGCGAAGACCAGCATGGAATCCTGCTGTATCGCGAGGCGCTGTGGGTTCCGCTCCTGGTCAAGCTGCCGGGCTCGCACCAGGCCGATTCGATCAGCCGGCCCACGCCTCTGGCGCATCTCTTCGGCACGGTGCTGCGCCTGGCGGGAATCGACCTGCCTTCGCGCCCGGCTTCGTGGTTCGATGCTGGAGGCGAGGCTCGTCCCATCTACTCCGAGACGCTCTACCCGCGCATTCACCTCGGCTGGAGCGAGCTGCGGTCGCTGATCGACGGCCGCTATCACTACATCGAAGGGCCCAGTCCCGAGCTCTACGACCTGGAGCACGATCCCGGTGAAGCCAGAAATCTGATCACGATCGAGCGCCGGGAGGCGTCACGGCTGCGGCGGGAGATGCAGGCCTATCCCGCAACGGCCGCGGCGATCGGCGGGATCGGCGGGATCGGCGAGATCGACCCGGAGGACGCCAGGAACCTGGCCGCCCTGGGATACGTGGGGACGCCGCGCGAGCGTGGTCCAGGGCCGCTGCCGAACCCGCGCGACGAGGTCAAGAACCTCGCTCGCATCAAGGCGGCGTTCCGCTTCGCGGACGAGCGCCGGTTGGATGAGGCGATCGCGGCCTTGAGGAGCCTGCTGCAAGAGAACCCGAAGCTCCTGGACGTGTGGTCGAAGCTGGGAGAGGTCCTGGTGGAATCCGGCCGCTACGACGAAGCGATCGAGGTCTATCGGTCGGCGATCAATCAGGCCGAGCGCTTCTCGCCGGATCTCGCGCTCGCCCTGGGCTTCGCCTATCTCAAGCACGGCGATATCGGCGATACTGCCGCGGCCGCAGCCCATGCCCGCCTCGCCCTCACGACCCATCCCCGCGAAGCGAACGAGCTCCTCGCCCGGGTCGCGCTCGAAGAGGGACGCTTCGACGCCGCGGAGGAGCACGTGAGCTCCGCCCTTCAGCGCGGCGACAGCCAGCCGGCGACATTGCTGCTGCTCGCCGACGTCGAGCGGACCGCCGGCAAGCTCGAACGAGCGCTGCGGAGGGTCGAAGAGGCGGAGCGACGCGCAGCGGAGCTCGGGGTCGGGCGGCTGCAGGGAGCGGACTATCTGCGCGGCGACCTGCTGGCGCGCCTCGATCGGCCGGAGGAGGCGGCCACCGCCTACCGGCGTGAGATCGCGGCGTTCCCGCAGCACCTGCAGGCCTACGCCAATCTGGCGGTGATCCTTATTATCCAGGGCAGGAGCGCGGAGGCGAACGAGCTGCTCGAGCAGATGGCGCGGAGCAACCCGCACCGCGGGGCGTTTCTCCTGGCGGCGAAAACCCTCGAGGTGTTCGAGGACCGCCAGGGCGCCGCGCGCTGGCGTCAGCGCGCGGCGCGGCAGGACGGCTCATCTCGCTAAAATCGGCTCGCTAAAATCGGCTCGCTAAAACCTCAAACCGAGCGAGAGGCGGTAGGTGCGGGGGAGCTGGTAGGCGTCCGCCGCCGTGGGCTGCCCGAAGTTGGGTCCCTTCTGCCAGTGCACGCCCTCCTGCGGCACCTCGCCGGCCAGCGGGTTGAAGGGCAGACAGCGTTCGTTCGTGCCCGTCTGGAGACACGTTGTCTGGCGGCGGGTGAGCACGGTCTTGTCGACGAAGTCCGGGTCTTGCAATCCCTGCTCGTTGAACAGGTTCAGGATGTCGGCCTCGATGAAGAAGCGCACGCTGCGCAGCGGCGGCGCATACCAGTTCACCCCCAGGTCGGTCGAGGTGATGTTGTCGAGGCGGAGCCCGCCCCGGTCGCTGAAGTAGTAGGTCACCGAGGAAGGTGGGGTCACGTAGCCAGGGTTCACCACGCCGTTGGCGGGCCCCGTCGAGGTTCCTTGCCGCACGTCGATCAAGCTGATGGCTGAGTAGGGCAACGCCGAGTGATACCGCTCCAGCAGCGTGAGATTGAAGTCCCCCGCCCGTGTCGGCAGATCGTATTGCAACCAGATGTTGGCGCGGTGGCGCATGTCCGGACCGACATAGCCGACCGGGTTGTTCTGCTCGAAATCCTGGTACTCGGGCCGGTTGATGAAGGGGTCGTTGTCCAGGCTGGTGGCGGAGTTCGGAGTCTCTCCCTCGACGTTGCCGCGCAACTCCGACCAAGTATAGTTGCCGCCGATCGCGAGTCGTTTCAGGGGTCGATAGCGGCCCTGGAGCTGGATCGCTTGGTAGTCGCGGCTCAGGTTGTCATCGCTGTTCTCGATCACTCCCTGGTCGAACTGATCGCCGTTCGGGTCCGTCGCCTTGCCGGTCAGCAGGTTCCGCCGCACGACGTAGAAGTCTCCCCAGGTCCGGTCGATGTAGTCGGCGCGCAAATAGCCGCCTTCCCCGAACGTCATGGCGTAGCCCAAGGTGTATTCATCCATGAACGGCGCCGCGAGCGGCCCGTCGAAACGCAGGGTGACTCCAGGGACGTGGGCACTGCTGAGGAGATTCGGGTCCCGGTTCGACGTGCCGCCGAGGGAATTGAACCAGTTGAAGACCTGGCGGATGACCTCGGCGGTCGGGAGGAGCTGGTCGCGTGGCGTTCCTATCGGGTTGATCGCCGGGCCCCTGTAATCCCAGTAGTAAGAGGCATAGCGGCCCGCGGTGGCGGTGTTGTCGGCAGGTCCTTGGTCGACCTTCGAGACGTAGCGGCCATAGGTGGCGCTGAAGCTGTGCTTGCCGTCGCCGCGCAGGTCGTAGCGTGCCGCCAGGCGCGGGCTGAAAGCGCTGTCATCGACGGTCTTGTTCCCGGCCTGATCGGTGCCGAACGACTCGTCATAGCGAACTCCCACGTTGAAGCTCCAGCGGTCGTTCAGCTCCCACTTGTCGTTGAGGAACCACGAGCGCGTGGCGAAGTCGGAAGTACTCGACAGCGCGGGAACGGGATCCCACTCGATCTCGCTGGAGTCTGGATCCACGCCGAAGAAGACGTCCTGTCCGAAATAGATGAAGTTGCCGTGGATGCGAAG
>Ga0190265_10001760_pt1 | contig 14260 bp, 11 predicted proteins | sample Popmic124T_FD_133135 | JGI IMG/M metagenome (GOLD analysis project Ga0190265, IMG submission 133135) | Populus adjacent soil microbial communities from riparian zone of Indian Creek, Utah, USA - 124 T | ecosystem: Environmental > Terrestrial > Soil > Riparian zone | place: USA: Utah | collected...
CGGCCGAAGGCCGTCGAGGTCATCCCCGATGGTCCGGGCTGGCATCACTCCATCAAGCTCGACGGCTGGCGCGTCGCCCTCGCGGTCACCGAACAGGGCGTACGCATCCACTCGCGCAGCAAGCGGGACGTCACGCCGCAGTTCCCCGAACTCGTCGACGCAGCCGAGCCGTTGGGTGTGGGCACCGTCATCGACGGTGAGGTGGTGGTCTGGAGCGAGCAGCATCAGCGGTTCGACTTCGAGGCCCTCCAGTCACGCGGCCTGGCGAAGCGTCCACGGCCCGGCGCACCCGCCGCCATCCTCGTCGCCTTCGATCTGCCTGCCGCCCCGTACACCGATCTGCACGCGTCTCCCCTGCGAACACGCTGGACCCGGCTGCGCGACGTCGTGGAACAGGCGGGCCCCGAGATCCAGATGGTGCTCTCGACCGACGACGCCGAGCAGGCCCGTACGTGGATGCATGAGATGAGGCCGCAGGGCGTGGAGGGGATCGTCTCCAAACGCTGGGACGCCCCGTACCGGCCCGGCGATCCACGGACCGGCTGGCGCAAGGTGCGCAGCAGCGACACCCTCGACGCCGAGCTGGTCGGGGTGGCCGGGCCCGAGCGGCGTCCCTGGGCCGCCGTCGTCGACCTCCCCGGCGGGCGCCGTGCGGTCACCACACCGCGCCTGGATTCTGTCGCCGCGTCGCAGTTGGGCCAAGCGGTCGCCGGTGAGCTCGGCGAGAGCGTGAGGGATGCCGAACTGGACGTCCAGTGGCGGACGTTGAGGGCATCGATGACGGTGGAGGTACGTGTGCGGACGGGGCGGGTGCCGCTGGTGCGGTACGTACGTCTGCGTCCGGAGATCTGATCGTCCCCGCCGCCTCCCGCGTGCAGGTACGTGCGCCTCCCACGCGTACCCCCGGCATCCCCTTCGAACGGCCGTCGAATCCGCCCGGATAGGCTTGCCCGCCATCGGGAGGGGGATGGGAATGGGGATACCGCACAGAACGGGAACGGAGCCCGGACCGGGAGTGGGGACCGGGACAGGCGCCGGAAACGAGGCCGCGAGCCCGTCCTGGCAGGCACCGACCGATGTCGAACGGGCCCTGTACGAAGCGAAGTTGCGCGACGACTGGCCCGCCTACTTCGATGTGCTCGGCAGCACCTGGCTCTACTGTGCGACGCCCCGCCGTCCCCTGGACGCAGCCGGCGAACGCAGCTACTCCCCGTACTGGAGCGCGCAGTCCGGCACTTACTGCGTCCCGCTGCTCACTGCCGGCGTGCTGCCGGCGCCGGTCGCCGACCCGGTCTACTTCAGCGAGCATCTGAAGACACACGCCGCGAGCTGGCCCGACGACACCTGGTGGCTGGCGGTCAACCCGGGGACTCCCTGCGAGGCGTACTTCCCCGCGACGGCGGCCCACCGCGCCGTGTGGCGGCAGCACTTCGAACGGGCGTGGGAGGACCAGCACGGCCGGCTCCGCACCCTCCGGGTCGGCGGCCCCCTGCGCGGGCCGGTGGCGCACGGACTCGCCTGCTGCGCGCTGATGTTCGTCAACAACGGTCAGCACTGGAACAGCATCGCCCACCACGGGTACGGCTACGACGACGAGAAGAGTCTGCTCAGAAAATGGTGGGGCGTCACCGGCCGCATCCAGTGGGAGACGTATCTGGAACAGTTGCTGCGCGGCGAAATGGTCAGCTCACGCTGGGAGTTCGTGCTCCGCGTACGGGACACCCTCCGCCGCAGCCCCGCGCACACCTCCGGTGCCGTGCCCTGGCGGGAGGTCACGGAGAGCCTCGCCCGTGAACGTATGGCCCAGCTGGTCGCCGAGGACGGCGGCCCTGACGAATCCGAAGTCGACGCCGACGCCGAAGCCGAAGACCTGCAGCGGCTCATCGGCCGCATCATGCGCTACGAATCCCGCTTCCGCGCCGACGGACTGCTCGGCGAGGACGCCTACGTGCGGTCCGCACTCGCATGGGACTACGGACGCGCCTCGGGCATGGCCCGCTGGGGCCAGGGCGCCCGGCTGTGCGAACTGGCGGAGACCGAGGAGGCGGTGCTGCGCGCGAGCCGCGTCAGCCAGGCGACGTACGACACCTGGGAGGAGTTCTCCGCCGGCTACATTCTCGGCCGCTGCCTGCACTTCGACGAGGAGAAGTTCGGCGACTGGTACGAGAGCATGCTCGCCGCCCACCGCATCCTCACCACGGATCCGGCAAGCCCGTGGCTCAACATCACTTTCAAATAGGGCAATTGGGGCCCCAACTCCCCGCCCGGAACCGACAGCAGCGGCACGGTTCTTCAGCAGGATCTAGCGCGGAACCCTGGGCGTTGACGCCCGGGGTAGTGCTTGTCTGGGCTGCTCTGACCCGCACCGGTGCGACGGGTCCGCACTATTGACCTGGGTCGGGTGTTTCTGGTTGTCGATGTAGTCCTTGATGGTACTGAGCGGGGCGCCTCCGCACGAGGCGGCGAGGTAGGAGGGCGGTCGCCCCATAGGTCCTTGCGGATGTGGCCGGGGTATTCCTGGCGGAGCCTGTGGGCGGATACGCCCTTGAGTGAGCCGACGAGGCGGGACAGTGCGACTTTCGGCGGGTAGTGCACCAGCAGGTGGGCGTGATCGTGTTCGCCGTTGAACTCGGCCAGTCTGTTTCGAAGTCGGCGCAGACGGCGCGCATGACTTCTTCGCACGGCCGCAGGGTCTCGTCTGTGAATGGGCCGCGCCGGTATTTGGGCGTGAAGACCAATTGGGCGTGGAGGGTGTAGATGACCGTACGGACCCTGCGAATATCGGAGTTCGACTGAGAGGAGCGACATAGGGCAATACGATCTGTTTGTGAAGATCGTGACGCAGGTGAAGCTCATGCCGGAGGCCGACCAGGCCGCCGCGCTGTCGGCGACCCTGCACGCGGTCAACGACGGCGCGAACTGGGTGTCCGGGGTGGCGTTCGATCGCGGTGTTCCGCGTGAGTATGAGCTGCGCAAGCACACCTACGCCGAACTGAAGGCGCGGGGTCTGGGAGCACAGGCCGCGCAGCACACCATCAAGAAGGTCCGTGACGCCTACACCACGCTCAAGGCCAACATCAAGGCCGGGAACCTGGGAAAGCCGGGTTCCAAGCCCCGGGCCAAGGCCGAGTCCAAGCCGATCGCCTTCCGTGCGAGCGCGGCGCACCCCTACGACGACAGGTGTTTGTCGTGGCAGTACGACGCGCAGACCGTTTCGGTCTGGACGATGGCCGGACGCATCAAGAACGTCCGCTTCGCCTGCTCCCCGGATGCACTGAAGATGATCCGCGAGCACCGCAAGGGCGAGTCCGATCTCATCGAACGCGACGGCGCGTTCTACCTGATCGCGGTGTGCGACGTTCCCGAAACCGAGCAATACGATCCGGACGGCTTTCATCGGCGTCGACCTGGGTATCGCCAACATCGCTACCATCAGCGGCGGTTACCGTGCCGCCGGTCGTGGCCTGAACCGGCACCGCAGGCGTCAGCTCGAACTCCGTCGCAAACTCCAGGCCAAAGGCACCAAGTCCGCGAAACGCCGGCTGAAGAACCGGCGCCGCAAGGAGCAACGGCACGCCGCGAACCTCAACCACATCATCTCCAAGAAGATCGTCACCACCGCTGAACGCACCGGACGCGGTATCTCCCTCGAAGACCTGAGCGGGATACGTGAGCGGGTACGGCTCCGTAAAGGGCAGCGGACCCAACTGCACTCGTGGAGCTTCCACCAGCTCGCCGCCTTCGTGGAATACAAGGCCAAGCGGGCCGGTGTGCCGCTGGTGTACGTCGATCCGGCGTACACCAGCCAGCAATGCTCCGAGTGCGGCCACATCGACCGAAACAACCGCGTCGATCAAGCAACGTTCGCCTGCCGGTCCTGCGGGACCCTCCTGCACGCGGACGACAACGCGTCCCGCAACATCGCCCGCAAGGGTGAGGCTGCGTGGATCGCAGGGCGTGAGTCACGCGTCCTTGCCACCCCATAAAGGGATGTCTGGACGGAGGGGCCAACCCAGCAGCCAGCTGGGCACTACCTCCAAGCCCGGTGACTTACCACCGGGTCAAGTTGACGAGCGCGGGGACCTCTCCCCGTGCACGGCCGCGTACTCGGCCGCCAGCCATGGGCCCAAGTCGTCGATGAGCACGGCGAGTCCGGCCGCGTCGGCGGCTCCGGCCCTGGCCGTACGGGCAGCCTGCCGCATCTGCGAGGCGCGGCGGGGGTAGTAGCGGCCGAAGATCTCCGCGGACTCGCCGAGGTCGCTCGTCCACCCTTCCCAGCGGGGCATGACGAGGGTGAAGCCGGTGCGTACGATCTTGCGGGCCGCTCCCCGCGCGAGGAAACGGCGTCCGTCGTCGGTGACGGCCTCGGGTTCCGCCTCGCCCGCCGCCCGCGCCCGCCAGCGCGGCAGAGCCTGCGCGAGGTCGCCGTTCGTCTCCCGGGCGAGAAGCGAAGTGGGCCTGTACCGGGGCAGTTGCTCAGCGAGGTCCGCGCCGAGCAGGGTGTGCACAGGCACGACACGAACCATCCGCCGTCGTGGCGCTCCTGCTCGCTCAGCAGCATCGCTGCGCTGACGAGAAGTGCGCCCACGCCGTCGATCTGCTCGAAACCGGCATCGAGGCCGCGCTCCAACTCCCGTACACGCAGGGTGTCTTCGGGCGTGGGTTCGTGCCGCAGCGCGAGCAGCAGATCCAGGTCGGAGCTTCCCGCTCGCGCGGTTCCGCGCGGAACGCTGCCGTAGAGATAGGCGCTGTGCAGCTGCTCCGGCGGGAACGCCCCGGCGATACGTACACGGGCCTCGTCGACCACCGGCCTGAACGGCCCCTGCACGCGGCTCAGTTCACCCTCCCTCGCGATGGTGCCGTCCGCCCGCAGACCGCGCGATCCGCGTGAAGGCGCGGTCGCGGTCACTTCGGCGCCACCGCCTCCGCCAGGTCCTCCAGCGCGTCCGCGAGCAGGTCCGCGCTGCGCAAGGCGACGGAAGGCGACAGCTGGTGGGCCTCCAGCTCCCACCACTGCGAGAGCGCGGAGTGCACGGGCCCCCAGTCCAGCGGCTCGTTCTCGCGGATGGCCGCCTCCGCCGCCGGCAGTGTGGCCTCCAGAGCGGCCACGAACTCGGCCGCCCCGAGGTTGGGTTCGGCGTCCCGGTCGGGCAGGTGCGCCTCCACCAGCATCGTGACCCTGCCCAGGGTGACCAGCGTCGACTGCCCGTCGGCGGCGGCGCGGCGCGAGAGGCGGCCACGGTGGCGTACGGGCTCGGCGCCCGCCCGCGTCGCCGTCTGGTCCCATTCCTGGCGCGCCGCCCTCGTGTCCAGCAGCGCTTCGCGGACCTTGCGGTTGGGGTGCTCGGGCGCCGGCGTTCCCGTAGGGCCCGAAGCCGTCTCCTGGGGGTGTGCGAAGCACTCCAGCACGGCGACGGTGTAACTCCCCGTCGCCGAGAGCCAGTCGGCGAGCCGGTCCCGCAGCAGCGGTGTCTGCCAGGCCGGGAAGACTCCGTAACTCAGCATGGCCAGAGCCCCGCCCAGCGCAGTCAGCCAGATGCGTTCCAGGACTGTCTGCGACCCCAGCAGACCGGGGATGCCGAGCAGGAAGACGACGTATGCGCCGATGCAGGCGGACGTGATGGCGTAACCGGTGCGCATGAACAGATACATGAGGCCGATGCTCAACACGGCCAGGCCCGCGCTCAGATAGGGCGACGGATGCAGCAGCGCCGTGACCGTGCCGGCGACGGCCACCCCGAACAGCGTGCCCACGATGCGGGCCACGCCCCGCTCGTACGTGCGGGAGAAGTCCGGGCGAAGCACCATCACCACGGTGAGCGGCACCCAGTAACCGTGCTCCGGTGGCAGTGCCTTGCCCAGCAGATAACCGGCGGCGACGACCACCCCCACTCGTATGGCATGCCGGCATACGGGCGAGGACCAGCGCAGTTCACGGCGGAACGTGCGCAGCGCGACGGGCAGCAGCCCGGTGAGCGACGGCTGGTTCAAGTGCCGTGGCTGGCGGACGAGTCCGGGCTCCTGCGCTTCGGGGTCGACGTAGACGTCGCTGTCCTCGATGCTGTCGGGCCGGGCCGGCATGTGCCAGGTCGCGCGGGGGATCAGAGGGATGGAGCGGGTGATCTCGACGGGCTCCTGCGCCGCGTCCACGGCGTCATCGGTCAACGCGATCAGCCGCATGGCGGCCTTGCGCGCGGGCCCGTTCAACACCGGCCCCGTCTCGGGGACTTGCAGCACTTCCAGGGCGTCCTGGGGGATGCGTACGCGCTCACCCCTGCGGATCGCGCGTGCTGTCGCATCCAGTACGGTCGCCGCCGCCGCGAGCAACTCCCGTACTCTCTCCCGCTCCCGGCCCACCATCGGCGCACCCACATACGGGTCGGCGAGGGAGGCCAGCACGGGCCGGAAGCGCTCGGCCAGCCCCCGGTATCCGCCCAACTGCCGTGGGCGGCGCCGCGCCTGGCGCGGTGTGACGGCGGCGGCGCTGCGCGCCGTCATCAGCGCCTCGGGGTCGAACGGAGCGCTGGGGTCGTGGCGCAGTCGGCGCGCGTAGTCGGCGACACCCGCCAGCGCGTCGGCGAGCGCGTCGCGCCGCTCACCCCACCGCCGTACGGGCAGCAGCACGATCAGCGCCGCCTGTACGAGCCCGCCGGCCGCGATGAGCGCGGCGTGAGCGAGCGCGCCGAGAAGCGTGGAGGGGAGGGTGACGGTGACGAGCATGACGGCCACCATCGAGGCGGCCACGACCCCGGCGGTCGGCCCGAGCCCCCACGCCATGCCGGCCATGAACGCCCATACGCCCAGCAGCAGTACGAACGCCAGCGGCTCCCCGGCGGCGAGGAAGCCGACGAAGGTGGACAGGGCGAGCCCCGCCGCGGCGGACAACGCCAGCACTGGGCGCGGACGCCAGCTCCGCTGGAACGTGGCCACGCCGGCGGAGAAGGCCCCGAACGCCGATGAGACGGCCAACTCCGGCGAGCCCGCCCACAGCGTCAGCCCGACGACGATGCCGACACCGCACGCGGCCCGGAGAGCTATGAGCGGATTGATCGCGGTGCGCTCGATCGCCAGTCCGGACCGCGCGGTCTCACTGAACGCTCGAAACCAGGGCAGGACCTTCATGCAGTCGAGCTTACGGGGATGATCGAGGTCAGAGCGGTGACCCCCGACCGCGCGTGCGGGAGCCTGCCGCAGCCGACGTCCTGGAGGCAGCCGACATCGAGCGATGAGTTCCGGGTGGCGGCCGGGTCCGCATCAGGAGGACGCACCTACCTGGGGAGAACCATGACCAGCAGCACATCCGACAGCAGCGCCGGAGCCCCCGAGCCGGAACTCGCCGTCGTCGACAAGGCAGTCACAGCCGTCGTCCGCGGCGTGGTGCCCATGGAAGAGCTGCGGAACTTCTTCGACACCTCGTTCCGCGATCTGGCCGAGGCGGTCTCCGCTCAGCAAGTGGCCATCGCAGGCCCCGCGTTCGGCCTCTTCCACGGCCCTCCGCAAGAGACGGCCGACCTCGAGGTCGGCTTCGTCACGGACCACCCCGTACGAGCACAGGGCGACGTCGTCGCCAGTTCGCTGCCAGGCACACGCGTCGCCCGGCTCGTCCACTTCGGCGGGTTCGACGGGCTCGGATCCTCATGGGAGCGGCTCGACGCCTGGATCCGCGAGCAGGGCCTGTCGCCGGGGCAGCTGCTGTGGGAGTTCTACCTCACCGAACCCTCACCGGACATGGACCCCGACGACCTGCGCACCGAACTCAACTGGTCGATCGCGGACTGACGACGAGTCGCGCTGAGCTGAGGCTGTCCATCGGCAGTCGTGCCGAGAAGGGCGTCCGTCAGCAGCGGTCCGCCGCCCGTACATCAGCAGCCGGCGGCGGCTGTGCGCGCCGGATGCCCACGTACCCCTCGCGAAGAGGACCGCCCAGCAGTTCCAGAACCCGGTGGACGGCCTGGGCCAGCGGCTCCGGATCGGCCTGCTCTGCGACCGCCAGATGCCCCCGGAGCAGTTCCTCACCGAGCACGGGTTCGGCGGCCTTGAGGCGTCGCGGCAGCCACTTGCCGGCACCGTCCCAGGCGAGGTGATGAGCGGTGAGGAAGTGCGCAGCCTCACGCAACAGACGGTCGGCGACGGCCAGTTGCTCGTGCCGGTCACTGCCGGGGCCCGTCTCGGCCAGGTCGTCCAGGAGGTCGGTGAGAAGGAAGCGGCCGTACGCACGCTCGTCCGCGGTCAGAGGATCGGGACCGGCATCGAGCAGCGCCCGGGCCTCCGCACGGAGCGCTTCGGCCCGGCCGTCGGGGTCGTACAGGACGACGGACTCGCCGTACAGGAACATCGCCGTTGCTCGACGGGTTTCCCGGTCCTCCGCGAAGATCTCCCTCAAGTTCGCGCGGGAGTTCAGAAACACCTCGGCGACCCGGCCCTCGTGGCGCACCACTTCACGACGGCTGAAGCCGTCGTCGGGAAGGAGGACGCTGATGTCGAGGTCACTGCCGGGAGCGGCCCGGCCTCGTGCGCAGGACCCGCCGAGAACGGCTCCGAGCGCGTCGGGGTAGCGGGTGAGAACCAACCGCCTGGCACTGTCCGCATGTCGGGCCGCAGGGTCGAGCCCCGGCTGAGCGTTCATGCCCGGCATCATTCCAGTCCGACCGCCGCCGGCAGTCGGACTACGTCAGGATTGCCTCGTGAACGGCATCGCGATCCGCCCCGCCCTGGCCGATGAACTGGACGCTGTCGCCGAACTCCGGTGGCAGTGGATGAACGAGGCCGGTAGGGAACCCGCCGCCACGCGGGACGAGTTCACACACCGGTTCGTCACGTGGGCGCAGGAGAACGAGTCCTCCCACCGGTGCATGGTCATGCGACGCGGGGGCGTGCTCATCGGAATGGCATGGCTGGCCATCACACAACGCGTGCCTCATCCCGGTGCACTTGACCGGGCGACCGGCGACCTGCAGTGCGTGTACGTGGTGCCGCACGAGCGGGACGGCGGGCTGGGAGACCGGCTGATCGATGCGGTCCTGGGGCTCGCACGCGAACTCGCGCTCGAGCGGGTGACGGTCCACTCCAGCGACCGGGCGACCTCGGCGTACGCCCGTAGAGGGTTCGCAGTGTCCCCGCGTCTGCTGCAGACGAAGATCACGCCCTAGCCCCGACCTCCACGCACTCGTTGCCTCACACGACAGCCCCGTAGCGTCAGCGTGCTGACCGCGAGCAGCAGAAACGGGTACTGCAGACCAAAGGTGTAGTCGCGCACGCGCAAGTGGGTCACGACCGCAGCGGCGAAGAACAGAACGAGACCTCCCGCTGCGGCCGTCGCGATCGCCGGCACCCAGAAGCCGACCACGAGGCCAACTGCGCCCGCAGCCTTCGGAATGCCCAGCCAGGGCATCCACGATCGAGGCACGCCCACCTTGTCCATGGCAACGCCGACCCGCTCGTAACCCACGAAATCGCATCCGGCAGAGAAGAGGCAGTAGGCGATCGTCATCGCCGCGACGACGTTGTATGCGATGCTCACGGATTTCAGCTCCAGGGGGTTGCCGGCAAGGCACTGCTCCTCTACGACGGTTGGGGCCATCCGGATGTGACACCGTCGAGCATGTCTTCACCCGGGCTCCCGCAACCTCGCCCCGGCCGCATACCGCCAGAAGTCCCGCATCGAGTCGGGCGCCGTCGGTGCGGTCAGCTGGAGCTGGGTGAACAGGATGGTGACGTCGCCTGTGGACGGGACGATGTGCCCTGCCGTGCCGGTGCCGCCGATCCAGCCGTAGCGTCCCGGCACGTTCCACGGGTCGACGGGCTCGACGTCGACGGAGCCGCCGAAGCCCCAGCCCTGACCCTCCAGGAACAGCTTGCCGGCGTCCCGCTGGGCCGGGGTCAGATGGTCGGTGGTCATCTGCCGCACCGACGCGGGTGACAGCAGCCGACGGCCGTCGGCAGCGCTTCCCTCGGCGAGGAGCATCCGGGCGAAGGAGTGCCAGTCGTCGACAGTGGAGACCAGTCCGCCGCCGCCGGACGGGAAGGAAGGCAAGCTGCTCCACTGCCCGTCGCGGGTGTCGGCCAACTCGAGTGCCTCGGATCCCTCGGGTTCCTCGGATCGCTCGGGTTCCGGTCGGTAAAAGCTCGTGAACCGGTCGCGTTTGCCAGCCGGTACCGCGAATCCGGTGTCGGCCATGGCGAGGGGCTCGAACAGCCGCTCGGCAAAGAACTCTTGCAACTGCCTTCCCGACGCACGGGCGACGAGCACGCCCAGGATGTCGGAGCAGACGTGGTACAGCCACCACTCGCCCGGCTGGTGCAGGAGCGGGATGCGGGAGAGCGCCGCCATCCATTCATCCGGTGCCGCGGCGACCTGGGGGCGCAGAGGGTCCACTTTCAGCTCGCTGAACAGCATCTCGACGACCGGCAGCGGATCGGACGGGAAGCCGTACCCGGCACGGAACGTGAGCAGATCGAACACGGTGATGGGTCTGGACGCCGGAACCACGTCGTCCACGGGGCTGGACGGCGTGCGCACGACGACCGGTGATGCCAGCTCCGGGAGCCATCGCTCGACCGGGTCGTCCAGGGCGAACCGGCCGTCCTCGACCAGCATCATGACGGCCGCGGCGATGACGGGCTTGGTCAATGACGCGATCCGGAAGATCGACTCCCTGGTCATCGGAGTGGCACCGTCCGCGTCGGCGGAGCCGACGGCCTCGACCTCGACCCGGTCGCCGCGCGCCACGAGGCCGACCGCTCCGGGCGCAAGACCCCGGCCCACGTGCTTTTCCAGTACGTCGTGCAGGTTGGTCATCGTTTCCCTTCCGGAGTGTGCGGCCTGAAGGAGGACCGCTGCCCCGGCGCGGAATCATCGGTCGTGCTCCGCAGCCGCCCAGGAGCAGGTCCGCGCCTCTGCCGGGCGCTACGCCTACCCGTACCCGGACTGACCGGACGGGGGTCCAGGGACGACCGAAGCCTGCCCGGAACCCCCGCACCGGGGGGCAACCCCACCTACGGGGTCCACCGGGCGGTGGACGGCAGGTACAACCGGACGATGCTGTCGGGAAGTTGGCCTGGCCAGCCAGGCTTTCCCCATGAATGAGCTTCCTGTGCGCGCCGCCCGTTGGAGCGCCCTGCACCCGTGGCGCGCGATCATCGGCTGGCTGATGTTCGTGGCCCTGTGCCTGGGCACCGGCGTCGCCGTCGGCACCAACAGCGCGACAACCGAGGACTACTGGATCGGCGAGGCCGGCCGTGCCGAGGCGATGGCGACCGAGGGAGGTCTGCAACGCGAGCCCACAGAACAGATCATGCTCTCGGCCAGGTCCGGCACTCTGGACGAGTCCGGCGCCGCAGCCGCCGCGCGGGATCTGACGACCCGGATGAGCCGCCTGCCCGAGGTGGAGAGGGTGGCTCCACCCCGCACCTCTGACAACGGAGAAGTCCTCCTGGTCCAAGTGACCATGAAGGGCTCCGAGTTGGACGGTAAGAAGAACGTCGGCCCGCTGGTCGCTCAGACCCGGGCGGTACAGGAGAGACATCCCGGCCTGCTGGTGGAGGAGACCGGAAGTCCCTCTATCAGCAAGGGAGTCGATGCCCAGCGCAGCAGCGATCTGGCGCTCTCCGAGACGATCGCCCTGCCGGTCACGCTGATCACCCTGCTGCTCGTGTTCGGCTCGGTGCTGCTGGCCGCGGTGCCGCTGCTGCTGGCACTCTCCTCCATCGCCGCGGCCATGGGCCTGTCGATGGTGGTCTCGCACATTTCGCCGGACGCAGGAGTCGGCAACAACGTCATCCTGCTGATCGGTCTCGCGGTCGGCGTCGACTACACGCTCTTCTATCTCAAGCGGGAGCGCGAGGAACGAGCCCGCTCCGGTGGCCGGCTCGCCCCCGAAGCGCTGGTGGGTCTGGCCGCGGCGACCTCGGGCCGCGCGATCGTGGTGTCCGGGCTCGCCGTCGTGGTCTCCACCGCCACGCTCTATCTGGCCTCCGACGTCGTCTTCTCCTCGCTGGCCACCGGCACCATCGTCGTCGTACTCGTCGCCGTGGCCAGCTCGCTGACCGTACTGCCCGCGCTGCTGGTCAAAACCGCGCAGCGGGCCGAACGACGGGCCGCCCGCAAGGCTGCGCGCACGGCTGCGCGCAGCAAACCCCGCCGGCCGCGGGAGACCGGGAACGGCCGGATCTGGGCCGCCCTGATGCGGCCCGCGGCCACACGCCCGGTTGCCACACTGTGCCTCGCCGGACTCTTCATGCTCGCCCTGGCCGTACCGGTGGCGGGTCTGAAGATCACCGAGATGAGCCGGGACACCCACTCCCGCGACATCCCGGCGATGCAGACGTACGACCGGCTGCACGTGGCCTTCCCGGAGTTGCGGGTCACGCATCAGGTCGTCGTACGGACACAGCCGGACGCGGCCCGGGTCGAAGGGCCGCTGAAGGAACTCGGCCAACGGGCGCAGGCAGACCCGCTGTTCACCGGGGAACCGCGACTGCGGACCTCCGAGGACGGCCGCATCGGCTCGCTCGAGTTGTCCGTACCGCACCGAGGCAATTCGCAGAAGGCGCTGAAATCCCTCAACCGTCTCCGCGACGACTACGTGCCCGTGGCGACCGGCGGGCTCCGCGGCGCGGAGGTTGGCGTGACAGGTGACGTCGCCCGCTACGCGGACTACCCGGCCCACCAGAACAGCAAGCTGCCGCTGGTGATCGGCACCCTGCTCCTGGTCACCTTCGCCATGACCGTGATGGCGTTCCGCTCGGTGGTGCTCGGGCTGATCGGTGTCGTGCTCAACCTGCTGTCGGCGATGGCGGCACTGGGGCTGCTGGTCCTGGTCTTCCAGGGCACCTGGGCGGAGGGTCTGCTCGGCTTCACCTCCACCGGATCGATCGGCTCCCGGGTGCCGCTGTTCCTGTTCGTCATCCTCTTCGGGCTCTCGATGGACTACCAGGTGTTCGTCGTGAGCCGGATCAGAGAAGCGGCACTGGCCGGTGCGCCCACCCGCAGAGCGGTGCTCGACGGGATGCGCAGCTCGGCGAGTGTGGTGACCAGCGCGGCCATAGTGATGGTCACCGTCTTCGGCACCTTCGTCGCACTGCGTCTGATCGAGATGAAGCAGATCGGTTTCGTACTCGCTGCCGCCGTGCTGCTGGACGCCTTCGTCGTCCGGATCATGATCCTCCCGTCGGCCATGTTGCTGCTCGGGCAGGTCAGTTGGTGGCCCTCGCGGGCGATACGGAGGGCACGGCCCGTCCCGCCGCGCATTCACGGTGGGGACTCCGTCCCCGTCGACGTAGGTTGAGCGGCATGAATCCGTGGTCGGGGGCCGGCAGCCGTCAGAACTCCTTCAAGGGCGCGGCCCTCGGCCATTCCACGGACCCCTTCTGGGTACGGACGCTCCGTCAGTGGAACGTGGCGTGCTGGGTTCTGTTCGGGGCGATGTTCGTCGGCCTGGCCACGATGGACCATCCCGGCAGCGACAAGTCGTGGGCCCTGGCGCTGCTGGGCAGTGTGGTGCTCTGCTACGTCGTCCTCGACCGGTTCCCGGGGAATCCCGTGGTGCGCCCGCACACTTACCTGTGGGTGCTCGTGGCCGGGCTGGGCGGGATCTCGTACCTGCGCAGCGGCTACGCGGCACTGTTCATCGTGACGCTGCCGCACTTCTGGCTGTTCGGCAGGACCCTGCGGGCCTCGATGGTCTTCATCGGGCTGGCCACCGGCGCCACACTGACCGGGAGCCTGGTGCGTCAGGGCTGGAGCCCCGAGTTCTTCGGGTCCACCCTCGTCTCCACGCTCGTAGTGGTCGCGGCCGGTGTCCTGATGGGCTTGTGGGTGCACGCCGTTGTGGAGCAGAGCCGTGAACGCGCCGGTCTGATCGTGGAGTTGGAACAGACCCAACTCCAACTGTCCGAGGCGCACCGGCTCCAGGGCGCCGCCCACGAACGGGAGCGCATGGCGCGGGAGATCCACGACACGCTCGCTCAGGGCTTCGCGTCGATCGTGGTTCTCGCCGAGGCCGCACGGGCAGGGCTGGAGAGCGATCCGGGACGGAGCACGCAGCAGCTTCGTTCGATCGAGAGCACGGCGCGGGAGAACCTTGCCGAGGCACGCGAACTCGTCGGCTCCGCCCAGCAGAACACCGCGGCCGCCGGATCGGTGGACAAGGCCCTGCGCAGGACCCTGGACCGGTTCGCCGAGGACACCGGGCTCACCGTCGTCGCCGACCTGGCGGACATCGAATGCGACCAGCCCACCAGGATCGCCCTGCTGCGCTGC
>Ga0190265_10001761_pt1 | contig 14258 bp, 15 predicted proteins | sample Popmic124T_FD_133135 | JGI IMG/M metagenome (GOLD analysis project Ga0190265, IMG submission 133135) | Populus adjacent soil microbial communities from riparian zone of Indian Creek, Utah, USA - 124 T | ecosystem: Environmental > Terrestrial > Soil > Riparian zone | place: USA: Utah | collected...
ATTCCCGCCGGCCGCCTCGAACCTCTCGATCGGCTCCGTATCGGGCGCGGTGTTGATGAACGCGTCGCCCTGTCTCCCGGCGAGCTCCGCAGACTTCGGCTTCGCCGCCGCGACCGCGATCGGCGGCGGCTCGTCCGGCAGCGTGTACAGCCGCGCCTGCTCGACCTCGTAGAAGTCCCCGCGGTACGTCTGATAGCCGCCCTCCCAGAGCAGGCGCATGATCTCGATCGCTTCCTCGAGCATCGCGAGACGCTCGTCGGGAGCGGGCCAGCCCTCGCCGACGATGTGCTCGTTCAGATTCTCACCCGACCCGAGCCCGAGCATGAAGCGGCCATCCATCATCACGGCTGAGGTCGCCGCGGCGTGAGCGATGATCGCCGGGTGCGTGCGGATGGTCGGGCACGTGACGCCCGTCCCGAGACGCAACCGCTCAGTCGCCTGCGCGATGCCTCCGATCACGCTCCACACGAAGGGGCTCTGACCCTGACTGTCGGTCCAGGGATGGAAGTGGTCAGAGATCATCGCGAACTCGAATCCAGCCTCCTCGGCACGTTGAGCATTCGCCACAAGCTCCTGCGGCCCGTGCTCCTCCGACGAGAGTGCATACCCGAGTTCGGCCATCAGAAGGTCGCATCCCGCACGCCGCCGGCGATCAAACCTGCGACGAAGAGTGCGAGCGTGAGCCGGTAGAGAACGAAGATCGAATAGTCGTGCCGGCGCACGTAGCCAAGCAGAAGATCGATCGCCACGAGCCCGGCCCCGGCGGCTGCGAGCACTCCGACGAGGAACGGGCCGCCCCAGCCCGCCGGCAGGTCCCCGAGAAGCACCTCGGTCACTCCCTCGAGCAATGTCGCTCCGAACACGATCGGCACGAGGAGCAGGAACGACAGGCGTGCCGCCGAGTCCCGGTCGAGCCCGAGGAAGCGGGCGGCGGAGATAGTGATCCCTGATCGGGAGACCCCGGGCGCTAAGGCCAGCGCTTGGGCGAAGCCGATGGCGAGCGCCTCGCCGTAGCGCACGTCATTAAGGTTCCGCCGCTCCGGCCCGCGGTCCGCGATCCAGAGGACGACGCCGAAGACCGCGAGGAAGATCGCGATCTGCCACGGCTCCCCGAGGTGGTCGGCGATCAGGCTTCCCGCCGCTGCGCCGATCACCGCAGCCGGGACAGTCGCGATCGCGACGACCCAGGCCAGCCGTTCGTCCGCAGTCTCCACTCGGCGGCGCCTGACCGAACGAAGCCACGCTGCGATCAGACGAGCGATGTCGGCACGGAAATACGAGACGACCGCGACGAGCGTTCCGAAGTGAAGCGCAACGTCGAACGTCTGGTTGAACGCGTCGTTCTCCTCGAGATACCGCCAGTCGGCGAGCCAGGGCACGAGGATCAGGTGGCCGGACGACGAGATCGGGAGCAGCTCCGTCAACCCCTGGACGATCCCCAGTACGAGCGCCTGCCAGTTGGAGAGCGCTCCCGGCTCCTCGCCGACCCGCAGTGCGGCGAGGATCGTGGCGGCCGCAAGCAGGGCGCCTGCCACCCAGTAAATGCCGATCCGACCCCGCATGGCCTGGGATCAAATCAGGCTCGACTCATGTTTCGATCCGGTGACGAAACGCACACGGACTTCTCCCCAACCTGGGGACAACCGACTATTTCGGCTGTGCCTCGAGCTTGTAACCGACCCCGTACCGTGTGTGGAGGAAGCTGTGCCGCTGTGAGTTGCCGTCGACCTTCTCGCGCAGCTTGCGCACGAAGACGTCGACCGTTCTGTCGCGGCGGGTAAGCCGGCGACCCCAGATCCGCTGGAGGAGCTCGTCTCGCGTCAGCACGCGCCCCTTGTCGAGCGCGAGCGCGTAGAGGAGCTTGAACTCGGTGGGTGTCAGCTCGACGTTCACGCCGTCGACGTAGGCCTGGAAGCTCCTCGGGTCGATCAGGAGCTCCTCGATCTCTAGAGCCTCGCCTCGGCTCGCGTCCTGCGCACGGACACCGCGACGCGCGGCCACGCGAATGCGCGCCACGAGCTCCTTCATCGAGAACGGCTTGACGAGGTAGTCGTCGGCTCCGATCTCGAGCGCGTGGATCCGATCTTGCTCGCTTCCGCGGGCGCTGACGACGACGATCGGCGTTCCGATCCCCTCGCTTCGCGAGGTCTCGATCAGCTTCCAGCCGTCCATTCGCGGCAGCATCAGGTCGAGGACGCAGACGTCGGGACGCTCGTAGCGGAGACGGGCGATGCCGGCCTCTCCGTTTCCGACCCAGACCGGGTCGAAGCCCGCACCGGCTAGGTGAGTCGCCATCGCTTTCGCGATGACGTCGTCGTCCTCGACTATCAGCACCTTCGCCATTGCTTCACAGATCCTTCACCCCTGCGGACTGCGGCGGGGTGCAGGGTTGGTGAACTATTGGTAACCGAGTGGTGAACTCGGCTAAGCGATCGCGAGCGACTCGCGGCGGGGGCCGAAGGCGTCGTCGACCAACGCCTCGGCTGCTGCGGCGAAGACGTCCCGGTCGAGCGAGTAGTCCTCCGTGAACTCGACCGCGCCGTTGACCTCGATCACGACCCATCCCCCGGTGGGCGTGGGGAGCAGGTCGACGCCGACCAGGTCGGCATCGACGGCTGCAACTGCAGCGAGCGCCAGCTCCCGCGCGACCGCCGGCGGAGAGGTGGGTCGCCTGACGCCGCCGAGCGCGACATTCGTCCGCCATTCGCCAGGAGCGGCCAGGCGTTCGACGGCACCGACGATCTGGCCGGCAGCGACGACGATCCGCAGGTCGTGCCCGAGCGGCGGGATGAGCTCCTGGACGAGCGCGCCCTGCCTGCGAAACCACCGGCGCGTCGACAGCTCCTCGAGGCATGCTCGGGTGCTCGCCCGGTCCACGCACTTGTAGACGTCGGTGCCCCAGCTGCCGAACCGCGGCTTGATCACGAACGGTGGCTCCAGCGACGGCGGCGTGTGCGGATGTGTCACGTGCCGCGTGGTGGGATGCGGTACGCCAGCGGCCTTGAGCAGCCGGGCTGTCATCAACTTGTCGTGGGTCGCCGACAGCGTCCGCAGGGGGTTGAGCATCCGTATCCCTTCAGCCTCCAGTCGCGCGAGTTCCCAGCCGCCGGGCTCGATGCCGTCGACCGTCGGGAGAACGTCGAGGCGGGCCAGTGCGGCGTCGCCGTCGCCGAGGCGTCCGAGCGTCTCGGCAGGGGAAAGGAGCGTGGCCTCGATTCCCGGCGGCACGGCTTCGAGGAGCCTGAGGTTCGTCTCGGTCTTTCGGTGGGCGATCAGCGCGAGCTGCACGGCACTCTCATTGTGCAACAGAACAGGGTCAAATTCCCTGCTCAACTAGATTTTCTCCACTCCGGCACCATTCGGCACCCTCCGGGGTCAGGCAGCGAGCTCGGCCTTGAGGCTCCGGATCCGGCGCTCGATGTCGTCACGGATCTCACGGACGGCTTCGAGCGGCAGCCCGATCGGGTCGGTCAGCTCCCAGTCGAGGTAGCGCTTCCCGGGCAGCACCGGACAGGCGTCGCCGCAGCCCATCGTCACGACGACGTCGGCCCACTCGACGTCGGCCGGCTCGATTCCCTTCGGGTGCCGGTCCCGGAGGTCGATCCCGAGCTCGTCCATCGCCGCGATGACCTGCGGGTGCAGCTCGCTCTCGGGGCGGCTACCGGCGGAGCGGGCCTCGAAGCCCTCGCGCTCGGCGAGCGCCTGCGCCATCTGCGAGCGCCCTGCGTTTCCGATGCAGACGAAGTAGAGGTTCACTTCGGCACGGCCTCCAGCTTGTACCCGACGCCGTAACGGGTCTGGAGAAAAGTATGCGCGGAGGCAGGGCGATCGATCTTCTCGCGCAGCTTGCGGACGAAGACGTCGACGGTCCGGTCGCGGTGGCCCTCGCGGCGACTCCACAGCTTCTGCAACAGCTCATCTCGGCTGACCACGCGTCCGCGCTCCAGAGCAAGCGCATAGAGGACGCGAAACTCGGTGGGAGTCAGCTCCGCGCTTTTGCCGTCGACATACGCCTGCACCTGCTTGGGATCGATGCGCAGCTCCTCGATCTCGATCGCCTCGCCGTCTTCGCTGCGCTCGGCTCGGGTCCCTCGCCGCGAGGCGGCCCGGACGCGGGCGACGAGCTCTTTCATCGAGAAGGGCTTGACGAGATAGTCGTCCGCCCCGATCTCGAGGGCGTGCACCCGGTCGTGCTCGGTGCCACGAGCGCTGACGACGACGATAGGAGTCCATATGCCCTCTTCGCGCGCCTGCTCGATGAGCCGCCACCCGTCGAGCCGCGGCAGCATCAGGTCGACGATGCACACGTCGGGACGCTCGAAGCGCAGGCGCGCAAGACCTGTCTCACCGTTGTCGACGGTGACCGGCTCGAAGCCCGAAGCCGTCAGGTGACTCGCCATGCCCTGGGCGATGACGTCGTCGTCCTCGACGATCAGGACCTTCGCCATACTGGGCCACGATAATGAAGCGGCTGTTCGGAGCCACGGTCGACGAGAGCGAGCAGCGTTTCGAAGAGCTCGAGATCGAGGCTGAGCGCGCGAGGGTCATCATCGAGGAGAGCCGGGAGAACGTCGTCGTCGTCGATGCCGATCTCCGGGTCGTCGCCGCGAGCCGGCGGGCGAGAGAGTCGATCGAGGGTCTCGAGCCCGGCAGCTCGCTGTCCGTCGAGCTGTTTGAAGGCAAGCACGGTCACGGGCCGATCGTCGTCCCCTACGAGATCGGCGGCCGGCGAGAGGCGCTCGTCTATCTCGGCGAGCCCGGCGATCTCGCCGCGTACGAGGAGCTGCGCGCCGGCTTCACGGCGGCGGTCTCGCACGAGCTCCGCACGCCGCTCGCTCGCCTGCTCGCGTTGCTCGAGACCGCGCTCCTGCCCGGGGCTGACCCGTCGAACCTGCTCGAGAACGCGCGACAGGAGATCGAGCAGATGACGGAGCTGATCGACGACGTCCTCTTCCTCAGTGAGCTCGAGACCGGCCGCGCGATCGTCTCGCTGGGCTCGACCGCCGCGGGCACGGTGGTCGCGGACGTGGTCCGTCGACTGGGAGACACCGCCGACCGGGCCGGAGTGAAGATCGAGACCGAGGTGGAGGAAGGCGTACGGCTTCCGCTGCGGCGGAGGATGCTGCGTATGGTCGTGGAGAACCTCGCCGCGAATGCGATTCGCTACGCAGGCGAAGGAGCAACGCTTCGACTGAGCGTTGTCCACATGGACGACGAACTGGTGCTGACCTGCGCGGACGACGGCGCCGGGGTCGACGAGAACGACTTGCCTCGACTGTTCGAGCGGTTCTATCGCAGCGACCGGGCGCGGGCGTCGCGAGGGACCGGCCTCGGCCTCGCAATCGTCAAGCACGTGGTGACTTCGGCGGGCGGCACCGTCGAGGCCTCCGGCGGGCTCGGGAAGGGGCTGACGATCAGCTGCCGTTTCCCGGCCGGCTCATAGCCCTTTCTCCACATCTTCACCACTTCGTAACCCCATCGCGACGGCCGGGCGGCCGACAATCGAGACGTGCCTAGGCGGCTGTTGCTCCTGGTTCTTGCGTTGGTCCTCACGGCGTCACTCACGGCGTGTGGGCGCGACCGGCCCGCCGCAGCGACGGCGGAGGAGACGACGGATACGGGCGCGTTCCCAGAAGAGGATTTGTCCGGGACGGTTCGCGCCGACGGGTCGAGCACTGTCGCGCCTCTCGTGAGCCTCGCCGCTGAGCGGTTCCGCACGGAGGAGCCCAGCGTCAAGGTCACGGTTGGCATCTCGGGCACCGGCGGTGGCTTCGAGCGCTTCTGCCGTGGCGAGACCGACCTCGCGAACGCGTCGCGCCCGATCAAGGACGAGGAGATCGCCGCCTGCAAGAAGAAGCAGATCGAGTACGTCGAGCTCCAGGTCGCGAACGATGGTCTCTCCGTCGTGGTCAACAACGCCAACGACTGGGCGAAGTGCCTGACGGTCGAGCAACTGAAGAAGATCTGGCAGCCGGGCTCCAAGATCAAGAACTGGAAGGACGTCGACCCGAGCTTCCCGAGCCAGAAGCTGAGCCTTTTCGGCGCGGGGACCGACTCCGGCACCTTTGACTACTTCACCGACGCGATCGTCGGCGAGGAGGGGGCGAGCCGCTCGGACTACACGGCCACCGAGGACGACAACGTCACGGTTCGCGGCGTCGCCGGCGAGAAGGGAGCGGTGGGTTACTTCGGGCTCTCGTATCTCGAGAGCAACGAGGGCAAGCTGAAGGCAATCGAGATCGACGGCGGCGACGGCTGCGTCGCGTCGAGCGTCGAGACCGTGCAGGACGGCACGTACAAGCCACTGTCGCGACCACTCTTTACCTACGCCAAGAAGTCGTCGCTCGAAAAGCTAGAGGTCGACGCGTTTCTCCAGTTCCTCCTCGAGAACCAGGAAACGCTCGCCAGGGGTGCTCTTTTTGTGCCGCTGACGAGCGACCAGCTCGAGCGGTCTCGGACGGTGCTGGAAGGTGCGGCGACCGACGTCGACTGATGTTCACCAGATTTTCCCAGGACCTTCACCCCACCGGCACCCAACCGCTTTGTGAGTCCGCCAAGAATGGCTCGACCTACGAATGCGGAGGGAAAAACGAATGAGAAAGTTGCCTTACGGGACTGCGGTCCTGCTTGCGGTGGCGGCGGTGTTCGCGCTCGCACTGGCGGCCACGGCTACTGCGAAGACGTCCGGACCGCAGGTGTCCGGGCGAATCACGGCTGATGGCTCGAGCACGCTTGGCCCGTATACAACGGCCGCAGCCGAGCGCTTCGAACGTGCGAACCGCGGGGCGCAGGTCGTCGTCGGCATCTCGGGCACGGGCGGCGGCTTCGAGCGCTTCTGCAAGGGAGAGACCGACCTGGCAAACGCGTCACGGCCGATCAAGTTGACCGAGGCCAAGAAGTGCCAGGACAAGGGCATTCCGTACATCCAGTTCCTGGTCGCGAATGACGGGCTCTCCGTCGTCGTCAACAAGAACGTGACCTGGATCAACTGCATCACGCCGGCCGAGTTGAAGAAGATCTGGGACAAGGGCTCGAAGGTGGACAACTGGAACCAGGTCCGGCCGAGCTTCCCAGACGTCCCGCTGAAGCTCTTCGGGGCGGGAACCGACTCCGGCACGTTCGACTTCTTCACGGAGAAGATCAACGGCAAGGCCAAGCAGAGCCGCTCGGATTACACAGCGAGCGAGGACGACAACGTGCTGGTTCGCGGGGTCGAGGGCGAACGCGGCGCGATGGGCTACTTCGGGTACTCGTACTACGTCGAGAACAAGAGCCGCCTGAAGCTGCTCAGGATCCACAACGGCACTTCGTGCGTCGCGCCGAGCATCGCGAGCGTTCAGGCAGGCACCTACAAGCCGCTCTCGAGGCCGCTCTTCATCTACGCGAAGAAGGCGTCCTTCAACCGCGGCGTGGTGCGGGCGTTCATCAGGTACATCATCCTCAACGAGCGCTCGATCGCACGGACGGCGCGCTTCGTCGCGCTGACCACGCGTCAGCTCGCGAAGGCGAAGCGTCAGTACAACGCAGCAGTCAACAACCGTTAAGACAGAAGGGGAGGGCTCACGGACTAAAGTGTCGACGAGTGAGCTCTCCCCTGTTGTTCCTCAGCTGAAAGCGGTCCGCAGGCGGTGGGGCGAGGATGTCATCAAGGGACTCCTCGCCCTTTGCGCCCTCGTGTCCGTAGCGACGACGGTCGGCATCGTCGTCGCTCTCTTCATCCCGGCGATCGAGTTCTTCCGCGAGGTTTCCTTGTGGGACTACCTGACGGGAACGGAATGGACGGCGCTCTTCAGCGAGCCGAGCTTCGGCGTCCTGCCGCTCGTGGCGGGAACGGTGCTCGTCACGTTCGTCGCCGTCCTCGTGTGCGCTCCCTTCGGGCTCGGAGCCGCGATCTACCTCAGCGAGTACGCGCACGAGCGCGCCCGCAGCATCCTCAAGCCGACCCTCGAGGTGCTGGCCGGGATCCCGACCGTGGTCTTCGGCTACTTCGCGCTCACGTTCGTCACTCCGCTGCTCCAGGACGTCGGCTTCAAGGTCGGGCCGTTCAGTGCCCTGAGCGCGGCCCTCGTCATGGGCATCATGCTGATCCCGACCGTGGCTTCGGTCTCCGAGGACGCGATGTCGGCGGTTCCTCGCGACCTGCGCCAGGGTGCCTACGCCCTCGGCTCGACACGCATGCAGGTCTCGACCCGGATCGTCGTCCCAGCCGCGATCTCGGGGATCATCGCCTCCTTCGTGCTGGCGATCTCGCGCGCGGTGGGCGAGACGATGATCGTCCTGATCGCAGCCGGTGGCCAGCCGAACCTGACGCTCAACCCGACGGAAGCCGTGCAGACGATGACCGCCTTCATCGCGGCAACCGCCCAGGGTGACGTCGCCACGGGGACGACTGCGTACAAGACGATCTTCGCCGTCGGCGCGACGCTGTTCGTCATGACGCTGGTGATGAACATGATCTCGATTCGCCTCGTGCGGCGCTTCAGGGAGGTGTACGAGTGAGCTCGATGCCTGGCGCCCTGGGCGGAGGGGGGACGCGTCGCAGCGGCTATCTGAGCGGGCTCGTGTTCCACGGGTTCCTGCTCTTCTCGCTCGCGATCGGCATCGTCACGCTCGGCGCGCTGCTCGTCACGGTTTTCCTCGAGGGGTGGCGGTTCGTGGACGCCGTCCTGCTCTTCGAGCCGCCTTCGGCCGACCCCGCGATCGCGGGGGCGGAGCCCGCGATTTTGGCGACGATCTTCCTCGGCGTCTTACTGATCGTGCTGACCGTCCCCATCGGCGTCGGCACCGCCGTCTACCTGGAGGAGTACGCGGACCGAGAGCGTTGGTACAACCGCTGGCTCGAGATCAACATCCAGAACCTGGCAGCGGTTCCATCGATCGTCTACGGGATTCTCGGGCTCGCGTTCCTCGTTCGCGGGCTCGGCCTCGGCCGCGTGCTGCTTGCCGGCGCGTTGATCCTGACGCTGCTCGTGCTGCCGACGGTGATCATCGCCGCCCGCGAGGCGATCCGGGCCGTCCCCGGCTCGATCCGTGAGGGCGCGTACGCGCTCGGCGCGACGAAGTGGCAGGTGGTCTGGCGGCAGGTGCTTCCCGGAGCCGCTCCCGGTATAGCGACGGGGTCGATCCTCGCTCTCTCCCGGGCCCTCGGGGAGACCGCTCCGCTCCTCCTCGTCGGCGCACTGACCTATGTCTCGTTCAACCCGACGCTGCTCGGGGATTTCACGGCGCTTCCAGTGCAGATCTTCCAGTACATCACCCGGCCGCAAGAGGAGTTCAGGGGGGTCGCTGCAGGGGCGATCATCGTCCTGCTCGTGATCCTGCTGATGCTGAACTCCGTGGCGATCTGGGTTCGCAATCGCTACCAGAGGAAGTGGTGAGCATGGCCGAGACCACGAATGCACCTGGCACAATCGCCGAGGTGAGCCTCGAGAACCTGGTCCAGCGCGACGACCGCCGGCAGCCGGCTCGCGGAGCGCGACAGGTCGTCTTCGACGTGAAGGACCTGAGCGTCTCGTACGACGGGCAGCCCGCGCTCAAGGACGTCTCGCTCGAGATCTACCGGAACTACGTGACCGCCTTCATCGGGCCTTCCGGCTGCGGGAAGAGCACGTTCATCCGCTGCTTCAATCACCTGAACGCCCTCATTCCCGGGGCGAAGATCGACGGGAAGATCCTGTACCACGACCAGGATCTCTACGGGGCTGAAGTCGACGCTGTCGAGGTGCGGAAGCGGATCGGAATGGTCTTCCAGAAGCCGAACCCGTTCCCCAAGTCGATCTACGACAACGTCGCCTTCGGGCCGCGGGTGCTCGGGATGACGGACAACCTCGACGACCGGGTGGAGAAGGCGCTGCACCAAGCAGCGCTCTGGGACGAGGTCGGCCACCGTCTGAAGAAGAGCGCGCTCAGTCTTTCGGGCGGCCAGCAGCAGCGGCTCTGCATCGCGCGCTGCCTGGCGGTGGAGCCGGAGGTGATCCTGATGGACGAGCCGGCTTCGGCGCTCGACCCGATCGCGACGACTCGGATCGAGGATCTGATGCACCAGCTGAAGGAGGAGTACACGATCGTCGTCGTCACCCACAACATGCAGCAGGCAGCGCGGGTCGCGGACATGACCGCGTTCTTCAGCATCGAGCGCGGCGAGGAGGGCGAGCGGTCGGGAATCCTCGTCGAGTACGACTCGACCGACAAGATCTTCACTCAGCCCAGCGACAAGCGGACCGAGGACTACGTCACCGGGCGCTTCGGATGAGTCGAATGAGGGTCACGCTTCAGGTCGAGATCGACACGATCCAGGCGAACCTCGTCGAGGAAGGCGAGCTCGTCCTGCGGGCGCTTCGAGGCGCGATGGAAGCCCTGGAGAAGCGCGATCCAGAGCTCGCCGACGAGGTGATCGCCTTCGACGACGAGGTCGACCGGCAATACGTCGGCATCCAGGAGGGAATCGCTTCGCTGCTCGCCCGCCAGGCGCCCGCCGCCGGTGACCTGCGGCTGGTGCTCGGGATGCTGCACACGAACCTGCACCTCGAGCGCATGGCCGACTACTGCGTGACGATCGCGAAGCTGACCAAGCTCGTGTATGGGATTTCTCCGGACACCAAGCTGATCGAGGCCTTCCAGGAAATGGGCGTGCGAGACGAGGAAATGATCCGCGCGTCGCTCGACTCGTTCGTCGAACGGGACTTGGCTGCCGCCGAGACTCTCGTCGATCTCGACGAGCTCGTCGATCGCGGCAACCGCCGGGTCGTCCAGCACGTGCTCGCCCTCGGGAGCAACCCGGCGCTCCGCGAGTGGGGCCTCCGCATGATCATCGTCTCGCGCTGCCTCGAGCGGATCGGGGACCACGCCGTCGACATCGGCGAGCAGACCGCGTACCTCGTCACCGGCGAGTTCCGCGAGTTCACAGACGCGTCGCACGTCGAGGACGGCGACTCGCCCTCGCGCACCTAAGTCCGAGTGCGTCCCTAGAATCCGCGCGTGCGCTTAGCCCTGGTTCCTCGCACGAGCGAGTTCTACGACCTGTTCAGCCGTGCGGCTGAGAACGCATTGGATACCGCGCGCGTGGTGGAGCGGCGATTCCGCGAGTTCCCGGAGCAGGGAGTGCGACAGGCTGACGTCAAGGCGCTCGAGCACAAAGGCGACGAGCTGACCCGAGAGCTGATCGAGCTGCTGAACACGCAGTACATCACTCCGTTCGACCGGGAGGACATCTACGAGCTCGCGACGGCGCTTGACGACGTGGTCGACCACATCGAGAACGCGTCGGACCTGCTGGGCCTCTACAAAGTCGAGCAGACCCGGGACGAGGCGATCGAGCAGTGCCGCGTGCTGGCCCTCGCCGTCGAGCATCTGGTGAAGGGTGTCGCCGAGCTACGGCATCTCAGGCGCGTACGGCCGCACCTCCTCGAGGTGAAGCAGCTCGAGGACGAAGGCGACCGGATCGTGCGCGGCGCCATCGCCGGCCTCTTCGAGGACGGTGGCGCTGACCCGCTGACGGTCATCCGCTGGAAGGACATCTTCGAGGCCCTCGAGGAAGCGCTCGACGCCTGTGAGACCGCCGCCGACCTCGTCGGCAACATCGTCGTCAAGAACGTGTAGGCCGTGGAAGACTTCACGCTCGTCGCCGTCGTCGCGGTCGCATTGTTCTTCGACTTCACGAACGGGTTTCACGACACGGCGAACGCGATCGCCACGAGCGTGTCGACCCGCGCGCTCTCTCCGCGAGCAGCTGTCCTCAGCGCGGCAGTCCTGAACTTCGCCGGCGCGTTTGTCTTTCTCCAGGTGGCGGCCACGGTCGCGACGGGAATCGTCAACCCCGATGTCATCACCCTCGAGGTCGTGCTCGCGGGGCTCGTGGGGGCGATCACCTGGAACCTGATCACGTGGTACCTCGCGCTACCCTCGAGCTCGAGCCACGCGCTGATCGGCGGCATTCTCGGCTCCGCGATCGCCGCGACCGGATTCGACGTCGTCAACTGGGAGGGGCTCAAGGAGAAGGTGCTGATCCCGTCCTTGCTGGCTCCACTGCTCGGGTTGATCGGGGCGGCCGCGCTGATGACGGTTCTCCTATGGATCATCCGCAAGCGAGCGCCCGGGATCGTCAACCGAGTCTTCCGGCGCCTCCAGCTCGTGTCGGGGGGCTTCGTCGCGTTCACGCATGGGACGAACGACGCGCAGAAGACGATGGGGATCATCACGCTCGCGCTGATCTCGTCAGGGCATCTCGAGGCGGAGCCGTTCCATGTTCCGACGTGGGTGATCGTCAGCGCCGCGGCCGCCATGGCGGCTGGAACGTACGCGGGAGGCTGGCGGATCATCAAGACGCTCGGGACGCGCGTCGCGAAGCTCGACCCGCCGCAGGGGTTCGCAGCGCAGACGTCGACCGCGGTCATTCTTTGGCTAACGGCGCGCTACGGCTTCCCGGTCTCCACGACACACACGATCTCGGGCTCGGTGCTCGGCGCCGGTGCCAGCACCCGGTTCTCGGCGGTTCGCTGGGGCGTCGCCGGGAACATCATCTTGGCGTGGATCCTCACGATCCCGTGCGCCGCAGGCGTGGGAGCGTTGATGGAGGCACTGACCCGTCTTCCAGGCGGTGTCGTCATCGTCCTGGTCCTCGTCGCGGTGATTGCCGCGGCTGCCTTTGTCGGCCGCAACCTGGAGGCGCGGAGGATCCGGGCGGCGATGGCAACCGCCTAGACGCAGCGACGCGCGGGAAGGTGACGTGTTACGGAGCCGCACCTGGATCCGGCCCGTGGCTACACGCCGAAACGAAAGCGCAACACTCCTTAACAGAGGCGCAAAGCGCGGTTAAACGGGCCGGCTGCATAGTCAGGTCATGCAATTCCGAGGGCGGAGAGAGACCCTCGCTCCCGCCGCGGCGCTACTCGTCGCCGCGGTGGCCGGTGGTGCCGTTGCACTGGGCGGCGCCGAGTTGACGGGATACGGGGAGGCGACGACGACCGTCCGGGAAGTGATCAGGGACTCCGCTTCGGCACAGTCGCAGGTCGCCTCCCAATCCCGCCCCCGGAGCGCCCTCTCGATCGGGGAGATCTACAGCCGCGCGGCACCGGGAGTCGTCCAGGTCACGACCACTAGCAAGGTCGAGAATCAGACCGATCCTTTCTTCGGCTTCGACGTGCCTGACGAGACCCAGCGTGCGCTCGGCTCCGGCTTCGTCATCGACAAGGCCGGCTACATCGTCACGAACTTCCACGTCATCGAGGATGCCGACACCGTCGAGGTCAGCTTCTCGAACAACGACTCGATGAAGGCGACGATCGTCGGCAAGGATCCCTCCACCGACATCGCGCTGCTCAAGGTCGAGGCGAACTCGCGGGCGCTGCGGCCGCTGCCGCTCGGTGATTCGGCCGCGATCCGCGTCGGCGACGACGTGCTGGCGATCGGCAATCCCTTCGGCCTCGAGCGCAGCGCCACCCGAGGCATTGTGAGCGCAGTCCAGCGCCCGCTTCGGGCGCCGAGCGGCTTCACGATCGACCACGTCATCCAGACCGATGCCGCGTTGAACCGCGGCAACTCGGGCGGCCCGTTGATGAGCGCGCGGGGTCAGGTAATCGGCGTCAACTCGGCGATCGAGACCGGTAGCTCCGGCGGACAGGGCAACGTGGGCATCGGGTTCGCCGTGCCCATCAGCACCGTCCGGGACGTCGTGGCACAGCTCAAGGAGAAAGGCCGGGTCGACCACCCGTTTCTCGGCATCGAAGCGCGCCCGGTGGCGGCGAACGTCGCCGAGCTTTTCAGGCTCCCCGTGAGCAAAGGTCTCATCGTCGAACGTGTCATCCCCGACAGCGGCGCGGCGGACGCGGGTCTGCAAGGGGGCACGACCCGCGTCGTCGTCGCCGGTGAGAGCTACATGGTCGGCGGTGACATCGTCCTCAAGGCCGACGGAACCGACGTCTCCTCGAATGAGCGGCTGCGCGAGATCGTTGCGGGCAAGGAGCCTGGAGATCGACTCGAGCTGGAGATCTACCGCGGCCAGGACCGCAAGACGGTCAAGATCAAGCTTGGGCGGCGACCTCCCTCTCCCCAGGGATAGCGGCCCAGAAAGCGTCCCCCGCCTACCCGGCGCTCAACCCCCGGCGGGGGACGCCCCTCCTTTCGAGACAAGTCCCGGTGCCAGGCACCGGGACTGGGGCAGATCAGGCCCTGACTGGGACCGGCCTGGCCTTCTCGGCCGCGGCTTTGAGGCCCTCGCCGAACGTGGGATACACGTGGTGCATCCAGGCAATGTCGTCGAC
>Ga0190265_10001762_pt1 | contig 14256 bp, 12 predicted proteins | sample Popmic124T_FD_133135 | JGI IMG/M metagenome (GOLD analysis project Ga0190265, IMG submission 133135) | Populus adjacent soil microbial communities from riparian zone of Indian Creek, Utah, USA - 124 T | ecosystem: Environmental > Terrestrial > Soil > Riparian zone | place: USA: Utah | collected...
CAACGTCCTACAGACTTTTTCCAAAGGCTGTCTGCAGCGCCGTCTCGCTCACCTTCAGGCAGCTCGTCACGAATGCTTTTGGATATCTTCCACCCGGTCGGAGCACCTGTGATCTTCATGCGGCGATGCTAACCCGGTCGCGTGGAGGACGGGCCGACTCTCCGGCTCTCGACCGCCCGTCCAACAGCTGCAGCCACAACAGCCGGCGACTCGTGTTCCCAAAACGACAACACGCTCCAGCCACGCCTGAAGAGATCTGCTCGAGCGATCCTGTCACGCTCCTTGTTGCCCTTGATCTTTGTAGCCCACCATTCGGCGTTGTTCTTGGGCGGAATGAAGTGCTCAGGACATCCGTGCCAGAAGCAGCCATCTATGTAGACAGCGACCCTTACGGCGCGGAAGACAATGTCGGGCTTCGAGCGAACATCTGGATCAGCTCGGACTTCTACGCGGTACCGGAAACCGGCGGCATGTAACAGCCTTCGCACAGCCAACTCAGGGCTCGTATCCCTTGTCCTCTGAGATTTGAAACGAGCTCGGACGACCTCGTTTAGCGGATCCGGCACTCCCTCAGCCTGGCACGCACCGCCCTGTCAGGGGTCCCCCCTAGCGTCGGTTCATCCAATGACAGACCTGCGCGTGTTGTCCCGCCCATGGGGACGAATACCTGACAAACTGACGCCCAAACGACCTCGGAGACCGCATGCATGACGCTCAAGAGTTGCTTGAAGTTGCTCGGCTTCGTTACAGCCAGCGCCAGATTGCTGACGCTCTTGGAGTGAGTGAACGAACGGTGGCACGCTGGGAAGCCGGAGTCACCACTCCCACGCCGATGGCGGGCCCGGCACTCCGCGAATTTCTCAGGCTGGGACGGTCGAAGGTTGCCAAACCAGCGTTCACATTCGTCGACCTTTTCGCTGGCATCGGTGGGATTCGTACGGCATTTGAGCGGAACGGAGGTCAATGTGTATTCACTAGCGAGTGGGACCGCTGGGCACAGCAGACGTACCGCGCAAATTTTCCTGACGACGAGTACACGGATCACGTATTCGCGGGCGACATCACGACTGTCTCTGCATCTGACGTCCCGGACCACGACGTCCTCACCGGCGGTTTTCCCTGCCAACCGTTCTCAATCGCGGGCGTCTCGAAGAAGAACTCGCTTGGAAGAGCCCATGGCTTCGCCGACGTCACTCAAGGGACGTTGTTCTTCGACGTTGCCCGAATCATTGATCAGAAACGTCCCGCGGCATTCCTGCTCGAGAACGTCAAGAACCTCAGGTCGCATGACAAAGGCCGCACCTTCGAGGTCATTCGCCGAACACTTCAGGAGGACTTGGGCTATGAGCTGCACACCCGTGTTATTAACGGCAAGAACTTCACGCCTCAGAACCGAGAGCGGATTGTCCTGGTCGGCTTCCGCGATCCGAATGGCTTCAATTTCAACGATCTAGTTCTTGAAGACTTTCCGATGCAGGTCTCGGACGTGTTACATGCTCCCGATGACGGAGCGATCGATCAGGACGCAGATCGCTACATAGATCTCGCCACTGGAAGTCCGCACGACAAGTACACGCTCAGCGATCAGCTGTGGGCCTACTTGCAGAATTACGCCGCGAAGCACAGGGCTGCCGGCAACGGATTCGGATTCGGCCTGGTCGACCTCAACGGAACCACCAGAACGCTTTCTGCGCGGTATTACAAGGATGGTTCGGAGATTCTGATTCCTCAGCGGGGTCGCAATCCTCGGCGGCTCACGCCGCGTGAGTGCGCGCGACTGATGGGATTCGACGACGACTTCATCATTCCAGTCAGCGATACACAGGCGTACAAGCAGTTTGGCAACAGTGTGGTCGTGCCGGCCATCGCCGCAGTGGCGGGACTGATGAAGCCTCACCTCCCGATGAACCGAATGGAGACATCCTCCGCAGTGAAGCAAGTTGGATGAGAGAACTTTCTGAATGGTTCGTCGGCGCTGCCGGGAAGCGTCTCTCTGAGGTCGAGATCAACCCGGTCCGATCGAACCAACACGAATTTCAAGCGACTCGTCTCGTCCGCGAGCTTCTTGGCGAGACGGAGGATCCTCGATCTCTCGAGGCTCGGTTCCTGTACCTGACCGATGACGCGGAGCCGCTCATCGTGGACTCGTGGATCACCTACTACGACGCTCGCTCAGGTCACCCTGATCGCAGTGCCGAATACCGCCTCTACTACCCCGACAACGAGGTCACCGCTGCTGCGCGAGCTGGCGACATACTCGTGTTCGCCACGTTGCATGGCGGAGCGGCACTTGCGGCGATCGCTCGCAGTGGAAGCACCTACGCCTCGCAATTGCTGTGGCTCTTCGACATCACTCTGGACAACACAATGTCCTTTGTCGTGGCCGAACCAGAGGCACTGGCCGGGGACCTAACACCAATCGATGCCGACGTTCTGCTCGAACTGTTCGGAATCGAGGTCGAACTTGCCTCAACATCCGACTTGGAACTTGTCACTGCTCGGTTCGGGTCAAGTTTTCCGACAACGGCTGAATTCTCCGCATTCGCGCGTGAAAACACCGCTGGAGCTGATCCCTTTGAGGACCCGGACGGCGCGCTCCATGCTTGGTGGAACACCGAGTACCGACTCTTCCAGGCATTCGAGCGGACAGCCGTTGAAGAACGTCTTCAGCACGGCTTCCATGGCGACACCGCGGTCGATGAATTTCTCAAGTTTTCGCTCAGCGTGCAGAACCGTCGGAAGTCACGCTCTGGGCACGCGTTCGAGAATCACGTTGCAGCAGTTTTAACAGCGCACAAAGTCAAGTTCCAGCGGGGTGCAATCACCGAGCGGAAGGCTAAGCCGGACTTCCTCTTCCCAGGACAAGCCGCCTACGAGAATGTTGCGTTTCCGAGTGAGGACTTGAGGATGCTCGCTGCCAAGACGACGGCAAAGGATCGATGGAGACAGGTGATTTCCGAGGCTGATCGGATACCACTCAAGCACCTCGTGACGTTGGAGCCAGCCATCTCCAAAGACCAGACCGACGAGATGGCGGCCCTATCTGTCCAACTAGTTGTGCCGCGCGAAGTGCAGAAGACGTACTCATGGGAGCAGCGTGATTGGCTCTGGACGCTTGCCGACTTCATCGCCGACGCCGCCAATTAGCGAGGTCGGGCTGGCTTTCGAAGCGTGACTGCGTCAGTGATGGGCTTTCGGCCACGGACGAGACGTACCGATATCGCCCCGCCGCCACTGTCTTTCCGGTCTCCGTCGTGGAAGATCCGTGGTTCCGATTCGAAGACCTGACCCTCACCCTCACGACACGCATTCGGCGAAATCATCACGGTGTTGCTGCAAGCGCGTCGAGCCGATCGCGCACCCCCTTCACTGTGGATAGTGCCTTCTCCAGTGACTCCTGGAATTCCATCTCTTTGTGGTCATCGCCGAATGGCGCTGCCGCATATGCCCTTTCAGCTTCGACAGCAGCAACTTCGACTACGCCTTTAACCTCACCCATCAAGGCGGCGAGCTCGCGGAGATCAGCACGCTGAGCGGCGGTGGCCTTTGAAATGCTCAGCGCCATCCACTCTTTCGCTTCAGGAATCGACCTAGCGATCTCGTCAAACAGCGCGGGGACGTCGCCTTTGCCGATCGTGTTCTGAATGTCCGTTCGCCCACCGCCCTTGGAGGCAATGTCGAATCGGAACCGCAAGTCCTCTTCAGTTGCCCACGTCCGACAAACCTCCGTCTCTCGATTCCAGTGGTCAACTGTGACTCCGCTCCGGTGAACAACTGAATCCCTTAGCCACAACACGACTACTCCACTCCCGCAGCATCAGTCGACCGCTAATCCTTGATCGCTTGTGGCGTCCCTTGCGCCCTTGCTCTGATAGCAACTGCCTACATGAAAGGTCGAGACTCGACAAGAAGATTTCGCGATGACGCAGAGAAACTCACCTCGGTCGCGCCTAGCGGGCGAGTGCTCGAGAGATTCGCCGAACCAATGTGTTCCTGGGCAACTTCGCTCCTTGCAAGCAAGGGGCCCATATTCGAAACGTGTCGCCTAGCATCACAAGGACCAGGAAGAGACAGAATCGGGCCACGCCCTCATTACCAAGGGAGGCAATCGGCACATGTCAGGCGACCGCCCCTACATGGCAATGTCGATCGAAGACCTCACCAGTACTGTGCGAAACGCCTCGAGCAGGATGCTCCTAGATGAGGTTGCCAATGAGTTGAGCCACCGCAAGACCCATCGGGCGAGGCGCCTTGCACAGGAAATCGAAGGTCTGCAAGCTGGTGAAAGACCCGCGCAGAGGAAGGCGAGGGAGGACACTCGCAGCAGTGATACCGCCCCTCTCGCCACTTCAATCGAGGACGATGCCTTGACCGTCAGGTACAACGCGTTAAGAGCAACCTTCACGGCAGAGGCCGAAATACTTGCGCGCTGGGGCCTGACAGCGCTGGCCCCACATGACCTTCGGATCGAGGCCATTTCGCACTGGCGTCAAGCCTTGCACGAAGACCCCGAAGCTCACCCGCTTGGTCTGAGTATTGACGATCTTGAACGCGATCTCCAGGCGCTCGCCGACGAGCACAGAGACGTCTAGGCGGTTGCCATGGACCGCGGGGAGGAGGGCAACGAACCGCTCTGGAGGCTGTGCGAACGACGATTCGCCGAATGGCTTCTCGAGCACAATTATCATATTGAGCCGTTGGCGGACGCGGTCGACAATGTGCCTGAGACCAGCGCACCCATGGTTCGAACCAGGTCAGGCATTCTTCGCGCACCGGACATCCTGACGTTCGACCCGGAAGGAAATGCCGAGTACTGGGAAGTCAAGTACAGGTCAAGGACGGATATCGACGAGTCAACGGGTGAACCCTGCTACTGGGTAAGCGACGCGGCTCTTCAGGACTACTTGGTTGTTGCCGACCGGGCGACGTTCTGGATTGTTCTCTACGAGGCTCCTAACGCTCATCACGGTGGTCGGTGGCTGCGTGCTTCCGCGCAAGAGGTCCGAGATACCGGGCGAATGGGGTCCAAGTTCGGACGTGACGCAGAACGCATCGTCGCCTGGATCTGGCCAGCACGGGTGATGACCATAATCGATGGCCCCGTTGTGGCCCCCCCGAAGCCCGAGGAACCTCTCTTGCTTAACGAGGGCGATGGCGATTGGATCAACAACGCCGACCTCATCGAAGCCGAGGAACGTCAGTCGATATCCTCGGACAATCTGCCGGACTTCTCATCGGCGGACCTCCTAGTACGCACGGACTATCGACTGAGCCTAGAGGCCGTATGTCGCAAGCTGGGACTCCCCGCGGTACCGCTCTACAGCGTCACGCGGATCGGGAGCTTGCGAGATTCCGATGCTGAGTACTTGCAAAGTCTCATCGAGTACGGACTTCGGGTGTTCATTATCGATGATCAAGAATCGAGCGTTTCGGGCGAGAATGCGCGTGTCCTCGCATGGCGAGACACACGACTTCTGGAGGTTGCAGTCACTCCCGAGAGGCCTGCTTTGAACGCTTGGATCATCGACGGACAGGTCCCTGACGACCACGAAACACTCGAAGCGCTCTCACTCGCAGACGCCACGAGCGGATTCAACCTGGACCAGTACCGGATCATTCACGCTCCGGCCGACATGAACATCTCAGTTCTCGCAGGAGCTGGAACAGGCAAGACGGAAACTATGGCCGAGCGGATGGTCTTCCTTCTAGCGACGAGCACAAGCCAAGGCGCGTCGGGCGAACCACATCCAGGACGTCTCAAGGCGAACGACATTGCTTTCATCACATTTACGCGCGAAGCCGCTGCGGAAATGCGCAGGCGCCTAAATCGCACGTTGCTCCTCCGCCAACGCTTGTGTTCACGGCCAGCACAACCGTTTCGCAAGTGGGCAAGTGAACTGACAGGCACCAACATCTCGACCATCCACTCGTTCGCCAAAAGCATCATCGCTTCGTACGGCGCCGACGCTGGCTACGGTCAGTCCGTCACCATTTCGTCAATGCTGATGCCCTTGAGACGCCTGATTCAAGCTGCGCTGTCGCCTCACCTTTCTGACCTCTATGCCAGTTGGCGGGCGGCGCCGGCAGAATTCGAATGGCAGGCTCATGTCGAGGCCATCTGGAAAGTGCTCGAGAATCGTGCCCCGCTGATGAGCCTCTACGGGGATCAGGCCGCAGACGTGAGGCTGGGTGACCCGCACGGGCCAGGGCAAAGCGAGACGGTGGTCACGATCACGAACGAGGTCGTGTCACGATTGGCCGCCGATTTTGCCTCCCTGTGTCGGGACGAGGGTGTTGTACCCCTGTCGCAATTGATTCCGCTCGCCGTGGCAATTTTGCGCGAACATCCCGATGACCATGCGGAGAGCAACCTTCGGCACATCTTCGTCGATGAGTTCCAAGACACCGATGTTCAGCAAATTGCCCTAGTTGCGCAACTCATGCGTGTCACCAAGTGCTGAGCGTTTCTGGTTGGATCTGTCAAACAGGGCATCTACCGGTTTCGCGGTGCAGCGGGCGACGCGTTCAAGCAGGTCAGGCAAGAATTCTCCGACGCTGGAGAGTCAATCGACCAATACGCGATCGCAAGGAACTTTCGATCAACTCCCGCGCTCTTGAGGGATATGGACAGGTGCTTTTCTAGCTGGGGCAGCGCAGGCTACCTGGACTACGACGGCCCTCTTCAGCCAATGCGTCAGGACCTCTCCAGCCCTTCTGCAATTTCGTTTCATCGAGTGGGGAACTCCGAGAAGCAGGCTGTCAATGCGGCTGTCGAGCGAGTGGCAGCATGGAGGGCCGAAGATGCCGAAGCAGGCATCGGAATCCTTTGCCGCGCGAATCGACAGGCTGGGCTCATCAAGGACGCACTTGCTCGGGAGCAAATCGACTGCGTCACCTACACGGGTGGCGGGTTCTACCAGACTCCCGCTGTACGAGAGTTCCGTTGCTTGCTCGAAGCCGTAAACAATCCGGACGATGACGCAGCTCTTCTGGAGGTGATGGAAACAAGCTGGGGCGGAGGAATCGCTACATCTAATGCTCCCGCGCCACTACAACTGACTGACTCAGAGAGTCTCGAGTGGATCCGCGCGAAAACTCAACTGGTCGATTGGTCAACACGAGTTACTGAGTTCACAAACGGATCGTTTGACAGATCAGACATCCAGAACCTGCGGCACCGAGTTCGCCTCCTCAATTCCCTGACTAGGCGCACATCCCCTCTCAATTTGGTCACCTCGATGATCGCAGGATTTCAGCCTTCAAGTGCCGCTGCAGAAGCCACCTCAGCGCCCGAAGGGCTTCGTTATCACCGGTGCACGAGTCATCTCCTCACCATCCTCGTCGACGAGTTCGAAGGTGGATCGGCGACTTTGCCATCGATGCTTGAGTGGCTTCGGCTGAGGATTGCCACCGACGACTCCGAAGACGAACCTGTCGATCCGGAGCTCGTCCAGGGAGATCGTGTTTGCGTTGCGCTGACGATTCACAAAGCAAAGGGCCTTCAGTACGACCGCGTCCTCATCCCGTTCACTGGAGCCAAATTCATCCGCGGCACAGGGAAGGGGCAAACCTCAGGCTCGATCGTCGACCATGGAGGGAGCCCGCGTCTTTTGTGGAAGTGGAACCCGCGTCGATCCAGCAATCCCATCCAGAACTTCCAAACATCAGATGCAGAGGCACAAGTAGACGTTGCAGAGTCGATTAGGGAAGAGACCAGACTTCTCTACGTGGCAATGACACGCTCAAGGAACCATCTCGTCGCGATGGTGAGAGACTCACCGTCCCCGACCGCTACTCCTCAGTCGTGGAATGATCTTCTGCACATGGGAGGGATCAGGTGAGCACACGTACCATCGCCTCGCAGTCACTTGAGTACCCCGCAATCAAAGTCCAGCTAGCTTCGGCAGGGGTCGACTGGTCATCGGCATGCCATGTAACCGCCACCGGAAGTCTCGCTTCGGCCCTTCGCCATCACGGAACACCAGCGATTCCAATTGCGACCTTGCTCGACCTGATCACCCTTCCTTCTTGGCAAAGCATCGGTCGGGGTGTCGAGCTGACCGATTTCCCTGATCTCGCAGAGCTCGACATAACTGACGAACTTGAGTTCGCAGAATCCGCAAGCCTCTGGCGCAAAGGTGCTGAAAGTCTGAAATTTCGGTTGGAGTTCGACCTCTCGCGGGCTCTTCGCGCATACGCCGCAGACACACTTCACTGGTCGCGCGACGCCAAGCTGCTAGTGGCCACGCGCCGCGAGTTTTTCAGGAGCATTCAAGGTCTCGCTTCGGCTGGGTTCCAACCGCATGAACTCACGTTCCACAACAAGTTTCAGCAACACGCGCTGGAGGCTTGGGACGTTCTCATCGGCGAGGTACCGAACTTCTCAAAGGTGCGGAATATCCTTTGGGGGTCAGACCAACAGGCTGGGGTCCGCTCGGTTCGCGACGCACTCAGCCACGTTTTCTCGTTGCAGCTAGGCCGGGACCGCCCCGCAACTCAAGTTATTCTGCATGGCTTCTACTTCTACACCCCGCCCCAGTGGGCCCTGTTTCAACTGATTGACGCCGCTCCATCGCTGGAGCAAGTGTTTCTGGTTCACGACGACGGGAAGCATCCTGCATTTGCGACGTGGCGCCAGTTCTTCTCGCAAACCGAGTGGCGAATTCCATACATCGAACGACCGACGGGTCCGAGCATCCCTCAGATCCCGCGCGCCGACACCTTGGATCGTGCACTCTCGGGCCGGCCATTGCTGCCCGCCAACACGTCCGGGATCACAATCACCAAGTTTCGCAACGTCGCGGAATTCGCCGTATCAATCCTTCACAACGCCGAACAGTCCCTCATGTACGCGCCGGACCACGCGGCCATGGACGGCTATGCACTAAGACTTGGGCGTCCAGAGAACAATGATGCGGTTGACATCAGCGATCTGCCCATCGGAACGTACATCCTGAACCTGCACGCATTGGTCGAACTGCGACCTGGCGAACGACCACGGATTCGCATCGATCAGCAGGCCTTGCGCGATGTGGTGAGCAGTGGGTACTTGCCGGTCGGCGGGCTCGCGGACGACGTTTCATTGTCCAGTGTGTTGAATCGCTCGCTCCCCTTCTTCGAGGGTTGTGACCAAGGCCACGAGTGGGTTGAACGGGCTCTGGCCCTCTCCCGGCTCATCCGCACGGAGATTGGTGCTCTCGGCGGGCGACAATCAAACATCTCCGACCAGCAGCGAATGGCGGATCACGCTGGCAATCCGCTTCGAACCGTCCCCTGGGCAGATCTGACAGTGGACGAAGCCGATGCCCTGCATCGGTGTATCGAAGCCCTTGTCGACGCAGCATCCAAGATTGCTGAGATCGAGACAGTAGAGATGAGGGAGTACCTCGGAGACCTTCGGTCGCGTCTCAAGGCAGGTATGGACCACCTAAGTCAAGATGTGTCAAACAAAGTTCTGAGCAAGCTGGAGTCGGCGGGACAACTCGACGAAGAAGAGGTCAGCGTCGACGAGGTGGTCGAAGTCGTGCGGCTACTTCTCGGTCGCCAAGTGGATAAGAGGTCCGAGGTCCCCGACGAGGACCAAACGGACAAAGTCGAGCGACTCGATCAGGATCGGCGCGAGGTCTCACCGCTTCGAGATCTAGATGTGCTGGCGTACTTCCCGAGCGCACATCCCATACATTTGGCAAACCTCAGCGACAACTCATTCCCTCGATCAGCAGCTTCTGTGGGCTGGCCGTTCTCCCTAGAATGCATCAGCAACGACCTTCCCGAGAATCTGCGCATATCACTCCAGGTCATGCAGGCACGAGAATGGCAAGCCGGCCTGAGTGATGCGTACCTCCTCCACCTCGCGCTTAGTTCCCGAGATCCCGCGGGGGTCTCACAACCAGTGCAGTTGAGCTACATCGAGAGCCTCGCTGGGAATCCTCTGAACCTTTCCCCGCTAGTCGAGCTGCTGACCTCCCCATTGAGACATGCAGCTGATCAAACCGTCAGGGAATACCTAGGGGGATTGATTCCAAGGAGGGACGATCGGGGTGCAATGACGACGAAGATGTTTCCGACGGTTGAAGGTATCCATCGGAATTCTGACGGCAGCGAGGTCATGACTCTTGACCATCGTGCACTCGCCACAGCTGTTGTGTGCCAGCGCCGCTTTGCACTCCAGTGGGCTCTCGGCCCTACAGCTTCCTACAGGGCGCGACATCACTTCCTCATGATCTTCGGCAACGCGATCCGCGCGCTGCAATCCCGCGCTGTGCCGCTCGACCGGGCCAAGGAGATCTGCGACGATCTTTGGCGCTTCACAACGCGCGGTCAACGAGCATCAAGTGAGGTCAGGGCTTGGACATACCAGCAAAACGCCCTCGCTTGGCTAGCTACCCTCGGAGGTAGTTACTCGAACTCCTACGGAGATGCATACAACGTGGCGAAAGAGGTAGCGCCTGTCTCGAGCGTTTCCCTTCTTGAGGCCCGTAATGGGGCGCTCCTCCCGGTTGGGGTGGCAGAAGAAGAAGCGTGTCGTCACTGCCCAGTGAAGGACCGATGCAGAGATGCCGCGATCTCCTAGCGGCCCCTGTGTCGAGAGGCTCCCAATCAACTTGCTGCTCTGCTAGTCGCGATCTTCACGTCTCATCATGATCGAGCGGAGGTTGGCGCCGGTGCTGGTCAGTTTCCAGAATTTCCGCCCGTTCGTGCTCGGACTTTTCCGATCGTTGCCTGAGTAGTGCTCGACCACAGTCACGGCAGCCGCGGTCGGAGATGAGAAGTACTTGTTGACCCAGGGTTCGGTGATGAGGAGGACCTCATGGGTTGATGGGTTGAAGTTGCCCTCAACGCGGTGGCCCTTGTAGATCTTAAAGATCGGCAGCCAGTCATTGGTGGGGGGCGCGGGCATGGTGGGCATTGCAGTCGTCGTCGCGGCCGCCTCCTCCGAGTGCATTGCGGTTGCTGTCGAACTGGCGCCCGAGCTCGGTTCGGAGGCGAGTCTCTTGACGAGGCGGCGGACGATCTCACCAAGTGGCACGTCCATCAATCGGGCTGCCATGTATAGACGGTCGTAAGTCTCGTCGTCGGTCTCTATGCTCGGCATTCGGTTCTCCTTCGAGTCACTACAGGCATTTCAAGACAATTCGAGTCGTAAGAGTACCCACAGAGGTTCCTGAGAGTCAAGTGAAGTCACGTTGAGGTTCCCTCGCGACCGTCCATCTCCGTCTGTCTGGGCGACTGTTCGTGCCCGCAAACTGCGGCGGCTACTTGGGGCAGGCTTCAGCCATCACGTCGAGCTCGCCTTGGGAGGATCGCACCAGGCGGCCAAGCGACTAACCTGACTAGGTGATTCCAAGCGGATCGGACGCATTCGACTCACTTCGCGACGCGTTAGCCCAAGACCCCGCGTTGCGGAGCGAGATGGAAGCTGCGCTTGACCTGAACGTCCGTCGAGTCAATCCGTCGGACCGAGCGAACCGATTCGGTAGCGGCGCTGCGGTCGAGTGGATTCTGGCCGCCGTTGCCTTCTCAGCCGGCATCATCACCGTCCCCGGTGGCCACAACATGAATGGATTCGACCTCCGCGATCTGCTGGGCGAAGTCAGGGACGGACTGTGGTCAGTCAAGAACCAGACAAGACGCAGCAACTTCAGAATCAGCAACGGTCTGGGCGGTGGCGGGCGAGGGTTCGTTGAATCGACTGTCTTTCTTTCGCCGGCTCTGCCGGGCATCGTATTTGCTGATCCGAACCATCATGAGCAGATCGCTTCCCAGGTCGTCGCGAAGGCTGACGCAGTCGTCCTCCCATTCCGAGCCGTTCTTGATCATGCCGACGCTCATCCCGAATGCGTCGCGTCATGCGTCATGCCGAAGAACCCTGGCACCGGGACGGATGACCCATGGATTGACTACGTGTCCTCCCTCCTCTCACCTGAGCGGTTTCCGCGCCTCTCGACAATGTTCATCGCTTCCAAGCCGATTAGCAGCTCACTCAGCGATGAGATCGTCCGACTTGCGACTCTAAAGAGCGCAGGGACCATATCCGAGTCGCAGTTCGATGATCTGGTGAAGAAGTTGAAATGACTACGAAAGAGCCTGAGCGGGCCTCACCCGGCGGAAGGCTGTCCGAGAAGATGTCGACGCTGGCACGACAAGACACTGCGCCTGAAATCGCATTGCGTCGCGCCCTGCACTCACGTGGGCTGCGGTACCGCATTCAGATACAAACTCCGGGCAATCGGCGCCGCAGGATCGACATTGCATTCACTCGCGCCAAGATCGCCGTGTTCGTGGACGGTTGCTATTGGCACGGCTGTCCAGACCACGGAACGAGACCGGTGACGAACCGGGAGTGGTGGGACTGGAAGATCAAACGCAATCGAGACCGGGACGCCGACACGAATCGCCTCCTGAAAGACCAAGGCTGGGTTGTCGTACGAATATGGGAGCACGAGGATGCTCAAGCTGCAGCTCAGCAGATCGAAGCACTCGTCCGGCAGACCGCCTAGGCACGAACGTCGTCAAGGCTGTTCGGAACGCTGGCGAGCACAGGCGCCCAGCGTTTTCCCGCCAGAGCCATCTGCGCTCGCGCGACGTGGTAGACGACTCCCGAGTTCACACCGTTGCCAAGTTGCTTGTAGGTGATGGCATCGGGCTGACCAGGAAATTCGAACGAGTCAGGAAGACCCTGAAGCCGCGCGGCCTCACGCGGGGTTATCCGTCGCAAGGGATCGCCCAGAACCGTCGTCTGAGTGATTGCCACCAACGCCGGAACATAGGTGGGCCGCTTGGCTCGAATGCCCGAGGGTCGAAAATGCATGATGCAGTCGGCAAGCGAAGCGGCGTCCTGGGCTTGCCATTCGAACTTGCGTCGTGACGTTGGCAGGTCTTTGAGCCCATCGCAGTCGTCGAGCCACTCGTCGATCAGCGTGCGGTACTGCGTGTAAAACTCGGAGTTCTTGCGCAGGAAGTTTGCCTTCCACGCAGGCGTCTCCGGATCGATGAACAGGTCGTCCTCATGGACGAATGCATCGACCCAGATTGGGAAGCCGGGGAGTTTTGGCACTCCAAGTCCACGGAACCGACGAACGAATTCAGACCAGACATGGACCCAGTGCTGCTCGGTCTCGGTGAGCTCGTAGTTCGCGCGGCCCTCGATCTCGTCCTCGTCCTGGAGGTAGTCACGAAGCACCCAGTCCTGCGGATTCCAGCCATCAACGGAGCGGTTCGTGACGATCGGCTCGATTTCATCGTGCGAGCGCTCGGCGCCGACGTACGTCCCGACGATGAACACCCGCTCGCGGACCTGCGGACGCCCGCCGAGCCACGGAGGGAGCAAATGGGGAGAGAACACAGCAGGAGTCGACGAGACCTGGTAGCCGAGGTCGCGGAGACTCCTGATGATGACGTCCCACTCGTGCGTATGGCGCGGTCCGGCGATGTTGCGGACGTTCTCCAGAATGACGATCGAGGGACGCCGCTCCTCGAGGACGCGGCAGATGTTCCAGAAGAGCGTGCCTCGAGCTTCGTCCATGCCGCGCTGGAATCCGGACTTCGAGAACGGCTGACACGGGAAGCCAGCGGCGAGCACGTCGTGTTTTGGGACCTCCATGCGATCGGTCGTCGCCGGGACGATGTCGCCATCCGCGACTAGACCCCAGTTGTGTTGGTAGATCTTCGCCGCGGCCTCGTCGATCTCAGACGCGTAGACACACTTGCCACCGAGTGCTGAGAGCGCTGCATGAAAGCCACCGATGCCCGCGAATAGATCGACGAAGGTGAACGCTGGTTCCTTCGAGCTCATGTTCGAAGCCTATCGGTCGCCGCGGACGGGGTCGGGATTGACGATCGTGTCTGTGGATGCGCCTCGAGATCGGGACGCATCCACAGCCTCGCTCTCAGCTGCAGCCGCTGGTGCTGCCGCAGCCTTCGCAGACGTGGCAGGAACCTGCCGGGCGCATCTTCGTGCCGCAGGTCATGCAGAGCGGGCTGTCGATAGCGCCGCCGGTGATCTCCTCCAGGAGCTCGGCTGAGGTGTGGGCCTCGGTTGGGGCGGGCTTGGCTGCCGCTTCAGTCGATGTGGTTTCGATACCCTCGCTCGTTCCTCGCTCGGACTCGACCACCGCGGGGCCCTGCTCCTCGATGAGCTCAGCGGCCGTAGTGCCGCCGCTGATGGGCTGGTGGCTGCCGGTGTCGAGGTAGCGCTGGCGCTCGTCGGCGGTGTAGATGCCGAGGGCGGAGCGGGTGTCGAAGTCGAGGTAGTCC
>Ga0190265_10001763_pt1 | contig 14254 bp, 15 predicted proteins | sample Popmic124T_FD_133135 | JGI IMG/M metagenome (GOLD analysis project Ga0190265, IMG submission 133135) | Populus adjacent soil microbial communities from riparian zone of Indian Creek, Utah, USA - 124 T | ecosystem: Environmental > Terrestrial > Soil > Riparian zone | place: USA: Utah | collected...
CATCGTGGTCAGGTAACGGCGCGGGAGTTTCATGGAGGACACCACGATCGATCCGACCACCCCACCCGCGCCGTAGACGGCCAGCAGGAAACCGAACAGGCGCGGGTCTTCGCCGATGCGCTCGCGCGTGAGGAAGGGCAGCAGCACCTCCTCGGGGCCGACGGCCACGAGCACCCACATCGTCGCGTACAGCAGTGTCCACAGCAGCCACGGCGTACGCACCGTGAACACGACCGCTTCCCGGAGGTCGTGGAGGACACTTTTCGCGGACGAGTCTGAATGCTCTCCGTTCGGTTCGGGAGGCTCCGGTCTGAGGAACAGGAGGAGGACGAACGCCGCGCCGTGCGCCACGGCGATGAGCACCGCCGCGTGCGCGGGCACCAGCGCCGCGAGCAGCAGTCCGGCCGCGGCCGGACCGGCCGCCTGCTGAAGAGCCGGCCGGATCGCGCCCTCCAGTCCGTTCGCCGCGAGAAGCTGCCCGGGTGGGAGGATGCGCGGGAGGATCGCGCTGTAGGCGGGAAAGAAGAACCCGCCACCCGCGCCCAGGACGAAGGCGACCACGACGAGCTGCGGGATGCCGACCGGCCCCGCCGCGCCCACGATCACCACGGACGAGATCGCCACGAAGTCGACGAGCGAGACGACCCGAACGATGATCCGCCGCGAGATGCGATCGGCGACGATCCCGCCCGGTATCGCGCACAGCAGCAGGCCCGTGGCATTCGAAGCCGCCACGAGCGACAGGTCGAGTGGGCCGCCTCCGGCAGCGATGACCGCGTAGACCATGACGACGGCCCACATTCCCGCCGCGAAGATGGACAGCACCACCGCGCTGAACAGTGCGCGGAAGTCGCGGTGGGCAAGCGGGCGGAATACCCGCCAGCGGTCGCGCCGGGCTTCGGCGGCGGGCTGTGTGTCCAGGCCCGCTCCGGCGTCGACGGATGAGGCGGAGTCCTCGTCGCCGGCGCCTGTCATCCGCGTTGCCGCCGCGTGTATGAGAGGTCGCGGATCTCGCGGCCGGCGCGTGCGCCCTTGCGCTCGAACGCGGTCAGCACGCGTCCGTCGAAACGTTCCGCCCACTCCCCCTCGAAGTCGCGAGTGAAGCCGGGCGCGGCATCCATCACATCGCGAATCTGCCGGGCGTAATGCTCCCAGTCCGTCGCGAGGCGGAGCACACCGCCATCGCGCAGTGCGCCCGCGGCGATCGCCGCGAACTGTTCGGTGATCAGGCGCCGCTTGGTGTGCTTGGACTTGTGCCACGGGTCGGGGAAGAACACCCAGACCTCCTCGACCGATGCCGGAGGGAGCAGGTGCTCCAGCACCTCCGGTGCGTTCGCCTCCACCAGCCGAAGGTTCTCGGCGCCCGCCCTATCCGCGTCGAGCATCGTGCGGGCCAAGCCGGCGACGAAGACCTCGATCGCGAGGAAGTCGAGATCGGGCCGGGATGCCGCGGCGTGCACGATCGCGTGTCCTTGACCGGATCCGATCTCGACGACCAGCGGAGCATCTCTGCCCCACACATCGCGCGGAACCACTGCTGCACCGGGACGGATGCTCATCGCGGCGTCCGCTCGGGGCGCGGTCAGCAGGTAGCGCGGCGCGAGGTCGTTCCACGCCCGCTCCTGGCCATCCGTCATCCGTCCGCTGCGACGCGCGAATGAGACCGGACGGTCGCGATACGCGGGAGGCTCGGACACCACTCCAGGTTACCGATGCCCGCCGACGCCGAACCTCACGTCACGAAGTCGATGAGCTCTTCGACGCGTCCGAGCAGCGCAGGGTCGAGGTCGCGGTAGGAGTGCACGCGGCCGAGGATGCGCTGCCATGCGCGAGCCAGATCTGCCGGTGTCTCGGAGGGCCAGCCGAGCGCACGGCAGGTTCCGACTTTGATGTCGATCCCGCGCGGCACATCGGGCCAGCGCTCGATGCCCATCGCCTTCGGCGTGACGCACTGCCAGACGTCGACGTATGGGTGTCCCACGATCCGGATGAATCGCCCGTGGGGCCCACGGCCGATCGCCTCAGCGATCCGTGTCTCCTTCGATCCGGGCACGAGGTGGTCGACCAGAACGCCATAGCGACGCTCTGCCGATGGCGGCTCGTCCTCGAGCGCGGTCGCGAGGAGATCGATGCCCTGCAGGTACTCCACGACCACCCCCTCGGCGCGGAGGTCGTCGCCCCACACCTTCTCGACAAGCTCGGCGTCGTGACGACCCTCGACGAGGATGCGGCTCGCGCGGGCCACCCGGGCTCGCGCCTCGGGCGCAGCGAACGAACCCGATGCCGTCCGGGCCGGGGAGCGCCGTGCCGGCCCTGCGGTGGGAGCGATCAGCACGACATCTCGCCCGTCGACGAGGAACCCGGGTCCGAGGGGGAAGAGCCGCCGCCGTCCGTGCCGATCTTCGAGCTCGACCAGACCCGAGGCCGTCCCGACCACTGCTCCGCAGAAGCCGTCCGCCGCGACCTCGACCACCAGGTCGGCCGCCGACTCCAGCGATGGCACGGGTCGATGATGAGCCTCGCGCCATCCGGCCGCGAGTACGTCGGTCGAGTATCGATCGTCCATGAGTCCTCCGAGGTCGACACGCTACCCGCGCCGAGACCCCGGCGGCCTGCGCACACGGCGCGATCGGCCGAAACCGTCGCGTCAGGCGACTGCGCGGCGACCGAAGACGAGTGCGGCGAACCCGATCAGGACGATCCCCACGCTCCCGACGATGACTCCCGTCGCGGGTGCCTCCGCACCGGACTCGGCAAGTGCGACTGCACCGGGCTCGGCCAGTGCGACCGGTGCGGCGACGCCATCAGCGGGCGCGGCAGGCTCCGGATCGGTCGGTGGCGCCGGCGGCTCCGCCGGCGGAACCGCGAGGGGCGGGCGGCCGTCCGAGGTGATCGTCACGGAAGCCTCCGCGGTCACGCTGTCGCTCTGCGCGCAGGCGGCGTGGATCAGCACGCTCGACTGCGATCCGGGGTCGTTCGTCACAAGCCATCCGCTGATCGGCTCGAGCGAGGCCGCGACCGGCATGCCGTCGATCACCGGCAGCACCTCGAGCGCGATCGGCAGCTCGACGAAGACGCCGTCCCCCGTCGGGCTCTGCAGCGTGGACTGGAACAGGATGACGCCTGCGGCGGGGCATCCGGAGACAATGATCGACCCGGAGTATCCCGACTGGCGGAGGGCGTCCACGGACAAGCCGGCAGGAACCTCGAGTGTGAGCTCGGTGGCCGGCGACGGCGCAGCCTCCGCGGCGGCCGCGGACGGTGCGGCGACCATCACCAGGAGAGCGGCTGCGAGAACCCAGGTGGACTTCGAGACGATGGAAAGTGCGGACATGGTCCCCCTCGGTCTGATTCCCCAGTATCCCCGACGCCGGACACGATCCCGCGCGGTCGCCCGGTGCCCTCGCGTGCTGCGGGACGCGCGATCGGCGGGGCCGTCTCGCCCTCGCCTCCTGTGCGAGGGTTGCATAGACTCGGTGTCAGGGGTCTCGACTGCGCGTCCCCGAGGAGGGGAACGATGCGTGCGCGATGGGCAGTGGCGCTCACGGCGGCTCTCGCGATCCTGCTTGCGGGTTCAGCCGGCGCGGCGTCGGCGACGGGCCCGGTCACCCTCGGCGCAGGGTACGTGCTCGACGACGTGGGCGCTCTTTCGGCCAGCCAGGAGGCGGACGCGCAGGCACGGCTCGAGCAGCTCAAAGCCGACACCGGGATCGACCTGTGGGTGGTTTTCGTCGACGAATTCACCGACCCGGCCGGCTCTGAGGACTGGGCCAACACGAGCGCCGAGATCAACGGACTCGGTCCGACTCAGTACCTGCTCGCGGTCGCGACCGAGTCTCGCCAGTTCTACATCTCGGGCGACTCCTCCGGACCGGTCACCTTCGAACAGCTCGGCACCATCGAGCAGACGGTGCAGCCGCAGCTGGCAGATGACGACTGGGGCGGAGCGGTGGATGCTGCTGCCGCGGGCTTCGCGGACGCCGCAGGCGGTGGGAGTGGGTCAGGCGCGACAGGCGGCGGCTTCCCGACGGGTCTGATCGTGTTCCTGGTGATCGCCGCCGTCGCGATCGTCGTGATCGTGCTCGTCGTGCGCAATCGTCGCAACCGCAGGAAGACGGGCGCCGGGGGCGGGCCAGGCCCCGCGGTCGAGCAGATCGACCTGAAGGAGCTGCAGCGGCGCGCGGCATCCGCGCTCGTCCAGACCGACGATGCTCTCAAAACGAGCGAGCAGGAGCTCGGATTCGCCAAGGCGCAATTCGGCGACGCCGCCACCGTCGAGTTCCAGCAGGCGCTGCAGGCGGCTCACGAGAACCTCAACAAGGCTTTCACACTGCAGCAGCAGCTCGACGACTCGACGTCCGACACGCAAGAGCAGACGCGAGCCTGGAACACCGAGATCATCCGACTCTGCGAAGAAGCCGGTGCCAGCCTCGATGACAAGGCCGCCGCGTTCGACGAACTGCGCCGGCTCGAGCAGAATGCGCCTGAATCGCTCGCACGAGTGCTCGAGCGGCGGGCCGAGGCGGCAGCATCCGTCGATGGCGCCGACGAAGAGCTGCGCACACTCTCAGCCGCCTATGCCCCCGAAGCACTGGCGACGGTCGCCGACAATCCGACGCAGGCGCGTCAGCGCATCGCGTTCGCCGATGAGCAGCTCGCCGCGGCGGAGGCGGCCATCGGCGCCGGCAAGGGGGGCGAGGCGGCCGTCGGCATCCGCGCGGCAGAGGAGGCGGTCGGGCAGGCCATCCTCCTCGAAGACGCCATCGGCAAGCTCGGTCACGACCTCGCCGAGGGCGAGAAGAACGCCGCGGCACTCATCATCGAGCTCGAGAGCGACATCGCCACGGCATCCGCTCTCGCCGATCCCGACGGAAGGGTCGCCGTGGCGATCGCGGCCACCCGACAGCAGGTGGACACGGCGAAGGCGAATCTCGCCGGTGGCGAGCGCCGACCGCTGGCCACCCTGCAGAATCTCGAGGCCGCCAACGCCCAGATCGACGGCGTGGTCGCAGGAGTGCGGGATGCCGCCGCTCAGGCCCAGCGAACTCAACAGCTGATCGGCCAGCAGATTCTCCAGGCACAGGGCCAGGTCTCGGCGGCTGAGGACTACATCACGTCACGCCGCGGCGCCATCGGCGCGCAGGCTCGTACCCGTCTGGCCGAGGCCGGGGCCGCACTCGTGCAGGCCCAGCAGCTTCAGGCAGCCAATCCCGAGCAGGCACTGCAGTACGCCCAGAGAGCCAATCAACTGGCCAGCCAGGCGATCCAGTACGCGCAGAACGACGTCGGGACGTTCGAGACCGGTGGGATGGGCGGCTTCGGCAGCATGCTCGGCGGTTCTGGCGCCAGTCGCGGCGGCGACGGTGGGGGGATGCTGGGCGCCGTGCTGGGCGGTATCGTGATCAATTCCCTCCTCGGCGGGGGCGGCGGCTCCGGCAGAGGCGGTTCCGGCGGCTTCGGCGGGGGCGGCGGCCGTATGAGCCCCGGCAGTTTCGGCGGCGGAGGCACGCGCGGCCGCCGAGGAGGTGGTCGCTTCTGAGCAGGCTGACCGACGACACAACGCACACTCTCGACTCGTCCGTTCCACACCATCGATAGGAAGGAAACACCGATGGCCAAGCAGTCCATCTTCGGTCGCATCTCGACGCTCCTGAGGGCGAACATCAACTCGATGCTCGACTCCGCTGAGGACCCTCAGAAGATGCTCGACCAGCTCGTCCGCGACTTCACGAACAGCATCGCCGATGCGGAGTCGGCGATCGCCGAGACGATCGGCAACCTTCGTCTGCTGGAGCGCGATCACGAGGAAGACATCCAGGAAGCCTCCGAGTGGGGCAACAAGGCGCTCGCGGCGAGCAAGAAGGCCGATGAGCTGCGCGCGGTGGGCAACACCGGCGATGCCGACAAGTTCGACAATCTCGCCAAGATCGCCCTCCAGCGCCAGATCGGTTCGGAGCGGGAGGCAAAGGCCGTCGAGCCGACGATCGAATCGCAGAGCGAGGTCGTCGCCAAGCTCAAGGACGGCCTCAACGGGATGAAGCAGAAGCTCGAGCAGCTCAAGAGCAAACGGAGCGAGCTGCTCGCGCGTGCCAAGACCGCCGAGGCGCAGAACAAGGTCCACGACGCCGTCAAGTCCATCGACGTGCTCGACCCGACGAGCGAGATCGGCCGGTTCGAGGACAAGATCCGCCGCCAGGAGGCCCTGGCCGCGGGCAAGGAGGAGCTGGCGGCATCGAGCCTGGATGCCCAGTTCAACAGTCTCGAAGACGTGGGTGAGCTCACCGAGGTCGAGGCACGCCTCGCCGAGCTCAAGGCAGGCAAGCCCGCGGTGCCGCAGCAGGCGATCGACGCCGCGACGGCACCGTACACGCCGTAAGTCGCCACGACGGGCGGGTGGGCGGGGTCCCGAGGGGCTCCGCCCGCCCATCTCGTGCGTCAACCGCCGTCACGTGAGCGAGGATGAAGTCATGGCCCGGTTCCTGATCGTCCCCCAATGGCAGGGATCGCCCTCGTCACGCGCGATGCAGCTCATCGATGGAGCGCAGGCAATCGCCGGTGACCTCCCCCGATCGTCGTGCACGACCGTCGACGTTCCCCTCGAAGCCGGCGAGTCGCTGGAGACCGGTGTCCACCGGTTCAGCACTCTGCGGCGCACTCGTGAGCTGATCGATCTGGAGCTGGCCCCGCGGAGCGAACCGATCATGCTCATCGGTGGCGACTGCGGTGTCGCCGTCGGTGCCGTGGGCCACGCCGTGCGGAGGCATCCAGACCTCGCCGTGGTCTGGCTCGATTCGCATCCCGACCTGCACACGGCCGACTCCTCCCCCTCCGGAGCATTCAGCGGAATGGCCCTCCGGGCCATTCTCGGAGACGGAGTGGACGGTCTCGGCCTGGCTTCAGGCGACATCGCCGCCGGCCGCGTGATCCTCGCGGGCGCCCGCGAGTACGACCCGGCCGAAGAGACAGCGGTGGAGCACCTCGGCGTGCGCACCGTCGATCCCGTGGAGTTGAGCACGCCCGGGTCACTCGCCGATGCCGTCGCGGCAACGGGCGCGTCGGCGGTCTACATCCACGTCGACCTGGATGTGCTCGACCCCGCCGCGATGAGCGGGGTGACCGCATCGGTGCCCTTCGGAGTCTCGCTCGCCGAGCTCCTCGCCTCGATCTCGAGTGTGCGCGAAGCTCTCCCCCTCGTCGGATCGAGCATCACCGGCTTCGCCCCCGCCTCGCCTGCGGCTGCCGTGGATGACCTCGGCGCGATCCTGCGGATCGTCGGGGCGCTCGCGTGAGTCCGATCGCCCCGCCGCCTGCGGGGTGGCGCGAAGCGGCCGATCGCGCCGTGACACGCGGCAAGCGCATCGACCGGTTCCTGCCGTTCCTGGATTCGCCCCTGAGCCTGGCGGGGTATGCCTACGGAACGGCAGTCGGGTGGGTCTGGGGGTCGCTGTGGAGCACGGGGCGCGTCGAGCGTCGAGGGGGCCTGTGGGTGTTCCGTGGGATGCCGCGATGGGCCTTCCGCCGCGGCGGCGTGTGCGTGGGCGGCTGCTACCTGACCGGCGAGGCGGTCGTCACCGACCGCGTCCTCGCACACGAGGCCGTGCACGCACGACAGTGGCGTCGGTACGGCTTTCTGATGCCGATCCTCTATCTGATCGCGGGGCGCGATCCTCTGCGCAACAGGTTCGAGATCGAAGCGGGGCTCGAAGACGGCAACTACGTGCCGCGGGTCAGCCCGCGCGAACGCGTCCGACCCGGAGCACCTGACGACCCAGCACGATGACGACCGCGAGCGGGAAGGCGATCCAGAACGCGTTGGGCAGCACCGCGACCATCAGGAAGCCGAGGAGGTCGCCCCGTTCGAGCGACTGGCGGGTCATCTCCAGTCCGCTGGAGATCTCCACGAGGAAGTAGATGACCGTCTTCCAGAACGTCGCGACGGTCACGATGAGTGCGACGACGACGCCCGACCACCGCTTGGCGTGCGCGAGCGCCCACACGATGACGATCACCTCGAACAGGTTCGCCCAGCTCTGAGCGCTGCCGAACGCGTCGAATTGCGCGTACCGGTGGTCGAACGAGCCGTAGAAGACGTGCCCGGGCCACAGGCCGGCCAGAGGGCCGCCCTCGTGGGACAACGGACCGAGCAGTACGTAGCAGGCGTCATAAGTCTGGATGATCGCCGAGATGGTGAGCCAGACGATGACCCAGGTGGGAAGTCGGAGGTCGCGCGGGTCGACCCCCACGGGAGCGGAAGGCGTCTGCGTGGCTGTCATGCCCGCGAGTGTAGCGACGAGGGGCGGATGCCGTGCCTAGCCGCACGGGGGACGCGCGAGCCTGTCAGCGCGCGGTGGCCAGCCCGAAGCGTTCGGGAGTGTGGATCGCGTCGGAGGCGACCCCGTTGCGGCTCGTGAGGTGATCGACGATGTCGGCCGTGCCCAGGTAGCCGCCCAGCAGGAAGATGCGGGTGTGATCGTCGTCCGCGCACAGCATTTCGTCGGCCCACGCTGTGACGGCGCGCGCGAGCGCCTGGCCGGGGGCGCAGCCACGACCCGAGCCGGGCTCGCCGGTGCGAGCCGCGCGGTCAAGCCACGTCACGACCATGCGGGTGGGCACGTCGACTCCGGAGTGTCCGGTCGAGCTGAACCACGAGGCATCCGGCACCTCGATGAACACCCGGCCGGTCGAGCAGATGGGGAGTGTCGCCAGCAGTGCCTCGAGCTCGGCCAGCGACGACTCGTCTGCCGTGATCAGGTGCTGCACGCGCGTATGCCGCGAAGCGCGGCAGGCTGCGGCGTTGTGCTCGGTGGTGGGTGGCATGACACCCTCATCCTACCCCAACAAAGGGTTGCCTTACCTTGGTTACCCGCGAAGAACGTCCTGTCTTCGGTCAGTCCGGCGCGATGAGGATGCGGCGAAGTTCGGTCAGCTCATCGTCGGCAAGGCCGTGGGCACGAAGATAGTCGGCTGCCGACCCATGCCGCTCGGTGACTCCGGCAAGCAGATCGTGCATCACAGGCGCGGGTGAGCGCGTCGCGAGATCTTCGAGATGCACGGCGTCGGGGTGCGCCCGGAGCCACCCCACCACGTCACGCGTGCGGGACTCCGGCAGGAGTCCCTCCGTGCGTGCGTAATCGGCGATGATCGCGTCATCGTCGACACCCGCGGCGGCGAGTGTGAGCGCGACGGTGACACCCGTGCGGTCCTTGCCCACGGTGCAATGCACGAGCACAGGCTGATCGGTGACGATCCCCCGCACGACATCGACGACGCGCGTCGCGGAGTCTGCGACCAAGCGCCGGTACATCTCGTCGAGCGAGATGTCCTCCTGGAAAAGCGACGCCACTGAACCGAGGAACAGCGGAACGCGCTGGGTTTCCAGCGCGAGACCATCGACTCGACTCGGCGCGTAGGCGACTTCATCGTCTGCGCGCAGGTCGATGATGCGACGGATGCCGAGTCCGCCGAGCGCCGTGACACCGGCGTCGTCGAGGTCGGCCAGATTGCCTGAGCGGTACAGCACGCCCGGTCGGGTCCGCGAGACCCCTGCGGCCAGACCCCCGACGTCGCGGAAGTTGACGGCGCCGGGGATGTGCGGATCAGCCGGCAGGCTCACCAGGCCGCGCCGGAAGCGGCATCGCTGTCTTCGCCCGCCAGGTCATCGCGTGGCGGCACGGCGTAGCGACCCGCGATCGCCACACGATTGAAGGCGTTGATGGATACGAGGATCCAGCTGAGGCCCACATACTCGGTCTCGCTCAGAATGCCGCCGACGCGGTCGTACACGTCGTCGGGCACACCATCCTCGTGGATGAATGTGAACGACTCCGCAAGCTCGAGTCCCGCCCGCTCACGGTCCGAGAACACGCCCGAGTCGCGCCAGACGGCCACCTGAGCGATCTCATCGGCAGTGATGCCCGCCGCCAGCGCGCGCTCTACGTGCACCCGAACGCAATACGCGCACCCGTTGAGCTGTGAGACATGGATCTGCACGAGTTCCTTGAGGCGCGCGTCGATGCCCGCTCCGTCGGCGACTGCGCCGACCGCCTTCGAGAATGCGGAGAGCGTCTTGTAGGCGTCCGGCGCGGATTTGGAGAGGTGCACGCGGGCGAGTTCGCTCATGGGACCAGCCTACCCAGCAGAACTCGCGGTCGCCCGGGCACAATGACAGGGTGAGCGATCCGACCGACGAGTTCTCCTTCCTGTCCGAGCAGGCCGCCGACGCCGGGATCGTTGCGCCCATCCCCCGCGGCGAGCGCCTGTGGATGTCTCTCGACGACGACCGCACATTGAGTGCGTTGCGCTACGGCGACGCACCACCGGTCGTGACCTTCCTGCACGGCGCCGGCCTGAACGCGCACACGTGGGACACCACGATCCTCGCGCTCGGTCTCCCCGCGCTCGCGATCGACCTCCCCGGCCACGGCGACTCCTCATGGCGCACCGACTTTGCATACACAGGACGCGTGCTCGCCCCGGATGTGGCCACCGCGATCGCCGAATGGACCGATTCTCCGCAGCTGCTGGTGGGACAGTCGCTCGGGGGTCTCACCGCGGCAGCGGTCGCGGCATCCCACCCCGACCTCGTGCGCGAGCTCGTGGTCATCGACATCACCCCGGGGGTCGATCCGGACGCAGGCCCCACCCAGATCCGCGAGTTCTTCGCCGGGCCGACCGACTGGGCCTCGCGGGACGAGCTCGTCGAGCGTGCGCTCGCGTTCGGCCTCGGAGGCTCACGGAGAGCGGCCGAGCGCGGCGTCTACTTCAACTCGCGGATCCGCCCCGACGGCCGCGTGGAATGGAAGCATCACTTCGCGCACCTCTCGGCGGCGATGGCCGCGTCGCCCGAATTCGCCGCGGCCGCCGCCGCACAGCAGGATGCCGTCTCAGCGGTGCTCTCGGAAACCGGATGGGACGACCTGGCTGCCGTCACGGCGCCGATCACGCTGGTCCGCGGGGACCACGGCTACGTGACGGAGGCAGACGCCGCGCAGTTCCGAGAGCGAGTGCCCGCCGCGCACCTGACGGTCGTGCGGTCGGGTCATAACGTTCAGGAAGAGGTTCCGGTCGAGCTCGGCGCATTGCTGGGGACTCTGGCCGGGAAGGGTTAACACTTGTATTGCGTTCTCTGTAACCGGCGCACGACCATGTTCCGAGGTTCTCTAGGCTGGACTATTGGACCGACCTGAGATCCGCAGCGTCGCCGCCCACGGCATCCGGACAGCAACGGATGCTCCTCCGAAAGGAACCCATGCTTCGCCGGACCGCCCTTGCCGCCACCGCTCTGCTCGCCGCGGGAGCGCTTCTGCTCACCGCTTGCACCGGCGGGGGAACCTCTCCCACGCCCAGTTCGTCAGCCGAGCCCGACCCCGATGCGTCAGCGGTGATCCGTCTGGTGCTGGAGCCGGGCAACCTCGACATCCGAGAGACATCGGGCGCTGCGCTGGATCAGATCCTGGTGGACAACATCTACCAGGGGCTCATCTCGCGCACCGCCGAGCAGGACATCGTGCCCGCGCTGGCTGAGGACTGGGACGTGTCCGACGACGGCCTGACGTACACGTTCACTCTGCGTGAGGGTGTCACATTCCACGATGGGCAGGAACTGACCCCGCAGGACGTGGTGTGGTCGATGACCACCCGCAAGAACACTCCGGAGTGGAGCGACTCGTCACGGCTGGCGAACGTGGCCACCATCGCCGCGGACGGGCAGGACATCGTGCTGACCCTGACCGAGCCGGACTCCAGCCTGCTGTGGAACCTCACCGGCCGTGCCGGACTGATCCTCAAGGAGGGCGACACGGTCGACTACCAGACCAAGGCCAACGGCACCGGGCCGTTCGTACTCGACTCATGGCGCCAGGGCGACAGCATCACCTTCACCCGCAATGACGCGTACTGGGGCGAGGAGGCGCAGGTCGCCGAGGTGGTGTTCGATTACATCCCCGACAACCAGGCCGCGCTCAACGCGGCGTTGGCCGGCGAGGTCGACGCCGTCACCGGGTTCGACGCGAACCTGAAGGAGCAGATCGAAGCGACCGGGGAGTTCTCCCTGGTGACCGGGGCATCCACCGACAAGGGCACGCTCGCGTTCAACCAGGCACCGGGCAGCCCGCTGGCCGACCAGCGTGTCCGGCAGGCGATCCGTCAGGCCATCGACCACGACGCGCTCGTGGAGGCTCTCGCGGCCGGTGAGACGCAGTACGGGCCGATCCCCTCCCTCGATCCCGGCTACGAGGACCTGTCCGATGTCGCGCCCTACGACCCCGAAGCGGCCCGCGCGCTGCTGGCCGACGCCGACGCCGAGGATCTCACCGTCGAGCTGACGATACCGAGCTTCTACTCCACGACGATCCCGCAGATCCTCGTGTCCGACCTGAACGAGGTCGGCATCACGCTCGAGGTGAACTCGGTCGACTTTCCGACGTGGCTCAACGACGTGTACACGAACAAGGACTACGACCTCAGCTTCGTGCTGCACACCGAAGCGCGCGACTTCGAGAACTGGGCCAACCCGGACTACTACTTCACCTACGACAACCCCGAGGTGCAGGACCTGTTCGCCCAGTCCCTCGCCGCCACGGACGAAGGCGAAGCCGCGGCGCTGCTCGCCGATGCCGCACGCATCGTCTCCGAAGACGCCGCGGCCGACTGGCTCTACACCGGCGCATCCGTCGTCGCGGTCGGCACTAACATCACCGGTATGCCCTCGATCAACGTGAACGAGCGACTCAACCTCGCAGAACTCGCCAAGAGCGACGGGTGACCAGATACACGCTGACGCGTCTGGCCCTGCTCCTGCTCGGGCTTCTCGTCTCCAGCGTGCTGATCTTTCTCACTCTGCGTGTACTTCCGGGCGACATCGCTCAATTGATCGCCGGCACGGGCAGTACGCCTGAGCAGACCGAGGCGATCCGGGAGCGGCTGGGATTGAACCAGCCCCTCCCCGTGCAGTATCTGGACTGGATCGCAGGAGTCTTCCGGGGCGATCTCGGGTCGTCGCTTCTCACGGGCTCGAGCGTCACTTCGGAGCTTGCCGAAAAGGCCCAGGTCACGGTCCCTCTCGGGATCATGTCGCTCACGATCGCACTGCTGTTCAGCCTCCCCTTCGGCGTGATCTCGGCGATGCGCCGCGGCCACGGAAGCGGTACCGCGCTCAGCGTCGGTGCGCAGGCGCTCGCCGCCGTGCCGGTCGTCTGGGCAGGCATGATGCTCGTGGTGGTGTTCGCGGTCTGGCTCGGCTGGCTTCCCGCGCAGGGGTTCCCCCGGGCGGGGTGGAACGATCCAGCCGCCGCAATCCGATCGCTTCTGCTTCCCGCCCTGACGATCGGCATCGTCGAGGGCGCCATGCTGATGCGCTTCGTCCGCAGTGCGACGATGCAGGCGGTCGGCCAGGACTACGTCCGCACCGCAGCGGCGAAGGGGCTCACCCGCAACGCCGCTTTGATCCGCCATGGACTGCCGAATGTGGGCCTGTCCGTCGTGACGGTGCTGGGCCTGCAGGTCGCGGGGATCATCGTCGGCGCCGTCGTGATCGAGCAGCTGTTCTCCCTCCCGGGCATCGGACGGATGCTCGTCGCCGATGTGAGCGCGCGAGACCTGCCGAAGGTCCAGGGCGAGCTCCTCGTACTCACCGGCTTCGTCCTCGTGATCGGGTTCGTGGTCGACCTGGTGCACCGCATGATCGATCCCCGGCAACGGGAGGCGACATGAGCTCCGCGGTCGTCCGTTCGAACCCACGCTCCCGTTGGGGCTGGCTCAAGCGCCTGTGGGCCCTGTCAACCGGGCGGTTCGGGCTCATCGTCGTGCTGGTGGTCGCGCTCACCGCCCTGATCTCCCGGTTCTGGACGCCGTTCGAGCCACGACAGGTCGATCTGGACAACCGCTGGGCTTTGCCCGGATGGCCGCACCTCCTCGGAACCGACGGCACCGGACGCGACATCCTGAGTCTTCTCATGGCGGGTTCGCGCACGACCGTGCTCGTCGCCGTCGGCGCGGGTGTGATCGCGACGGTCATCGGAGTGGCGCTCGCCGCTCTCGGCGCGCTCACCGCTCGCTGGCTGCGCGAGTCGGTCGCGGTGCTCGTGGACATTCTGATCGCCTTCCCGGTGCTGATCATCGCGATGATGATCAGTTCAGTGTGGGGCGGGTCACTCGCGGTGGTCCCGGGTGGGCACGATTCCCGAGGGCAACGTCATGACCTTCGGTGACTCGCTCCTCATGCGGCTCATGACCTATCTCATGTTCGGCAGGATTC
>Ga0190265_10001764_pt1 | contig 14248 bp, 7 predicted proteins | sample Popmic124T_FD_133135 | JGI IMG/M metagenome (GOLD analysis project Ga0190265, IMG submission 133135) | Populus adjacent soil microbial communities from riparian zone of Indian Creek, Utah, USA - 124 T | ecosystem: Environmental > Terrestrial > Soil > Riparian zone | place: USA: Utah | collected...
GAGCGACGTCCGGGCAGCCCAGGGTGGAAACCCTGGGCGCGGGGGCGTACGGCGATCCGCGGCGAGAGGCGTCCGGATCGGCGGCGGCCGGGGGTTTCCACCGAGCTCGGCGTCCAGCCCTTCCGCGCCCGCAAGGCGAAGCCCGCTCCCGAACTGCCGCCGCCCACCATCACCGCCTAACCAGAGGAGCCAAGACGGCCACCCAGGGAGAGCGTGCCTACCACGCTCCACCGTTTCTAACGTCCCCTACCTTTTCTCCGCCCATCCGCTCCATCTCTAGAGAACCGTCGTGCCCAGGCCGATACACGCCATATCCAGCTAGACACGCCATCTCCAGCTAGACGAGCCATCTCCACCTGGCTGCTCCATCTACGTGGAGACAGCGCATCTGGGAGTAGCTACTCCAGCTAACCAGAGACGGGCCATCTCCAGCTAGCTGCACCATCTCTGTTGAGACAGGGCATCTAAGGATAGCTGCGCCAGCTGGCCAGAGACGAGCCATCTCCATCCAGCTGCTCCATCTCTGCGGAGACAGCACAGCCAAGGGTAGCTGCGCAATCTCCCATTAGCTGTTCCATCTGCCGTCAGCTGCGCCATCTAACCTCAGCTGCGACAGCTAACCCCAACTGAAACATATCCGGCCTTACGCCGCCTCTAGCGGCAGCGCCAACCGCTCACCTTCTTTCCTCTTTCCCGGTCGATCCACGACACCGTGAAAGGGCGGTCCGCTGTACAATGAACAACAGCAGACATCGTTCTGGAACGAAAAACTAATTTTATTACGTATCTCGCGAACGCGGTCGCTGGGATCAGGCAGGAGGTTTGAGATGTCGATAGCGAAAAGAGTAAGTGCCCTTGGGCTCGTGGCGGTCGCGATGCTTTTCATGCCGGCACACGCGCAGCAGGATGCGCGCGACCAGTTCTTCACCACGCTCAAGGGCCTGTGCGGTGCCCGTTTCGAGGGAGCGATGACGTTCCCCGCCGAGGGTCAGGATGACTTTGCGGGCAAGCTGCTCGCCGCCCACGTCGCCTCCTGCAGCGACGCCGAGATCCGCGTGCCTTTCCTGGTCGGCGAGAACCGTTCGCGCACCTGGATTTTCAGCCGGACGGCCGGCGGCTTGGAATTGAAGCATGACCACCGCCACGCGGACGGCACGCCGGACGCGGTGACGATGTACGGCGGCATGGCGAGCGCCACGGGCACGCCGCTCGCGCAGTCGTTCGCCGCGGACGCCCACACCGCCAAGCTCATCCCGGCCGCCGTCACCAACCTCTGGACCGTGAGCCTGAGCGCGGACGGCTCGAGCCTCACCTATCATCTCGAGCGCGACGGCAGGCCTCGCTTCACGGCGGTCCTCAAGCGCGTCGAGACCGGGCCTGGGTCCTAGGTGGAGCAGCCCTCAAAAGGGTTGACTCAGGGGGGCTCTTTCCATGCTACCATGGCCCTAGGTATTGTCCACTCTGCACCTCGGCGGTCGTCAATGCCACACAGGTCCGCCTGTTCTCCCTCGAATGATTCACCCATTCCAGCAAAAGCAATTCGGCCCGTTCTGGGCCTTCTCACTCCCCGGCACACCCGGCGGACGGCGATTTGACCGTCCGCGCCGATTTCCTCAAGGAGGGAACTAGTCCATGAGCTGGAAGTTTTGTCGAACCTCGATCCCAATGCTGTTGATCGGCCTGACCGCCCTGTCGAGCACCGCCTCGGCGCAGGTGATGAAGGAGCCGAACGATTCTCTCGATTCGCTCGTCTTCATCAGCGAGCGGCTGCAGGCCAACACTGTCATCGAGCCGCTGGAGGATGCCCAGGCCAACCTCGCCCCCGAGGTGAGCAACACTTGGGCGAACTTCAGGATCAGCGCCTCCGGCGAGTGGAAGGCCCTGGTGGACAAGCGCAGTGGCCGCTTGGAGATCGCGGAAGGCAGCGGCATCCCATGGATTCCCGGGCCGGGCAACAGCCTGACGGCCGCGGCCGGCGCCGGCAAGCCCGACCTCGCGACCCTCGAGACGATCGCGCGCAGCTTCCTGCCCCGCGTCTCCGGCCTCCTGGGCATCAACCCCAACTCCCTGGTGATCAACAAGGCCCGCTCGGGCCAGCCGGCCGGCCACTTCTGGAACGTCGATTTCGACGTCGTCCTCGGCGGCCTCCCGGTCGAGGGCGCACGGGTGGTTTTCCGCGTCAGCAACGGTAACTTGATCCAGTTCGGCACCGAGAACCTGCCCTCTCCCAACCTGCCGGTGCCCGCGGCCCGGCTGAGCCGGGAGCAGGCCCAGGGCGTGGTCTCCGAGTTCATCGGCGGCTTCCACGGGACCGAGGAGTTCGTGGACCGCGGCTCGCTGCGGCTCGTGCCGGCCGCCGCCTCCGACAACCGCTTCGCCGACGGCTTCGCCTTCGGCAAGGGCCGCGGTGTCGCGGCCGTCTGGCAGTTCACCTTCCGTCGCGAGGGCGAGAACGCCACCTGGCGCGCCAAGGTGGACGCCACGACCGGCGAGATGCTGGAGCTCCTGGACGCCAACCACTACGCCCAGGCGACGGGCGGCGCCCGCATCCTCGGCGTCTCGACCAACCTGCCGATGCCCTTCACCAACGTCTCCTCGGGCGGCTTCACCAACTCGGCCGGCCTCTACAACTTCCCCGGCGGCGCCGTCACCTCGACCCTAGTCGGCCAGTACATCAGGATCATCGACAACTGCGGCGCGATTTCGCTCTCCGCCGACCCCGTCACGGGCCACCTGGCGTTCGGCACCTCGGGCGGCAACAACTGCACCACTCCGGGCGTCGGCGGCGTCGGCAACACCCACGCGGCCCGCACCCAGTTCTACCACCTGAACCGCGCCAAGGAGCAGGCGCGCGGCTGGCTGCCGGCCAACACCTGGTTGAACGCCCGCCTTAACGCCAACGTCAACATCAACCTGACCTGCAACGCCTTCTGGAACGGCTCCAGCGTGAACTTCTACCGCTCGGGCGGCGGCTGCGGCAACACGGGTGAGATCGAGGCGATCGCGCTCCACGAGTACGGCCACGGCCTGGACAGCAACGACGGCAACGGCTTCTCGCCCGACAACGGCACCGGCGAGACCTACGGCGACTTCACCGCGGCCCTCGGCACCCACACGTCGTGCGTCGGCCCCGGCTTCTTCAGCGGCAACTGCGGCGGCTACGGCGACGCCTGCACCGCCTGCTCGGGCGTGCGCGACATCGACTGGGCCAAGCACACCTCGAACACCCCGCACACGGTGGCCAACTACACCCAGACGCGCTGCCCCACCCACCCCACCTACCGCGGCCCCTGCGGCCGGGAGGGCCACTGCGAGTCGTACATCGCCTCCGAGGCGCTTTGGGACTTCGTCAACCGCGACCTGCCCAACCCGGGCAGCGGCTCGGCCTGGACGACCATGGACCGCCTCTGGTACCTGACGCGCGGCACCGCCACGGCAGCCTTCGCCTGCACCGCCAGCGGCACCTGGAGCTCCAACGGCTGCAACACGGGCTCGCTGTGGAAGACCTTGCGCGCCATGGACGACGATGACGGCAACCTGGCCAACGGCACGCCCCACGGCGGCGCCCTCTACGCCGCGTTCAACCGCCACGGCGTCGCCTGCACTTCGGACGCCGGCGCGAACGTCACCTTCGCCGGCTGCACCCCGCCGGCCACGCCGACCCTGAGCCTGACCGCCGGCAACAACCAGGTGGACGTGAGCTGGACAGACTCGACAGCCCTCTACGACCTCTACCGGAACGAGTTGGGCTGCAACTCAGGATTCATCAAGGTCGCGAACAACTTGGCGGCGACCAGCTTCAACGACACCGCGGTCGCCAACGGCTTCACCTACTACTACCAGCTGGTCGCTCATCCGGACCCCAACGAGGCCTGCTCCTCGGCCCCGACGACCTGCATGTCGGTCACTCCGGCCGCCTGCACGCCGCCCGCGGCTCCGACGTCCGTCGTCGCCGTGGCGAACGGCGCCACCGGCGCCGATCTCACGTGGACCGCGACCCCCGGCGCGACCGAGTACCGGATCCTGCGCTCCACGACGCTGGGCGGCCCCTACACCCAGGTCGGCACGTCGGCGACCACCAGCTTCTCGGACAGCGGCCTGACCTGCGGCACCGCCTACTACTACGTGGTCCGCGCGGTCGTCACCGCCTGCGAGTCGGCGAACTCCACCGAAGCCACGGTAACGCCGGCCTGCCCGGTCTGCACGCCCACGCCGTACTACAGCAATACCTTCGAGACCGGCGCGGCGATGTCCAACTGGAGCAAGGGCACCTTCGTCGGCGGCGGCAGCACCTACGACTGGCGCGGCCTGCAGGCCTGCACCGCCCACGCCGGCGCCCAGGTCTTCCGCTTCGGCAACAACACCTGCACCACCAACTACAGCAACAAGAACTTCAGCTACGCACAGCCCAACGGCCTCTCCGGCGTCACCATCCCGGCCGGCGCCGAGGACTCCCGGCTCTCCTTCTGGCACCGCCGGGCGTTCGAGAGCGGCGTTGACGGCGGCACGCTGGCCATCGCCCTCGGCAGCGACCCCAACTACTACTTCATCCCGGCCTCGGCGATCCTTTCCGGCGAGACCTACAACGGCACCTCCACGGCGAAGGCTGGCTGCAGCCTCGCGACGGGAGCCGCCGGCCGCGCCATCTTCAGCGGTGTCCAGGCGAGCTTCGTCGAGACGGTCGTGGACCTCGACGCCGCCTGCAACCTCGTCCCCGGCAACACCACCGGCTGCGCCGGCAAGGCGGTCCGCATCGCCTTCGTCGGAATCAGCGACTGCACGGTGACCGACGACGGCTGGTTCCTGGACGACGTCAGCGTGACGGCCTGCACCCTGCCGTAGCAAGGCCCTTCCCTACGCCGCGGCTCCCGTCCCGGGGGCCGCGGCGTTTTTCATACCTTGAAGCCTTTTCCAAGTGCCACAATCGGGAGCTTACAAACTTGGGCTTTGCTGTCCCGAGTTGGAGGAACTATGAAAAAATTCGTTTTTGCGATCTTGCTGTCGACGATCCTGCCGGCCGCCGGCGGAGCCCGGGCGGAGGCGCAATCGCCCGCCTGGCCGACGCTCGAAGAGCAGCTCAGCCGTGACCGCGTGATCCGCGGCAGCGCCCTCGAGGCGTTCATCCGGGACAACCAGGACTTCAGCCTGCTGCGGCCTGAGGAGTCCCGGGACAAGATCCCGGTCCCCGCCTGGCTGCGGGTGGCCTGGCGCAAGTGGCATCCCGAAGCGGACTACCCGGCGGACGACCCGACGGGCGGCTATCCGTTCGTCTTGAAAGAGATTCACGAGTGGATGGAGACCCACCAGAACCTCCTCTCGGGCGAGCCCACTTCTGTGAAAGGCATGCTTCAGGGGATCGTCGATGCGGCGACGGCGGGCTTGAACCTGCGGATCTCGGGCGCCGCGACCAACGCGCGCAGCGAGTCGGACATCCGGGTCAACTACTGGGATCCGGAAAAGATCATCTCGGCCTCGAACAACATCGGCGGCAACGGACGGCAGGCGCAGTTCTTCTCGACCGACGGCGGCGCGACCTGGGGGCAGACCTTCCTGCCGCTCGCCCCGGGCGACACCTTCCACTCCGATCCGACGGTCGACTGGACGTCGGACGGCACGGCGTGGTCGACCACGATCGGCATCGCCGGCGGCAACCTCCGCATGCGCTCCTACAAGTCGGTCGACGACGGCGCGACCTGGACCTTCGACGCCACCTTCTCCGGCACCCACACGCGGGCCGACAAGCAGATCATGTGGGTCGACCACAGCGACACCTCGCCGTTCAAGGACAACATCTACGTCTGCTGGCACAACAACCAGCCGCAGTTCGTCAACCGGCGCACCGGCCCAGGCGGCTCCTGGGGCACGCCGCTGCAGATCAGCGGCGCGGAATCGACCGGCACCGCGATCGGCTGCGATATCAAAACCAACAGCTCCGGCGACGTCTTCGCCTTCTGGCCCACGACCGGCAACCGGCGCATCATCGTGGCGAAGTCGACCAACGGCGGCGTGAGCTACGCCACGCCGGTCGTCGTCACCAACACGGCCGCTTCGTTCGACATCGGCGTGCCGTCGTTCAACAACCGGCGCATCCTGGTCTACGTCTCCGGCGGCGCCTACAAGACCGCGACCAAGGACAACGTCTACGCCAGTTGGGGGGACCTCTCCAAAGAGACCGGCTGCACCGCCCCGGGCAACGAGCCGGGCTCGAACGTCGCCTCCAACTGCAAGGCGCGGGCCTGGTTCGCGCGCTCGACGGACGGCGGCGCCACCTGGTCCACGCCGGTCAAGATCAACGATCAGGCGGCCAGGAACGATCAGTTCAACCCCTGGCTGGTGGTCGACGAGACCACGGGGCAACTCGCCATCATCTATTACGACACGGTGGACGACGCCGGCCGCAAGAAGGTGCACGTCTACTACCAGGCGTCGTTCGACGACGGCCTGACCTGGAGCACGCCGCTGCGGGTGACCACGGCGCAGACCGACGAAACTGTGGGCGGCGCGGACTCCGGCAACCAGTACGGCGACTACAACAGCCTCTCCGGCTACGCGGGCACCTTCTTCCCCTCGTGGACCGACCGCAGAAACAACGCCCGCGAAGAGATCTGGACGGCGGCGATCGAAGAGGCGGTCTGCACCACCAAGACCTTCTACAGCAACGATTTCGAGACCGGCACGGGCCTCTCCAACTGGAGCCGGGGCACTTTCGTCGGCGCCGGCATCACCTACGACTGGCGCGGCATCCAGACCTGCACGGCCAACGCCGGCACCAAGGTCTTCCGCTTCGGCAACAACACCTGCACCACCAACTACAGCAACGGCAACTTCAGCTTCGCCCAGGCCAACGGCCCCGCCGGCATCACCATCCCGGCCGGCGCGAAGGACTCCCGCCTCTCCTTCTGGCACCGCCGGGCGTTCGAGAACGGTCCCGACGGCGGCACGCTGGCGATCGCCGTGGGCAGCGATCCCAACTACTACTTCATCCCGGCCTCGGCGATCGTCTCCGGCGCCACCTACGACGGCACGGCGACCGCCAAGGCGGGCTGCACCCCGCCCGCCGGCTCAGCCGGCCGGCCGATCTTCACCGGTATCCAGCCGACCTTCATGGAAACGGTCGTCAACCTGGACTCCGCGTGCAACCTGGTGCCCGGCAACACCGGCGGCTGCGCCGGCAAGGCGGTGCGCATCGCCTTCACGGCGATCAGCGATTGCACGGTGACCGACGACGGCTGGTTCCTCGACGACGTCACCGTGACCGCCTGCACCATTCCGTAAAAGTTCTGACAGACGGCTCGATCACGGCGCCCTTCGGGGCGCCGTTTCTTTTTTGGCTCGCCTTTTCCGCCGAGCCACACCACTGCTTGTATAGCCTGTTCAGATTTCTTGAAGGACTTCGACCTAAACTGGAGGAAGTAATGAGAAAGATTTTATTCGCGCTCGCGCTGCTGATGATGGTGATGCCGGCATCCGGGACGGCCCAGACGGATGCGAAGCCTCCCTCCTGGCCCACGCTCGAGCAGCAGTTCAGCCGTGACCGGGTGATGCCCGGCAGCGCCCTCGAACAGTTCATCAAGGAAAATCAGGAATTCGATCTGCTCCGGACCGAGGAGTCCCGCGACAAGATCCGCGTGCCGGCCTGGCTGCGCGTCGCCTGGCGCAAGGAGCACCCCGAGATGGAGTACCCGGCGACCGACCCGCTGGGCGGCTACCCGTTCGTGCTCAAGGAGGTCCACGAGTGGATGCTGTCGCACCAGAACCTCATCGCGGGTGAGCCCACCACCGCGGAGGGCAAGCTGCAGTCGATCGTGGAAGCCGCCACGGTCGGCCTGAACCTGCGGATCTCTGGCGCCGCCGCCAACTCGCGCAGCGAGTCTGACATCCGCGTCAACTACTGGAACACCCAGAAGATCATCGGCGGCTCGAACAACATCGGCGGCAACGGCCAGCAGGCCCAGTTCTACTCCACCAACGGCGGCGGCACCTGGAACCAGACCTTCCTGCCGCTGGTGACGGGCGATGCCTTCCACTCCGATCCGACGGTCGACTGGACCTCGGACGGCACGGCGTGGGCGACGACGATCGGCATCAACTCGGCCGGCTCGCAGCTGCGCATGCGCGCCTACAAGTCGACCAACGACGGCGCCACCTGGACGTTCGACAACACCTTCTCCGGCAGCCAGACGAGCGCCGACAAACAGATCATGTGGGTCGACCACAGCGCGACCTCGACGTTCAAGGACAACATCTACGTCTGCTGGCACAACGGCCTGCCCCAGTTCGTGACCCGTCGTGTCGCGACGACCGGCCTCTGGGACGCCACCCCGAAGCAGATCAGCGGCGCGGAGACGACCGGCACCGCCATCGGCTGCGACGTGAAGACCAACAGCTCCGGCGAGGTCTTCGTGTTCTGGCCCGCCACCGGCAACCGGCGCATCCTGGCCGCCAAGTCGGTCAACGGCGGCGCGAATTACGCCGCGCCGGTCATCGTAACCACCACGGCGGCGTCTTTCGACATCGGCGTGCCGTCGTTCAACAACCGCCGCATCCTGATCTACGTCTCGGGCGGCGCCTACCGGACCGCCTCGAAGAACAACGTGTACGCCAGCTGGACCGATCTCTCGAAGGACGCCGGCTGCACCGCGGCAGGCAACGAGCCGGGCGCCAACGCCGCCTCGACCTGCAAGGCGCGCATCTGGTTCTCCCGCTCGACCAACGGCGGCACCACGTGGTCCGCGCCGGTCAAGATCAACAACCAGGCGGGCTTGAACGATCAGTACAACCAGTGGATGGTGGTCGACGAGACCAACGGTCAGCTCGCCATCATCTATTACGACACCGTGGATGACGCGACCCGCAAGAAGACCAACATCTATTACCAGGCCTCCTTCGACGACGGCGTCACCTGGAGCGCCCCCTTCAAGGTGACCACGGCGCAGACCGACGAGACGGTAGCCGGCGCCGACCTGGGCAACCAGTACGGCGACTACAACAGCCTGTCGGGCTACGCGGGCACCTTCTTCCCGACCTGGACCGACCGCCGCAACAACGCCAAGGAAGAGATCTGGACGGCGGCGATCGTCGAGAGCGGCACGCCCTGCACGCCGCCCGCGGCGCCCGGCCTGACCGGCTCGGCCTCCGGAGCCAATGCGGCCAACCTCTCGTGGAGCGCCGTCGCCGGCGCCACTCAGTACCGCGTGCTGCGCTCCTCGACCTCGGGCGGCCCGTACATCCAGGTCGGCGCCACGGCCGGCACCTCCTTCACCGACACCGGCCTGACCTGCAACACGACCTACCACTACGTGGTCCGCGCCTTCAACCAGTGCGAGTCGGCGAACTCGAACCAGGTTTCGATCACCACCGGCCCCTGCCTCTGCACCACCAACACCCTCTACTCGGCCGGCTTCGAGAGCCCGGCCACGGGCCTCGCGGGCTGGAGCACCGGGACCTTCGTCACCGGCGGCAGCACGGTCGACTGGCGCGGCGTGCAGACCTGCACCGCACGCACCGGCACCAAGATCTTCCGCTTCGGCAACACCGGCTGCACCACCGACTACGGCAGCGGCCGGTTCGCCTTCGCCCAGCCCAACGGCGCCGGCGGCATCACCATCCCGGCAGGCTCCTCCGCGGCACGGCTGTCGTTCTGGCACCGCCGGGCGTTCGAGAGCGGCTTTGACGGCGGCACGCTGAGGATCTCGGTCGGCGCCGACCCCAACTACTACTTCATCCCGGCCGCCGCGATCATCAGCGGCAGCGCCGCCTACAACGGCACGGCCGGCGGCACGACCTGCCAGCCGGCCGGCGCGGCCGGCAGCGCCATCTTCACCGGCACCCAGGCGACCTTCGTCAACACGATCGTCGACCTGGACGCCGCCTGCAACCTGGTGCCCGGCAACGTCGGCGGCTGCGCCGGCAAGGCGGTGCGCATCGGCTTCACCGCCATCACCGACTGCTCGGTGACCAGCGACGGCTGGTTCCTGGATGACGTCGCAGTGACCGCCTGCACGCCGTAGAGAACCCTTCCTCTCGCCGCGGCCCCAGTATTCCGGGGCCGCGGCGCTCGGGGGCCGCGGCGCCCTTCCTCGATTAAATCCTTTACAACCTCTCGGCGAGCAGCTCGAGCGAGCGCGCCAGGTCCGGGCTTTCGGAGAGCACCGGCAGGAGGGGATCCCTTTTCATCTTCTTGAGGCGCTTGGGAACGGTCGCGAGGTTCCATTGGCGGACTTCGAGGCGGGGGCCGACCTCGCTCCAGTCGAGCGGTGTCGAGACCGGAGCGCCGGGGTGCGGGCGGACGGCCCAGGGAGCGGCGAGCAGCTTGCCGCCACCGTTCTGCAGGGCGTCCACGTAGACCCGGCCGCCGCGGGCGGCGATCGACCGGGCGGTGGTCGCGATCGCCGGCAGGCGCCCGACGATCACCCGTGCCAGCAGCTCGGCGAGCTGGCGCGATTGATCGTGATCGAGCTGGCCGCCCAGCGGAAAGAGGACGTGGAGGCCGCTGCCGCCGCTGGTCTTGACGAAGCTCGGCATCTCGATCTCGGCGGCGAGGTCGAAGATGGCGCGGGCGATCTCTACGACGTGAGCGAACGGCGCCGTCTTGGGATCGAGGTCGAGGATGCACCAGTCGGGATGCTCGTCCTCGCGGCCCGCTCCGATGTGGAACGGGATGGCCCCGAGGTTCACCAGTCCGAGCAGCTCCTCCGCGCTCTCGACCGGCGTGTTGCTGCGCTGGAAGAAAGACTTGCCGGTGATGCCGTCCGGGTAGCGGTCCATCATCAGCGGGCGGCCCGCAAGATAAGGGAGCATCCACGGCGCGACCGTGCGGTAGTAGTCGAGGAGGTCCCCCTTGGTGATCCCTTCGCCGGGCCAGAAAACCTTGTCGAGATTGGTGAAGCGACGCTCCGTGGCGGCAGGGGCGGCGGTGATGGCGGCGGCAGCAGCCTTCGGCTCCGGCGTCTCCTCTTCCTGAGGCTCCGGGGCGTCGCTCGGGCAGCGGCACTCCTCCACCGTCTTGTCGTCGCGCAGGCGCAGGAAGACCGGGTGGCGCAGGTGCATGCCGTTCGTCCACTCCTTGTAGCGGACCTCGACGACGAGCTCGGGCGCCACCCAGACCATGCCGCGGACGGCTGGGGCAGGCAGCGCCGGCCGCGGCAGGCGGGCCTCGTCCAGGCGCGGGCGGATCTCTTCCATGTCCTCGCGGTTGAAGCCGCTGCCCACGGTGCCGGTGTAGGTGAGCCCACTCTCCGTGTGCACCGCGAGGTGGAGGTTGCGGAAGCCTTTGCGCGAGCCCGGGATCGGCTCGAAGCCGACCACCGCGAAGTCGCAGGTGCGGTCGACGCGCACCTTCAGCCAGTCCGCCGAGTAGCCGGCACGGTAGGGCGAGTCGGCCCGCTTGGCGACGATCCCTTCGAGGCCCATCGCCTCGACCGCGGCGTAGAGGTCCTCGCCGCGCTCGGAGATGTGATCGAGGTAGCGGATGGGGCCCTCCTCGGGGAGCACGCGGCGCAGCAGGGCCTTGCGCTCTTCGAGCGGCAGCGCGCGAAGGTCGAAGTCTTCGAACGCCAGGAGATCGAAGGCGAAGAGAGTGGCGGGCGCGTCGACGGCGGCGCGGTCGGCGTCCACGGCGCGGGTGCGCAGGCCGCGGCGCTGCAGGCGCTGAAAGTTGGGCCGCCCGGTCTCGTCGAGCACCGCCACCTCGCCGTCGAGCAGCAGCGAGCCCGGCAGCGCGGCCACGGCGCGGACGATCTCGGGAAAGATGCGGGTGGCGTCCTTGCCGCTCTTGTAGAAGAGGCGTGCCTCGCCGCCGCCGCCCGCGGCGAGCATCCGGAAGCCGTCGTATTTCAGTTCGAAGAGCCAGCCCGGCCGGCTGAACGCGCGGTCGCGTGTCTCGGGCTTCATCGGCTTGGCGGTGGCAGGATCGACGGGTCCCCGCGGCACTCCCCGGAGCGCGAGCTCGGAACGGATCGATAAAAACTTTTTCGAACGCGGTGCGGGCATCGGCTGGAAATGGTATATTACGCCAATGAGCGTTCGATCCTTTGCCTCCGGGACGGTCTCTTTCGGTCTGGTAACGATCCCCGTAAAGCTTTATTCCACGGGGGAAAGCGCTGCCGGCATCCAACTTAACATGTTGCACAAGAAGTGTGGTTCCCGATTGAGACAACAATATTTCTGTCCGGTCGACAACGAGGTTGTCGAGCGAGAAGATATTGTGAAAGGTTACGAGTACTCCAAGGGACAATATGTTCTATTCTCAGAAGACGAGCTGAAGGCCCTGACTCCGGAAGCGACGAACGCGATCGAGATCGCCGAGTTCGTGCCGCTCGAGCAGGTCGACCCCATCTACTTCGAGAAGTCCTACTACCTGGGCCCGGACAAAGGGGGCGACCGCCCCTATCGCCTGCTCGCCGAGGCGATGAAGAAGACCGGCCGGGCCGCCCTCGCCCGCTACGCGGCGCGCGGCAAGGATCAGCTCGTGCTGATGCGCCCCTTCGAAGGGGGGCTCATCATGCAGCAGCTCCGCTACTCTGACGAGCTGCGCTCCTTCTCCGAGGTGCCGATGGTCGCCGCGGAGGTCAAGGAGCCGGAGCTGAAGCTCGCCATCCAGCTCATAGAGCAGATCGCGACCGACGAGTTCCGGCCCACCGAGTACGCCGACACGGTGCGCAACCAGGTGCGCGCGCTGATCGAGCAGAAGGTGCAGGGCCAGGAGATCTCCGCCGCGCCCGCCGCGGCGCCTAAGGCGCAGGTCATCGACCTGATGGAGGCTTTGAAGGCGAGCCTCTCCGCCGCCCAGCCCAAGACCGAGAAGCCGATCTCGCTGGCCGACAGGAAGCCTGCCCGGCGCTCCCCCCAGACGGTGGTGGAAGAGCCCGCGGCCACGGCGGAAGTCAAGAAAAAGAGCGCCAAGCGATAAGTCGGAGGGAGTACACTGGGAGCGATGAACCGCCTCTCCGCTCTCAGCGCGCCGAGTGAAGTCGAGCGCCAGCTCCCTTCCCTCGCCGGATACTCGACCAAGGACGTGGCCGGCCTGCTCGGCCTTTCCGTGGCGCAGGTGCGCTCCCACGTCCGCGCCGGCTTCCTCGCCCCCCGGGAGGGGCCGCGCGGCGAGTACTACTTCTCCTTCCAGGACCTCGTCCTCCTGCGCACGGCCAAGGGCCTCCTCGCCGCCCGCGTCCCCCGCCGTCGCATCCGCCTGGCCCTCCAGAACCTGCGCGAGCAGCTCCCCCAGGGCCGGCCGCTCACCGGCGTCCGCATCTCGGCCCAGGGGCATCATGTCGTGGTGCGCGACGGCGGCGAGGTGTGGAATCCCGAGTCGGGCCAGGCGCTCTTCGATTTCGAGCTCTCGGAGCTGGCGCGCGAGGCCTCGACGCTGAAGCTCCATCCCGCCCCGGTGCCGCGCGAGCAGCCCGCGGGAGCCGCCGATTGGTACGAGCGGGGCTGTGAGCTCGAGGAGGAGGCGCCGGCGGAGGCGGTCGCCGCCTATGTCCGCGCCCTGGAGCTCGACCCCGACCTCCCCGACGCCCACCTGAACCTCGGCCGGCTGCTCCACGAGGGCGGCGACGCGGCGCGGGCCGAGCGGCACTACCGGCTCGCCCTCTCCTCCCGGCCCGGAGACGCGACCGCCGCCTACAACCTGGGCGTTGTCCTCCAGGACCTCGGACGCCTGGACGAGGCCGTCGCCGCCTATGAGGCGGCCCTCGAAGCCGACGGCTCGCTGGCCGACGCCCACTACAACCTCGCCGGCATCCACGAAGAGCAGGGCCGGCGCGAAGCCGCCTTCCGCCACCTGCGGACGTACAAGACGCTGATCGGCGCTTGAGCCCCTCCCCCCGCCCCATGCGCTAAACTCTGGCGCCATGAACAGCAGAGCACCCTTGATCTTGACCGTCGGCCTGCTCTCCCTGATGCCGGGAGGAGGAGCCTTCGCGGTGGATGGAAAGTGGACTCCCGAGCAGATCCTCGAGCACGACCCCAGGTGGCTGCGGGAGCTGGGTCTCCTGATCCCCCCGGAGAAGCTGTGGCGGAAGGAGGGGGGCGGGCTCCTCGAGGCCGCGGTCAAGGTGAACGGCTGCTCGGCCGGGTTCATTTCGCCCCAGGGGCTCCTGATCACCAACCATCACTGCGCCTTCGGGATCCTCCAGCAGCACTCGACGCCGGAGCGCGACCTCATCACCCACGGCTTCCTCGCCCGCACCCCGGCCGAGGAGTTGGGCGGCGCCGGCACGCGCGCCACCATCCCCCACCGCACCTC
>Ga0190265_10001765_pt1 | contig 14246 bp, 15 predicted proteins | sample Popmic124T_FD_133135 | JGI IMG/M metagenome (GOLD analysis project Ga0190265, IMG submission 133135) | Populus adjacent soil microbial communities from riparian zone of Indian Creek, Utah, USA - 124 T | ecosystem: Environmental > Terrestrial > Soil > Riparian zone | place: USA: Utah | collected...
GCGCCTGCTCGACTTCGGCTTCCACCCGCCGACCGTCTACTTCCCGCTGCTGGTCGAGGAGGCGCTGATGGTCGAGCCGACCGAGACCGAGACCAAGGAGAGCATCGACGCCTTCGCCGAGGCGGTCGAGGAGATCCTCGCCGAGGCCGAGCGCGATCCCGAGGTCGCCAAGCAGGCCCCCTACACGACCCCGGTCCGCCGCCTCGACGAGGTCAAGGCAACCCGCAAGCCGGTGATTCGGCAGCGCTGAGGCACGAACTCTCAGATCTCCAGTTGCGTTAGGGTCCCCGCCTATTAGTCAAGGATTTCTTTGCAATAACGACGGAAGGCGCGTGGGCGATGAAGTCAGCGGAGTCATGGAGTCGATACATCCTGCTTCCCGAGGAGGGAGCCATCGCGCCCTCCGGTCCGGCGGCGGAGCTGCTGGACCGGCTGCCACGGGCGCGCAGCATGGGTCAGCCCGAGGTCGCCTCACTCGATGCGGTCGAGGGCCTCGAGGTGACGGTCGTCGACACCGTCAGTCCCGATGGCCCGAGGCTGGTCGAGGCCAACGCGGAGATCGCCGACATGGTCAACCGCAGCCGCGCTCCCCTGCGGATGATGCCGCTGGTCGAATTCGCACCCCCCGATCCCCCGCTGCGGGTGTATGACGAAGCGGCTTTGACCGCCTCATCGGGAGGCACGCCAACCTCTCCGGTCGAAGTCGAGTTCACCTGTACCGACGCGGCGACGGGGGCGGGGCTTGCCGGCGCCCGCGTCCTCGCATACACCGACTTCTTCAACGAAGTCGGTGCGGAGGGGCTTACCGGTGCCTCGGGCACGCTCACCCTCACTCTCACGCTCAAGGAAGGGAAGATCGAGCGGCTCTATGTCTACGCTCCCCAGACGGGGACTGCGTACTGGGGTTGCTTCATGCACTCGTTGACGGTCGGCGGCCCGGTCGCGGTCTCGCTGACCCCGGTCGACCTCTCCTATGTCGACAGCGTCCGTTACTACTACGGAAGCTCCAAATTCGACGCGGAGCGCGGGGTCGAGGTCGGCGTCATCGATACCGGCGTCGGGCCGCACCGAGACCTGACCGTGATCGGCGGGGCCAACACCGTCATCGGAGAGTCCGCCGGCGACTTCACGGACCCCCGTGGCCACGGTACTCACGTGGCTGGCCTGATCGGGAGCGGGGGAGCGCCACCCACCGGCCTTCGCGGTCTGGCACCCGGCGTCCGCCTGCGTGCCTACCGGGTGTTTGCCAAACCCCCGCCTCCACCCGCGCGCCCCGGCGGCGCGACCAACTGGGCGATCCAGAAAGCGATCTACCGTGCCGTGGAAGATGGCTGCGACGTGATCAACCTCAGCCTTGGCGGTGGCCCTCACGATCCGGCGGTCGAACGGGCGGTCATCGATGCGCGCAAAGCGGGGATGCTCGTCGTCGTGGCCGCCGGAAACGACACCCGCTTCCCGGCCAGCTTCCCGTCGGTGTACCCGGCGGCGACCGCGGTGACGGCGATGGGTCGGAGGGGAACCTTCCCGGTTGGATCGCTCGAAGAATCCAAAGTCGCCCAGTTGCCAGAGGGAAAAGATCCAGACGAGTTCCTTGCGTCCTTCTCCAACGTCGGCCAGGAGGTGTCCGTCACCGCGCCGGGTGTCGGCGATCTCTCGACCCTGCCGGGCGATCGATTCGGACCGATGAACGGAACCTCGATGGCAGCACCGGTCGTGGCCGGTGCGGTCGCCTGCCTGCTGTCCAAAGAGGCGGCGGTCTACGAGATGGCCCGCGACTTCGCGCGCTCGGCCGCGATCGAGAATCTCCTGCTGGAAAACTGCCGCTCGCTAGAGTTTGGGGCGATATACGAAGGGAAAGGAATGCCCGACCCAGCGGTCGTGTAGTTGATGGCCCGTTACGTGCTGATGTCCCAGGACGAAAGTCCGCAGCAGGCGGACATCGACCTGATCGAGCGCTCGAGCGGCGTCACGGTTGTCGATCGCAGCGCACGTGGGCTGTTGGTGGACGCCCCCGACGAGACAGTGCGGGAGCTGAGCGCACAGCTGCCGAATTGGACGGTGGCAAACGAGGTGACCTACGCGCCGCCGGAACCGCAGTAGACGCCGGTTGGCGATCGTGCCCCTGTCGTCTCAGAGATCGGGCAGCTTCTGCCGTAGCTCCAGCACCGGGGCGAAGAGGTCGCCGTGGCGCTGGATCCGCTCGAGCACGTCGCCTGCCTCGAAGACGAGGGAGTCGCGGTCCTCGTGTTCGAGCGCCGTCTCGACCTCCTCCCAGGTGACCGGGGTGGAGGCCGTCGGCCGTTCCCGCGCCCGCAGCGAGTAGACCGCGATCGTCGTTTTGCGCTCGTGGTTCTGCGACCAGTCGACGAAGACCTTGCCCTTGCGATCGACCTTTTTCATCTTCGAGACGACCTGGTCGGGGGTCTGCTTTTCCAGCAGCTGGGCGATCGCTTTGGCGAAAGGTTTGGTCTCCTCGTAGCTGGCGGCAGTGTTGAGCGGGACGTAGACCTGCAGCCCCTTCGAGCCCGACGTCTTCGGGAAGCACTCGACCTCGAAGTGCCCGAAGAGGTCGCGCAGCCGCAGCGCCACCCGGCAGCAGTCGAGGATGTCGGCGGGCGGGCCCGGGTCGAGGTCGAAGGCGAGCACGGTTGGGCGCTCCAGCTTTTTCGCCAGCGAGAGCGAGGGGTGCAGCTCGATCGCCGCCAGCTGCGCCATCCAGACCAGGGTCGGCAGGTCTTCGCAGACGCAGAAGTCGATCTCGCCGGTCTCGGCGGTGATCCGGGTCGTCTTCACCCACTCGGGCCGGTGCTTCGGGCAGCGCTTCTCGAAGAAGGCGGCCTCGGTGTCCTCGACGCCCTCGGGGAAGCGGCGCAGGGTCAGCGGTCGCCCGCGCAGGTGGGGAACGATCGCCGGCGCCACCTTGGCGTAGTAGTCGACGACCTCGCCCTTGGTGAAGCCCGCCTTCGGGTAGAGAACCTTGTCGAGGTTGGTGAGCTTCAGCTCACGACCGTCGACCTCGACCACGCGGTCCGAGGCCACCGGCTACTTGGAGGATTTCGCTTTGGCGCGTTTCGCCGGTTTGCTTCTCGGCGCGGCTTTGCGCTTTTTCTTCGCCGCCGGCTTGGCGGCTTTCTTGCCGTCGCCTTTGACCGCCGCGATGCTTTCCTCCAGCGCCGCCATCAGGTCCGGGGCCTTGGTCGCCTTGCGCTCCTCGGCCGGCGGGGCGACGACCTCCTTGCCCTCGGCCTTGCGTTCGATCATCTCCAGCAGCTGCTCGCGGTACTCGTCGCGGTAGGCGGACGGGTCGAAGTCCCGGGTCAACGAGTCGATCAGCTTCTCCGCCATCTCGACCTCCTGCTTGGCGACCTTCGGCTCCTTGTCGGGGAGCACGTCGTCGAGGTCGGAGGGCGGCACGACCTCGTCGGCGAAGCGCATCGTGGTCAGCGTCAGCACGCCGTCGGTCGGCCGGATCGCCGCCAGGTGCTCTTTGTTGCGGAAGACGAAGCGGGCAACCGCGACCTTGCCCGATTCCTTCATCGCTTTCGCCAGCAGCGAGTAGGCCTTCTCGGCGCCCTCGGCCGGTCCCAGGTAGTAGGGGCTGTTGAAGTAGATCGGGTCGATCTCCTCGAGGTCGACGAAGTCCTGGACCTCGATCGCGCGGGTCTTCTCCGGCGCCAGCGCATCCAGCTCGTCCTTGCTCAGCGGCACGTACTGGTCCGGGGTGATCTCGTAGGCCTTGACGATGTTCTCGTAGGGGACCTCCTCGTCGGTCCCTTCGGCGACGCGGCGGTGGCGGATGCGGGCGCCGTCGGACTCGCGGATCTCGCGCAGCCCGATGTTGCGCCGGGCCACGGCGCTGTAGAGCTTCACGGGCACGTTGAGGAGCCCGAAGCTGATCGAGCCGCTCCAGATCGCTCTAGCCATCGGCATTCACTACCCGGATTCTGGCAGTCGCGCACGGGTCGCCGTCATCCATTCGCCCTCGCGGGACGCTTCTTGCGTCCTCACCCCGGGCAGCACCAGCCCTCGATCTGCGGGAAGGCCGCGTTCTGCGCGCCCGGGGCGAACTCGGCCGAGATCCCGCCGATCGCCCGCACGCGACCGCCGCCGCCCACCGGGATGAAGAGCCACTGGTCGGCGTCGGGCCACGGGATCAGCAGACGCCGTCCGTCCGGGGACCAGGTGAGATCGGGCAGGCGGCCCGGCGCGGTGAAGAGCGGACGCAGCGAGTCGTCGGCGGGATCGATCAGGGCGAGTTCGCTGCGGGGCGGGCGGGCTCCCCGCGCCGGCAGGCCTAGCAGGACGGCGATCGTCTTGCCGCGGGGCGAGAAGGAGGCGTCGCTCACGGTGGCTCCAGGCGGCAGCGGGATGCTGCGCGTTGGGCCGAAAGCCAACTCGTCCACGAGCTTCCCGACGCCGACGTCGCGGAGCAGGAGGGACCGCCGCGTTGCCGTGAGCAACTGCGAACCGTCCGCCGCCCAGTCGAGGCCCGCGGTTCCGGCCGGCGTTTTGGCGGAGCCGACGGTCTGGCCGCTGTCGGCGTTGACGACGCGAAGCCCGCCACGGTCGTCGAGATAGGCGAGGAGGTGCGGGCCCTGGGGCGACCAGACCGCCGGCACGGGGGCGACGCCGCGGTCGAGCAGGGAGTCGCCGACCCCGTCTCCGGCCACCACCCGCAGGGCCTGCCCGGCTCGGTAGGCGATCCGGAAGCCCGAGGGCGACCAGAGCGGATCGGCGACCGGATCGGCGGCGGAGAGCGACCAGCGCACGGTCCCGTCCGGCTCGACGGCGCTCAGGGCGTGCCCGGAGGCGGCCGCGACGAATAGCCCGCGCGGAGACCACGTCGCTTCCGCATAGTCGCCGAGCAGCCGGCGGGAGCCGTCCGGCTGGACGACCCACGGTCCCTCCGCCGAGTCGACCAGCAGGCGTCCGCCGCCGGGGACCTCGGTCAGCGCCGGCTCCGCGTCCTGGACCCCGGCGGTGAAGACGTCGTCGATCCAGTCGCGAACCGCCGCGCCGGCCGGGGTGAGGAGGAGGGCGGCGAGCAGCGTCGCCGCGGCGAGCGCGACGGCGAGGCGCGGCAGCACCGGCCGCGTGGCGCGCTGGCGCCGGTCGAACGCCGCCGTCGCGACCCGCAGCCCTCGACGCTCGGCATCGTCCGCGGCCGGTACCGGCGCCTCGTGCAGGAGGGCTCTGAGCCGGTCCTCGCTCACGACTCCTCCCCGAGCATGCCGCCGAGCCGGTCGAGGGCCCGTCGCAGTCGCGAGTTGACCGTCCCGCGCGGCAGGTCGAGCATCCGCGCCACCTCGCCGGGGGTGTAGTCGAGCAGGTAACGGAGCACGACGACGGCGCGTTGTTCGACCGGGAGCTGGGCGAGCGCCTCCATCACGTCCTCGCCGATCGTCTCCGCTGGCGGGTCGGCTGCGTGGCGCTCGTCGGGATCGCCGGCCGAACGCCGCAGCTCCTCTCGCCGCGCCCAGTCGATCGCCCGGTTGACGACGATCCGGTGCAGCCAGGGGCCGAAGGGGCGGCGGCGGTCGAAGCGGTCGAGGGCGACGATCGCGGCGAGGAAGGCGTCCTGGGCGACGTCCTCGGCGGCGGCGCCGTCGTGGACGACCAGGTACGCGGCCCGGTGGGCACGCCGCCAGTGCGCGGCGTAGAGATCCGTGAGCGCCTCGCGCGAGCCGCGCTGGGCCTCGCGGACGAGCTTCCGCTCGGCGCGCGCCGACAATGGCTTCGTCCGTTCGGTCCGCTCGATCGCGCCGCTCTCAGTACCCAACCCTCACCTCTTTCGCGGAACATCTCAATCTTCGCCCACTTCCCGAGCGAGAAGTGCGATCGCGCGCCCAAGCCGCGTCTCGGTCCCCGCGGCGAGCGGGCCACGCGGAAACTCGACCACGAAGGAGTCGGTGCCGGGGAAGCGGTGGTTCTGCCAGTTCGGCGCCGTGCCCGCCAGCCACGGCAGGCGACGGAAGGGCAGCCGGGCCAGGCGCGCGAAGCGTCGGGCGGCCGGGACGCTTCCGTCCCAGGCACGCACGAGGGGGTCCGCCGCGTGGTGCTGGTGGAACCAGATCGTCACCTCGGGCCTCAGTCGCCGCACGATCCGGGCGGCGACCCGCGTCTCCGGCTCCGAGAACGGCTGCGGCCCGGAGTACTGCGGGCCCCACCGCCGGCCGATCGGCTTCCACGCGGTGGGGAAGTTGCGGTTGAGGTCGACGCCGCGGCCGTTCAGCCTGGTGCCGAGCGCGAGGCCGTCCGGGTTGAGGTTGGGGACCAGGTAGATGTCCGCACCCGGATCGGGGCAGCCGCTGCCGGGCAGGAGCGGCTGCACCTTCCGTGCCGCGCACTCGTCGCCGTGGACGCAGCCGAAGACCAGCACCTCCCCGTCGCGCCCCGGGTCGCCTCGCTGGATGAGCCGGATCGGTCGCCCCGCCGCCGAGTGCCCGGCGACGCCGATGCGCCCGAGCAGGTTGCCCGGGTGCCGTGGCGTTTGCGAGAAGTCGAGGAATCGCTTCGCCTGCAGCATCTCGGCCTCGCTTGCAGGCTGCGAGCGCGCGGTGGCGATCAGGACGACGCCGAGGACTCCGACGGTGACGACGAACACGAGGTCGAAGCGACGCATCCTCATGCGTGCTCGGGCCGCTTCCCGCGGGTGTCCGATCTTCTCCTGGCGGAGACCCAGGCAATGCCGAAGAGGGACGCCAGCGCGGCGAGGGCGATCGGCGGCCAGGGCAGGCCACCTTCAGCCTGGCTGGCCCTCGTTTCGCTGACCTCGAAGCTGCGTGCATCGACCGTGAGCAGCGGTTCCGGCACGACGACCGTTTCCCGGGCGCCGTCCTCCTGCTTCGCTCGGAACCTGCGCCGCACCACTTCCAGCGCCTGGCCCCCCTGGCTCGTGAGCAGGCCGAGCATGAAGAGATTGCGCTCGTCCCCGAGCTGGGGCAGATCGACGCAGACCGCCCGCCGCCCGACCGTGTCGAGGGCGTGGATGAAGGGCTCGTGTTTGCCGTCGCCGTCGTAGAGCGTGTATGCCCAGCGTCCGTCGGGGCTGGTCGCACGGCTGGTCGGAAGTCCGGCCATGCGCTCGCCCGGCTCCTCCGGATCGACGATCGGCTGGGGGAGGAGCTTGCCGCTTTTCGCGTCCAGGGCACGGACCTCGTAGTGGGTTATGTAGGCGCTCCCGGTGCTGGGCCGGAGGTAGTGGTGGATCAGGTAGATCGTCGAGCCATCCGGTGAGATCGCATCGAAGCTGAAGTGGCCGCGGAGATCGACGAACTCGGCGAACTGGCGGAATCGAGGTGGGCGGCCCTGGCCGTGCCACTCAGAGGACCGTTGCGTGTCGAGGATCGCGAACCTCGACACCCGGGGCGGATAGGTGTGCGAGCGGTGGGACCGGCTGAGGACGAGCGTCCTCCCGTCCGCCGACAGCCCTCCTGCGGTGCGGTCATAGGCCACGGCGGGAACGTGGAAATTGCCGCGGAGATACCACCAGCGGCTGAGCCGCCCGCCCTGACGTTCGATTCGCGCGACGAACGTGATGGCGCGGGGGATACCGGGAGATATGGCGATGTAGCGATCGCCGGAGCCCCTCACGACGACTCCGTCGGGCGCCGCCATGTCCAGGCCCTTTGCCGCGGCTGTACCTGCGACGACGCCGCCACAGATCAGGATCGACAACGCGATCGACAGCACTCTCTTCACGGTTCCCTCCTCATGCCGTTTCTTGGAATACGAGCGGGGAGGCGCTGGAGGTCCCGTCCGCCTCCAGCGTCGCGGGAGCCTTCTGGCGAGCACCTACACTGAGCCACGTGTCTCGCCGGCAGCTCTTGACGCTGGTCGCGACGATCCTCGGCTCGACGGTTGTCTTCCTCGACGGGACCGTGGTCAACGTGGCGCTGCCGGCGATCGCCGGCGACCTCGACGCGGGGCTCGCCGGGCAGCAGTGGGTGGTCGAGGCCTACATGCTGACCATGGTCTCGCTGCTCCTGGTCGGCGGCTCCCTCGGCGACCAGTTCGGGCGGCGGCGGATCTTCGTCGTCGGGCTGATCGCCTTCGGCGCGACCTCGATCCTCTGCGCGTTGGCGCCGAGCGAGGAGTTCCTGGTCGGCGCGCGGGCGCTGCAGGGGATCGCCGGGGCGCTGCTGGTCCCCGGCTCGCTGGCGATCGTCGCCGCCACCTTCGAGGGCGCGGCGCGCGGCCGGGCGGTCGGGATCTGGACCGCCTGGACCGGGATCGCGACCGTGCTCGGCCCGGCCGGCGGCGGGGCGCTGATCGAGGTCCTCTCCTGGCGCGCGATCTTCTGGGTCAACATTCCGCTGATCGCGGCGACCGTGGCGCTGACCCTGCACTCGGTTGAGGAGAGCCGCGACCCGGAGGCCTTCCGCGGCATCGACTGGGCGGGCATCGGACTCTCGGCGGCGGGGCTCGCCGGCCCGGTCTTCGCCCTGATCGAACAGCCGAGCCACGGCTGGGGCGATCCGCTCGTCTGGGCCCCGATGGTCGCCGGGATCGTCTGCTTCGCGCTCTTCGTCCTGCACGAGGCGCGTGCCCGCCACCCGATGCTCGACCTGGCCCTGTTCCGGATCCGCAACTTCTGGGTCGCCAACCTGACCACGCTGACGGCCTACGCCGGCCTGATTGGCGGCCTCTTCTTCGTCGGCCTCTTCCTCCAGCAGGTCGCCGGCTACTCGCCGCTCGAGGCGGGCCTGGCGACGACGCCGATCTCGATCATCCTCTTCGTCCTCTCGCCTCGCTTTGGCAGGATCGCCTCGGGGGTGGGCCCGCGGGCGCCGATGTCTGCCGGCCCGATCGTCGGCGGGATCGGGCTGATCATGCTGCTCCGGGTCGACGCCTCCCCCGACTACCTCACCGAGGTGCTGCCGGCGATCGTCGTCTTCGGCCTCGGCCTGGCGGCCACCGTGGCGCCGCTCACCGCCACCGTGCTCGACTCGGTCGAGGAACGCCACGTCGGCATCGCCTCCGGTGTCAACAACGGGATCTCGCGGGTGGCGGGGCTGCTGGCGATCGCCGTCCTCGGCGCGGTGATCTCGGCGAAATTCGACGCCGGCGTCGGCGCCGATCTCGCCTCGGGCTCCAACCCGCTGACCGCGCAGGAGCCCGAGGCCTCGACCTCCGCCTTCCACCTCGGCATGGCCATCGCCGGCCTGCTGATGATCGCCGGCGGCATAGTCGCCGGCCTCGGAATCGAGAACCCCCGCCGCCGCATCGAGGCAGTCCCGACCCGCGGCGCCGCCGCAGCAGGCGAGTGCGGCCACGGCACGGAAGCTGACGCCGCAACGGGCGAGCCGGTTGCAGCTGGCGACGAGGCTCGCGCCGCCGAGCCCGCCTGAGGCCTGTCCCGGTAGGGGTGGAACGTCTTGTACTTTTCGCCGCCAACCTGCGGGCGACAGCAGCAAGGCGCTTCACCGAAAAAGTTAAGTGGAACCCCTACCGGGACAGGCCCCCTGAACTAGGCTCCCGCCCGTGAGCGCCCCCGTCGTCTTCTCCGGCATCCAGCCGACCGGCCGCAAGCACCTCGGCAACTACATCGGTGCGATCCGCCAGTACGTCGAGGGCCAGAATCGCGGCGACCCGGCGATCTTCTGCATCGTCGACCTGCACGCGCTCTCCGTCGCCTACGACCCGGCCGAGCTCCGCGAACGGCTATACGACACGACCGCGATCCTGCTCGCCGCCGGCCTCGACCCCGCGCGCTGCATCCTCTTCCGCCAGTCCGACGTGCGCGAGCACACCGAGCTGACCTGGCTGCTCTCGGCCGTCACCTCCCACGGCGACCTCAACCGGATGCACCAGTTCAAGGACAAGTCGGCGCGGCAGCGGGAACTGGTCTCCGCGGCGCTCTTCTTCTACCCGGTGCTCATGGCCGCCGACGTGCTCCTCTACCGGGCGACCGAGGTTCCGGTCGGTGACGACCAGCGCCAGCACGTCGAGGTGATGCGTGAGATCGCCCGGCGCTTCAACGAGCGCTTCGGCGAGACGCTGGTCGTGCCCGAGTACCGCATCCCCGAGCTCGGCGCGAGGATCATGGACCTGCAGGAGCCGGAGCGGAAGATGTCCACGACCGGCTCGAGCGAGCAGGGGACGATCTACGTCCTCGACGAGCCGGACGCGATCCGCAAGAAGCTCGGCAGCGCCGTCACCGACTCGGGGCGGGAGATCCGCCGCGGCGAGGACAAGCCCGGCATCGCCAACCTGATCGACGTGCTCGCCGTCGCCCGCGGCGTCGAGCCAACGGCGATCGAGGCCGAGTTCGCCGATGCCGGCTACGGCGACTTCAAGAAGGCGGTCGCCGAGGGCGTGGTCGAGCTGCTCGCACCGGTCCGCGAGCGCTACGCCGAGCTGCGCTCCGACGAGGCGGCACTCGAGGCGGCTCTTGCGGCGGGGGCGGAGAAGGCCCGCGCGATCGCCGGCCCCACCGTCGCCGACGTGCGCGAGCGCATGGGCATCGGCGCGCGGCGTTAACTTGAGTCGATGACCGTCGCGGAGCTGGATCTCGAGCTCGACGTATTCGCCGGGCCATTCGACCTGCTGCTGGCGGTGCTGCTGCGCGAGGAGGTCGACCTGCTCGAGGTGCAGCTGGGCGAGGTCGTCGTCGCCTACGTCGAGCACCTGGAGCGCGAGGGCGAGCTCGAGCTGGAGGTGGCGACCGAGTTCCTCGTCCTGATCGCGGCGCTGCTGGAGCTGAAGTCCCGCCTGATGCTGCCGAGTGCCGAGGGCGAGATCGAGGAGCTGGCGCCGGAGGAGGCGGTCGAGGAGCTGCTGGCACGGCTGCTCGAGTACCGGCGCTACCGCGACGCCGGGGCGTCGCTGAGCGAGCGCTTCGAGGCCGCCCGCGGCTATCTCTACCGCTCTGCGCCCCTCCCATCCCAGCTGCGCCGCGTCGCCCTCGACGCGGCCACGGCCGCCTACGACCCGGAGCGCCTGACCGCCGCCCTCGGCGACCTGCTGGTCGTTCCGCCGCCGCTCGACATCGGCCACATCCGGCCCACCGTCTCGCTGGAGAAACGGCTGCGCGCCCTGCGCGAGGCGCTTTCCGGTCGCTCCAGCATCGACTTCGACGAGCAGTTCGGCGGCGAGGACCGGCTGACCCAGGCGGTGACCCTGTTCGCGCTGCTCGAGCTGTACCGCAAGGGCGAGGTGACCTGGGACCAGCGGGAACCGCTCGGCCCGATCGAGATCCGCCGCCAGGGGGCGGGGGCCGGATGAGCGACCTCGCCCGCACGATCGAGGCGCTGCTCTTCCTCTCGCCGCAGCCGGTTGCGGCCGCTGACCTGGCCGAGGCGACCGAGGCGACCGAGGGCCAGGTGAGCGAGGCGCTCGACCTGCTGCGCGAGGACCTCGCCGAGGGCAAGCGGGGCGTCGTCCTGCGCGAGGTCGGGGGCGGCTTCTCGCTCGCCGGCGACCCGGCCAGTGAGATGGCCGCCCGCCGACTGCTCGCCAAGCCGCGGACGCCGCCGTTGACCCCGGCCCAGGCCGAGACGCTGGCGATCGTCGCCTACCTGCAGCCGGTCTCCCGCCCGGAGGTGGCGCGGATCCGCGGCGTCGCCTCGGAGTCGGCGACCCAGACGCTGATCGAGCGCGGCCTGATCGAGGAGTCGGGGCGCTCGCAGTTCGGCGCCGCGCTGTTCAAGACCACCGAGCTGTTCGAAAGATTGTTCGGCCTCTCGGGCCTCGACCAGCTGCCGGATCCCTCCAGCTTCGATCCGAGCCCCGAGGACGAGCGCGAGCTGCGCGAGCGACTCCTGAAGGCCGGCGAACAGCGCGCTGAGCAGTAGCCGCTCTCGTGAGGCTCGCCAAGTTCCTTGCCCACGGAGGAGTTGCTTCGCGGCGGATGGCAGAGAAGCTGATCGCGGCAGGGCGGGTCACGGTCGGCGGTGCGGTGGTGACCGACCCGGCGCGGGATGTGGGGGAGGGGGACGAGGTGCGGATCGACGGGGGCCTGGTCGCAGCGGAGTCGCGCGAGGTCTGGATGGTCCACAAGCCCGCCGGCGTCGTCTCGACCGCCCGTGAGCCGGGAAGCCGCCGGGCGGTGGTGGAGCTGGTCCGCTCCGAGGCCCGCCTCTACCCGGTCGGACGGCTCGACGCCGACTCGACCGGGTTGCTGCTGCTCACCAACGACGGCGAGCTGGCGAACCGGCTCACCCACCCGCGCTACGAAGTGGCGAAGGCCTACCGGGTCGAGTTGCGCCGGCCCCCGTCGGAGGCCGACCTGCGCCGCCTCGCCACCGGCGTCGAGCTGGACGACGGGCCGACCGCGCCGGCGGAAGTCCGCCGCGCCGGTGGGCGGCAGGTCGAGATCGTCCTGCGCGAGGGCCGCAACCGCCAGGTGCGCCGGATGGTCGAGGCGGTGGGGAACGAGGTGGTCGCGCTGCGCCGGGTGCGCTTCGGCCCACTCGCCCTGGGCGGCCTGTCCGAGGGCGAGGCGCGCCGCCTCGGCGCCGACGAGATCGCCGCGCTCTGGAAAGATGCCAAGCGATGAGCGTGAACCCGGACGCAGAGCGGCTGTTCGCCGTGCGCGGCGCCGTCCAGGCCGAGGCCAACGAGCCCGAGGCGATCGCCGCCGCGACGACCGAGCTGATGCAGGAGCTGCTCGAGCGCAACGAGCTGGAGCCGGAGGCGATGGTCAGCTGCGTCTTCACCGCCACAGACGACCTCGACGCCGAGTTCCCGGCTGTCGCCGCCCGCAGCCTCGGCTTGGACTCGGTGCCGCTGCTCTGCTGCCGCGAGATCCCGGTGCCGGGCTCGATGCCGCGGGTGATCCGGGCGATGGTCCACTACTACGCGCCGGTCGGGCACGTGCCGGCGCACGTCTACCTGGGGACCACCCAGGAGTTGCGCGCCGACCTGCACGCGGCGCAGTAAATCCCATCACGTTTTCCATGTGTGGGATGGAAAACGTGATGGGATCGGCCCCTGAGAGAATGAGCGCATGACCGTCACCTTCGCGGAGAAGCTCGCCCGCATCCCGGGCTACCAGGCCGGCGTGCCGACCGGGCAGGCGCCCGAGGCGATCGCCGCCGGGAACATCGCCCAGCTCGCCTCCAACGAGTCGCCCTTCGCGCCGCACCAGAAGGTGGTCGAGACGATCCAGGCGGCGGCCGGGGCGATGAACCGCTACCCCGACCCGGACGCGACGCTGCTGCGCCGGCGCCTCGCCGAGCGCTACGAGACCGAGCCGGGACGGGTCGCGATCGGCAACGGCTCCTGCGAGATCCTGCTCGCCGCGGCCGAGGCGCTCTGCGAGCCGGGCGCCGAGATCCTCTACGCCTGGCCCTCCTTCTCGATGTACCCGCACCTGGCGGCGCTGACCGGAGCGCGCGAGGTCCGCGTCCCGCTCGCGGAGGGAGACGTCCACGACCTCGACGCGATGGCGGCCGAGGTGACCGCGGCGACCCAGCTCGTCCTCGTCTGCAACCCCAACAACCCGACCGGCACCCACCTGCCGGCGGCGGAGATCGCGACCTTCTGCGAGCGCGTGCCGGCACACGTGACGATCGCCCTCGACGAGGCCTACGTCGAGTTCCAGACCGTCGACGACCCCGACACGACGATCGACCTACTCGCCGAGTTCCCCAACCTGGTCGTCCTGCGCACCTTCAGCAAGGTCTACGGCCTGGCCGGGCTGCGAGCCGGGTTCGCGATCGGCTCGGCCAAGTTCCGCGCCGCGGTCGACGCGGTCCGCCAGCCGTTCAGCGTCAACGCGCTCGCCCAGGCTGCCGCCGCCGAGGCGATCCTGCACCAGGACGACGTCGAGCGCCGGGTCGAGCAGACGATCGTCGAGCGGGTCCGGGTCGAGGAGGGGCTGCGCGAGATCGGCCTGACGACCTCGGAGACCCAGGCCAACTTCTCCTGGATCGACCTCGGCGACGCCGACGAGGGGGAGGTCGTCGCCGGCCTCGCCGAGCGCTCGATCGCCGTCCGCCCGGGCACTCCCCTCGGCGGTCCCGGCCACATCCGCGTCAGCTACGGCAGGCCCGCCGAGAACGACCGCTTCCTCGCTGCCCTCGACGAGATCCTCGACTAACCCCTGCTTTACCTGCTACAAAGTCTTCGAGCGATGATGAAGCGAACAGGCGACACCGCGAGCAGCATGTGCGCGAGGCGCGCTGCGGTTGCCCCTGTCCTCATCTCCTATTCCTGGCGATTTAGCTAGGCGTCCGGCCTGGCGGCTTCGGCCGCACCCACAGAGCGCTTTGGTCGGGCGCCGCACCGGTTCGCGTGCTTCA
>Ga0190265_10001766_pt1 | contig 14238 bp, 13 predicted proteins | sample Popmic124T_FD_133135 | JGI IMG/M metagenome (GOLD analysis project Ga0190265, IMG submission 133135) | Populus adjacent soil microbial communities from riparian zone of Indian Creek, Utah, USA - 124 T | ecosystem: Environmental > Terrestrial > Soil > Riparian zone | place: USA: Utah | collected...
CGGCGCCCGGCCGTTGAAACGCGCGGTCCAGAAATATCTCCAGGACCCGCTCGCCGACGCGATCTTGCGCGGCGACGTGCGCGACGGGCAGACTGTCAGGGCCGAGGAAGGCGACGGCGCGCTGGTCCTCACCTCCGACGGGCAAAGCCAAGCCGCCTGAGGCTGGCCCCAAGGGGCGCGCCCGCGCGCCGCTTGCGCTTGCGCTTGGGCGCCTCTTCCGCTTGGCGCGGGAAGGACATAGGGAAGCGGAATGGTGGACGAGCGCGCGCTTGCCGTAACCCTGCAGTCGGCCCATTCGACCCTTCAGCGGGGCGATGCGGCCGCCGCGGCGCGCCTGCTTGCCCCGTTGCTCGGCCAGTTCCCGGACCGCGCCGACGTGCTTCACCTCCACGGCCTGGTGCTTCGCGGCCAGGGCGATCTGGCGGGCGGCCGCTCGGCGCTCGAGCGGGCGGCCGAGGCAAGCGGTGGATCGGCGGAAATCCGCAACACGCTCGGCAATCTGCTGGCGGACATGGGCGCGCTCGACGAGGCGGAAGCGCAGTTCGCCCAAGCCAATGCGGCCCAGCCCGGCTATCTGGCCGCCTGGATCAACCGCGGCCGGCTGGCATCGATGCGCGGGCGGCACGACGAAGCGATCGAATGGCTCGAACAAGCCTGCGCGATCGACCCGCGCTCCACTCTTGCTTACGTCACGCTCGGCAACGCCTTGCGTCGCGCCGGGCGAGCCGACCAAGCGGTGCTGGCGCTCGAAAGGGCGGTCGCGATCGACCCGGCCAAGCCCTCCGCCCGGACCAATCTCGGCATCGCGCTGCGCGAGGCGGACCGCCCCGCCGACGCCGTCTCCCAATATGACGCGGCCGAGCGCGCCGGCTATCGCGGGCCGGAATTGTTGGAGAATCGCGCCGCCGCCTGGCTCGATCTGGGAGAGCCGGCCAGGGCGCGCGAGGATATCGACCGGCTCGTCGGGGAATTCCCCACCTATATGAAGGGCCATCAGGCGCGCGCGCGGCTCTATTGGGAATGGGGCCTGGAGGGCGACCCGTTCGGCAGCTATCGCCGACTGGCCGATGCCCATCCGAAGGAGGAAGCGGTCTGGCTCGCCTGGCTTCAGCAGCTGCTCGCCTTCCGGCAATATGAAGGCCTGCTCGAAGCGGCGGAAAAGGCGAAGCGGGCCTTGGGCGACGTCCCCTGGATCGCCGGCATGGACGCGATCGCGCTCAGCGAGACGGGGCGGCTGGGCGAAGCAGCCCTCGCCTTCGAAGCCTGCGGCGCCGCCGCCTCCGGCCAGCCCGATCTCCTCACCGCCTTCGCCCGCCACCTCCTGAAAAGCCGCGATCCGGCACGCGCCGCCGCGATGGCCGAAGCGGGCCTGCGGGCGGCGCCGCGAAGCTCCATCCTGTGGGGCTATCTCGGCACGGCGTGGCGGATGCTCGACGATCCGCGCGAGCATTGGCTGAACGATTATGACCGCGACGTCGCCCAGATCGAGGCCAGCCCGCCGGGCTGGGCCGGCTCGGCCGAGGCGTTCGCCGAACATGCCGCGCCCGTGCTGCGCGCGCTTCACCTAGCGAAGGTGCATCCGGCGGAGCAGTCGCTCCGCAACGGCACGCAGAGCATGGGCGCGCTGTTCGACCGGCGCGAGCCCGAGATCGCGCAGATCAGGCAGGCCGTCGTCGCCGCCTGCGAAGCCTTCATCTTTGGCCTGCCCGACGATCCGGCGCACCCGTTTCTGGGGCGCAAGGCGCCGACCGTGTCCTTCACCGGCTCGTGGTCGGTACGCCTCACTCAGCACGGCTTTCATATCAACCATATCCACGAGGCGGGCTGGCTGAGCTCGGCTTATTATTTCGCTTTGCCGCCCAGCGCGCCGGACGAGCCGGAGGCAGCCGGCTGGCTTCAGCTCGGCGCCCCGCCCGACGAGCTGGGCCTGGGCCTGCCGCCCCGGCGCCTCGTCGAGCCGCGCGTCGGCACTCTCGTCCTCTTCCCCTCGTCGATGTGGCACGGGACCGTACCGTTCAGCGCCCCGGGCGAGCGGCTCACCGCGGCGTTCGATATCGTGCCGGCCGGCTAGAGACGCTTCGGGCGGCTCGAACGTCCCGTCAAGACGGGACGCGCAAGCGCCCGCGCGCACCCTGCCCACTCACGCCGCGCGCGGCTCGGCCCACGAATCGGCGCCACTGGCCGCCGGCCTCCGCGCAAAAAGAAACGGCGGGGGTTCCCCCCCGCCGTTCCCAATTCCAATTCTCGAGGAGCGCTTAGAAGCGGACCCTCGCGGCCACGGTGAAGACGCGGCCCAGAACGTTGTTCGAGTAGAAGTAGGGATAGGTGTTGTTCTGCTCGTTCGGGAAGGTCTGCGGCGGCTGAGCATCGAGCAGATTGTCCACGATCCCGGTGATCTGGAAATGCTCGTTGACGCTGTACCGCAGCGACAGCTGGACCGAGTGGTAGTCCGGAATGCGATACCGATCCGGGCAACCCGGAATCGGCGGAGTGGCAGTCGGATTAGGCGTTCCGCAGAAGGTCGCCGAAGCGTCGCCCGCGCTGGCATAGCTGTAACGGACCTGGGCGTTGAACCTGTCGAGTTCGTAGCCCACGGTGAGCGTGTTCTTGAACTCGGGAGTCAGGCCGCCAAGACCGCCGCCAGCCAGATCGACGAAGTCGGTGGCACCGATCTCGTAATGGAGCGCCCAGCTGAACAGTTCGGAGATCCGGAGCCGGCCCGGTCCAACCGGAACGACCCAGTTGAAGCCGACGTCGATGCCCTCGAGGTGAGTCGGCCCGGCAAGGTCCGGATTGTTCCGGCGGCCCGTCGCCACCGAAATGATGTTGCCGGTACCCGGGTCGCGAACGATGCGGTTGCAATCCGTCGAGGTGGCCGCGGTGTAGCAGTTGTTCAGGTAGAATTGCGCGCTGAGCGCCTGGATCGCACCACGCAGGGTGATGTCGTACCAGTCCACGGTGAGGCTCGCGCGCCCCAGCGGGAACCAGCTCGGCGTGATGACCACGCCCGCGGTCCAGGTTTCGGCCCGCTCTTCCGAGAGATCGGCCTGGCCGAACGAGAAAGCCTGAACCTGCGAGTTGGGCTGGATATAGGTCGCGGTGGGGACGCCGTCAGCGGCGCAGCGGGCGATGGTCGCCGGCGAGCGCGGATCCGTCGGAGCACCGGCCGGAGGCGCGTTGCACGGATCGACGACGGCCGGGAAGCCCTGATCGCCGTTCTGGAACAGCTCGGCGATGTTCGGGGCGCGCGCCGCCCGGTTGTAGGCGCCGCGGAAGCGGATCCACGAAACCGGCGCGAACTCGGCCGCGACCTTATAGTTGAAGAGGCCGCCGATCGACGAATAGTCGGAGTAGCGGGCGCCCGCCTCGATCGCCAGCAGGTCGGGGAAGCCGTCCCCGCCCAGCAGCGGCAAGCGAATTTCGCCATAGACTTCCTTCACGTTGATCGCGCCCTGCTGCGGTTGCGACGCGTTGAAGCCGATGATCTCGCCGCGGATCTTGGCGTCGTCCGGCACCAACTGGCCGGTGTCGTTGCGCACCTCGGCACCGAGCGCGAGGCCGACCGGACCGCCCGGCAGGGTCGCCAGCGAGCCGGTCAGGTTCACCGCGGCGCGGGTCTGCTCGAACTCCTGGAAGTCGAGCGTGTCGGTCTGGAGGAAGTTGACCATCGTCGGAGTCAGCGTGTTCGGGCCGTAGATGTCCACCGGCACGCAGCCCGGCAGGATGCCCGGGCCGTTCAGCACGCCCGAAGCGTTGCGGCAGCCATAGATGCCCTGATCGACCGCGACGCGGTTGATGTTGCCGACCGAATAAACGTCGAGGCGGTTGCGGCCCCAGGCGATGCTGCCGTCGATCTTCCAATCCTCGGAGAGGTCGTGCTCGAGCGAAAGGCGCCCGATCATCGAGTAGATCGATACCTCGCCGATCCGCGGGCCGGTCTCGTTGAAGCGGCGGTTGAAGAGGAAGGTCGCCGTCGGCACGGGCCGCGAGTTCAGCGCGATCAGGAGGTCGGCCGGCAGGGCGCAGGCCGCCTGAGCGCCGACGCAGTTCGCATTGACCAGGGTCGGATCGATGTTGAAGCCGGTTCCATCCGCCGCCGGGGTCGGGGCGAGCTGCTGGAACAGGTGCGATTCGGTGTAGCCCGCATAAAGCTTCATCCGCGTATCGTCGCTGAACTCATACTTGCCGGTCACGACGAAGTTGAAGCGGTTGAACGGCAGGATCAGAAAGTTATCCGGCGCGAAATTGTAGCGCGAAGAGCCGATCGAACGGACCGGCAGGGCGCAGGGGCCTCCGCCGAAATAGGGCGTCAGCACGCCCTGGTCGTTGAACGACAGCGCGCCGCCGTTCACGGCCACGCCCGGAGTCGCGGGGTTACAATCGGTGTTGGCCGCCGCGAACTGCCCGGGAAGAAGCACGCTCAGGGTGCGGAACGGGTTGGCCGCGTTGGGCTGGACCTGGCCCCAGGGCGGAGTCGCCGAGCCGCCCGCCGCGCCGACGCTGGCCGTGCCCGTCGCGGTCAGCGGAATCTCGCTGAACTCGTCGGCGACCAGGAAGCGGTCGCTCGGGGCATCGTAGAACACTGCGGTCGTGATACGCGAATAATCGCGGTCGGTGTTGAGCACACCCTCGCGCTCATAATAGCTGGCGGAGACAGTGATGTTGCCCCTGCCGTCGTCGAAGTTGCCGCCGAACAGGCCCCCCGCCGAGAAGGCGAAGCCATCGCCCCGCTCGGAGATCTGGGTCTGACCGTCGAGTTCGAGGCCTTCGAAATCGTCACGGAGGACGAAGTTGATGACGCCCGCAATCGCGTCCGAGCCGTAAACGGCGGTCGCGCCGCCGGTCACCACGTCGATCCGCGAGATCAGCGCGTTGGGGATTTGCGACACGTCGACCACGCCCGACGTCGAGGAAGCCGGGATGCGGTCGCCGTTGACGAGGATCAGGGTACGCGTGGGGCCGAGGCCGCGCAGATCGAGCGTGACGAAGTTGCCCGACGGGTTGTTCGAGGTCCTATTGACGCCCGGCGCGACCTGCGGAAGGTCGTTCAGAAGGGTTTCGATCGTCTGCGTGCCGGTCAGCGAAATCTGCTCGGCATCGACGACGGTGACGGGGCTGGTCGACGTGAGGTCGGGACGCGCGATGCGCGAACCGGTAACGGTGATCGGACCGTCGGACTCTTCCTGCTCTGCAGCGGCGGCCGAGCCTTCAACGGGCTCCTGCGCCAGAGCCGGGCTCGCCAGCGACATCGCGGCCGCGCCGGTAAAGACGGTGGACGCCAGCAGGCGGTTCCAAGTTGCAGTCTTCCTCATGATAATCCCCTAGTTTTCGGGCCGAATTCCGCCGCCCGCTTCCAAAAACAAATCGCCTGCCACCCCGTACGAGGTTGAGCGATTGGCGCCGGTCTAGGGGAGTTTGCGGCAGGAGCGCAATCTATCGAATGGGGTAGGCCCTTGGAAATGCCGCGCCCTGTGCCAAAAATGACACAGATATGTCAGCGGCCCCCGATGCGCTTCAGCGCGGCGCCGGCCCGACGAGCGGCTGCGGATCGATCCGGGCGCCGTTCCAGACGAGGCTCCAGTGAAGATGCGGTCCCGTCGCCCGGCCGGTCGCGCCGATCCTGCCGAGCAACTCTCCCTGGCGGACGGCCTGGCCCGGCCGAACCGCCGCATTCGACAGATGGAGGAAGGCGCTGGTCAGGCCCATGCCGTGGTCGACGATGACGAGATTGCCCTCGAGGCTGAAGCCGGGCGGGGGCGCCAGAGTGACGACGCCGTCGGCCGGCGCGACCACCGCCGCCCCGGCGCCGCCGGCGATGTCGACGCCGCTATGATAGGCCGCCGGCACGCCGCCGCGATACATTCGCTGCGATCCGAACACGCTGCTGATCCGCCCGCGCGCGGGCGCGACCATGCGCTGCGACCAGCCCGACGAGTCCGATTGCCGAGCCCGGGCGGCCCCGATCCGGGCAAGCTCGCTTTCGCGCAGCCGCGCATATTCGGGGGTCGGCCCGCCCGACGGGCGCGCAATGCCGACATGCTGGATCCGCCAGGCGCGAGGCGCCACCTCGAGCGGCAGACGGACGGCGCGGCCGTCGGCGAGGCGGGCGGTGAGCAGCGCCGCCGGGCCGGCGTCGCGGTCGAAGCCCAGGATGAAGCGGCCGTCGGGGGCGAGCGGGACCTGGCGCCCGCCAAGGTCAAGGGCGACGGTGCCGGGCGGCGCCGTGCCGCGAAGCAGAGCGCCCTGCCGGGCCGAGCCGCTCAGGCGAAATTCCTCGTTTTGGGCGGCCGCGGCCGGGACGAGCAGCGCCGCCGCCATTGCCGCGGCGAGGAAGGCATGACGGGCCATGGCGATCAGCCCACCACCCGAACCATTGCGCGCTCCGCCTCGCTGAGCAGCGGATTCCACGAGTCCAGAATCAGGATGGCGCGCAATTCGTCGCTGTCGTTCCAGGCTTCATGCTCGATCGTGTCGTCGAACGCCCAGGCCTTGCCGGCCTCGAGGGTCCGAGTCCGCGACCCGACCCGGAAGCCGCACGCCTCCGGAACGATCAGGGGGAGGTGGATGGTGGCGCGCACATTGTTCGATCCGGTGTGGGGCGGAATCCGGGTGCGCGGCTCGAGCAGCGAGAACATCGCGGTCGGCCCCTTGCCGGGAAGGTCCAGCAAGGGCAGCGAGTCAAGCATTGCGGCCGTCGCCGGGCAGCGGGCGCAATTCTCCTCCTGCCTTTGCCCGTCCTCCCAGAAGAACCAAGCGCTCCAGCGCTTCGAATGGTTGAGTTCCGCCCATTGATTGGCCGGCAGGGTCGGATCGAAGGCGATATAGGGGCGAAAGCCCTGGCCGCGCTCTTCGAGCAGGGACAGCAGCTCCCGCCTGATCTCGGCCGTCTTGTCTTCGAGCGCCGCCAGCCAGGGAAAATGGTCGCTCGGAAAGAATTCCAGCGCCGGCAGATAGGGGAAATGGCCGCCCACCGGCTGCTGCACATAGACCTTCCGCCGCCCGGTCCGCTGTTCGAGATAGGCCCTGGCCCGATCGAAATCCGCTCCGGGATAGGCCGCCTCGACCTCGGCGATGGGCCGCTCCAGCGCGGCGGCGCGCCGCTCGTCGTCGGCCCGGACGCGCTCGAGGCCGTGAGCGAAGGCCTCTTGGACCGGCGCGGGAAGGCCGTCGAGGCCCGGATTGGCGGCTATGATCGCGCGGTAGATTGCGAGCGAATCGGCCGGGCGCCCGAGCCGATCGAGCAGCGCGGCCCGCATCAGGATGGCGGGAAGGTAATTGGGATCGGCGGTGAGCGCGCGATCCAGGCTTGTCATGGCGCCTTCCGGATCGCCGGCCAAGTCGAAGGCCTGGTAGAGGTTGAACCAGATCGGCGCCGCGCCGGGCTCGACCGCCGCCGCGCGCTCGAGATAGTGGATAGCGCGTTCGGAATCCTTAAGGTTCAGAGCGATCATCGCCAGCGTGTTGAGGGCGGTGAGATGGCGCGGATCCGCCTCGAGCAATTCCTGAAGAAGCCCGCTCGCGGTGTCGTGCCGCCCTTGCCGCCAGGCCTCGGAGGCGCGGGCGAACAGGCCCGATTCGTCCGCGGCCGCCGCCCCGTTCACGCCTTGCCCTCGGCCTGAAGCGAGGCCTCCGCCGAGGCATAGGCCTCCTGACGCTCGACGCTCCAATATTTGAGTTCGGCGAGCGGGATCGGCCGATGGGTGACCGCGCACAGGACATGGTCGCCATGGCTGAGCACCCGAAACGTCGCCGGGAGATAATGGAGGCGGGCCGGGCGGCCCTTGTTGGTCATCAGCATGCTCATCCGCCCTACAGCAATCTGGGCTGGTCGCCCTTGCCCTTAAAATAGGGGCGCGCGCGGGGCCGCTCAACCGCATCGCCGACCGCCGCTTCGACCTTGCCGTCGCCGAACACCAGCCGAAGCAGCCGCGCCTCGAGCGCCGCCGCCGCCGAAACCAGCGTGCGGCCGTCGCGATCCTCGATCCGGGCATAGCCCTTTTCGAGCGGACGATTGGGGTGGGCGAGCTGGGCGACTCGCCACAAGGCGCCGAGCCGTTCGCGCCCCCGGGACAGGGCCGCGTCGAGCAGGCCGGGCCGGAGAGCGCCCGCGGCATGGCCGAGCTCGCCGCGCGCGCGATCGAGCCGCCCCCTGAGGCCGCGCGGGAGCCGGTCGGCGAGCTCGTCCAGCCGCTGCTGCTGGGGCGCGAGCAAGGCCGAGCGCTCGGGCCAGTGGCGAAGCAGGATGGCGAGCTGCTCGGCCGAACGTTCGGCGGCCTTGCCCGTGCACCGCTCGGCGCGCGCGCCGAGGTCGCGGACCTGGGCAAGCAATTCGGCGCGGACCGGCACCGCGATCTCGGCGGCCGCGGTCGGCGTCGGCGCTCGGACGTCGGCGGCGAAGTCGCACAACGTGGTGTCGGTTTCGTGGCCGACGGCGGAAATGACCGGGATGGCGGAGCCGGCGACGGCGCGCACCACCGCTTCCTCGTTGAAGGCCCACAAATCCTCGATCGAGCCGCCGCCGCGGGCGACGATGAGGAGGTCCGGCGGCGTCGCCATGGCGTTGAAGCCAAGCACCGCCGCCGCCACCTTGTCGGCCGCGCCCTCGCCCTGGACCGGCACCGGCCAGAGGATGACGTGGCTCGGAAAGCGGTCCTCGAGACGGTGGATGATGTCGCGGATCACCGCGCCGGTCGGCGAGGTGACGACCCCGATGGTCCGGGGCGCGAAGGGCAGGACCCGCTTGCGCGCCGCCTCGAACAGGCCCTCCGCGGCAAGCGCCTGCCGCCTCTTGTCGAGCAGCGCCATCAGAGCGCCCTGCCCGGCCAGCTCCAGCCGCTCGACCACGATCTGGTAGCGCGAGCGGGCCGGATAGGTGGTCAGCCTGCCGGTCGCCACCACCTCGATCCCGTCCTCCGGCGCGAAGCGAAGCGCGCCCGCCTGGCCGCGCCAGATCACGGCATCGATGCAGGCGCCCTCGTCCTTGAGCGTGAAATAGCAATGGCCCGAGCCGACCCGCTTGAAGCCCGATATCTCGCCGCGGACCCGGACATGGCCGAAGCCGTCCTCGACCGTCCGCTTCAGGGCGGCGCTGAGCTCGGAAACCGAGAGGGCCGGCGCGTTGTCGCCCGGACTTTCGGTTGCTAGGAGCGCAGGCTCGGTGAAAGGGTCGTCGTTCATGAATGTGTTGCTCATCGGTTCAGGCGGGCGCGAGCATGCGCTTGCCTGGAAGCTCGCGCAATCGCCGGCGATGGGCAAGCTCTACGCGGCGCCGGGCAATCCCGGAATCGCGCAGGAGGCCGAAATGGTCGAGATCGATGCGTCGGACCATCGCGGGGTGGTCGATTTCTGCCGCCGCCATTCGATCGGCCTGGTCGTGATCGGCCCCGAGGCGCCGCTGGTCGACGGCCTCGCCGACAATCTGCGCGCCATGGGAATTCCCGCCTTCGGCCCGAACCGAATCCCCGCCCAGTTGGAAGGCTCCAAGGGCTTCACCAAGGATCTGTGCGCCCGGCACGGCATCCCGACCGCGCGCTACGCCCGCGCCTCCGACCGGCTGGCGGCGGAGGCGGCGCTCGGCGATTTCGGCCTGCCGGTGGTGATCAAGGCCGACGGGCTCGCGGCGGGCAAGGGCGTGATCATCGCCGAGACCGCCGAGGAGGCGCGGGCCGCTTTGGAGACGATGTTCGAGGGCGGCTTCGGCGGCGCCGGCGAGGCGGTGGTGATCGAGGAATATATGACCGGCGAGGAGGTCAGCTTCTTCGCCCTGGTCGACGGCGAGACGGTGCTGCCCTTCGGCTCGGCGCAGGATCACAAGCGAGTCGGCGAGGGCGACACCGGCCCCAATACCGGCGGCATGGGCGCCTATAGCCCCGCCGCCATCTTCACGCCCGAACTGGAAGCGCGGGCGATGGAGGAGATCGTCCGGCCGACCGCTCGGGCGATGGCGAAGGCCGGGACGCCCTTTTCGGGACTCCTCTATGCGGGCCTCATGCTGACTGAAGAGGGTCCGAAGCTGGTCGAATATAATGTCCGCTTCGGCGATCCCGAATGCCAGGCACTGATGATTCGGTTCGAGGGCGACCTGCTCGCCTTCATGCTCGCCGCCGCCAAGGGCGAGCTGGCTTCGGTGGCGCCGCCCGTCTTTTCGGACGACTCAGCGCTCGTCGTCGTGATGGCGGCGAACGGCTATCCGGGAACGCCCGACAAAGGCGGAGCGATTTCCGGCCTCGACGTCGCCGGCGCCATAGTCTTCCACGCCGGCACCGCGATCAGGGACGGCAAGCTGGTCGCCGCGGGCGGCCGAGTCCTTGGCGTCGCCGCGCTTGGGCCGAATGTGGCCGAAGCCCAGGCCGCGGCCTATCGCGCCGTGGATGGAATCGACTTCCCGACCGGCTTTTGCCGGCGCGACATCGGCTGGCGCGAGATCGCGCGCCTCAAGGGCTGACGGCGCGATGCGGAGCGGTTATGCTGGCGCCATGTCGCGCTGGACCAGGCTCTCGATCGGACTCGCCGCCGCGCTCGCCGCGGGGTGGATCAGCCATGGCCCGCTCGGACGCGGCGGCCTTTATGTCGACCAAATCGAGGCGCGCGCGCGCGCCGTGGTCAGCGAGACCGCGATCCCCGGAGTTGCCGTGCGGATGAGCCGGGCGCCGCTGTCGCGGGTGGCGCTCCTTTCGGGCCCCGCCAACGATTTCCAGCGCGAGGGGATCGGCCGGCTGCCGGGCCTCAACGGCCGAGTCGGTGCCGTCCCCGGCGTATCGTCGGTGCGCTGGGACTCGGCCGGCGGCGGCGTTCCGCTGCTCGCCGAGACGCTCGCTTTGGTCGCGCTCGCTTATCTGATCGGCATCGGCATCGGCTGGCTTTTCTTCCGGCCGCGGCGGGAGGGCTTTCTGTGAGCGGTCTGATCGACCTCATCCAGTTCAATGCCGTCACGCTGGGCGCGGCGGTGCTGATCGGCGTGGCGGCGGCCCGGTGGATGTTCAGGCGCCCGTCCGCTCCCGAACAAACTCCGGAGGAGCCGCGCTCTTCATGACGCTCGACACCTACACCATCATCTTCATCGCCGCGGTCCTCCTTGGCATCGCCCTCGCTTTGGTCGGGCTGCGCGCGCGCTCCCGCCAGCGCCTCGAGAGCAAGGCCGACAGGAGCGGCGAACCCTATGTCGCCAGCCGGGACCGCCCCTATATGAAGCCGCCGGCCAAAGCGGGCGCGGGCGTCGCCGACGAGGTCGCCACCGCGACCACCGCCGTCGCCGGCGCAGTGCTCGGCGTCGCCGTGAAGCGGGGGCCGACCGGCCCCGCCGACGATCTCCAGCGGCTGAAGGGGGTCGGCCCCAAATTCGTCGCGCGCCTCAACGAGCTCGGCATCGCCCGCTTCGAGCAGCTCGCCGGCCTCAACGCCAACGAAGCGGCCCATTTGGACGAGCGGCTGGGCCCCTTCCAGGGCCGAATCGCGCGCGACCGGGTGGTCGAGCAGGCGGATTATCTGGCGCGCGGCGACATCGACGGGTTCGAGGAGAAGTTCGGCAGGCTGGGGTAGGTTTTGTAGCCGCTCGCCCCGCGTCGAATCCACGCGCGCGGCCATTCACGCCCTTCTCCCCCGCTTGACCTCGCTCGCCAGCAATTTGTCGATCTTGCGGCCGTCCATGTCCGAAATCTCGAACCGCCAGCCGCGATAGGAGAAGCGCTCGCCGACCTCGGGGATGTGCTTGAGCACCGACAAGGCGAAGCCGGCGGCGGTGCCGTAATCGCGTTCCCCGGGCAGGGTGATGCAGAGTGCGTCGGCCATGGCGTCGGCCGAGACCGAGCCCGAGACCCACCAGCTGCCGTCGTCGCGCTCGACCAGGGGCGGATCGGTGTCGAAATCGTTGGAGGAGAGGAATTTTCCGGCAAGCGCGGTCAGCAGATTGCCGGGCGTCACGATCCCTTCGAAATGGCCGTATTCGTCGTGGACGAAGGCCATCGGCACCTCGGAATCGCGAAGCACCGTCATCGCGTCCATCGCGTCGAGCTGATCGGGGACGATCGGCGCCGGCTTCATCAGCGCGCGCAGGTCGATCGGCTTGCCGGCGATCAGGCAGGAGACGATGTCACGCGCCTGGACGACTCCGATCAGCCGGTCGACGGAGCCCTCGGCGACCGGGATTCGGTTGTGCGGCGCCTCAACGAGCTTCTGGCGAATCGTCTCCGGATCGGCATCGACGTCGATCCACGAAACCTCGGTGCGCGGCGTCATCACCTCGCGGGCCGGGCGGGCGGCGAGCCGGACCACGGACGAGATCAACGCCCGCTCGCTTTCCTCGAGCACACCCGCCGCCTCGGCCTCGGCCACCACCAGATGGAGATCCTCGGCGGTGACCTGGTCCTGCGATTCGCGGTTCATCCGCATCAGCTTGAAGATGAGCGCGCTGGTCCGGTCCAGCAGCCAGACGACCGGCGCGGTCGCGCGCGACAGCCAGTGCATCGGCAGCGCGACCAGGGGCGCAATCGATTCGGGCGAGCGCAGAGCGAATTGCTTGGGCACCAGCTCGCCGATCACGAGCGAGGCATAAGTGGTGAGGACGATGACGAGCGCGAAGCCCAAAGTCTGCGCGGTCTCGGCGGGCACGCCGAGCAGGGCGATGCGCTCGCCGGCCGGCCCGCCCAGGCTGGCCCCCGAATAGGCGCCGGCGAGGATTCCGATCAGGGTGATTCCGATTTGGACCGTAGGAAGGAAGCGGCCCGGATCCGAGGCGAGATCGAGCGCGGTCTGGGCGCCGCTGCGCCCGGCCCGCGCCATCGCCTTCAAGCGCGGCTTGCGCGACGAGACGATGGCGAGCTCCGACATCGCGAACAGGCCGTTGAGCATCACCAAAAAGAGGATGATGACCAGATCGAGCCAGGGAAAGGGTGAGAGAGGAGGGGATGGGGGCATTGCCGATCCGGTTCTAGCGAAGAAGGGAGGGCTCTTGCAATTCCTCCCCTCGATTTCGAGGGGAGGGATGTGCGGGTCGCCATGTGCCCCGCACATGGCTGGGATTGCCGGGGGCAATCCCACCCGCGCATCATGCGAAGCATGGTGGAGGGCGTTCTTGCGGCGAAAAGAAGCCCCTCCACCGCCTTTCAGGCGGTTCCCCTCCCCTGCCAATGCAGGGGAGGAATTGTTATCGCCGCTCCCGGAAAAACGCCCTCAGCATCTCCCCGGCCTCGTCCTCGCCGATGCCCGGATAGACCTCCGGCGCGTGGTGGCAGGTCGGCTGGGCGAACAGCCGAACGCCGCTCACCACCGCACCCCGCTTGGGGTCCGTGGCGCCGAAATAGAGGCGCGATATCCGCGCGAGCGCGATCGCGCCGGCGCACATCGCGCAGGGCTCGAGAGTGACCCAAAGGTCGCAGCCGTCGAGCCGGTCCGATCCGATCGCCGCCGCGGCCGAGCGAAGCGCCGTCATCTCGGCATGGGCGGTCGGATCCTGTGAGTAGCGCATCCGGTTGCGCGCCACGGCGAGCATTTCGCCGCCGCGCATGACGAGAGCGCCCACCGGCACTTCGCCGTCCGCCGCGGCGGCGCGGGCCTCGTCGAGCGCTCGGCGCATCGGCTCGGGAAGCGGGAAGGCGTTTATTGGGCGTTGCCCTGGCCGTTGGTCACGCTGACGCTCGGAGTCTCGACCTGGCGCGTCTCCATCCTGACCACCGGCACTTGAACGTTGGTGGTCGTGGTGCCGACCACGGTGTCCTTGGTCTGGATCGAAACGCTGCCGTCGCTGCTCTGGGTCAGGTTGACATAGCCGCTCGCGACCAGGGCGATGCCGATCACGACGACAAGTGCGATCAGGAGCAAAAAGGTCCGCAACATAATAGGCCTCGCCATTTGAGGGTGTGGGATAAGGAACGACGAAGATGCCAGATCGGTTGCATCTCCGCAACGACCGCGCCGGCCGGGCGCGGTTGACGAATCCCCGCGCGCAAGCTATCCGCCCCTCCTTTCCGGGACGCCCTGAGGCTCCCATTCCAGGAAGAGACTGAAATGTCGCGTATTTGCGAGCTGACCGGCAAGGGCCGGCTGGTGGGGAACAATGTTTCCCACGCCAACAACAAGACCAAGCGCACGTTCCTGCCCAATCTGCAGAACGTTACGCTCCTCTCCGACACGCTCGGACGCGGGGTCAAGCTGCGAGTCTCGATGAACGGGCTTCGTTCGGTCGAGCATGTCGGCGGCCTCGACAATTGGCTGACCAAGACCAAAGACGACAAATTGAGCCTC
>Ga0190265_10001767_pt1 | contig 14237 bp, 13 predicted proteins | sample Popmic124T_FD_133135 | JGI IMG/M metagenome (GOLD analysis project Ga0190265, IMG submission 133135) | Populus adjacent soil microbial communities from riparian zone of Indian Creek, Utah, USA - 124 T | ecosystem: Environmental > Terrestrial > Soil > Riparian zone | place: USA: Utah | collected...
CACCGTCAGGGCCTCGGCCATCTCCACACCGATGTAGCCCGCGCCGACGACGACCGCCTGCCGCTTGCGCGAGCCCGCGTACGTGCCGCTCTCGGTCGCCTCCAGCGCGTCCAGCAGCGCCTGGCCGTCCTCCAGGGACTGCACGCCGTGCACGCCGTCGGCGTCGATCCCCGGCAGCGGCGGACGCACCGGCCGGGCGCCCGTCGCGATGACCAGTTCGTCGAAATCGGTCCACTCCTCATGTCCGGGCTCCGGCGTCAGCTCGCGCGTACGCACTCGCCGGCCGTCGACGTCGATCGCCGTGACCTCGGTACGCATCCGCAGGTCGATGCCGCGCTCGCGGTGCTTCTGCGGCGTACGGGCGATCAGGTCGTCCCGCTCCGGAACGGAACCGCCGATCCAGTACGGGATTCCGCAGGCCGAGTAGGAGGTGAAGTGGCCGCGCTCGAAGGCGATGATCTCCAGCTCGTCCGGGCCCAGGTGCCTGCGGGCCTGGGAGGCGGCCGACATGCCCGCCGCGTCACCTCCGACGACGACCATCCGGCGTGCAGCAGCCATGATCCGTGCTCCCTCCGTCTCCTGGGCGCGTGACGTCCCGCGTGCGGGTGCCCCACTACAGCAGTGCCAACTGCCGCACAGCGTCCACGTACCCCGTGCAAGAGTTGCCGCATGCGTGTGATCGTGATCGGCGGCGGGATCTCCGGGCTGGCCGCGGCCCATCGGCTGCTGGCAGGCGGAGCCTCGGTGACCGTGCTGGAGGCGTCCCCGCGGCTGGGCGGCAAGCTGCTCACGGGGGAGATCGCCGGGTCCGCCACTGTCGACCTCGGCGCGGAGTCGATGCTCGCGCGGCGCACCGAAGCGGTGGAGCTCGCGCGGGACGTGGGCCTGGGCGAGGAGCTGGAGCCGCCGACGACCGCGAGTGCAGCCATCTGGTCGCGGGGTGAGATGTGCCCGATGCCCAAGGGCCATGTGATGGGCGTACCCGGTGAACCCGAGGCACTGCGCGAACTGCTCTCCGCCGCCGGTCTCACCCGCCTCGCGCAGGACGCCGAACTGCCCCCGACGGAGGTCGGCGACGACGTCGCGATCGGTGAGTACGTGGCGACACGGCTCGGCCGTGAGGTCGTGGACCGGCTGGTCGAACCGCTGTTGGGCGGTGTGTACGCGGGCGACGCGTACCGGATCTCGATGCGCGCCGCGGTGCCGCAGCTGTACGAGGCGGCGCGCGGCGGGCGTTCGCTGCTGTCCGGGGTGCGCAAGCTGCAGGCTCAGGCGCCTGTACGGGCCGGGGGCTCACCGGTCTTCATGGGGATCAGGGGCGGCGTCGGACGGCTTCCGGGGGCGGTGGCGGCGGCGTGCCGCGCGGCCGGAGCTCAGATCCGTACGGGTGCTGCTGTACGGACGCTGCGCTCCGGCGCCGGAGCCGATGCCGGCGGCGCACGATGGCAGGTGGTCACCGAGGGCGGCGAAGTGCTCAGCGCCGACGCGGCCGTACTCGCCGTGCCCGCCCCGCAGGCCGCACGGCTGCTGGCCGGTGAGGCACCCGCGGCGGCGGCCGGACTGGACGAGGTGGAGTACGCGTCCATGGCGCTGGTCACCATGGCCTTCCGCCGCTCGGACATGGAGCACGCACCGCGCGGCAGCGGCTTCCTGGTGCCGCCGGTGGACGGGCACGCCATCAAGGCGTCCACCTTCTCCAGCAACAAGTGGGGCTGGGTGGCGGGCCAGGACCCGGAGCTGTTCGTGCTGCGGACCTCGCTCGGGCGGTACGGGGAGGAAGCGGTCCTCGAACGCGAGGACTCCGGACTGGTGGAGCTGTCCCTGCGCGATCTGCGGGCGGCCACCGGGCTGTCGGCGCAGCCCGTCGACCAGCTGGTGAGCCGCTGGAGCGGCGGGCTGCCGCAGTACCCCGTCGGCCATACGGAGCGAGTGGCCCGCGTCTGTACGGCCCTGGCCGCGGCGCCCGGTCTGGCGGTGTGCGGGGCCGTGTACGAAGGGGTCGGCATCCCCGCCTGCATCGCGAGCGGACAGCGCGCTGCGGAGGAGACCCTCGCGCAGGCCGTGCAGGACAGCGCGCGAGAATAGAGCCATGACAGCTGCACCGGACAAGGCGCCCCACGCGGGCAAGAAGGCCAAGGACCTCAACGAGGTCATCCGATACACCCTGTGGTCGGTCTTCCGGCTGCGCGACCTCCTTCCCGAGGACCGCACCGGATACGCGGACGAGGTGGAGGAGCTGTTCGGACAGCTCGCCGCGAAGGACGTCACAGTGCGCGGCACCTACGACGTCTCCGGGCTGCGCGCCGACGCGGACCTCATGATCTGGTGGCACGCGGAGTCCTCCGACGCGCTCCAGGACGCCTACAACCGCTTCCGGCGTACGCGGCTGGGGCGCGCCCTGGAGCCTGTGTGGTCGAACATGGCCCTGCACCGTCCGGCCGAGTTCAACAAGTCGCACGTTCCGGCCTTCGTGGCAGGCGAGGAGCCGCGCGCGTACGTGAGCGTCTATCCGTTCGTCCGCTCCTACGAGTGGTATCTGCTGCCGGACGAGGACCGCCGCCGGATGCTCGCCGACCACGGCAAGATGGCCCGCGGCTTCCCGGACGTACGGGCCAACACGGTGCCCGCCTTCTCGCTCGGCGACTACGAGTGGATCCTCGCGTTCGAGGGCGACGAACTGCACCGCATCGTCGACCTCATGCGTCACCTGCGCGGCTCGGAGGCGCGGATGCACGTACGGGAAGAGGTGCCCTTCTACACGGGGCGGCGCAAGCCGGTCGCGGAGCTGTTGGCGGGGCTGAGCTAGCTCCCGTCCGGGGTGGGCGCGGGGCGGGCGGCGCATTCGGCTGCGCGGCCCGGTGTCCTGCCGTCCAGCAGGTACGCCGCCAGGTGTCTGTCCGCGCACTTGTTGCCGCCGGTGACGCCGTGAGTGCCCGCGCCCCTCTCGGTGACGAGGGAAGAGCCGGACAGCCGCTTCCACGTCTCCAGCGCGCCCGCGTAGGGGGTGGCCGGGTCGCGGGTGGCCGCGAGCAGCAGTACGGGCGGGAGTTCGCCGGGCCGGGTGCCTACGTCGACGGGCTGGGACTGCCTGCCGTGCCAGTGGGCGCAGGGGAGGTTCGTCCAGGCGTTCTCCCAGGTCTGGAAGGGGGCGCGGCGGGCGAGTTCGGTGTTGTCGCGGTCCCAGCGTGACCAGTCGCGGGGCCAGGGCGCGTCGGAGCACTGCACCGCGTTGTAGACGGCGTCGCTGTTGGCTTTCTCGGCCGCTCCGTGCCGGTCGGGTGCGGCCAGACCCACCAGCGGCAGCGGGTCGCCCTTGCGGAACTCCGCCAGGGCGGCGGCGTGTTCGGCCCAGGTCTCGTCGCTGTAGCCGACGTCGAGGTAGCCGGCCAGCAGCTGCCTGGAGCCGACTTCGCGGCCGGCCGAGCCGCCGACGCGTCTGCGGTCGAGGGTGTCCCGTACTTTGTCGAAGTTGCGCTGCACGGCGCGTGCGCTGCGGCCGAGTCCGTAGACCGAGTCGTGCTCGGCCACCCATGTCTTCCAGTCGCTCCAGCGGCGTTCGAATGCCGGGTTCTGGTCGAGGTTGGACCGGTACCAGATCTTGCCGGGCCGCGGGTCGACGACGCTGTCGAGTACGAGCCGTCGCACACGGCCGGGGAAGAGCGTGGCGTAGACGGAACCGAGGTAACTGCCGTACGAGGCGCCGAAGAAGTTCAGCTTTCTGCTGCCCAGTGCGGCGCGCAGTACGTCCAGGTCGCGGGCGTTGTCGGGGGTGGTGTAGTGGTCGAGGCGGTCGCCCTGATCCCGTGCGCATCCCTTGGCGAACGCTGCTGCCTTCTGCCTCATCTTCCGCTTGAACGCGGTGGACGGCTCGCGCGGTGAGCGGTCCGGTCCCCTGTCCGCCTTCGGGTCCCGGCACTCGAGCGGAGCGGAACGTCCGACGCCGCGGGGGGCGTAACCGACGAAGTCGTAGGCCGTGTTGAGCTTCTTCCACACCCCGCCCATCACCGGCGACGCGTAGAGCGGGAACGTCATGCCGTTGACGCCCGGGCCGCCGGGGTTGTGCAGGAGCACTCCCTGCCTGGCGGCGGCGGGGCCGGTCGCCTGCCTCCGGCTGACGGTGAGTTCGATCTTCTCGCCGTCCGGTTCCGCGTAGTCGACGGGGACGGTGACCTTGCCGCACTCGACCCCCCGGACGGAGAGCTTCTCGACGGCGGGGCACTTCTTCCAGTCGATCCCGGCAGCCGCGGCCTCCCGGGCCGCGGACGCCGTACCGGCGGACTCCCTGGCATCGGTGAGAGGGAGGGGCAGCGGCAGAACGTCCGTGGAACCGCTGGCCGGTACGACGGTGGCTGCCGTCAGGACCAGGGCGCCGAGCGTGCCGTGGATCGCAGCTGAGCGCACTGGGTGCCTCGTTCCTCTTGAGCTGAGAACGGGCGTCCGCTGAGAGTGAGCACCCATGAGCAATGTGTGACAAGAGGGATGCTCGGCTGGGCAGTTGGCGAAGTAAAGGACCACAGGGCGGTGTCGGCGGCAATGCGCTCGATGCAGCGACCGTGCCCGGTTCAGCCCGGCCTCGGATGGCTCGTCCGTACGAAGTCGCGAAGTCACGAAGTCCGGCTGTGCGGGCCTCCGTTGGTGCCGCCGTCAGCCGGCTCGCAGCAGATGCAGCAGGCGGCGCAGCCTGCCCTGCGGCAGTGGTGCCGGGCCGGACCGCTCCAGCCACCAGCGCCGCACCTTCCTGCGCGTGCGGCGGTCGGGCATGCCGCCTTCGGTCAGCAGGTGCCGGGCGAAGTCCAGCGCGTCACGCCGGTAACCGCCCGCCATGGGCCGGCCCCGCGCATAGGTGACGAAGGCCGAGCGGAAGGCCTTCTCGCCCAGGATCTCCGGCAGTTCGGGCGCCACCTTCGCCACGACGTCGGCCCGTTTGCCGATCAGGGCCCGCCTCTGCACGGCGAGCCGCTCGGCGTCGAATCCGTCGGGGACCGGCCCGTCGGCCACGAGCGCGGCCAGCAGCCCGGCCTGCGCCTGTGCGAGGCGTTCCCGTGCAGCGGAGACGTCCCCCGCGGTGCGTGCCTCAGCCATGGGGGACCGCCGCCGGTGCGCTGCCGCGCGCGAGCACCGCACGTATGGTCTCCAGCTCCCCCGCCAGTTCGGCCACGGGCGGGAAGTTCTCGTCCCGCTCCAGCAGCACTCCGGGGGGTGCCGTACGTGCGCACAGCTGCGCGAGCACGTCCAGGACAGGCTGCGTGACCGGGTGACCGTGGCTGTCGTGCCAGACGCCGTCACGTTCGAAACCGCCCGCCACATGCACGTAGGCCAGCGCGTCGAGGGGGAGTTCGTCGAGCGCGGTGGCGGGGTCCTCTCCGCGGTTGACGTGATTGGTGTGCAGATTGGCCACGTCGATGAGCAGCTGCACGCCCGTACGCTCGACCAGTTCGGCGAGGAAGCGGCCTTCGCTCAGCTCCTCGTCCGGCCAGTTGACGAGCGCCGCGATGTTCTCCAGCGCGAGCGGTACGGGCAACGCGTCCTGGGCGATGCGCACGTTCTCGCAGAGCACGTCGAGTGCGTCGCGTGTGCGTGGCACCGGCAGCAGATGACCGGCTTCCATGTGCGGCGTGCCGGTCGGCGCTCCTCCGCCACGTACGAAGGCGATGTGTTCCGTCACCAGGGGCGCCCGAAGCGCCTCCGCCCGTTCGGCGAGGCCCGACAGCCGTTCCTCATCGGGGCGTTCGGCGCCGCCGAGGCCGAGTGAGACCCCGTGCGGGACGACTGTCGTGCCGCGTTCGCGCAGCCGCAGCAGTGCGTCGGGGAGATGTCCCGGGCAGACGTTCTCCGCGACCACTTCGACCCAGTCGATGCCCGGAAGTGCTTCGATTCCGTCAGCGATCTCGGGCCGCCAGCCGATGCCCGTACCCAGCCGCACGCGCGTATCCGTGGCCGTGGCCGTGGCTGTGGTCGTGTCAGTGCCCTCCATGCGCGACTCCCTCCCCCGTGAATCCGTGGTTCCCGCACTGTGCTCCACAGGCTCCTGCCACGAAACGGGCAGACGAACCCCTCATGCCGCCGGTTCAGAGCCTGACTTGAGCTTCGGGGCGGTCCGGCTGCCGGGCGTGCGCCCGGTCAGCGGCGCAGCGCGGGATGGTCGGCGACGACCGTGCACGTACCGGCCGCGATCTCGGTGAACCCCGCGTCCCGTACGACCGGCAGTCCGCTGCGCACCAGCCGGGTCCACTCCGCTGTGCCCGGCGCCGGGCGGACGGCGAGTGCGAAGTCCGATCCCGCCCAGTCCGTACGGTCTGCCGCGGGCAGGTCCCACCAGGCCAACTGGGCGCCGTGCGCCGCCTGCGCCATCGCCTTTCCCGCCGACATCTCCAGTTGGGGAGCCGTCCACAGCACCGGAAGTCCGCTCGCCGGCGGCGCGGGTGGCTGCGCATCCGTCAGGTCGGTGCCCGAGACCTGCAGCCGCGCCAGGTCCTTCGGCCAGCTGTCGACGGGGACGGGCGGGAAGACCCTCACGGAGGCGGTGCGTCCCGTCACGGTGATGCCCGGGAGTGCTTCCGCGCGCCGCCACTCCGCGCCGCGTGCCCGCCGTACGACCTTGCGGATGGCGCTTTCCTCCCACAGCCGCACAGGCTTCGCCCACTCGCCGTCGTCGGCGGCCCGTTCGTCGGCGAGGAGGGTGAGCACCGCGCGGGCAGCAGTCTCCAGGGCGTCGGTGAGGGCAGGCGGCGCGTCCCGCTCCAGCCGTACTACCAGCGGTAGCGCGTACTCCTGTGCGTCATTCACCCGACGCAGTCTGCCAGCCCCGGCTAACGTCGATCCGCATGGGACGGGACCAACTCTCATGAGGCTGGACGGAGTCGGCCGACGCTACGGCATGGCCGGAGCGTGGGTGCTGCGCGACGTGGACCTCTCACTGCCCGAACGCGCCCTGCTGCGCTTCGAGGGCACCAACGGCAGCGGCAAGTCCACGCTGCTGCGCATGATCGCCGGTATCGACACCCCCACCGCGGGGCGGATCACCGGGCGCCCTCCCTGCGCGTTCGTCCCCGAACGCTTCCCCGCCGCAATGCCGTTGACCGCACTCGGCTATCTGACCCACCTGGGCCGCGTGCACGGTCTGCGCCGGGCAGCCGCCGTCCGCGCCGCCGGCGAGTGGCTGGAGCGTTTCGGCGCCGCGGGGCACTCCCGCACGCCGCTGGCCGAGCTGTCGAAGGGCACCAGCCAGAAGGTCGCCGTCGCGCAGGCGCTGATGTCGCGTCCCGCACTGCTCGTGCTCGACGAAGCGTGGACCGGGCTGGACCAGGCCGCACGCACGGTTCTGGACAGTTCCGTCGCCGAGCGGGTCGCCGACGGCGGCACCGTCGTCTTCGTCGACCACGACCCGCAACGTCTGGCGGGAGCACCTGATGTGACGTACAGGCTGGACGGCGGGCAGCTGCACACGATCGCCGAGAAGGGCCCCGGCCGCCACGGGTCCGCAGCAGCCACCGGCCTCCGGGTGCGCGTCGTGGCCGAGGGGCCACACGGTGCGTCTCCGCCGGAACTCCCGGGCTCCGTCATCACAGAGCAGCTGCCGAGCGGCACGACCATACTGACCGCGCCCGTCGCGTACTCCGACGTGCTGCTGGGCAGCCTGCTCCAGCACGGCTGGTACATCCGGTCCGTACGCGAGGAATCCCCATGAGGGCACTGATCGGCTATCAGGTCGCGCTGCTGGTGCGCTCACAGAGATGGCTGCCGCCCGTGCTGCTCTACGCCGCCTTCCTCGCTGTCGGTGTGCAGTGGCAGCAGCCTGTGCTGGACGCTCTCGGTTACGCGGCCGCGGCACTGCTGCCCGTCACCGCGTGGTTCGTACGCGTCTGTGTCAACGCAGAGCCGACGGCCGCCCGGCATTGCACCGCTGCGGCGGCGGGACCCGGCCGCACGCACCTCGCCAGTGTTCTCGCCGCGCATCTCACCGCCTGCGTGCTCGGAGCGGCAGCCACCCTCTACGTCGTCGCGGTGAGCGCTCCGCACAGTTCCGGCGGGCGTGTGGAGGTTCCGCTGCTGCCCGCCGCGACGGCCGGGGCGCTGGCGGCGTTCGCCTGCGCACTGTTCGGCACTGCGGTCGGCGTCCTGTGCAACCGGCCGTTGCTGCGCGATGCGGGACTGGCCGTGCCCTCGACCTTGCTCGCGGCGCTGCTCGTGCTCGTCGTGGGTGGTTCGCCGGCGAACGCCGCGGTCTCCGGTCTGGTGGCCGGATCACACACGGGCACGGTGACCATGCCCTGGCTGCCGGTGCTCGCCTCCGCCGTCATCGCCGCGCTGGCCACGGTGCCGGCGTGCGTACAGGCGTCCCGGCGGGGTTAGGGGCTCCGGCGGGGCCGGCGCCGCCGGCGGGAGCAGAAAGGCCCGCGCCGTGGCCGGTCTGTGCGTGCCGGCCACGGCGCGGGTTGCTTCAGCTCGCTGGTGCCTCTGGTGGTGCTAGTGCTGCCAGGGGCCGGTCACCGCGAAAGTGGTGCCGGGCTTGTAGCAGTTGACGTACATCGTCCTGGTGTCCGGTGAGAAGGTGACGCCCGCGAACTCGCCCCAGGCGGGCTCCTCCGGCGTACCGATGTCCTGCCGGTTCCCGGCCATCGGGTACACGGCGCCGTGCTTGGTCAGCCCGTAGACGTGCTGGGCGCCCTCGCCGTCCTCACAGACCATCAGCCCGCCGCTCGGCGCCAGGCAGATGTTGTCCGGCTCCTCACCCGGCATGTCCAGGTCCGAGTCCGGACCGAAGACGACGACGAGGGTGAGCTGCTTGCGCTTGGGGTCGTAGCGCCAGATCTGCCCGTAGTGGTCGGCCTTCGAGCCTTCCTCGCTCTTGGCGTAGCTGGAGACGAAGTAGACCGACTTCCCGCCCCAGTAGCAACCCTCCAGCTTCTGGGCGTGCGTGATGCCGTCCTTGCCGAAGTCCTGGAAGCGGATGGGGGTTTCCTTGGCGAGCGGGTCGGGGACGTCGACCCATTCCACTCCGTCGAAGCTCTTGCCCGGCTCCTGGACGACCGACAGGTCCGGCAGCCCCGGAACGCGCATGGCCTGCAGCTTGCCGCCGGCGTGCAGCGAACCGTAGCCGCCCAGGGGCTTCTCCGGCAGGAAGCGGTAGAAGAGCCCGAACGGCTTCTCGAAGGCGTCCTCGGTCTCGTACACCACGCCGTTGCGGGGGTCGAACGCGATGGCCTCGTGCTGGAATCGGCCCATCGCGGTGAGCGGCTCCGTCGAGGTGGGACGGTCGTGACGGAAGCCGACCTCGAAGATGAAGCCGTGGTCCTTGCTGTAGCCTTCCTCGCCCGCCTTGAACTCGGTCTCCTCGCAGGTCAGCCAGGTGTCCCAAGGGCTGGGGCCACCCGCGCAGTTCGTCGAGGTGCCGGCGATGCCCACCCGCTCCTGCAGGACCTCGTTGTCGTGGTCCAGCTCCAGGAGGGTGCAGCCGCCCAGGGCGTCGGGGTCGTAGGTCAGTCCGTCGACGGTGGGGACGCCCAAATCGGCGTCCTGCCGGTTCTCATGGTTGCGTACGAGCCAGGTCGAGCCGTGCTTGTGGCCGTGGCGGTTGTGGTGGCCGTGGGCTGCGAAGGCCGCCATTCCGTCGTGGTTGCTGGGCACCTTGCCCTCGCCGGAAGGCAGTTCGTCGCCCTCACGGGAGAGGATCTTGTAGCGGAATCCCTTGGGCAGATCGAGCACGCCCTCGGGGTCCGGGACGAGCGGCCCGTAACCGGAACGGCCGCCGGTGCCCTGGGCGGCTGCGGTGCCGGTGAACAACTCCGAGAGGGCACCCGAGAAGGCGATGCCTGCCCCCATCACGCCCGATCTTGCCAGCACTTGACGTCGTGTCGTCGTCATACGGAACTCCCTGTTGGCGGCCAGGTACCAGGTGTGTCTACCACGCGGACGGGTGTACGAGCACTAGGCACGACAGCAGTATCTACGCGCGTGGGGGAGGGGTGGACGAGGCCTGCGGAAACGCGCACGGATCAGACGCGGACGAGCCGTTCGCCGTCGCGGGCGAGGGAGGTCAGCCGGGAGATGGCGCGGAAGTACTTCTTCCGGTAACCGCCTTCGAGCATTTCTCCGCTGAAGAGCTCGTCGAAGGGTGCGCCGGAGGCGAGCACCGGCAGCTCCCGGTCGTACAGCCGGTCGGCGAGCACCACGAGCCGCAGCGCCGTCGACTGGTCCGGCACCGGCCCGACGCCGGTCAGGCAGACCGCTCCGAGACCGTCGACGAGTGCGCCGTAACGGCTCGGGTGGACCCGGGAGAGATGGGCGAGGAGCGCGTCGAAGCCGTCGAGGGAGGCGGCGGGCGTGCGGTGAGCGGCCTGGGCGACCTCGTCCTCGGGGAAGGGGGCGGGTGCGGCGGGAAGACCGCGGTGGCGGTAGTCCTCACCGTCGATGCGCAGGGCGCGGAAGTGCGCGGACAGGCCCTGGATCTCGCGGAGGAAGTCCGCGGAGGCGAAGCGGCCTTCGCCGAGCTTGCCCGGGAGGGTGTTGGAGGTGGCGGCCAGCGCCACCCCCTGTTCGACGAGGCGGCTGAGCAGGCTGGAGACCAGGACGGTGTCGCCGGGGTCGTCGAGTTCGAACTCGTCGATGCACAGCAGCCGGTGGCCGCTCAGCGTCCGTACGGTCTGCTGGAAGCCGAGAGCCCCGACGAGGTTGGTCAGCTCCACGAAGGTGCCGAAGGCCTTGCGCTCGGCGGGTGCGTCGGTGGCGTGCCAGAGCGAGGCCAGCAGATGCGTCTTGCCGACGCCGTAGCCGCCGTCGAGGTAGACGCCGCGTGGACCGGACGAGCCCGCCGCCCCGGCACTGCGGCGGAACCACCGCTTCCTGCCGCTCACGGGCTCCTTGCCGCGGCTCAGCCCTTCAGCGAAGGAACGCAGCATCGAAACCGCCTCGGTCTGGCTCGGCTGCTCCGGGTCCGGCACGTACGTGTCGAAGCGGACGGCGTCGAAGCGCGGGGGCGGAACCATCTCCGCGACCAGCCGCCCGGCGGGTACGTGCGGCTCACGGGCGGTCAGACGGAGCGGTGCGGTGGCCTCGGCTGCGGGGCTCTGCCCTGTGGGGCCGGAGGAGTCGCGGGAGTCGAGAAAGTCGGGAGGACCGGGGGAGGGGGACACGCTGTTCATGCTAAACGGCTGGGGAACGCGGCTGCCGGGGCCGGCGGTCATGCCGGTGGCGGGGTGCGTGCCAGACTGCGAGGCATGCGACGTCTGTTCCCTTCCACCGCTGATGACCCCCGTACGGCCGAGGCCCCGGAGTGGAGCATCGAGGCGCTGGCAGAGGCGTACTCCTACCCGGACCCGCTCCCGCGCGACGGCGACAGCGACGGCGTGTGGCTGCGCGCGAACATGGTCTCCTCGCTGGACGGCGCCGCCTACCACGAGGGGCGTTCGCAACCGCTGTCGTCCGAGGCCGACATGCGCATCTTCGGCGTACTGCGGGGGCTGGCGGACGCGGTCGTGGTGGGGGCGCAGACCGTACGGCAGGAGGGGTACCGGCCCGCGCGGGAGCGCGAGGTGTTCGCACGCCGGCGCGCGGCAGCGGGGCAGGGACCCGCGCCCGCGATCGCGGTGGTCAGTGCCGGACTCGACCTGGACTTCTCGCTGCCGCTGTTCACCCGGCCGCTGGTGCCCACCCTGCTGGTGACCGGCGCCGCGGCTCCCTCCGACCGGGTCGCAGCCGCCCGTGCGGCGGGGGCGGAAGTGGTCTTCGCGGGCGAGGGCGCCACGGTCGAGCCCGATCGGCTGCCCGCGGCGCTGGCCGAGCGGGGGCTGCGCCGCCTGCTGACGGAAGGGGGGCCGCGGTTCCTGGGGCAGCTGGTGGCGGGGAATGTGCTGGACGAGCTGTGTCTGACCCTCGCACCGCGCATCACCTCCGGTGGGGCTCGGCGGATCGTGAACGGACCGGAGGTGGCCCTGCCTGTGGACTTCGGGCTCGCGGGGGTACTGGAGGACGACGGATTTCTGTTCACCCGCTATCAGCGCATCCGGCAACCGGTGGGATGAGAACCGGTGGAATGAGAAACGGTGGGATGGAGAAGCAGTTCCACCTGCCGCACGCTGGGCAGACTGGGATGCGCGAGCCCCGCGTACGCGGGGAGCAGGATGTACGTACGGAGCCCGGTCGGGCTCCATGTGGGAGAAGGGCACGGCTGTGTTCACGACCGTACTGATGATCGAGAAACCGCTGGTGTCCGACGATGTGGAACTCGTCACGACGCTGCACGGCGACGAACCTGTTTCCTTCGTCGTACTGATGCAGCCGCGCGGCGACCAGGACCGTCTGCTGCGGGCCCTGGACGATGTCGCGCTCGGCGAGTTCGACGAGGCCGTCCGCGAAGGCAGCGAACCGGACGACGCCGAAACCAAGCGGCCCGCCACGCGGGCTCTGGATCACTCGCTGGCCATGCTGCGGGAGGCGGGCGCGGAAGCCGAGGGGCAGGTCATCGAGGACCATCCGCTCGATCTGCTCACCTCGGTCGTCGACCGGGCCCACGCCGACGAAGTCATCGTGCTGACGGCTCCGCACCTGGTCGAGGAGTTCTTCCACCGCGACTGGGCCACGCGGGCACGGCACAAGGTCGGCGTGCCGGTGCTGAAGCTGTTCGCACACACGGACTAGCCAGGGGTAGCGGGGGCCGGGCGGTGGGTGCGGAGCGCATAGGCTGAGCGGCGCGCGTACCGCTCACCGCACCCCGTGTGCTGGGCGTACCGCGCCCGTTTTCGAGAGCACGAGCCCTGGAGGCGCCCCCATGGCAGCCGACGCAGCCGACCCGGCCCGCCCGACCGTCCCGGCGGCCCTGGCACGTCCCCACTTCATCGGCATCGGCGGTGCCGGGATGTCCGGCATCGCGAAGATCCTCACCCAGCGCGGGGCCCGGGTCGAGGGCAGCGACGCCAGGGAGTCGCTGACGGTGACGGCGCTGCGCGGGCTGGGCGCGAACGTGCACATCGGCCACGACGCGGGGCACCTGGCGCCGGACGCCACAGCAGTCGTCGTCTCCAGCGCCATCCGTGCGGACAATCCCGAGCTGGCCGCGGCCGAGGAGCGCGGCGTCCCCGTCGTGCACCGCTCGGACGCCCTGGCGGCCCTGATGGAGGCGTGCATGCCCCTGGCCGTCGCCGGCACACACGGCAAGACCACCACGACCTCGATGCTCGCCGTCGGCCTGGGCTCGCTGGGCCTCGACCCGTCGTACGCGATCGGCGGCGACCTCGACGAGCCGGGCTCGAACGCGCACCACGGCCGCGGCGAGATCTTCGTGGCGGAGGCGGACGAGAGCGACCGCAGCTTCCACAAGTACGCGCCCGAGGTGGCCATCGTGCTCAACGTGGAGCTCGACCACCACGCCAACTACGCCTCGATCGAGGAGATCTACGAGTCCTTCGAGGCCTTCGCGGAGCGCGTACGCCCCGGCGGCACCCTGATCGTCTCCGCCGACCACGAGGGCGCGCGCGAGCTCACGCGGCGTGTGCGCGAGCGCGGGGCGGTGCGGGTGCGTACGTACGGTGAGTCGGCCGACGCGGATGTGCGGATCCTCGACATCACCCCGCACGGTCTGACAAGCGAGACCACCGTGCTGCTCGACGGCAGCGAGCTCACCTTCGCCGTCTTCGTGCCCGGAAGGCACTACGCGAGCAACGCGGTCGCCGCTCTCGTCGCCGGCTCCGAGCTGGGCGTACCCGCCGACGAGCTGGCCAAGGCCCTGGGCACGTACACCGGGGTGCGCCGCCGCCTGCAGCTCAAGGGCGAGACGAACAGCATCCAGGTCATCGACTCCTACGCGCACCACCCGACGGAGATGACCGCCGACCTCGAAGCCATCCGGGGCGGTGCGGGCGACGGACGGGTCCTCGTCCTCTTCCAGCCGCACCTCTTCAGCCGCACCCAGGAGCTGGCCACCGAGATGGGCGAGGCCCTCGCCATGGCCGACGCCTCCGTCGTCCTCGACATCTATCCCGCGCGTGAGGACCCGATTCCCGGAGTCACCAGCGCGCTGATCATCGATGCCGCGCGTGCCGCGGGCGCCGATGTGCGGCACGCGGACTCCAAGGCGGCCGGGTCGGAGCTCGTCGCGGGAATGGCAGGACCGGGAGATCTTGTTCTGACGATGGGGGCCGGGGACGTCACGGATCTCGGCCCGCGGATCCTCGCCGGGCTGGCGCACTGAGCGGCGGCGCCGGCGGTGCCCGGGTGCGGGTCCGCACGGCAGGAGCGAGGAC
>Ga0190265_10001768_pt1 | contig 14237 bp, 10 predicted proteins | sample Popmic124T_FD_133135 | JGI IMG/M metagenome (GOLD analysis project Ga0190265, IMG submission 133135) | Populus adjacent soil microbial communities from riparian zone of Indian Creek, Utah, USA - 124 T | ecosystem: Environmental > Terrestrial > Soil > Riparian zone | place: USA: Utah | collected...
CTAGTGCAACACTAAACCAGTAGAACAGTGACGGCTGGATTGTGGGCTCGAAAATTTGGTGCGCAGAGAGAAATGCGCCCTTGGCTCGCCTTGCCCCGGCTTGTTCTTCAATCAGCGGGCGAATATCGATCTCAGCCTGCGCTTGTATCTGAGCTAAGTCCCCCGCCAATCCTTTTACCGAGTAACTGAAATCGACTTCATCTCCACTTAAACCTAGGTGATTCGCGCGATCATCGACAGCTCTTATCCTGTCTATTGTAATCCGATTCGTTTCTGCACGGGCTTTATCAAATAGGCCATTTATGCTCACTTCGATTGAACTGGGCTGATTTTCGTCGAGCGTCCCCTGTTCGCTAAGTGCCAAGCGAGCGGCCTCTCCGGGTATATCCAGTTTCGCAACTTGTTCTCGCAGTTGCTCGACCGTTATCGGTGGTGGAAAGTCGATGGGCTGAGACCTGTGCCTTGAGTAGGTTGTTCTGCGTGCCACGCCCCCTCCCGCGCAAAAATGAGTCCTCTGCCCCCCGGCGTTTGACATTCTAAATCACGTGCCTGGTGGGGACTTTCTGCACACATTCTATCGGGGAAGCTAGATATTTTGTGCCTCTGTCGTCGGGACGTTGAGGGAGGATGGGGAGGTCGTACTGCTAAAGGGGAGATCTCCAGTGCGTTGGCTACCCATCTTTCGCTATCTTTCGCTGCTAGTTTCCAGCGCTTATAGGGATGGTCGCCAAAGCGGATGCCAATCAGCCATGGATCGCGCCTCACCCGCCCGCGCAATCCGCCCGCTGATCGGCGGCGCGCTGTTTTGCCTTCCGTTCGGCGCAACCCGCCACCGCTAGGACATAGCAGAGAAGCAGAACCTTCTTATAGCGATCCCCGGAACGCCGGCCCATATGCCCCAATCTAGCTGGCTGGCGGCAACTTTGTGTCCAGCCCCATCTTGCGCTGACCCCCTGTTCCTTTGACGCTCCCTACGGGTCCCCTCGAAGTACCACATCGATAGGAAAGCGCCAACCCCAGGGTTCACGCAGAACCCCTACAACCCTGTCTTGAGCGCGGTCGAAAGACCTGTCCTGAGCCTGTCGATGGATTGCGCCCGGCCCTCCGAAATCCTATTTCAGGGGTCACAGAGCGCAGCGGCGCCGCGCGGGCACCCCTTCTGAAACGGGTCCCCGTCAAGGCGCCCGCGCTGAAAGCGGAAGCCCGCTTTGATGGGATTTCGTCAGGCCTGCTTGCGCTCGATTTCGGCGTTCAATTCCCGGATTTCGCGGACCAGCTCCCGATAGCCTGCGGGCGGCTCGCGCGGATCGGACGGCGCCGCGGTTCGCTCGAGCGATCGGCGCGCTTCGGCGACGCTGTGGCGCACGGCGCCGATGTCGGGCTCATCTCCGGCGGAGTCCTTGCCGGCGGCTCGGCGCTCGCGCGCCATCGCCCGGGTCCCTCGCGACGCCCAAAGAGCAGCCGCCAGCGCCGTCAGGCCGATCGCCGCGGCGATCAGGGCGGGCGCGAAATCCGCGACGGTGAGAGCCTCGTCCATGCTCAGGCCTCCGGCTCGAGCCAATAGAGCACGCCATAAGCGAGCGCAAACAGCAGCAAGGCGGCGACGGCCCAGAACAGGGCCGCGACGTCGAACCGCGCCACCAGCCAGACGCGCGCGGCGGTGCCGGCCGAAAGGGCGGCGGAAAGGTTGAACAGGAAATTGGCGGTCGCCTTGACTCGTTCATTGGCGATGAGGACTTCCGAACGGGTCACGCCGCTTCCTCCTGACGATCGGGCTCGACGTTATTGCTTATTTTCGGGTCGCGAATCAACATTTCCCGAAAGCCCGTTTCCCCGACAGTCTTGCGAACGCTGCTCTTTCAAGGTTTCAACCTCGGTTGCCGGCGATTTCTCGGTCCCATGAGCGCCAACCCCATTGGGCCCCGCTCACCCGGGTTCACCTAGAGCGGGGCGTGTCGGCCCGACTACCTTCCCGCTCATCCTGAGCCGGAATTGAGCCTTTCGCCGAAATTCCGAGACGAAGCCTGTCCGGAGCTCCGTCCAAGGGCCTGTCCTGAGCCCTTCTGCGCCAAATCAGCGTCACACTGTCAAGCAAAAAGAGTGCGAAATCAATATCCTATAAGATTCCATCGAACCGCAACCGCGTCAATATCTTGCCCGCGAAGAAATAGGATTCCAAATCCTGCAAATCATAGGAAAGAAGCGGAAAAAGAATATTTTCAGCAGGCCTTTTCGGCCCGTTTTTCGCGGCTCCGAATCCTATGGTCCATAACCCCTATCGTCGCGATTCGGTGCGGACGCGAAACGATCTCTTCTTGAGGCTCCGCGCCGATGCTCCTTGACCTGACCTATGGCATTGTGATGCTGTCGCGAATCCGGATCGTTGGAGTCGAAGCGAGAGGAGCAACCTGTGCCGGTCGTCAGCGATTATACGGCTGTGCTCTCGGGACATTCATTGCACGGGAGTTCGGGGAAGAGCGTCTTTTTCACTTATTCGTTTCCGGTTGCCGTACCCGAATATTATTATAGCGCCTATTCGGCCGAGGCCCTCGCGACGTTTCGACCCTATACGGAGTCCGAAAAGAATGCGGCCCGGCAGGCGCTTTGGGCTTTCCAATCGATATCCGGCATAGCATTTTTCGAAGTGGCGCCCGATGAGGGCGACATCCGTTTTAGCGCATATGAGTTCGATATACTAATGCCGGAGTTTGCCGGCTTCGCTTATTACCCGTCGGGCATCTATGATGATCAGCTTAGCAGCGACATCTTCATGGACTATTCCTATGCGGCCCATACCCATACTTTGCTGCATGAAATCGGCCACGCTCTTGGTCTCAAGCATACCTTCGAAGGCCATGTGACGTTATCCGAACATCTCGATCATTACGGTTCATCGGTCATGAGTTATACGTCCGGCGGTCGTCCGGGCGACGTGCTTGGTCCGCTGGACGTGCAGGCCATCCAATATCTGTACGCCGGCTCCGGCGGCGACGGGACTCATGTCTCGAGCTGGAGCTGGAACGCGGCCAGCCGGACATTGACTCAAAGCGGTTTCGGAACCGCGGACGAGCTGTTGGGCGTGGGCTCGGCCGACGTCATATTCGGATATGCGGGCGATGACTATCTCCTGGGCCGGGAAGGCAATGACCGGCTCGATGGAGGCGATGGAGCCGACCAGCTCTATGGCGGCGTCGGCGCCGATACCCTGCTTGGCGGCCTCGGGGTCGATTACCTGCAGGCGGGAGACGGCGATGACCGGCTCGAGGGAGGCGACGGAGCCGACCAGCTGATCGGCGGCGACGGCGCCGATACCCTGCTCGGCGACCTCGGCGCCGACAACCTCTATGCGGGCTATGGCGACGACCGGCTCGAGGGCGGCGGCGACGGCGACTTCCTCTATGGCGACGACGGCAACGACAGGCTCGAAGGGGGCGCAGGCGAAGACACGCTGCACGGCCAGCAAGGCAATGATGTCCTGTTCGGCGGCACCGAGCGCGACAGCCTTTACGGGGGCATCGATAACGATGAGCTGCGCGGGGAGGCCGGCGACGATACGATCTTCGGAGGCGAAGGGCGCGATACGTTCTTGGGCGGCGAGGGCGACGATCTGCTCTATGACGAGTTCGAGGGAACCACGCCTTCGTTCCAGGCCGATGGCGGAAACGGCGTCGACCTGTTCGGAATCCAGGTGCCCTGGAGGCCGGCCGTTTCGTTCGTGTCCCTTTCGGATGCGTTTGCCGCCGGAGCCGTGCTGGCCGGCGTCGAATCGATCGCCGTTTTCGGCAATGACAACGGCAATCACATCGTCGGATCCGACCGGGCGGAATATCTGAGCGGCGGCGCCATCGCCGATCGCCTCGCTGGCGGGGGCGGCGCCGACACGCTCTTGGGCGATGGCGGGGATGACGAATTGATCGGCGGGGCGGGCGCCGATTCCCTGAACGGCGGTGAAGGCGCCGACCGGTTCACTTATCTGTCCCTGGCCGATTCCACCGACGCGGCGATGGACGTCATCGGCTCCTTTCAATCCGGCGCCGACAGGATCGATCTCAGCGCGCTCGGATCCGGCACCGTCGCCTGGAGCGTCTCTCCCGGCTCGAACTATCGTATCGTCACCGTGACGGCCGGCGGCGCGACGATGAAGTTTCAGGTGGAAGGACCGGTCGCGGCCGCCGACTTCCTGCTCGCGGCGCCGGTCATTTCCGGGACCGCCGGCAATGACGTCCTGATCGGATCCAGTGCCTCGGAAACATTGGACGGCGGGCAGGGCTCCGACCGGATGGAGGGCCGCGGCGGCGACGACACCTACATCGTCGACAATGCCGGCGACCAGGCGATCGAATCCGCCGGCCAGGGCACCGACATCGTCTATTCGTCGGTCAGCTACGGCCTGACCGACGCGTCGGAGGTCGAGACCCTCTCGACCATCGCCTGGGAGGCGACCACGCCGCTCAACCTCACCGGCAACAGCCGCGCCAACAGCCTGATCGGCAATGCCGGCGCCAACCAGCTCGACGGCAAGGCCGGCGCCGACGTGATGACGGGGCGAGCCGGCAACGACAAATATTTCGTCGACAATGCCGGCGACAGGGCGGTCGAGAGCGCCGGCCAGGGCATTGACATCGTCTACAGCGCGGTCAGCTACGCGCTCGGCTCGGAGGTCGAGAGCCTGTCGGCGATCACCTGGGAGCTGACCACGCCGCTCAACCTCACCGGCAACAGCCTCGCCAACACCCTGATCGGCAATGCCGGCGCCAACCTGCTGCACGGCGGCGGCGGCAACGACGTGATGATCGGCCGCGAGGGCGATGATTCCTACCTCGTCGACAGCGCCGGCGACCGCCCGACCGAAGCCGCCGGGCAAGGCACCGATATCGTCTACAGCGCGCTGAGCTACACGCTCGGCGCGAGCTCGAACATCGAGAATCTGGCGGCGATCAGCTTCGCGGCGACGACGGCGCTCAACCTGACCGGCAACGGCGTCGCCAACACTTTGCTCGGCAATGACGGCGCCAACCAGCTCGACGGCAAGGCCGGCGCCGACACCATGGTCGGCCGCGCCGGCAACGACAAATATCTGATCGACAATGCCGGCGACTGGGCGATCGAGGCGGCCGGCGGCGGCTCCGACGTGGTCTACAGCGCGGTCAGCTTCACCCTGACCGACGCGCAGGAGATCGAAGGCCTTTCGGCGATCACCTGGGAGGCGACCAATCCGATCAACCTGACCGGCAACAGCCTCAGGAACAACCTGATCGGCAATGCCGGAGTCAACATTCTCGACGGCAAGGCGGGCAACGATACGCTGCAGGGCCGCGAGGGCGCCGACACTTATGCGTTCACGTCTGCGCTCGGCGCGGCCAATATCGACCTCATCCTCGGCTTCAGCGCCGCCGACGACACGATCCGGCTCGAGAATAGCGGCGTGTTCACCGGCCTCGCCAACGGCGCCCTGCCCGCGGCCGCGTTCGTGATCGGCACCGCAGCCAAAGACGCCGACGACCGCATAATCTACGATCCTGCCACCGGCCGCCTCTTCTTCGACGCCGACGGCAGCGGCGCCGGCGCCCAGATCCAGTTCGCCACCCTGCAGGGCGCGCCTGCCATCACGGCCAACGATTTCACGGTGATCTAGACTCGAACCCGCTCAGCCTGAATCGTTCCCCGGCAAAGGCCGGGGTCCAGGAGCCGAAGGCTTTCGCCAGGCTATACGCCCGAGCCCGGCGAGCGCCGGCCTGGACCCCGGCCTTCGCCGGGGAACGGCTGTACAAACCTGACAGAATTCGACTCTAGCCCCCCTTCGCCGCGACAGTGGACGCGATCGCGCCCGCGATGCTATCCCTCTGCGCGCGTCTTGAAGGGGCAAAAGGTTCGAAAGACAAGCGCTCGATGCGGAGACGATGGCGGAAGGTCCTGAACTGGTTCGGCGGCCCGGCGCGGGCCGCGGCCCTCATCGGCATGTCCGCCCTGATCGCCCTGGTCGCCGCTCCCGCGCTGGTCGGCGGCGCGCTGAGCCGCGCGGGGCCCGATCCACGCCGGGTTTCGGTTCCGGCCTTCGCCGTGATCGGCCCGGCCGGCCGCCGCATCGGCACTCTGAAGGTCGATTATCCGGCGAGCATGCGCGAGAACGAATCCCGGCCGGTCGTCGTCAGCTATGAAGCGGCCGGCCGCTGGCGCGAGCATTTCGCCGCCCATCCCGGCCGCCGCCTCGAGGTTTCGCTGAGCGGCGCCCGCCTCGACATCGTGCCCGAGCCGGCCCGCCACGTCTTCCGCAACGACTTGATCGCCCGGCGCGGCGTCGATCGGAGGAGCTGGCAAATCGTTCCCCGCGCCGCCGGCGATTATTCGCTTCACCTCCGGCTCGAAGCGACTCCGGCGGCGGCCTTTTCGCCCCGCCCGGTCAGCGCCAATGGCGAGCTCCGCCCCGCCGGCGAGGACCAGAGCCTGCCGGTCACCGTCCACACGCTCTACGGCGTGTCCGAGACGACCGTCGCTCTCGCCAAGATCGCGGTCGGCCTGCTCAGCTTCCTGGTCAGCCTCGCCGGCCTGCCGCTCCTCGTCCGCCTGCTCCGCGGGCTCGCCGGCCTGGCCCCGGTTCAGTCGCCCGCGCCCGCCCGAGCGCGCGCCGCGCCCGCGCCCGAAGCGCCGCCGCCGCGCCGGCCCCGGCCCCGCAGCCGGGGGCGGACAAAGCGGGACTGAAATCCGCCGCCGTCCGGCCGCCCCGCCTTTCCGCTCATCTGAATAGGGACCGAACCCGTTGAGGACCCGTATCGAAACCTGTCCTGAGCGCGTCGAAGGGGACGACCCGGCTGGACTCGCAGCCCGCCAGCGCTGGCCTGTCCCGGACTCGATCCGGGAACGTCAGTCGCGGCTTTGACGCGATCTCTTAGCCGCGGGAATCCCGGCCATAGCGCGGCGATCGCGACGGGACTCGCGAGCTAGGTCCGGAACCTGCCGAAGGGCTGCACTGGAATCCGCCTCGCCCGGTCGGCGTGGCGCCGCAGCACCGAGCAAGCGCGTCGGACGTCACGGACTGGCCGGCCTCAGCGTTCTCCCGGACGAAGCCTCTGCCTGTTCACCGCCCGCGCCGGCCGACCACCCATTTTTAGTAACGAGACTCGCGTTAGTCACGACACTTTCGATGCTAACGTGACAGACGATAGTTCTATTGCTCTTGATAGTTACAAGACTCCTGTTAGTCGTAAGGCTGTTGACAATCTTGTGACTCGGTATACTGTCGCGACTATCTGGAGTGACGTGAGTCACGGAAATTATTGCTGATTGCCGCCGACGGCGGCGAATCCGCGTTGCACGGGTGGAAAAGGTGATTAAGGGTGTCACGATTGGTATCGACTCAAGAGCTCGCAAAAGCGGCGGAAGAGAAGGTAGCGACCATCTCGTTTTGGGCGCGCAAGGGGCTATTAGATTTTCGACGGACAAAGGGGCGCTATCGGCTTTTCGTGTTGGAAGAGAATCTTAAGAGAATTCGGTACATTCGCGCGCGCCAGAGCGGATTGGAGGTATGTCGGCTGGATGACATCGCCGACGGGATAAAGCGAGGCGCCCACCGCCACTCAGCAAAGCCATAAGGCGTTGAACATGTTATGATCGGTAGTTCGAATCAACCCAGCGACAAGAACGGAGTGGCGTCGCCGATGCCGCCGCCGAGCGAGGACATTTTGCGCCAGGTGTTGGCCTCGATGTTTGCCGATTGCAGCCATGAACTCAAGACGAGCGATGGCGAGCTCCCGGACGCGGCGCCGGCGCGCGAACTGCAGGATGAGTTACGGGAGTTCATAGGCAATCCGAGCCTTCCAGCGGCGGTCCAGTTCACCGCCTATCTTGCTGACATGATGATCAGCGATGTGTTTCGCAACTTTTTCGGTGATCAGATTTCTTCGCCCGAGACGGATGATGCGCGCCGCAATGTGGTGAAGCGCCTTTCTCAGCTATTCGATAGTCTGGCTACGGCCTCCGGTCAGAACGACGACGCAGGCCGACTGTTGGAACTAGCGGCCTTTCGCCGCTACGTAGCCGACTATCTCGCAATCGTGCGATCGCTTAACGAATCATGGATCGCCGCAAACCAGTTGCCGGACATGGAGTCGACATGAGCAAGACCCCTCAGCGCGACCGTTCCCCGGACGAAATGTTGCTCGACGTCCACCGGGCAATGCGCAGAAGCTCGTACGTTCTTAGTAGCGGCCATGCAGGCGAGGAGTACGCGGACTTTGACGGATATTACTTGGGGGGCCAAGGCGACTATGACTTTGACCCAGGTTTGAGAAGGCTTCGCCTCAGCGAGCTCGTAGAAAAGATTGTCCCTCAGTTAGTCGAAGTGGCGCAGGAGTGCGCAGTGTCTAGGCTCGCATTCCCTGAGAAGCGGGATGATGGACCGGTAGGCACCTTGGCGATGATGGATTTGATAGTCTACCATTCTGGGCTTGAGGGATGCATCGTTCGACCTGATCGCCGTCTGCACATTGCCCAGGTCAAGGGGCGGCCCATTGTGCTTGGGGAACGAGTCCTCATCGTAAGTGATGTTGCGACTTACGGCGGCACTATCGCCCGACCCGCAGCATGTCTTCGTCAGTTGGGCGCCGTGGTGCCGGCCGCCTTCGTATTGTTGGATCGTTGCCAAGGGGCCAAGGCGCAGCTAGCCGCTGAAGATATCGTCTTGTACTCGTATTGGGATCTCAGTTCGCGCGACAAAGCTCTCGCGCCGCAGGTCAGTGAAATTGTTGCTCCATAAGGCCAATCACCCTAATCCAGCCGGACCGTTGCCTGTACGCTAATGGATTCGCGTCACGGCGCATGGTAGCGCCTTGATTAAGCATGCGGACGGCTCCACAAGAGCCTGCAACCCGGGGCCCAATCGCATATATGGCTACCCTAACTTATCGCACCAGGGAGGAAATCCGGGTAGGAGCAAATGGGGGCGCCCGCTGTACGAGGCGATATACCATTGTTAACAACACGGTCTCGCCAGCAAAGATCCCACCGATTCTAAAGATCGAGCTCGATCGAGATGTACGCATCACGAATGTGTATTCTGAGGACGGGCGGCCCTCCAATTTTCTCCCTACCAAAGGAACCTACCATACGGGACTGTCGGTGGAGGTTGCCGAACGGCAGCTCGAGGTCGGCGCGTGCGTCACGCTGGTCATCGAGTATGAATGGCCAGATTTCATTCCGGGCCCAGCTGAACCCGTCTACAGTCGCCAATTGAGATTATCCCACGAGTTTGGTTTCGAATACGAACTCGAAATCGGGTGCGTCGACACCGGCCTGCTTGCCTCCCCGGTCTTTGGCGTTCTGCCTATTACCTCCCGGTTTTCAGAACGACCAGTCATTCCCACTGCTGAAGGAACATATATCGTTCGGACACGAAATGTTCCACCTCGTACTGCCCTAACTATCACGATGACCGGCGGATCGCGGAAAGTAGAACTTCCCGTCCTAAATACGCTAGCGGCAGCATTCTCGCCTAGCGAGCCCTTCCGTGGCGTGGCCGTTCTCTTTATTCAACACCTTCTGAACGACTTTTTAGCCGTATTGCGTGCATTCGAACGATGCGGTCTTGAAGCACGGAATACGTTTGTAGTTGGAATCCCATATTCATCAAAGGACGACATCGTTCAGATACTATCCTATGAGGACCGCGTAGTTGAGGCTCCGGCAACGTACCACGGCGGGAACTTTCTCCATGCGGTTCAAACAATGCTCGATGCAGTATTTGTGCATTGTCAGAAACGCGATCTCCAATACGTTGTTGTGGAAGATGGTGGATATGTGACTAGACTGCTTCGCGATCGCGTCGCAGGAAACGCCGACTGGGGTAGTAGGTGTGTAGGAATAGTCGAGCAGACTACCAATGGTATATGGGTTACCAGAGATTGGCAGAATAACCCGGGTTCGTATTCCTCGTCACTTTCGTTGCCGGTCTACAATGTCGCCGAGTCGTCATTGAAGAGGGATGGGGAAGCGCCGCTGATTGGCAAGGCCGTTGTCTTTAATACAATGAGGCTTCTTGAACGTTACGAGGAATCGAATCTATCGGAAAAAGTTGCGCTTGTGCTGGGGCATGGAAGCATCGGGTCCGAGGTTGTGAAGGCGCTCGTGTCCGAAAAGTGTAATGTCGTCGTATGGGAATCTGAACAGGCTAGGGCTAAGGATTTGCCGCCGGGGGTCGTATTGGCGCATGATTTAGAAGAGGCTTGTAATAGTGCTGACCTAGTTATCGGCTGCACGGGTAAAGGCGTTAATACGCCGAATGACGGTGACCGGCCGCCACTAAATGAGAGATCTAATTTCTTAGCTCTGAAGCACGGTGCGGTATTGGTTAATGGATCGTCGAAGCTCTGTGAGTTCAATTGGGAGGAGGTCGATAATATAACTAAAGTACAGCAAGTTAGTCGGGCGTTCGGGCATGAAAGAATATTAAATGGGGGTAAGCTACTTCGTGTCGCTGCTGACGGATTCCCTGTCAATTTCTATAATAGTCAGAGCGCGCCTGCTGAAAAAATGCAGCCGATTCTGGCCATGCTTTTTTTGGGGGCATGCCGTCTGTTGGAGAAGACCCACTCGCCGGGCATCGTAGATGTGCCCGACGAGGACCAGGAGTACATTATGAGAGTTTATCGGGAGTCGAATGCCTAGGCTCCCTGTCTCAGCTGGAGGAGCGAGCAATGCTTTTCGTCGATCGGCTGTGTGACGCGACTCTTCGCAAGAAGTCCCGCCTAGTGGTGGGGCTTGACCCGATACTGGACTTGATTCCGGCGGAGCTGCTGCCAAGCGGAGACCGATACGATCGCGAGGCAGCATCTTCGGCAGTAGAGCAATTCCAAATCGCAGTCCTTGATGCGGTCGCCGACTATGCGGTCGCCGTCAAACCTCAAATGGCATTTTATGAACGCCTTGGCCCTCGGGGACTAGCCGCTTTGGAGAATGTGGTAAGCCTTGCAAATGATCGTGGGCTGTTGGTAATCTGTGACTGCAAGCGGGGCGATATCGGCTCAACCGCCGTGGCCTATGCAGATTATTATCTCGGATCGCGCGAGGCAGGAGATCACCTTCCCGGATTGGGCGCAGATTCGGTAACGGTAAATCCCTATCTCGGAGCCGACAGCCTTGCACCATTCGCTGCCCACATTAAGCGCGGGTGCGGACTGTTCATACTTGCCAAGACTTCAAATCCGGGCTCGGCTGATCTACAGGATCGGCTCATTGAGGGCGAAACTTCTATGCCCCTGTATCAGTCCGTAGCAACCCTCGCGGATTCGATTGCTGACCAATATCCATTGGGAGAATACGGATACTCATCGATCGGCTTGGTGGTTGGCGCCACATTTCCCCAGCAAGCAGTTGCGCTGAGACAAGCTTTCCCGCGCCTTCCATTCCTCATCCCCGGCGTTGGGACCCAAGGCGGCAAGGTCCAGGACATCCGTGACTGTTTCGACGGCCGCGGTCTAGGAGCCGTCATAAACGCTTCGCGAAGCATCCTCTTCGCCTATCGCGAAAACGGTGCCCCGACGAATTGGAAGGACGCAGCCCGCCGCGCCGCGGCCGCACAAAGAGATGAAATTAATCAGGCGCTAAACCTCTCCTAGCGTCAGTCGGCTTATGTGGTCGCCCCACCATCGACCTCGACCAGAGCGAACCCAAATTCGGAATCCCCTTGAAGCCTCCGGCCAGCTCGAAGACCGTTCCGTAGCGATCATCCCTGATCTCGTTCGCGTCGGACAGATTGCGGATCGTCGAAGTCACGTCATCCTCCCGTAGCAACCCGCCTCTATCCCATAGATAGGTATGCCGAATCGGAGCGGGGCGTGGCTGCGCCCCCACTAACCCAGGTTCACGCAGAACCCCTACATTGCGCCCGGCCCCGCCAAATCCTATTTAGCGGGGTGAAAGGCACGAACGGCGCTTCGCGGCACCCCCTTCTCTGTGTGGGTCCCGCGAAAGTACCACTTTCGTGGGAGGGGCTAAGCCGCCTCCTCCTTGCCGATTTCCCCAATCCCCCTGAGCCGCACCACGCCCTTGCCCGGCAGCTCGACGCGCAACTCCAGCGATCCCCCCGCCGCCTCGACGAAGCGGCGCAGCGTCGACAGATAGAGGTCGGCCTGCTTCTTGTGCACCGACGGCTGCTTGATGCCGAGGCTGGCCGCGATCTGTTCCTGGCTGCGCTCCGCCAGCCGCCGCAGCGCCCGGAGGCCTTCGACGCCCTCGATGAGCTCGGCCGAGCGCGCCTCGATCCTCGCCCGCCGCTCGGCGGGCAGAGAGGCCATGACTTGCTCGAGGCTGCGTCCCATTTGTCTCATTCCGCCACGCCGCGTTGCCGCCGCACATAAGCGGCGAGCACCTCGTCGATCCGCCGCTGCCAGCCCGCGCCGCCGGCCCGGAAATGCTCGATCACCTCCGGCGACAGGCGCAGCGACTGCTGCACCTTGGCCCGGCTTCCCGCCGGCGGGCGCCCGCGCCGGGTCAGCGTGCCGTCGGCCGGCCGGACGACGCGTCCACCAACCCGGATTTGCGCCCGGTCGAAGAAATCGGGGCCCATTTCCGGCACCTCGCCCTCGAAGGCTGCACGCCTTGCCGCCTCGGCCTCAGGCGCCGATTTCCCGGAAATAATGTTCCTGCTCATCCTTGGTCGCCTTTCTCAGCGATATCACCCGTGCCGTTTCGCCCTGCTCCGCCCAGGCGCAGGCGACGATTTCGCCATCGAGCAGCCCGTAGGAGATCCAGCGATCCTCTCCATAATCGTACCGATCGTCATAGCGTTCGACGCAGACGCCCTCGAAAAGCCTCGCGGCGTCGGCGAGGTCGAGCCCGTGCTTCGCCAGATTGCTCTCGCGCTTGGCGGGATCGAAGCCGATGATCACGGTATTTATGTAGCAGCAAAAGTCGGCCGGCGCAATTATGTAGCAGCAGAATTCCGCGCTGGCCTCCGCTACTCCCTCCCTTGGGTCCCCGTCGAAGTACCACTTCGATGGGAAGCCGCTAACCCCAGGTTCACGCAGAACCCCTACATTGCGCCCGGCCCTCCGAAATCCTATTTCAGGGGCCGACGGTGCTTCGCGGGACCCCTCTCTCTCACGGGTCCCCGTCAAAGTACCACTTTGATGGGATGAATCATGAGCGACGACAACCGCACCCCCAACGGCCCCGACAAGGAGCCCGGCACCTGGATGAAGAGCCTCTTGATCTGGGCCGGCATCCTCCTGGGCCTCGTCCTCGTCGTCCAGTTCGTCGGCGGCGGCGCCGCGGCGACTCGCGATGCGATCCCCTATTCCGAATTTTTGAACAAGGTCGAGGAGGGGTCGGTCAAATCCGTCACGATCCGCGACAAGGCGATCGTCGGCCGCCTCACCAATAACGAGGCGTTCCAGACCCAGGTGCCGGTGCAGGATTCGCGGCTCGTCGACCGCCTGCGCGAGCGCGGCGTCGCCTTCGCCGCCGAGCCCGAGGCGCAGACTTCGGTGTGGCTGATCCTCTTGTACCAGTCGCTGCCTTTCCTTCTGATCCTCGGCATCGCCTTCTTCGTGATGCGCCAGATGCAGAAGAACGCCGGCTCGGGGGCGATGGGCTTCGGCCGCTCCAAGGCCAAATTGCTGACCGAGAAGCATGGCCGCGTCACCTTCGACGACGTCGCCGGCATCGACGAGGCGCGCGAGGAATTGCAGGAGATCGTCGAGTTCCTGAAGGACCCGACGCGGTTCGCGCGGCTCGGCGGCAAGATCCCCAAGGGCGCTTTGCTGGTCGGCTCGCCCGGCACCGGCAAGACCTTGCTGGCGCGCGCCATCGCCGGCGAGGCCAACGTCCCCTTCTTCACCATTTCCGGGAGCGACTTCGTCGAGATGTTCGTCGGCGTCGGCGCCAGCCGCGTCCGCGACATGTTCGAACAGGCCAAGAAGAACGCCCCCTGCATCGTCTTCATCGACGAGATCGACGCGGTGGGTCGTCACAGGGGCGCCGGCCTCGGCAACGGCAATGACGAGCGCGAGCAGACGCTCAACCAGCTGCTCGTCGAGATGGACGGTTTCGAGGCGAACGAGGGCATCATCATCATCGCCGCGACCAACCGGCCCGACGTGCTCGATCCGGCCCTGCTCCGCCCCGGCCGCTTCGACCGCCAGGTGGTGGTGCCGCGCCCCGACATCGAGGGCCGCGAGAAGATCCTGCTCGTCCACATGAAGAAGGTGCCGCTCGCGCCCGACGTCGATCCGCGCACCATCGCC
>Ga0190265_10001769_pt1 | contig 14237 bp, 10 predicted proteins | sample Popmic124T_FD_133135 | JGI IMG/M metagenome (GOLD analysis project Ga0190265, IMG submission 133135) | Populus adjacent soil microbial communities from riparian zone of Indian Creek, Utah, USA - 124 T | ecosystem: Environmental > Terrestrial > Soil > Riparian zone | place: USA: Utah | collected...
AAGGGAAAGCGGCCGGCAGAGGGGCTCACGGGACAAGGAGAAGAGATCTAGATGCTCTCGCCACTACGCAACCGCTTCGGCATCCCGGGTGTGATCTCGGTGATCGCCCTCGTCTTCGCCATGCTCGGCGGCGCCTACGCAGCTTCAGAGAACGGCGGCTCCGGTAACGCGACCGCTTCGGCCAAAGCCAAGAAGGGCAAGAAAGGCCCGCGCGGCCCGAAGGGGCCCAAGGGCGACACCGGCCCGGCAGGACCGGCTGGCCCAGCAGGTCCGGCAGGCGCCAAGGGAGACGCCGGTGCGGCAGGCTCCAACGGGGCCAAAGGCGATAAAGGAGACAAAGGCGATAAAGGCGCCAACGGAACCAACGGCAAAAGCGTCGAAGTAGGCGCCCCAACGGTTGGCGAATGCGCCAAAGGCGGCGCCACCGTTCAGGTCGCCGGCGAAGCGGCGACCAAAAAAGCGGTCTGCAACGGTGAAACCGGCTTTACCGAAACGCTCCCCTCGGAAAAAACCGAGACCGGCAACTGGAGTGCGGTCGGATTCACCCTGAATGGAGAATCCACCGTGTTCGAGGCGATCTCCTACCCGATTCCGGTTTCACCGCCGCCGGCCAACGTCGTCTATCTCTCGAAAGCAGAAACCGAAGCATCGGTCGGCTCCGACGGTTGCGAATACGACCTGACCGACGCGACCTTCGTCCCGGTCGCTCCCCCGGACACCCTCTGCGTCTTTGCGGTGGTGGCAAACGAAAACGCTGGCACTTTCGAAAATATCGAGTCCAATGCCGCGGGCGCTCGTCTGAGGTTCCAGCCTCAAGAACTCGAAGGATTCACCGCCAGGGTCAGTCACTGGGGCACCTGGGCGGTGACCGCGAAATAGGAAGTCCCACACCCCTCCGGCATAGGTCGGAGGGGTGTGGACATGTCTTCTCATCCGCCGACCACATGGAGCCCAGATGACCTCACCACAACGCAACCCGAAGCAGGCCGCCACCTTCCCGGTCAGGTTGGCCATCGCGGCCGTCGGACTCCTTTGCGTCGGCCTGCTCGGCGCATCACCGGCCTCCGCCGCCTTCGAGCAGGTGGGTTGCTTCGCCGGCTCCCTCCCCGGTCTGGTGGACAGCTGCAAACCGGTTAGCGAAGAAAAATTCGGCGAAGAAGTGCAGCTGGGCGGAGTCGGTGGGATGGCGGTCAATTACACCGGAGCGGGAGGCGTTCCGGTGGGAACGGTATATGCAGCTACCAAAGTGCCAGGCGAGCCAGTACGTGTAGCGATGTTTGTCCCAAAAGTGGGCGATCTGGAATTCAGTCTGGGATGGGAAGTAACGAACTTCGAGGCGCCCTCCTACGAGCGCTGTGGCCCCGCGCTGAGTACCGAATGCCCCACTCGTGTAAAAGCGTCATCCGGATTTGCCGACGTGGATGTCGACCAGACCACCGGGAACGTCTTCGTCTCCGACGGGGGATTGAACGTACCCAGTAAAAAATACATCATCGTCTACACGCCCGACGGCTCGGAAGAGCTCACCCGTTTCGGAGAAAGAATCGCAGAAGGCAGCACGTCGGAAAGCCCAGACAAACTTCATAGCTTCCCGCCTCCGGGAGCGGTGTCAGTGAACAGTGCGGGCGAAGTCTATATTTTCGACGTCAACGCCTTCGACAATTTCTACCACCGACTGATGAAGTTCGTGCCGAAAGTACCCGGTAAATTCGATGAATACGAATACGCCGGCGCTGCGGAGGATGTGGGAGCCGGATTCGGAGCGGCAGGCCAGCCGGCAAAGCCAGTTCTCGACTCAGCTGGAAACGTATACGTGTCCTCCCAGGAAACCAGCGTCGAAATGTATGACACGGCCAATCCCGGGGACCTGCCCGTCTGCAGCTTCAATTTCGCCAAAGGCGGCATTTCGGGGCTCACGGTGAACCCGTTGAGTGGGGAAGTTTTCTTCTTCAGCTACAAGCTCCCAAAGCGCCTCTACCGGCTCGGCCCCTGCAACGCGGCGACGGGCAAATTCGAAGGTAAAGCCGGAGAAGTGATCGTCGACGAATTCGAAGTGGCGCCGCAGCGCGACGACCTGTGGGGGCTGGCGTTTGACCCGCTGCGGAAATTCTCACCAAGCCGGCCGGCCGGCGTCCTCTACGCCGGCGCCCCCTCCCCGGCGCCGAACTCGGGGGTTGGCAAAGGCGAACCGGGCCAAAGCTCACTCGGCTACATCTTCGCCCCGGCCGAGGAAAACCCGCCGGTGGTGGAAGAGGAGTCGTTCTCCCATATCACCGCGACCAGCGCCGAGCTGGAAGCTCTGATCGACCCCAAAGGCTTCAAAACCCGCTACGCCTTCCAGTACATCACCGAGGCCGCCTACCAGGAAGGCGGGGAAAGCTTCGAAGGGGCAATGGAAGCGCCGCTCGGAGGAGGGTTCCTGGCAGGCACGGGGGCGCCCGAGAGCGTCGGGGCGACGCTCACCGGCCTCAGCCCCGACACCGCCTACCGCTACCGGGCGGTGGCGGAAAGCCATTGCGACCCGGGCGAACCCGAAAAAGCCTGCGAAGACGCGGGCGAGGCGCAGAGCTTTCGCACCTTCCCGCTCGAAGAGCCGGGCCTTGCCGACGGGCGAGCTTATGAGCTGGTCTCCCCGCCCAACAAGAACAGCGGCCAGGTGCTGCCGGCCGACTCCTCGATCCGGAGCTGCTTCCCGCGCGATTGCAAGCCCGGGGACACCTACGTCCACTTCCCGATGCTGAGCACCGCTGACGGAGAGGCCGTCGTCTATGAGGGGACCAGCTTCGGCAACGGGGAAGGGGCGTCGATCGAGAACCAATACATCGCCCGCCGCACGGCGACCGGCTGGCAGAGCGTCAACCTCACGCCCCCGCTGCTGCCCAAGGGCGCCCAGGGCTATGTGGCCTTCGACGAGGCGCTGAGCGAAGGGGTGCTGGGCCAGCCCCGGCCCGCGCTCAGCCCTGAAGCTCCACCCAACTACGAAAACCTCTACGCCCAGCCGACGACCGACCCCCTTGCGCTTCGGCCCCTGGTGGTTGCTCAACCGCCCAACCGCCCGGGGTTCGGGAGCGGCGAATTTAAGCTCACCTACGCCGGCGCCTCCGCCGACCTCTCGCGCGTCTTCTTCGAAGCCAACGACGCGCTTACCGAAGAAACCCCCTTCGCGCCCGCAGCGCTAGACGGCGGCTCAGCCAAATTCAACCTCTACGAATGGGAGCGGGGGACGGGCGAGCTGCGACTGGTCAACGTCTTGCCGGGCAACGCTGAAACCGCAGCCGGCGCCGCCTTCGGGGTCGCGAGCGCCAACGCGATTTCCGCCGACGGCTCCCGCGCCTTCTGGTCAGACGAAGCGGGGCAGGTCTACGTGCGCGAAGACGCCGAGGCAACCCAGGAGATCCCCGATCCCGGCAAATTCCTCAGCGCTGCGACCGACGGCTCCAGAGTGCTGCTCGACAACGGGCACATCTATGACCTCGAGGAAGAAACGACCGCCGACCTGACCGAAGGCAAAGGCGGCTTCCAGGGCATCGCCGGTCAAAGCGAGGACCTCTCCCGCGTCTACTTCGTCGACACCGAGGTCCTCACCGGCGAAGAGGAAAACAGCGAGGGAGACAAAGCCGAGGCGGGCAAATTCAACCTCTACGCCTGGGAGGAGGAAGGGGGCGCCCGCTACGTGGCGACGCTCCTGGCCTCAGACAACAGCGGGGGCGCTGGCCTCATCAGTCCGACCCACAGCTGGTTTCGTTTCCCCTTCGCCCGCACCGCGCAGGCGAGCCCGGCCGGGCGCTACCTCACCTTCCTCTCCCTGGCGCCCTTGACCGGCTATGACAATACGGGCCCGTGCGCTGTGATCGGAGAAACCGGCGAGTTCGTCGATGTCCCCTGCCCGCAGGTCTTTCTCTACGACTCCGCGACGGGCGAGCTTAGCTGCCCCTCCTGCAACTCGACCGGCACGCCGCCGCTCGGCCACAGCGCGCTGCGACGGATCAAGTCGTCGACCGCCGCGCCCAGCCCCCTGCCCCAGCCCCGCTACCTGACCGACTCCGGCCGCCTCTACTTCGACAGCCAGGATTCGCTGACGCTCTCAGACACCAACGAAGGGGTAGAAGACGTCTATCAGTACGAGCCCCAGGGAGTCGGCAACTGCGAACGCGAAGACGGATGCGTTTCCTTGATCTCAGCCGGCACGGGCACGGTCGATTCCAACCTGCTGGCGGTAGATCAGACGGGTAAAAGCGCCTTCTTCACCAGCCGGGATCGGCTTGTGGCAAAAGACAAAGACGAGCTGATCGACCTCTACGTCGCCAGGGAAGAAGGCGGGATCGCGGCCGAAACCGAAACCCTGCGGCCCGAATGCCAGGGCGAAGCCTGCCAGCCGGCGGCGTTCGCGCCGAATGACCCGACCCCGGGCTCATCGAGCTTCAAGGGCCCGGGCAACGCCAAAGAGGGCAAAGCAAAGCCGCGCTGCCCGAAGGGTCGCAGGCAGGTGCGGCGCAAAGGCAAGGCGCGCTGCGTGAAGCGCAACCGCAACCGCGCTCGAACCGCCGGCCGCAACCGTGGAGGTGTGAAGTGATTGTCCGCAGGGGGCTCACTGCCCTGATCCTCGCCGCCGCCCTGATCGCCCCCGCTGTCGCCCGGGCCGACTTCGGGATCGTTCCCGGCTCCGTCTCGATGACCGCGGAAAACCGCAACGGCACGATCGACACCCAAGCGGGCTCCCATCCCTACGCCTTCAGCGCCGGCTTTGAGCTGAACGCCGACGGAAGCGGCCTCATCGAAGGGGGCGAACTGCGCGACACGATCGCCGACCTGCCGCCTGGTCTATTCGGCCACCCGGGAGCGGTGCCGAGCTGCTCGCGCCAGAGCTTCGAAGGCTTTATCCCTGCCTGCGCTCCGAGCACCCAGGTCGGCGTGCTGAGGGCGATCGGGCAAGGCGTCGGAGGAGAAGTCTTCGGCCCCATATACAACCTCACCCCCCCACCGGGCGCCCCCGTGCAGCTCGGCTTCAGCGCCGCCGGCTTCACTGTATTTCTCTCCGCCTCTCTGAAAACGGAAGAGGGCTACGGCGTGCGCATCGAAGCCCCCAACGCGCCGCTGGAAGTGACCGAGGTTATGGCGACGATCTGGGGAACGCCGGCGGATCCTGACCACACCCCGGAACGAGGGCCCGAAGCCAAGGAGGGCATACCCTCCGACGCCCCGCTGCTTCCCTTCCTCACCCTGCCGAGGTCGTGTGAGGCCCCGCCCGAGATCACGTTCAAGGTCAACTCCAAACTCGCGCCCAGCGTCTTCTCAGAAGAAACCGCGCCGATGCGCGACAAAGCCGGCAATCCGGTCGCTCTGACGGGCTGCGAATCGGTGCCCTTCGACCCCAAGATCGCCGCCTCGCCGTCGAGTCGCCTGGCCGAGAGCGCCAGCGGACTCGACTTCGAATTGCAGCTGCCCAACCAGGGTCTGCTTGGCCCCGACAACGTGACCGAAACCGAGCCGAAGAAGGTCGAGGTGTCCCTGCCCGAGGGAGTGACGATCAATCCCTCCGCGGCAGAGGGCATCGGCGTCTGCAGCCAGGCCCAATACAAAGCCGAGCAGATCGACACGGGACCTGGGCAGGGCTGCCCGGAATCCTCCAAGCTCGGAAGTCTGATCGGCCACACGCCGCTGCTGAAAGAGCCGGTGGAGGGCTCGCTCTACCTCGCCACGCCCTACGAGAACCCGACCGGCAACCTCATAGCCGTATACATAGTCGCCAGGGTTCCGGAACGAGGAGTGTTGATCAAGCAGGCCGGCAAAGTGGAGCCCGATCCGGTTACCGGACAGCTCATAACCACCTTCGACGATCTGCCGCCCTTGCCTTACTCAGACTTCAAGCTTCACTTCCGCGAAGGCGGCAGGGCTCCTTTGGTGACCCCGCCCCGCTGTGGGCAGTACGAGACCGTAGCCAAGCTATACCCCTTCTCAAATCCAACCCAGCCGGCCACCGAAACGGCCTCCTTCCAAATCGAGCGCGGCGTAGACGGCGGCCCCTGCCCACAGGGCAACTCCCCCTTCAACCCGGGCTTCGAAGCGGGAACCCTGAACAACAGCGCCGGCTCCTACTCCCCCTTCTACATGCGCCTGACGAGACGCGACGGCGATCAGGACATGACCAAGTTCTCCGCCAAGCTGCCGCCGGGGATGGTGGCGAAGCTGGCGGGAACCACCGAATGCTCTGACGCGGCGATCGCATCCGCGAAGACGAAGACCGGCCTGCAGGAGCAGGCAGCTCCCAGCTGTCCGGCAAGCTCCCAGATCGGCAGGGCGCTGGGAGGAGCAGGCGTCGGCTCGGTCCTCACCTATGTACCGGGCACGATCTACCTCGCAGGGCCCTACCTGGGAGCACCCTTGAGTGTGGTCGCGATCGTCCCGGCGGTGGCAGGACCCTTCGACGTCGGCAACGTCGTCGTAAGGCAAGCGCTCCGCATCGACCCGAGGACCGCGGAAGTAACTGCAGACGGAGCTTCCTCAGACCCCCTGCCACACATCCTCGCCGGGATCCCGTTGAAAGTCAGGGACATCAGGGTCTACGTGGACAAGGAGAAGTTCACCCTGAACCCGACCTCCTGCGATCCTTTCTCAGTCGACGCCACGCTCTGGGGCGGAGGGGCTGACGTCTTCGGATCGCAAGACGACTCCCCGCAGGGAGCAGCTGCCCGCTTCCAGGCGGCCGACTGCGCCTCACTCGGCTTCAAGCCGAGGCTTTTCATGAAGCTCAAAGGCGGAACGAAGCGAGGAGGGCATCCCGCTCTGACCGGAACCTTCAGGCCCAGAGCAGGAGACGCAAACCTCAAAGGCCTCGTCCTGCGCCTGCCGAGATCGGCGTTCCTAGACCAGGCCCACATAAGGACGATCTGCACCAGGGTCCAGTTCGCGGCGAACGGCGGCAACGGAGGCGGCTGCCCGGCGGGAGCGATCTACGGCAAAGCCACCGCCTACACCCCGATCCTCGAGCAGCCCCTGAGCGGACCGGTCTACCTCAGATCCTCGAACCACAATCTCCCAGACTTCGTTGCCGCCCTGCACGGCACGATCGATGTCGAAGCAGTCGCGAGGATCGACTCAAAGAACGGCGGCATCAGAGCCACCTTCGAGGACACCCCCGATGCGCCGCTCTCCAAAGTCGTGGTCAAGATGCAGGGCGGCAAGAAGGGCCTGATCGTCAACAGCCGCAATCTCTGCGCGGCCAAGTCGAAGGCCAACGCCGCCTTCGCCGGGCACAACGGCAAGCGGCTCAAGGCGAAGCCTGTCGTCAGGGCCGAGTGCGCGAAGAAGCGGAAGGGCAAGAAGAAGCGCGACTGAGGCGGTAGGGGATGAGGCAGGCAAGCCGCGAGCGGGAGAGCGGCGCAGTTGTCGCAGAGCGCCTGCGCGGGCGCAGGGGGGAGATCGTCGAGGCGGGCCTGCTGCGCATGAAGGCCGTCTCGGCGCTGCCCCGCGGCCAGGGGCCCGAGTATGCGGACGGGCTGCGCGCAGCTGTCGCCGCCGCATTCGACTACGGCATCGAAGGGATCGAGCGCGGCGAGGAGTCCCTCCCCCCGATCCCCGAGGCATTGCTCTCCCAGGCAAGGCTCGCAGCTCGCTCGGGCGTCAGCCTGGACACCGTCTTGCGCCGCTACTTCGCCGGGCACACGTTGCTGGAGGACTTCATGGCCCAAGAGGCCGAGCGCGAGCTCGACCCCGCCGCCTTGAAGCGCCTCTTGCGCTCCCAGGCGGCGATCGTCGACAGGTTGCTGGCAGCGGTCTCCGACGCTTATACAGAGGAGGCCGAGCACCGCCCCGAGAGTGCTGAGAAACGCAAGGCGGAGCGGATCGAGCGATTGCTGGGTGGCGAGCCGATCGACACCTCAAAGCTCGAATACGTCTTCGAGGGCTGGCACCTGGGCCTCGTCGCCTCGGGGCAGAGCGCCAAAGAGCCCATCGCCGCGCTTGCCAAAGCGCTCGACAGCCGCTTGCTGGTTGTTCGCCGTGGGGACGGGATCCTCTGGGCATGGCTGGGACTGAGGCACAGGCCCGATCCACAAAAGCTGAAGCTCGAGCTCCCCGGCGAGCTTTCATTGGGGCCGGCCTTGGCGGTCGGTGAGCCGGGGGAAGGACTCTCGGGCTGGCGGCTCAGCCACCGCCAGGCCAGGGCGGCGCTCTCTGTGGCGCTGCGCAGCGGAGACTCGGTTGTCCGCTACGTCGATGTTGCCCTGCTCGCCTCGGCGATGGGGGACGAGCTGCTTGCCAGCTCGCTGCGGCGGCTCTACGTCGAGCCCTTGGAGCGCGAGCGCGACGGGGGTGAGGCTGCGCGCGAGACTCTACGGGCCTACTTCGCGGCAGAGCAGAACGTGAGCTCCACAGCGGCGGCGCTCGGGATCAACCGCGGCACAGTGGCCAAACGCCTCCGCGCGGTCGAGGAGCGGATTGGTCGACAGCTCACGTCCTGCGGCATCGAGCTCTTTGTTGCTCTACGCCTCAGCGAGCTGCGCGAGCGCGGTCCATAGCAGCCTGTCGATTCTCGGCGGCTTTCTCCATCACATTGGCGGTACGAGCGCCGAACCTCCGTTGCGAGGATCGATTTCACTGAGCACCCGGGCTCTTTCGCGGGTGGACAAGGAAACACAGGGAGGACTTGCAACGATGATTACGAGGTCAAGATCTCGCAGCGGCGCTGCGCGCGGAGCCGGCCTGGCCATGCTCGCGGCCGCGCTTCTGCTCGGAGTATTCAGCGCGTCCGCGTTCGGCGCGCCCAAAAACACCGCTTTGCCGACCATCTCTCCGAGCGCGCCTGTGATCGGAGAAGCGGCGACAGCCACCACCGGCACGTGGAACAGTGAAGCCTCCGCGCACTGGCTGGAAGGCGGATCGACGAAACTCAAAGAAGGCGAAAAAGCAAACGTCACGGCGTACGGCAACCCGATCACCTACGCGGCGACGATCGGCGGCTACGGCGGCTCGATCACCTGCGAAACCACGGTGAGCGGCGCTTCGCTGGAAAACCCAAGCGGCGGAGCCGCCGGCGTCGGCAACGCCGAAATCACCTACGAAAACTGCGCAGCCGCAGGCGGCTGGACGGAATGCGCGGCCACGTTCAGCGCAGCGGTTCCGGTCAAACTGGAACTGAGCACGGTCGAAGGAAAAGCCAAGATCGCGCTCTCGCCCGTGGGGGCCAACCTCGGTGCCTTCTCTCTGTCCGGGGCCAAATGCGCGATTCCGGGCACCTACAAACTGGTCGGCGTCATCAACGGCCTCTACTCCAACCCCGGCTCGCAGATCGAATTCAACCCCGCAACCAGCGGCACTGGCACGCTGCGGATTGGATCGAAAGCCGGCCCCAAAACAACCGCCAACGGCGCGATCGGGCTCGAAATGAGCAAAGGCGGGAACATCGGAGCGGACTCGCTCACCTACAGCTACCAATGGAACAGCTGCGCCGAAGCCTGCAGCGAAATCGCAGGCGCGACCGCCTCCACCTACACCCCGGTCGCAGCGGACATCGGCAAGAACCTGACCGTCTCGCTGACCGCCACCGACACGACCGGCGCCACCGCCGCGACCTCCAGCAAAACTGGAGCGATCAAAGGCAACTTCAACTGGTATGCCTGCGGGGAATGGGGCGAACCGGGCGTCTATGAAGACGCGGACTGCACGACAAAAGGCGCCAGCAACCCCTTCTCCTGGTCTCAGCTGACCTCGATGCCGTTCACGTCGAGCAATAATGTCGAGGCCACCACAATCGGATGGAACTGGGCCGGCGTCTACCTCGAGATCCTTTGCACGGGAGGGAGCGGCGAAGGAACGCTCGCCAACACCGCATCCCAAGCCGACGTCGAAGAATTCGACCTGACCCTGACTGAATGCTGGTTCACGGCCGGCTGGATTGGCTGCCAAATCTCGAGCGGTGGCGGCAGCGCCACGCTGGCCTTCAACAGCTTGAAGGCCAAATCCGTGCTCTCGACGAAACCGCAGTTGAATTTCGAACCCGAAGCAGGGATCACCCTGGTCGAATTCACGGTCAAAAACTGCGCATTCGCAGGCAACTACAAATTCACCGGCTGGTTCCCGGCGCTCTTCCACAACGACGACTACAGTGGAGGCGGCGTCATCAGGACCGACTCGGCAGAAATCAAAGCCAGTGAAGGAATGAAGTTCCAAACCAGCATCCTCGCCGGAATGGAAAGCGCCCACCAGGTGCTGGGCGAAGGCTCACTACCGATCAAGCTCGGCGCCATCGCGCCGTAGCGGACCGAGTCTGAGCGCGAGGGGCGCCGCGGCAGCCATGTGCCGCGGCGCCCCCGTGGTCTTTGCGTGCAACCACCACGGCGAGTGAGCATCGCCCCCACCAGGCGCCAATCGGAAACACAGCCTTCTCTTGGGTACGGGAGTAACCTGACAGCTATGGCGACTCAGGGGAGAGCTCCCAGCCGGCGTTTGCCGCCCGGGTCGCACGGGATTCCGGCGGAAGTGGTCGCGCGCAACCAGCGCGAACGGCTGGTGGCGGCGATGGCGGAGGTCTGCGCGGAGGAGACCTATGCCGAGGTCTCGGTCGCGGCGGTGGCGAAGCGTGCCGGCGTTTCCTCAGTCACCTTCTACAAGCAGTTCGGCGGCAAGCGAGACTGCATGCTCGCTGCGCACCGGCAGCTGCTGGGGCGGTTGCTGGAGGAGGTCGATCGGGTTCGCGGGAAGAGTGAGCCGGCGGAGCAGGCGCGGGTGGCGATTGGCGCCGCGCTCGCTCTCTTCGCCGCCGATCCGCCCTCGGCGCGGCTGCTGACGGTCGAGATCCTCGCCGCCGGTCCGGAGGGGGTGAATCGCCACAACGCGATGGTCGAGGCATTCGCCGAGCGGCTCGCGACCGACTGGGTCCGCGCCGCCGGCATCCTCGCCCTGGTCGGCAAGCTCGTCGTCGCCGGCGAAGCCGAGCGCCTGACCGGGCTCGAGGACGAGCTGGTCGCGACGGTTTCGTCGCAGAGCTGATCCAGAAGATTTAGATCTGGCGCGTCACTCGCGCAACGTATTGTCATAGCGTCTGCGACGATGTACGACGTGAGAGAGAGCTGGACCGACGAGCGGCTGGACGACTTCCGGGGCGAAGTCAATCGGCGCTTCGACAAAGTCGATTCCGAATTGGGCCGGGTCAATGATCGTCTCGACGGGCTGCACCGCGCGATGCTCCAAATCGGCGGCGGGATCGTCGTTGCTTTGATCGGCCTTATCGCCACCCAGCTCTAGCTCGAGGCGTAAAAGGAAACCTTTCGTAGGTTGATCTTCGTCCTGTCGTATACGAACATATGTTCGTATGACGGCTTTCGTCTCCGAACTCCCCGTTGCGACGCTGAGCGAGCGGTTGGGCTTGCCAGAGCGGCAGGCAGGCAACCTGGTCGAGGCGCTGAAGCGGCTTGGAATCGGCACGTTGGGGGAGCTGGCTGAGCTCTCGCCGGGCCACGTCGCCGATCGCTTCGGGCCGGCTGGGCTGCGCGCGCTGCGCATCGCCCGCGGGGAGGACGAGTTGCTCGTCTGCGCTCTCCACGGCTCATGGGAGGAGCTGGTGGAGGAGATCGATTTGCCGGAAGGCACGGCTGGCAGCCAGCTGGAGCGGGCGCTGGAGCTGCTGGTCGATCGACTGCTCGCCGCGCCGCGGCGCACGGGGCGAACGTTGCTGGGGCTACGCCTCGGCGCCGTGCTCGGTGACGGCGGCAGCTGGAGCGTCGCGCAGGGTCTCGGCCGGCCCACCGGGTCGGCACGAGCCCTGCGCGGAGTGCTCCTGCCGCGCCTGGAGGAGCTGCCGGCGCCCGCCGTCTCGCTGTCGCTGCGGGCGGTTGGGCTCGGCTCGCGCGTCGCCGATCAGCTCGAGCTCGCGGCGCAGGGGGACGAGTCCCGCCGTCACCGCCTCGGCGCCGCCCTGCGCGAGGTCCGCGCCGCCCAGGGCGCCGACTCGCTGCTCAAGGTGCTGCCGGTCGACGACGCCTCGCGCGTCCCCGAGCGCCGCGCGATGCTGATGCCCTATCCCGTGCTGTCGCGATGACAGGATTAAGAGTGTTTCGACGAGGGCTTGACGAGGCGCAGCTTGTCGAGAGGAACGAAAACGATTCGGGCGGCTACGTTGAGCTCTGGTTCGAGAACCTCGACCATGGCGACCTCGGGGGTGTAAAGCTCCAAGACACCCCCCCTAGCCCCAGCAGGGGCATCGTCAACACGCTCGGTCAGCTCGACGATGTCGAAGGGGGTGATCTTGTCGGCTATAGCCACGGCATCTCCATACTAGAAGTTCGGATAGGCGGTTACCAACCTTGGCGCAGCCTTTTCAAAGGCGTAGTGCCACGCGACCGCTACAGGAGCGTTGCGACGATTGAGCACGACGTCGACCTTCACCCCGCAGGAGACACCGAAGGGCGAGCGATCGTAAACCAGCTGGATCAGAGATCCATATGTCGCCCTCGCTATTGCTCTCCATACGAGTTTTTGATCATCGGGATAGATGTGAAAAACGCGGCTCCATTCTGGGCCATGTCCTTCCATTCCCAAGACCCAATCCAACTTGGCTTGCTCAAACCAGACATCCGCAGAGCGAGGGAGAGGGTCTCCAGCTTGGGGCGGCCAAGGCACGACTTCGACGCTAGGCATCGCGATCGCACGTGTGTGCGACTTAGGTTAATTCTTCGCGTTAGAAATCACACAGAAGTGGAACCGGCGCGATGACGCCGGGGATTCGGCGGCTCTACGCCCCGCAGCGAGTGAGGGTCGAGGTCGACGCCGAAGGCGTGCCGACCGCGGTCGAGGGGATCGAGGTGGTGGCGGTGCGCGAGGAGTGGGTTGTCGAGGACCGCTGGTGGACGTTGCGGCGGATGTGGCGGCACTACTTCGAGCTTGTCTTGGTGGACGGGCGGGACACGGTCGTCTTCCGCAACAGCAGCAAGCGCTGGTTCCGGCAGCGCGCCTGACGGAGCTGACGTGAGCGCCGCTCCATACATAGAGCTGCACGCTCACTCGGCCTTCTCCTTCCTCGACGGCGCCTCGACCCCGATGGAGCTGGCCGCAGCGGCGGCCGAGCTCGGCTACCCGGCCTTCGCCCTCACCGATCACGACGGGGTCTGGGGCTCGATGGAGTTCGCCCATGCGTGCAGGGGGTTCGAGATGCGGGCGATCACCGGAGCGGAGGTGACCATCGGCGACGCCCACCTGACGCTTCTGGTGGAAGACGCGACCGGCTACCGCAACCTGTGTCGTCTGCTGACTGAAGCCCACGCGCATACCCGCGACAGCACCGGTCGCACGGCTGGGCAGCCGTCGGTGAAGCTTGAGCAGCTCGAAGCGCACGCCGAGGGTTTGGTCTGCCTCTCCGGCTGCGCCCGGGACGGGATCGTCGCCGGCGCCTGGGAGCGAGGTGACGTACGCGGTGGCGCAGCACTTGCTCGCCGTCTCCTCGCCGCCTTCGGCCGCGATCGCTTCCGGGTCGAGCTGCAGCGGCCCTACTGGCGCCATGACCGCGCCCGCAACCGCTGGCTCGGCGGCCTCGCCGAGCGGCTCGGCGTCCCCTGTGTGGCGACCGGCAACGTCCACTCCCATATCCGTCGCCGCGCCTTCCTCCAGGACGCTTTCGTCGCGGCGCGGTTGGGGACGACGCTGGAGGCCTCCGAGCCGCAGCGCCGCGGCAACGCGTTCTCGGCGCTGACCTCGCCGGAGGAGATGGCGAAGCGCTTCGCCGAGCATCCCGCCGCCGTCGCCGAGACCCTGCGCCTCGCCGAACGGCTCGGCTTCGACCTGACAGCCGAGCTCGGCTACAGCTACCCGGGCGCCGAGAATCCCGGCGCCGACGGCGAGCTGGCCGAGATCTGCCGGGGCCTTGTGGGCGAGCGCTACGCAGGCTCGGGGCGCCGGCGTGAGGCCGAGGACCGCCTCGAGGACGAGCTGCGGACGATCCGCGTCCGCGGCCTCTCCGGCTTCTTCCTCCTCCACCGCGACCTGCTCGAGCTGGCCCGCGAGGTGGCGCTGGAGGTGCGCGGCCCCGATTCGGCGCGCTCGATCATGCCGCCCGGGCGCGGGCGCGGCTCCAGCGTCAGCTCGATCGTCTGCTACCTGACCGGCCTCTCCCACATCGACCCGGTCGAGCAGGGGCTCTTCTCCGGCCGCTTCCTCAACGAGGAAGTCGACGAGCACACCGTCGCCCCCGACATCGACCTCGACTTTCCCCGCGACATCCGCGAGAAGCTGATCCCGCGCGTGCACGA
>Ga0190265_10001770_pt1 | contig 14235 bp, 18 predicted proteins | sample Popmic124T_FD_133135 | JGI IMG/M metagenome (GOLD analysis project Ga0190265, IMG submission 133135) | Populus adjacent soil microbial communities from riparian zone of Indian Creek, Utah, USA - 124 T | ecosystem: Environmental > Terrestrial > Soil > Riparian zone | place: USA: Utah | collected...
ATCATCGGGCTTTCATCGCCGGTGGCGACGACGGTGACGGCATGCTCCCGGCCTTGCTTGAGTGCGTCCTCCAGGAAATCGCGAACCTCGCGTCCGCGCTCGCCCACCAGCGCAATGACGGCGCTGTCGAAGCCGCGGGACCGGGCCAGCATGGCGAGCAGGGTCGACTTGCCGATGCCGGAGCCCGCAAAAATGCCGATGCGCTGGCCGGCGCAAAGCGGGGTGAAGAAGTCGATGACTTTCACGCCCGTCCGAAGCGGCGTGCGCACGCGCTGGCGCTTCATGGGCGGCGGCGGTTCCCGATCGCTGGAGAGCGTGCGATCGCCCTGGATGAGCGGCCCGGCACTGTCGATCGGGGCACCCAGCGCGTTGATGATGCGGCCCTTCCATGACGGATCGGGCCTGATGGAGAGAAAGCCGCGCCGGCTCGCCGGCGTTCCGAGGCCCGCTCTCATCGAAGTTTCGAAAGGTTTGATCGTGACCCCGCGTTCGTCGATGCGCACGACTTCCCCGAGCTGGGAATGCGGGCCAGGGTCGAGTTCGACGCATTCTCCAAGCTTCACGAAGGGCGACAGGCCGGAGACGCGGCAATAGGCGGGGGCGACCTCGGTGACGACGCCGGAGACGCGGACGCCGGGTGTGAGGGAAACCGCTGCGGCCACGCGCTCCAGCGCGTCGAGGCCGTGCGGGTTGGCTTGCGGCCCGGTGGACGTGCTCACCCTGTCGACCCGAGCGTTCTAATGGCTTCCTGCAGCGAGGACTCCGAGGCGGTCAGCGATGCAGAAACCATCTCGAAGGCCCGCGTCACCGAAATGAGCCGGCTCATCTCCATGACGGCGTTGACGTTGGAGCCCTCGGTGTAGCCCTGGAGCATGCCGGCGCGGGTGAAATCCACCACCGGGCTCGCGGGACGGTCGGGAATGACCGCGGAATTCTCGAAGCGCGTGAGGTTTGCGGCTTCCTCGATCGTGAACAGGCCGATCGCGCCGATTTGCCGGTTGGCCTGGAAGATGGCGCCGTCACGGGCGATGCGCGGAGGACCGGCGTTCGGGTCCAGCACCACGGGAGCGCCACCGGTATCGAGCACGGGATATCCGTTGAGCGTCTGCATTTCACCGACAGCGGTCATGCGCATGCGACCATCGCGCGTGTAGGCCTGTCCGGTGGGGGTTTGAATGGCGAGCCAGGCGTTTCCATCGACCGCGACGTCGAATTGATTGTCCGTGCGTACAATGTCCCCCGACCTGCGGGAGAGATAAGTCGGCCCGCTCACTGCAAAGGCGATCGGATCGGCCCCGGCGCGCGACAAAGCCGTCTCGAAGCGCACCTCCTCCGCACGGAAGCCCGCCGTGTTGGCATTGGCGACGTTGTGCGCGATGGTGTCGAGACGCTTCTGCAGCGTCACCTGCGCCGACACGCCGACATATAGGTTTCCCTGCACCGTCAGGTTCCTCCGAGTTTCAGGTTCTGCAGGCTGGCCAGAACGTCATTGCCGATTCCGGCTCTTGCCGGCTGGCCGATCAGGATGGCAGGTGCCGGCGACCCGGTGGCGGGGTTCGCCACCTCCCACAGGATCGTAAAGCGCTTGAGGAACTCCGACCTCTTTTCCGGCTGCTTCAGATCATCGATGTCGAGGCGGGCCGAGATGAGAGACGCCTGGCGGTCGATATCGAGAAGCGAGGTCGTGGCCGGCAGGTTCAGAGCGGTGAATACAACTTTCAAAAGCGCCGGATCGGCCAAGATACTGAAGGGGCTCGTCAATCCCGCCGCTTTCCGGTCGAAATAGAGCGCCAGCCGGACGCCCTCGTCCTGGCTGCCGGCGTCCTCCTCCAGCGTCTGGCGCACGTAGCGATCGACGGTTCCCTGCCGGGTGACGTCGAAGATGGTGGCGGTGCCGCCGAACTGCGCGAAATTGAAGGCCTCGGCGAACTCGCGGTAGCGCTTGTCGGCCAGCTTGTTGGCAAAGGCATCCTGGCTCGCAGTGCCTTCGGTCAGGACCTTGCGCATGAAGGCCTTGGCATAGGTCATGTCCTGGAGGCCGAACGCCTTCATCGCGTAGGTGAAAACGCGGTCATCACCCAGGAAATCGTCGACGGATTTGATCTTCTCGATGCGGGAGAGGTAGTCGGCCGATTCCCGCGCGACCTGCGGCTTCGCGGCGGAGGCCTCCAGCGATCGCGTGAGGTTGGCGGATATCAGGCCATAGCTAGCCGAAGTGGTCAGCACGACGAGAAGGCCTCTTGCAGTCCTGCTTGTTTGTAGGCGCAAGGCTGCCGCAGCCGCCTTGCCCGAGGCTGACCTCGGATGCCGCCGGATCGCCTTAAATCAGGCTCGCACAAGGACGAAGCGCGACACAGAGATTTGGGGTTCTTCGATCCGGGAGCTGCCGTGACAATCATTGTCGGGCTCGCCATCACGCTTGGCTGTGTTCTCGGTGGCTTCATGGCCATGGGCGGGCACGTGGCCGTCATCTGGCAGCCCTGGGAATACGTGATCATCTGCGGCTCGGCCTTCGGCACCTTCATCGTCTCCAATCCGATGAAGACGATCAAGGACAGCGGCAAGGGCATCGTCGAGGCCTTCAAGCATGCGGTACCCAAGAAGCGCGAATACCTCGATGTGCTGGGTGTCCTCTATGCACTGATGCGCGAGCTTCGCAGCAAGCCGCGCAATGAAGTAGAAGCCCATTTCGACGATCCCACGCAGTCGCCGATCTTCCAAAGGTTCCCGAGCGTCCTGAAGAACGACGAGCTGATGACCTTCATCTGCGACTACTGCCGTCTCATTGTCATCGGCAACGCGCGCACGCACGAAATCGAATCGCTGATGGACGAGGAAATCCAGACGATCAAGTACGACAAGCTGAAGGCCTATCACTCGATGGTGACGATCTCGGAGGCCTTTCCGGCGCTGGGCATCGTGGCGGCCGTGCTGGGTGTCATCAAGGCCATGGGCGCGCTGGACCAGGCACCAGAATATCTCGGGGCGCTGATTGGTGCCGCCCTGGTCGGCACGTTTGCCGGAATCTTCTTCTCGTATGCGGTCGTCTCGCCCATCGCCAACAACATCAAGCTGGTGCGCGAGAAGAAGATGCGCCTCTACGTGATCACCAAGCAGACCCTGCTGGCCTTCATGAACGGGGCCATGCCGCAGATTGCGCTCGAGCATGGCCGCAAGACCATCTCCGCCTACGAGCGGCCTACGATCGACGAGGTCGAGCAGGAGACGATGGCGCCGGGCGGCGGCGGCGATGCCGAAGCGCGCAAAGAGGCGGCATAGCCGACCATGTCCGGGCAGCAGGCGAAATCGGAGGCCGGGCGCGACAGCCTCGCGGAGCTATTCGCGGGCTCATCCAATTTCGTCGAGCGCCTGCCGATGCTGCGCGTCGTCTTCGATCGTGCGGCGCTGGCCTGCAGCGAGGACATCGCGTCGCTGTCCGATCCTCCGCCGCAGCTTGTCCTGCAGGACCTGCAAAGCGGGATCGCGGGCGAGCTGCTGGCCAAATACGACGGCAATAGCGTCTTTGCGGTATTGCATGCCTCGCGCTGGAGCGCGCGTTTGGCCGCGTGCGTGGACAGGCCGGCAGTGTTTGCGATCGTCGACATGATGCTGGGCAGCGATGGTTCCCAGCCGCCGTACGATGCGGACCGGCCTTTCTCCCGCATCGAGATACGCATTGCGGAGGTGTTTCTGGGGCGGCTGGCGAAGGCGCTGGAGACAGGGCTCGCCGGGGTCGCCGAGACGCCGCTCAGCGTGGAAGCCGCGCTCGATCATATCGACTTCGATGCAATCGGGCGGGCCAACAACCCGATGGTGCTCGCCAGGTATCGCCTGGAGAGCGGCGCCGCATCGGGAGAGATCGTCGTCGCGGTGGCGCGTGCTGCCCTCAATCCGCATCGACAGGCGCTTGCGCGCAAGCCGACGAAGGAAGGTCCAGCTCCCGATCCGCGCTGGAGCGAGCAGATGCAGACCGAGGTCACGCGCGCGCAGGTCGTGCTCAGTGCGATCCTGGATGAGCGCCCTGGCACGCTGGGCGAGGTTGCCTCATTCAGCGTCGGCAAGGTCGTCGAGCTCAACGCCACGGCAACCGGCCGCGTGCGTTTGGAATGCAACGGCGAGCCGCTGTTGTGGTGCCACATGGGCAAGTCGCAGGGAAAATACACCCTACGAGTCGACGAGCCCGTGGATCGCGAGCAGGAGTTCATGAACGAGCTCCTTTCGGGCTGAGTTGGAAAAGAGGCAAGCAAGATGACACAAGCTACGCCGGCCCAGAGCGCGAAATCGCTGCTCGAGGAGTATGCAGCAGAACTGACGAAGACGCCCGCCGAGGTGAGCGCCCAGGGCGCCCTGCAGCCGGGAGGCGCCGAGGGCGCTGTCAATGGCGCCAACCTAGAGATGATCATGCGCATCCCGGTCACCGTGAAAGTGGTGCTGGGGTCCGCGATGATGCCGGTTGCCAACCTGACCAAGCTCGGGCGCGGTGCGGTGATCCCGCTGGACAGGCGGGTCGGCGAGCCCGTTGAGGTCGTCGTGAACGGGCGGATCATTGCGCGCGGCGAGGTCGTCGTCGTCGATGAAGCCACCTCGCGCTTCGGCGTGTCCCTGACCGAGATCGTGGGACCCTCGGGCGGGGCCAGAGGGTAGCAGGACCGGGCTGAATGAGCGCCACCGCGCAACCCAAGCCAGTGCAGCACCTAACGCCGCTCTCGGGTGCCGAGAAGGTGGCGGTGCTGTTGCTTGCGCTCGGCAAGCCGCGCGCGGCGAAGCTGCTCAAGCGGTTCGATCCCGACGAGCTGAAGACTCTCACCCAGCTCGCCGGCGATTTGCAGCCGATTGGGGCATCAGATCTCGAAGGGCTCGTCGAGGAGTTCGCCAAGAACTTCTCGAGCGGCATCAACTTCCTCGGTACCGAGAAAGAGGTGAGGAGCCTTCTCTCCGACGTCATGGGCGAGGACCATCTCGCCGGCGTCATGTCGGAGGATGAAGAATCCGGTGAGATCCCCGAGCGCATCTGGGACAGGATCGCCAAGGTCAAGGATGAGGCCTTGCGCGCATCCCTGCAGAAGGAGCATCCGCAGACCGCGGCGATGATCCTGTCGCGCATCGGTTCGGAGACCGCGGCCAGGATCATCAGCACGTTTCCCGCCCAGGAGCGCAACGCGCTGCTGATCAGGATGCTGGGCATCAAGAAGGTTGCGGAGGACGCGGCGCGTGCCGTGGAGAACGCCATCGCCGAGGACCTCCTCAGCAAATCGTCCACCGGATCGCACGCCGGCATCGCGGACATCCTGAACCGGCTCGACAAGACGCAATCGGAAGACCTGCTCAAGGACCTGGCGGCGGTGCGCCCGGACGATGCCAGGACGCTGAAGGGCATGCTCTTCACGTTCATCGAACTTGTGAACCTGCCCGCCAAGGCGCGCACGCTCGTGCTCGACCAGGTTCCGATCGAGAAGCTGGTGGCCGGCCTCACGGGGACGGACGTTGCATTTCAACAGGCGATCCTGTCCTCGCTCGCCGCGCGCTCGAAGCGCATGGTCGAGGCGGAGCTGCAGGGCGGAGGCAATGCCTCGGAACGCGACATCGTGGAGGCGCGCAGGACGATCGTCGATACGGTGCTGAAAATGATGGCGAAGGGAGAGATCGCGCTTCCTGCGCCCGACGCCGTCGACGAACTTACCGTGTAAGGGGAGGTCGAGCGCTTGACTGACGCCCCCGACAAGGAAAGTAAAACCGAAGAGGCAACGGAGAAGAAACTTTCCGATGCCGCCGAGAAGGGCAACGTTCCCTTCTCGCGCGAGGCAGCCACGCTCGCGAGCCTGTTCGGCATGGTGGTGATCGCCAGCTTCTTCCTCGCAAACAACATCGGCAGCCTGAACTACGCGCTCGCGCGCCTGATCGACAATGCCTCGGGCTGGCAGGTCGAGGGCTCGGGCGACGCTGTGCGCCTGATGGAAGGCATCGGCATGGAGGTGCTGCGTCTGCTGCTGCCGATCGTGGCCATACTCACCGTCGCCGGCATGATGTCGTCCTTCCTGCAAAATTCGCCGCGCCTCGTGCTCGACCGCATCGAGCCGAAGCTTTCGCGCATCTCGATCAGCAGCGGGTGGACGCGGATCTTCGGTGCGAAGGGGCAGGTCGACTTTCTCAAGTCCGTTGTGAAGCTCGCGGCAGTGTGCATCTTCGGCTACCTGCTTCTCCGCGGCGCGCACAACGACATCCTGAACGCCATGTTCATGGAGCCCAGCGCGCTGCCCGCCCTGGCGCTGGCGATCGGAACACGCCTCGTGATCGCGGTGATGATTGCCACGCTCGTGCTGACGGCCGCAGATCTCGTCTGGACGCGCCTCTTCTGGCTGAACGACCTCAGGATGACCCGGCAGGAACTCAAGGATGAGGTGAAGCAGGTCGACGGCGACCCATTCGTCAAGGCCCGGATGCGCGCCATGGCGAAGGACCGGGCGCGCAAACGCATGATGGCAGCCGTGCCCAAGGCGACGTTCGTCGTCACCAACCCGACGCACTATGCGATTGCCTTGCGCTACGTGAAGGAGGAGGGCGGCGCGCCGCTCGTTGTCGCCAAGGGCCAGGACCTGATCGCGCTCAAGATACGCGATATTGCAACGAAGCACTCCATCCCCATCATCGAGGACAAGCTGCTCGCTCGTTCGCTCTACAAGGCAGTCGAAGTGGACAAGATGATTCCGCCCGAGTTCTACAAGGCGATAGCCGAGGTCGTGTTCTTCCTGTTCTCCCGCGATGGCATTCAACCGAAGCTTGCCGGATAGAGGGCGATCCCATGCAAGGGCAAGGGAAGAACTATACCGAGGAGCGCGAACAAGCCCTCGCGGAAGGCATCAAGGAGGTCGCATCCGAGCTGAGGCTCATCGATGCCGTCGATTTCGTCGCCTACATCCGCACCGAGCAGTTCGCCAACATCAGCAACCTCGTCAGCTCGTCGACGGAGCTCTATTTCAAGCCTGATACGATCAGGTTCGGGCTTTCCGGCGACGTCGACCTGCAGTGGGGAGGAACGCCCACCGTGTCGCTCGACATGGAGTTCCACCATATGAAGGTGAACGTGTACTTCCGGCTGATGCTGGAGGCACTGCATGCGGTCATCGAGATCGACTACATCACGTTCGATGACGGTTCGTCCGACCCTGATGTGAATACGCAACGCCTGAGAGACGCGATCGCCGCAGCGCGGCTTGCGCCGGCAACTGCGGACGAGAGCCTCGCCGGCTGATCGCGTTCCAGAGCGCGCGCCTGGGCTAGCGCGCAAGCCTGGGACAAGATTCTGGCCCTAGAAATGTTGCAGCAGGTGGGATTTCGCGCGCGGCTCCGGGGGCGGGCATGCAGCTCTTCAGTATTGTCTCTCGACACAACCAGTGGCTGGCCGTGCGCCAGGCGACGATCGCGGGCAATATCGCCAACGCGAACACGCCGGGCTTTCGCGCGCAGGATGTGCAGCCGTTCGAGATGGCCGTGGCACAGGCGCGGCTGGCGATGGCGGCAACGCAGGCGGGACATCTCTCCTCGGGTCCAGCCGACGCGCCGGCGACCGAGCTTCGGCGCGAGGCGGCGTGGGAGACCTCGATGTCCGGCAACAACGTGAGCCTGGAACAGGAACTGCTCAAGGCGGGCGAGGTGAACCGCGCCTACCGGCTCAATACCAGCATCGCCAAGGTGTTTCACCGCTTGATCATGACGAGTTCGAGGATCTGATCGCATGTACGATCCCTTACAGGCGACGATGCGGGTCGGGGCTTCCGGCCTCGAGGCGCAGTCGAGGCGCCTGCGCGTAATCGCGGAGAATATGGCGAACGCGCATTCGACCGGCCGCACGCCGGGTTCCGACCCCTATGCGCGGCGCGTGATCACTTTCGAAAGCCAGCTCGACGAGACGGCGGACGCCAACCTCGTTCGCGTAGCAAGCGTCGAGCAGCCGCGCGCCTCTTTCCGCGTGGAGCATATGCCGGGGCACCCCGCAGCCGACGCCAACGGCTTCGTGCGGATGCCGAACGTCGATCTCGTGGTGGAAGCGGCCGACATGCGTGAAGCCAACAGGTCGTACGAGGCGAACCTGCAGGCCATCAGGCAGGCGCGCGAGATGATAACGATGACCCTCGATCTGCTGAGGACGACATGATTGACGCTGTTTCATCGCTCTCGCCCTCGGTTGGGGCCCCGGCCGCCGTCGGTGGCGTGGGTACCGCCGCCGTTCGTCCGGGGGCAGCAAGCGCGACTGTCGACGCCGGGGCGGATTTCGGCGCGATGGTGAGCCAGCTCGCTTCGCACGCCGCAGGCGTGGTGAGGAACGCCGAGAACATCTCGGTCGCGGGCATTCAGGGCAGCGCCACCGTGCAGCAAGTGGTCGAGGCCGTGATGTCGGCCGAGCAGACATTGCAGGGCGCTGTCGCCATCCGCGACAAGGTGGTCGCCGCCTATCTCGAATTGAGCCGGATGCAGATCTAGGGGAACGTAACATGAGAGCACTCGCAATTGCCGCAACCGGTATGAACGCCCAGCAGACCAACGTCGAGGTGATCGCGAACAACATCGCGAACATCAACACGACCGCGTTCCGGCGGGCCCGTGCAGAGTTCACCGACCTGCTCTACCAGGCCGAGCGCGCCGTCGGCGTGCCGAACAGGGGCGGGCAGGATCCCGTGCCGGAAGGCGCGCAGATCGGCCTCGGCGTCCGCACCAATGCGGTGCGCAACCTGCACATGCAGGGCGCTATGACCCAGACGGGCAACAAGCTCGATATGGCGCTCAACGGCCGTGGCTGGTTCCAGGTCACCGGGCCGAACGGCGAGACCTTCTATACCCGCGCCGGGTCCTTCAACAAGAATGCGACGGGCCAGATCGTGACGGGCGACGGCTACCTCGTGCAGCCCGCCATGACGATCCCGACGACGGCGACCGAGGTGAGCGTCAACGAGGCCGGCCAGGTGTTCGTGCGCAACGGTACGGATACGACGTTGACGCAGATCGGGCAGCTCTCGCTGGCGAATTTTGCGAACGACGCGGGCCTCGAGGCGCTCGGCGGCAATCTCTACCGCGAGACGCTTGCCTCGGGTACGCCCGTGACCGGCATGCCTGGCGATCCGGGCTTCGGCAGGGTGCACCAGAGCTACCTGGAGAACTCCAACGTCGATCCCGTGAAGGAGATCACCGAGCTCATCCAGGCGCAGCGCTCCTACGAAATGAACTCCAAGGTCATCCAGGCCGCCGACGAAATGTACAGCACCGTGACGAGGAACATGCGCTAGTCATGATGGTGGCGGCAACGCGCAGTGGTGCACGGTCATGCTGGCTGGGTTTTGTCAGCGTGATCGCGGTTGCCGTCATGGCGCCTGCCCTTGCGCTGGCGGCAAATGTCGATCTGCCCGTGCCGCGCACCACCATCTATCCGGGCGACGTGATTTCGGCCGATCAGCTCATGGATCGCGCCTTCATCGCGCACACGGTGACGCGCTCTTCGATCTTCGATCATCGGGACGCGCTGATCGGGAAGGTAGCGCGGCGTACGCTGCTGCCGGGGCAGCCCGTTCCCGTCAACGCCATCCGCGACGCGTATCTGGTGAGCCAGGGCAAGGCGTCCATGGTGGTGTTCGAAAGCGGCGGGCTCAACATCACCATGCATGCGGTTGCGCTCGACAACGGGGTTGCCGGCGACGTCGTGAAGCTGCGCAACCCGGACAGCGGCGTCATTATTCAGGGGACCGTCGAGCGCGACGGAACTGTGCGTCTGGGGGCGCCATGATTTCTCGCGCCCTGATGGTGCTGCTCGTCACGCTGGCGGGGCTGCAGGCCGCCGCTGCGACGCGCATCAAGGATATCGTTTCCATCCAGGGCGTGCGGGCCAACCAGCTGGTCGGCTACGGGTTGGTCGTGGGCCTCAACGGCACGGGTGACAGCCCGCGCAACTCGCCGTTCACCGAGCAGTCCCTGCAGTCGATGCTCGATCGCATGGGCATCAACGTGCGCAACTCGAAGGCGCGGCCGCGCAATATCGCCGCCGTGATCGTCACGGCGGAACTGCCTGCGTTCGCAGGCAAGGGCGCACGCATCGACGTGACGGTGTCTTCGCTTGGCGATGCGACGTCGCTGCAGGGCGGCTCGCTCGTGCTGTCGCCGCTCAATGGCGCGGACAACCAGATCTACGCGGTGGCGCAGGGCCCGCTGGCCGTCACCGGGTTTGCCAGCACCGGCAAGGCCGAAACGGTGACCCAGGGCGTGCCGACTACGGGCCGCATCCCCAACGGCGGCCTGATCGAGCGGGCGGCGCCGGGCAAACTTGCCGACGAGACGGTCGTCGTTTTCGAGCTGCGCAACCCGGATTTCAAGACCGCGGTCAGCGTTGCCGATGCGATCAACAGCTACACGCAGCAACGCTACGGCATCAAGGTCGCCAAGGAAAACGACTTGCGCACGATTTCAATGGCGCGGCCCTTCTTCCTCAGCACGGCACGGTTCATTGCCGAGGTCGGCGATCTTCCCATTCAGCCTGAGGTGCCGGCGCGCGTCGTGATCGACGAGCGCACCGGAACGATCGTGATCGGCAAGGACGTGCGCGTTTCCACGGTGGCGGTCGCGCACGGCAGCCTGACGGTGCGGGTCACCGAGAACGCCAAGGTCTCGCAACCCAATCCGTTTGCGCGCGGCGATACGGTCGTGACCCCAGACACGCAGATCGACGTCAACGAGCCGGGCAGCAATCTTGCGATCGTGCGGGGGACGAACCTGCAGACTCTCGTTGCCGGTCTCAACAAGGCGGGCCTGAAGCCGCAAGGGATCATCGCCATCCTGCAGGCGATGAAGTCGGCCGGAGCGCTGCAGGCGGACCTGGTGGTGCAATGAAACGGCCGCTGCAAATGGCCGCCGGCATCCGTCAGATGCTGCTGAACGCCGGCTGGCTTGCGGGCGTCGCGGTCATTGCCGTGCCGCTGGCGGTCGCTCAGCAAGCCTGGGAACCAACGGTGACCAAGGATAGCGCGGAGAAGAAAGCGCCGGCCGTACCGAGGCTCAAGGCTGCGCAAGGGCCCGCTCCGGCGATGATGCCGGTGCCTGCGGACGAGAAGGCGGCTGCCGCAAAGAGCGCACCACCGACCATGGTCGCCACGGAGGTGCCGCCCGCCGCCAGAGACTATTGCACCAACATCGTCGATGCCGCCGCCGACGCGCGCGTGGCGTGGCAGCGCAAGCTCTTGAAGGACGCGGGCGCCGACATCGAGAAGCGCGTCGCGATGCTCGAGGAGAAGACCAACGAGTATCGCAAATGGCTCGCGAGGCGCGACGACTTCATCAAGAGGGCGAACGAGACGGTGCTGGGCATCTATGGCAACAGCGCCATGAAGGTGGATGCAGCCGCATTGCAGATTGCGGCCCTGGACGAGGAGACTGCGGCTGCAATCCTGACGAAGCTCGATCCGCGGCGTGCGAGCGCCATACTCAATAATATGGAGCCGTCGCAGGCGGCCAAGCTGACGTCAACGATCGTAGGGTCTGGAAAGATCTATCCGGCGCCTTCCAAGCACGCCAACGTGGAGGCGGAAGAGAAATGACCAGATACGCCGCCGTGATGATGCTGTGCGCGCTGCTGCTCGCAGGCTGCGGGATGGGCCGCGTGCAGGACATCGGCAAGGAGCCGAGCTTGACGCCGGTCGGCGCCGGGCTGAAGCCGTTGAAGGTCGCCGTCCCCAACGAGCCGGCTCCGGGCCCGATATACGCCAAGGGCAACTCGCTCTGGCAGGACACCAGCGCCGACTACTTCCGCGATCCACGCGCCAACAAGATCGGCGACGTGATGACGGTGAAGATATCGATCAAGGACAAGGCCTCGCTCGACAACACCTCCGAGCGCAAGCGCGACAACAAGAACGAATTCAACCTCAACACCGGCTACGACCTGAACCTGCCGCTGCTGAACGGCAAGCGGCAGGGCAATATCGATTCCGCCATCGAGTCCAAGAACTCGACCAAGGGCGAGGGAGCCATCACCCGCTCGGAAAGCATCGAACTGCTGGTGGCAGCGGTCGTGACCGGCGTGATGCCGAACGGCAACCTCGTCATCAGCGGCACGCAGGAGGTTCGCGTCAACTTCGAGGTGCGCGTGCTCACGGTCGAGGGCATCGTGCGGCCGCGCGATATCTCCACCGAGAACATGGTGTCGTACGACAAGATCGCGGAGGCGCGCATCTCCTATGGCGGGCGCGGACGCATGACCGAGGTGCAGCAGCCGCCCTGGGGCCAGCAGCTTTGGGACATGTTCTGGCCGTTCTGAGACGGCTGTGAAGAGAGCCGATGGCAAAAAGCGCCCCTCCTAAGGAAGCAAGCCCCGCGCCGGCCGCTGCGGCAGGACCTTCGATCATGTCGCTGGTGATCGCGATGGTCGTGCTGACCGGGCTGTCGCTGGGAGCGGGCGGCATGTTCGGGCTGCAGGTGCTTTCAAAGAGCAAGCACGCTGCGGCCAAAATTGAGCAGAAGGGCGGCGAAAGCCCGAAGCTACGCTACTCGGAGAAGGCAACGCTGCATCAGCTGTCTCCCATCGTCACCAACCTGGCGAGCCCCGAGAAGGCCTGGATCAGGCTCGAGGCGTCTGTGGTTGTCGAGGGTGAGGGCGTCGACGTGAAGGCGCTGTCGGCAACGATTACCGAGGATACGGTTGCCTACCTGCGTACGCTGTCGCTGCCGCTGATCGAGGGCGCAAGCGGCTATCTGCACCTGCGCGAGGACCTCAACGAGCGGGTGCGGGTGCGCACCGCGGGAAAGATTCGCGAGTTGATCGTACACACGCTGATCGTCGAATAGGACGGGATGAAGAAGCTCGCACTGATTGCGCTGCTGCTCGTGATCGCCGCCGCGCCGGCTGAGGCGCAGCTGCCGAAGCTCGAGAACATCTTCTCAACCGGGGGGGATGCGACCGCAGCCGGCCGCATCATTCAGCTCATCCTGGTCATCACCGTGCTGTCGGTCGCGCCCGGCCTGCTGGTGATGGTGACGTGCTTCACCAGGTTCATCGTGGCGCTGTCGTTCCTGCGCGCCGGGCTCGGGATGCCGACGACGCCGGCGAACCTGATCCTGATCAGCCTCGCATTGTTCATGACCTTCTACGTCATGGGCCCCACCTTCGATCAGGCGTGGCAGAACGGCGTACAGCCTCTGATCGAGAATAAGATTGATGAGCAGGAGGCCTACAAGCGTATCTCCACGCCCTTCAAGACCTTCATGCGGGCGAATGTGCGTGAAAAAGATCTCAAGCTGTTCGAGGACCTGGCGCCCGGCCCACGGCGCGCCAATCAGGAAGCGGAGGTGCCCGCGAGTCCTGCCCAGACGCCGGAAGCCGGCGGGGACGTGGAACTACGGGTGCTGATCCCCGCATTCATGATTTCGGAGCTCCGCCGCGGCTTCGAGATCGGCTTTTTGATCGTGTTGCCGTTCCTAGTTATTGATCTGATTGTAGCGACACTCACCATGTCGATGGGCATGATGATGCTGCCACCAACGGTAATATCCTTGCCGTTCAAGATATTGTTCTTCGTATTGATCGACGGCTGGAACCTGCTGGTGGGATCACTCCTCCGTTCATTTGTCTGACGCGAAGCTTGCGCGTTAAGCGATATGCAACTCTTTTCGCTTAACCATACCCTCCATGGCAGGCTGGAGCGGACACGAACGGGGCTCCAAGAGGCATGACGCCCTACTGCCAGACCGGATGAGCCCGGTAGCCCCCGTTTGTGCCAAATTTGAGGGTCCCCGCAAATGAGTAGCATCAACACCAACGTCGCAGCGATGACAGCGCTGCAGACGCTTACCCAGACCAACAAAGCACTGACCGAGACGCAGAACCGCATCTCCACCGGCTATCGCGTTGCGGATGCATCTGATAACGCCGCCTACTGGTCGATCGCGACCACCATGCGCTCCGACAATGCAGCGCTCTCCACGGTGCAGGACGCCCTCGGCCTCGGTGCCGCCACCGTCGATGTGGCCTACACCGGCATCGACAGCGCCATCAAGGTCGTCGACCAGATCAAGAGCAAGCTGGTTGCTGCACGCCAGCCCGGCGTCGATCGCGCCAAGATCCAGAGTGAAATCACGGAGTTGCAGTCACAGCTGCGCGGCATCGCCGACTCCGCCTCGTTCTCGGGCGAGAACTGGCTCTCGGTGGACTCGGGTGCTGCCACCTACAATGCCACCAAGAGCGTCGTGTCGTCGTTCTCCCGC
>Ga0190265_10001771_pt1 | contig 14229 bp, 16 predicted proteins | sample Popmic124T_FD_133135 | JGI IMG/M metagenome (GOLD analysis project Ga0190265, IMG submission 133135) | Populus adjacent soil microbial communities from riparian zone of Indian Creek, Utah, USA - 124 T | ecosystem: Environmental > Terrestrial > Soil > Riparian zone | place: USA: Utah | collected...
CGAGAAGCGGGGCACCCCGTTCGCGGTGGCGGTGAACACCTTTCACGGCCGGAAGCTGCATGGCGAGGAGGAGGTCCGCCACTCGCTGCAGATCGACCCCGAGATCCCCGTCCTCTATTGCGACGCCCGGGTCCGGGTCGATGTGCAACGGGTGCTGGTCGCCGTGGTCGAGCACTCCCTGATCCGGGTGATGAGCGGGGCCGCCGCCGGCTGACCCAGGCAACCTAATGCAGGGGGTCACACATGTGTGACCCCCTGCATTAGGTTGGGGAAGGGGTCAGGCGGGGCTGCCGACCGGCTCGGGCTCGACCCTGGCCCGCCCATATTTCTCCGAGGGAAGTCGGAGCTCGAAAACGTTGTGCCCGTCTGGAGTGCGTTGGTATTCGATGTCCCCGTCCATCTGCCGGGCGAGATATCGGGCCACGGTCAGGCTGAGACCCACTGCGGCGGGACTGGTCACGGGTTGGCCGCTGCGTAGGTCACCGGCGAAGAGCCGCTCCCGCTCGGCGACGGGGATCTCGGGCCCGTCATCGAGGACCTTGATCACGGTGTCGGGGCCGGAGCCCGTTGTCTTCACCATGACTTCCGACCCTCCGTAACGGACGGCGTTGCCGATCAGGCTGGAGAGGATGCGTCGGGTCAGGCCGGGGTCGGCCCACAGCGCGGTGGCTCCGATCTGGACTGGGATCTGTCCTCCCCCTGCGATCCCGGTCAACGTCTCCTCGCAGAGTCGTCTGACATCGACGACGGTCCCCACGACCGAGATAGGGACGCTGTCGGCTCGGGCGGACACAATCAGGTCCTCGACCACGGCGGCGATCTGCTCGGCGTGGGATTCGAACTGTCGCAGGTGTCCGGCCACCGGATGGGCCGTGAGGTCGAGTATCGCCCGGACCGGCTCCCGCATCTCCTCGGCGACGGTGGCGACGAACTCGTCCTTGCCCCGGAGCAGGGTCTCGAAACGGCGTTTCTGCTCGTGCTCCTCGCCCGCGTCAGCCAGCTGGAGCAGGACCATGGCCTGGCGGCTGCCGGTGCCGGGAAGGAAGGTGAGGTCGAGCCGCGCCCAGATCTCCCCGCCGTCGGAGGGGCTGCAACGGAGCCAGGTAGTGACGGTCTCGCCGCGGTTGTTGGCCATCTCCTCCCAGACCTGGCCCAGCAGGTCGTGGTCGTAGGAGTGGACGATGCTCCTGATGTTGGCCCCGGCCAGTCGGCCGGGCTCGTCGGCGAGCAGGTGGGCCAACGCCGGGTTGGTGCGGAGGAACTCACCGGACGGCGAAAGCACCGCCATGCCCAGCGGCGCCATTTCGAAGCTGAGCCTGAACCCTTCGTCGCCGATGTCGGTGCGGACTTGGGCCCGGGCGGTCACCCGCCATCCCGCCATGAGCAGCAACACCAGGACCAGCGTCATGGCAATGTGGATTGCGGGCCACATCACCGGGGTGGTCTCGTCCTGGGTCTGGGTCAGGATGTCGCGGTAGAGAACCACGGCGGCGAAGACGTGATAGGCGGCGACGTATGCGAAGCCGAGGATCAACGCTGTCCGGTCGCGGTAGAAGGAGATGGCGACGATGGCGAGGAAAAAGCCAAAGGTGGATGCCGGGGTGCCGTCCAGGTAGCGGACCAGGATCCCGGCGGCGATAACCAATCCCAGGGAGACGGCCCCGGCGGCGAAGACCGGATTCAGAGCGAGTAGCCCGACCACGCCCATCGCAATCAGGAGCAAGGAGGCGACGATGATCTCGTAGATCGACACCCCCTGGGCCAGGCCGACCGCGGCCAGCACCGGCACCTGGGCGAGGAGAAGGACGAGGACGAAACGATGCCGGATGGCAAAGGCGCGGGCCTCGGTTGGCTCACCGACCCCGGATCGTCTCCTCTTCCGCCGAAGGAGGCGCCTCGACATGGACACACCCTAGATCCGCGACCCCTCCCGGCCCGGTAACCCGTCTCTCCCCCCGGAGGGGGGAGTACCGCCGGAGCCGGGGAGGGGGGATTCCCCTCAACCGGGTCCTTGGTTGGTGGGGCGGTGGTGAATAGGGTTTCGCCATGGGCATCGACGAGTTGATCGAGATCGGATTGGCCGGTACCGGGGAGGGTCGTGTCGAGCTGACTGCTCTCGAGTTGGCCGAGATCGATACCGAAGGGGTGGCCGGCCTGGCCCACCTGGTCTCACATCTCGCGGCACTCTCCATGGGCAAGGTCGTTGTCAGCGGGACCTTGAAAGGAGAGACCTATGTCATCTCGGTCTCGGGGACCTTCCTCGATGGCAAAGAGGCGCTCACCCGGCTGTGGGAACAACCCGAGCTGGCACACGGCCTCGCCATGGCGGCGAGGGTGGCGGCCCGGCTCGGCCTCGATGTGGAGTTCCTCACGGGTGGCGTCGAGGTGTCCGTTCCCGCCCGTCTGGTGACCCGGGTCGAAGGCGAGCCAGGGGTGGCCAGCCCGCTTCAGGTGGTGCCCGAAGAGTCGGAAGTCGACTTCGTCCCCCATGAGCTAGGGGTGATCGGGCACGGGCCGGCCCGCTCCGAGTCATCGTGGAGCGACAGCGAGGCATTCCTGGAGGAGGTCTTCGCCCCACTGATGAGGGAATGGGAAGACTCCAACCATGCGACCGTGTCCAGCCTTGCCGAGCGGGAGTCGGGCAACGTAGCCGTGCTCGAGATGCGGGTCCCAGGGGAGAGCTACTCGCTCGCCGAGGACGATTCTCCCAGCACCGCCGCCGCCGAGGGGGCGGTCGATCTCAGGTCGGCGTTGTCCACCTTCGATGAGGGCCGTCGCTCGGCGCAACGGCGCGAGGTCGGTTAGGCGGACTGGCCGCCGCCCAAGGTGGTCGTGAGGTCGTGTCGGTCAGGTCCACTCCCGCTGACACCAAGACACTTCCGACCAACGAGTTGGACACAGGATCGATCGCCCTGATCTCAACCACCGGACGGCCCCCGGCGGGCGATGATCACGGGGCGCCTCTCCTCCACGCAAGTCAACGAAGGGAGCGGAAGAAGACCCTGATGTCCTCGACCAACAGATCGGGCACCTCCATAGCCGGGAAATGCCCGCCCCGGTCGAACTCCGACCAGTGCCCGATCTGCTGCTCGGGGTCCATGAGACGGCGGGTGACGCTGTCCCGGCCGAACACGGCGAACCCGGTGGGAGCGGTCCCCTTCTCGCCCCACTCCTGGGCGTGCATGCTGTCGTAGAGGATGTGGGCCGAGGACGATCCGCTCCTGGTGAACCAGTAGAGGGAGACGTTGGCGAGCAGATGGTCACGGTCCACCGCGTCTTCGGGCAGCTCAGCCGACGGATCGGTCCAGGCCCGGAACTTCTCCACGATCCAGGCGAGCTGGCCGGCGGGGGAGTCGGTGAGGGAGTAGGCCAGGGTCTGAGGGCGGGTCGACTGGATCTGGAGATAGCCCATGTCGTCGGACGAGCTCAGCTTCATCGCCTCGACCCTCTCCCGCTCCTCGTCGGTGAGGCCGGGGTTGGTCGCCGGGTCGCCGGAGAACATGGCGAACGACACCGCGGTCCGAGGGTCGGAGGCGACATGGACCCCGACCACCCCGTCGGGGTCGGCCGGGCTGAGACCGGCAGCCACCCCGGCCCCGATCTCTCCGCCGTGGGCCCCGTAGCGGTCGTACCCGAGCCGATGCATCAGCTCGACCACGGCCCGAGCCACCCGTCCTGTGGTCCAACCCGGCTCCCGGACCGGGGTGGAGAACCCAAAGCCGGGGATCGAGGGCACCACGACATCGAAGGCGTCCCCGGCGTCACCGCCGTGGCTGACCGGGTCGACGAGAGGCCCGATGGTGCGGCTGAACTCGGCGAACGACCCGGGCCAACCGTGGAGGAGGACCAGAGGCAGCGCCCCCGGTTCGGGGGAGAGGGCGTGGACGTAGTGGAGGTCCTGGCCGTCGACGGCGGTGACGTAGTGGGGGAACCGGTTCAGGTCGGTTTCGGCCGCCCGCCAGTCGAACCCGTCACGCCAGTACTCGGCCAGCCCCTGGAGATAGTCGAGAGGGACGCCGCGTTCCCAGCCGGTTCCATCGGGCTGGGCCGGCCAGCGGGTGGAGGCGAGACGGAATCGCAGATCGTCGATCTCTTCATCGGGGATCTCGATCTCGAAGGAGCGGATGGTGTCGGAGTGGGTCGTGGAGGTCATGTATGTAGATCCAGGAGGGGACGTTTCCGTTTCATTCCATCTGTTGGCCGCCTTGCCATTTGAGCGCATAGGCTGACTCGACGGTAGAAATGAGGTGACAACGGTGAAGACCACGACATGGGAGGACCACTCCGAGCAACTGGAGCGGCTCAATTCCTGGATCGACATCGACCCGAGCCGGACCGCGGTGGTGACCATCGACATGCATCGGGGTCATCTCGGCTGGGAGGACGCCACCATGCCGGTGAAGCCCGAGATTGTGGAACGGGTACTGGGACCGACCGAGAAGTTCCTCCGTTTCGCCCGGGAGAACGAGATGCCCGTCATTCACGTCGTCCTCACCTGGCGTCCCGAGGAGGCATACCGGTTCAATCCCCGGGTCGATGCGGGACGGATGACGATGTCTCACCAGACGCCAGCCACCCGGGCCCTGGCCGAGGGGACCGCCCACAACCTGGTGGGCAGCATCCAGTGTCAGCTGATGCCGGAGCTCGGGCCGGAACCGGGCGACCTGATCGTCGACAGCAAGAAGACCCAGTCCATCTACTACGGGACTGAATTGGAGGTGCTCCTGGGCACTTTCCTCGAGGTCGACACTCTGATCCTGTTGGGCATCAACACCAACACCTGCGTGCAGTGCGCCGCCTTCGAGAGTCTGAACCGGGGATTCCAGGTGGTGGTGCTCGAGGACTGCGTGGGCAGCATGTATGGCGATGATCTCCATGAGGCGGCCCTGCAGAACATCGCCCGGTGCCTGGGCTGGGTGATGACCACCGATCAGGTCATGGCCAAGCTCTCAGTACAGGTCGAGTAGCTCCTGGAGATATCGGGCGGAGCGAATCCCGTAGTCGGAGTAACAGTTGTTCATCAGGGCATGCACCTCATCGGCGCTCTCGGCCATGGCTTCAACCCGGGGCAGCCACTCGGACAACTCCTCTTTGTTGTAGTCGTAGCGGAACCGCTCGGCGGCACTGATCCCCTTCTTCTCCCAGTTCTCCTCGTTGCGACCGTGGAAGCGCACCTCGGCCACCGGGGCGGTGACCGCCACCACCGGGGGCACCGAGCTCTTGAACCCCTGGGGCTCGTCGACACAGACATAGGCGAGGCTGTGGCGCTCCAGGAAGTCGAGGCTGTCGGTCATGTTCTCCTCGTCGAGCCATCGGCCATTGCGGAACTCGACCGCCAGTTGGAAGTCCTCGAGGTGCTCGGCCACCCACTTGAGATAACCGAACGAGCCTCGGTTCGGGTAGACGAAGGGGGGCAGCTGGAACAGGACCACTCCCAGCTTCCCCGCGGAATGGAGCGGCATCAGGGCGTCACGGAAGGCGGCCACCGCCTCCGCCTGGAGGTCGCGGGGCAGGTCCCGCATGTACACGTTGTTCTTCTCCGCCTGGTCCTCGGGCAGCTTCTCTCGGATGTGCTTCCACAGCGACTTGGGCGGGGTGGGGTGCTGGGTGAGGAGACGGAACGCCTTGATGTCAAAGGTGAACTCGGGAGGTGTGCGTTCGACCCACAACCCGGCCACCTTCTCCGAGGGCGGGGCGTAATAGGTGGAGTCCACTTCGACGATGGGGAAGTGCTCGGCATAGAAACCAAGCCGCTCCTCGGCGGTCATCTTCTCGCTCGGGTAGAAAAGATCGGTCTCGGTCAGGGTGGGATCGGTCCACGAGCAGGTCCCGATCTTGATCTCTGCGGCCATGGATCGAGATTAGGGGTTGGTGCCTCTGTCCGGTCACCGTCGCCGATAGCGGGCCGCGGACGTGATGCCCTCGACCAACTCCACGAAGGCGTCGGCCCGCCGCTGCGTCTGAGTCCTCACGTCCACGATCGAATCGGGCGGTCCGTCCGCGTCGTCCCGGAGCAATCGGGCCTCCCGTCGCATCAGGGCGCGAAGGAACGGGATCGCTATGTCCTTGGGGACCGAATCGGTCCTGATGTTGACCCAACCGGTTCCGGTGTTGGTCAACTCGAAGTAGGGCAACATGGCGAGCAGGTCATCGAGCGACTCGCCATCCACACTCAGAGTCTGTCTCATCTCCGTGAGGGTTATGGAGCGGGTGTGACAGGTCTGCCCGTCACAAGGTGCCGATCAGCCCGTGAAACCGTTCCGCGTCGATGAGCCCTCGGAGTAGTCCCGACACCGTGCCGGTGAATCTCTCCCCGGGTCGCTGGTGGTGGGGGAGGTCCGGGTCGAGCCAGGCGGTCGACGGGTCGACGCCAATTGCCGACATGTAGTGGACTCGGGACTTCTCGGTCATTTTGTGATCGTCCCAGGCGTGGGCGAATTCGTGGGTCACCAGCTTTCCCAGCGCTCTCCATCCCTCGTCCGCAGGCCGACAGAAAGTCACCAGTGCTTGCCCGTAGATGTAGTAGCCGTCATACCCGCGACATGGTTCATCCTGGTCGGTGAACGTCACGCGGAGATCGGGCAATTCGAGGCCCTCCGTGGTGTAGCGGTCCTGGATCTCTTCGACGATCTGGCGTTCTGTGGCAGTGGCGCCAACGATGGCGTATGCCGCGCCCTTCGGAGTCGGGGTCCCTTGGTGACCCGAGTAGATCCCAGTCAGGACAACGAGAGTCAGGGTCGCCTTCGCCGCATGGAGCAGGAGGTCTTGGGACCTGGGGGCCGCTCCCTGCCGGGGCAAGCCATGACGGCCGCTAAGTCTGGGTAGAGCCAGGGCTGGTCGCAGGGAGAGCGCCCCCGTCATGAGACCCGACCTGCAGCCTGCCGACACCGATACGAGGTTCTGTTCACCCCCGAAGGAACTACGCGATCAGTGTCGGATACTTCTCAAAGGGAGGTTGAGAGTTGCTTGAGACCGCCGGACAAGAGTCCGACGCGACCTGCCTACCGACCAACGCAGCCGTCGGTGTGGAGGTATCGGCTGCATTCGTCGTCGGTCAGGCTTCGGGTGACCTTCTCCTTCGCTCGTGCCACAACCTCGGCAGTGTCGAGAGGAGTGAAGCGGATCACCCCATCGGCATCCTCGTAAGCGAGTTGGCTGCGGTCCCAGCTGAAGTTCACTGCACCCAGGTGGTCAGACTCCGATCACGGTCCAGCCCATGGAGCGTGCTACTTGCGCCTGACGCAGATCGGCCGTCAGGAGAGGCAGAGCTCCCGCCCCCACCCGTTGTGCCGCGGCGAGATGTAAGGCGTCGAGAGTTCTCGCCTGGGTGATCTCGGCGATGTCGCCGGCCATCCCGCACACCACCGCGTCGAGCTCGACGACGTTCATCCGCGCCCAGTCGCTGTCGAAGGTCTGCTTGGCTCGGGCCAGCCCGCCTCCGACGAGGAGACGTGCCAGGTTGCGACGCGTCTCGACCTCGGTGTGCCGGCCGGTGATCCACGACAGGTCTGCGAATAGATAGTCATGGAATAGGTCGCTGTCGGCTTCGGCGACATATCGTTTGAGCAAGGCACTGGTGTCGACGTAGAGACTCAAACGCCTCGATCCTCGCCGAGGACTTCGCTCACCGACCTGGTCGAGGGCTCCGGGACCAGATCGATCGGAGCGCGATCGTCGCCCGGTGTGATCCAGCCCTCCTCGATGCCTTCTTCGAGGCGAAGCCGTCCCGGCAAAGGCCCGAGGTGGGCTACGGGCTTCCCCCGGACCGTGACCCGCACCCGTTCTCCCCGTGAGGCCCTTTCGATGTACTCGGAGAGGTGCTTCTTGAGATCCCTGACCCCAACGTCCATGTGGTCACCTTACAGATGCCAGGTGACTACATCAAGGAAGGGGTCGGTTCAGCCGGACCGGTCGACGCAGCCGTCGGTGTGGAGGCTACGTGCACCGCTCTCCGGAATTGCGCGTTCCAGACCGCATCGATCAGGGCGTCCTGGCTGATGACCCGATTGGGGTTGGCCAGGAGGACGGCGAGGACCATACGTTGACGTTTCCCCCCGAGCTCGAGTCGGGAGTCTCCGCAGGTTGCGGCCAGGGCGCCGAGCACCCGGTAGTCCACCTGGGCGGTGTCTCGATCATGACCGAGAGCGGCGGGAGAGGTCATTGCCCCATGCCTCCTTCATTGCGCAACATACGCCGTGAAGGTGAGAGTTCCATTAGGAATCTGCCGACGGGCTGTCGACGGTGATCGGACCTCGGGATCCTGGCGGCCTCTGGCCCGCCTTGGATTGCTCATGGCACTTGGTTTCGGCGCCGTCGAGTGTCGTGTCGTCGTAGGTCTTTCCGGAGCGGAAGTCGGTGTAAGAGAGTCCGTCGACCCAGCCTCGGCACCATGCGGCCGTCGGGTCGACGTTCGTAGTGCTCGGGCCGATGAACATGAAAAACGTGATGACCAAGCCGACGCACATCACGATGGCTCCGGTGGCGAAGGCTGCGATTTGCGTCTTTGCGGTGTTACGTCGGGTCTTCGGGTCAGTGTGATCCGTCTGCGTCATGATTCCCTCCTTACAGAGCCTCATTCGGGTTCCCGAGAGCCTCCCGACCAGGCGGGAGGCTCTCTCTTCTGGCCCGATCGGCTAGCTCTGTCAGTACCAGGGAGGTGTCAAAGAATTGTTGAAGACCATGGTGCCGCTCTCGCCCACCCCCTCCGCCGCGTCGTCCATAATGGGGGCAGCGGAGGCGACGCATGGGACGAACATGACGGTGCCGGCGCCGATCGTCGGTGGGGGCGTCCAGAGTCTGCTTCGACGCGGCTGGGTTAGGAGAGTCGGGCGGATCGCTCTCGTCGTGCTGGCGATGGTCGGGGTCCCGGTGCTCGTGGTGGTATTGACCGGCGGGCAGTCGACCGTCGTCTACTGGATCGATGCGGCCTTGTTCTCCCTGTTCGCCTACACCATCGGTTTCTGGCCGCTGTGGGTGGTGATGGCGGTTCCGTTCGGTCTGGCCATGTGGGTGGTGGGCAAGTTCTCGCCGGTGATGGCGGAGCGGATCGGGCGTTACTTCACGCCGGCCATCTGGATCCTCGGGGGCACCAGCGCGTTTCTGGTCATGGGTCCGACGCCCGACTCGGGGGTCGATCTCCCCACGGGGTATCCCCGGGCCGGTGCCCTTTTGGTGATGCTGGGAGCGAGCCTTCTCTCGGCGGGTCTGCTGGTGGCGGTCCGGCGTCTCCAGTTGCCAACCCAGGACCTGGCTCCTATCACGCCGTCACGCCTGCCAGCGGCCCTGCCCTGGCATGCCGTCATCGGGACCATCGAGCCGGATGAGGAGTTCTGGTCGCCGGAGGTGGTGGTCGGCTGGCGGGCCTGGCAGTGGACCGGCGCCGTGCTTCGTGGGGTGGTCACCGAGTGGCCCACCCAGAACTTCATCGCCTGGTGCGAGCAGTGCTCCGAGCCGCCGGGTTGGGAACATCCATGTGGGGTCTATGCCGTAGCCCGGCCCAGCGAGGTCCGCACCATGTTCCCGGGCAAACCCGATGTGGTGGGCCGAGTCGAGTTGTCCGGTCTGGTGATCGAGCACGAAAGCGGATACCGCGCCTCCCATGCCCGGATCCTCGACCTTTGGACCGGCTCGGCGTTCATCGCCGACTGGCTCTCGGACCTGTATCCCGATGTGAACGTTCATCGTGGTTACCCACCAGACGACCGGGAGGCAATGTCATGGCCAACATAGGAAAGCCGCTGCGCAAGATCAGGATCGAGCCCGAGCCGAAACGGACCCCCCGGCGCGAGGCTGAGCCGGCTCGACCCAAGGAGCGACGAGAGCCCGAGCCGGAGCCGACCCGGCGGGGCTGACTTCGCCTCAGCTTGGGAGCCAGATCGGGGACGAGTCCCACGTGGTGAGACCGTCCAGGGCCGACTCGACCGGACTGCGGCCCAGGTTGCGCCACCAGGCCTTGATCAGGATCAGCTCGAAGAGCTGGGCAACGTCGGGCACCGTGATCTGCCACCCACCATCCGGGCTCTGACCGACCTCGGCGGCAAAGCCGCGACGGTTGACCCATTCCTGGACTTCCCAAGGCCACATGTCCTCGAAGACCCCACCTATGAACACCTCGATCGCCGACCGGTCGATCAGCATCGACCCCTTCCCGGCGATCAAGGCGACCCACCCCTCATCGATCGCCTCGATCCGGACCGAGCGCCGTCCATGCGGCCACACCGCGACACCGATCACAAAGGCATCGGAGTGCCCTCTCCGGTAGACCCGATCGGAGGCGATGAACTCGGCGTCGCAGTCAGTGCAGACGTGACTGGGATGAGGCCCGATCGGGGTGCAGCCACCGATGACAACCCGCCCCTCGTCGGCCATCTGCACCACGCGGGGTCCGGGCTCACCCCAGACGATAGGGATGCCCCGGCTCTCACAGACCGGGCACCATCTCGTGCTCGTATCGACGGTCGATCTCATTCCGTCGAAGCTAAGAGACCCGAGGGACAGATTCTTCGTTGCCGCCCGGGACTAGGGGCGAAGTGTTCATCGACCCGGTGGATAGGCTCAACCGGTGCCGCGATTGATCTGTGATGTGTCCGAGAGTGTGTGGCAGGCACTGGGGCACGAGTCCGAGGAGAGCGGAGACCCCTTGTCGACGGTGGTCGACCGGGCGCTGTCCACGGCCTTCGACCTGGACCGGCACTCGTTGTTCCAGGTCTCGACCTCGAATGCGCTGGTCCAAGGGGTGTTCCGGGGTGCGGTCACCGTGGGCGACCTGAAACGAAATGGCGACTTCGGACTGGGCACCTTCGAGGGTCTCGACGGGGAGCTGGTCATGATCGACGGGGTCTGCTACCGGGCCACAGGCGGGGGAGTGGTCACCTCACCACCGGATGACGCCTCTGTCCCCTTTGCGGTGGTCACCCACTTCCACTCCGACGCCGGCCTGAGCACGGGCCCGGGGTCACTGGCTGATCTCACCGCAGCGGTGGATGGAGCGCGACCGTCGGAGAACCTGTTCGTCGGAATCCGGGTGGACGGCCGATTCGAGCGGCTGGCGTTGCGGGCTGCTTGTGCCGCCGAGCCGGGGGAGAACCTGGTCGAGGCCACGGCCCACCAGAGTGAGTTCACGGTCGGCGACGAGGAGGGGACCCTGGTCGGGTTCTGGGCGCCGCTCTATGCGCGGGCGGTGAACGTGCCCGGTTATCACTTCCACTTCATCTCCGAGGACCGGGGCCTTGGTGGGCATCTTCTCGGGATGGAGGCGGGTCCTCTCGAGGTCGGGATCCACATCGAGTCCGAGCTGCATGTTGCCATCCCCGAGACCGTGGAGTTCCTCACCGCCGACCTGAGCGGGGATCATCAGGCGGCCCTCCACCAAGCCGAGACGGCAGGTCATTCCAAAGGGACTCGATAGGGCCCGGTTCCGTTAGTCGGGCTAACCCGACAGCGCTTCGATCACCTCTTCGAGGACGATGGCCTGAGTGGGACAGGCGGCGGCAACCTCACGAAGGGTGTCTTCGTCCACGCTGCTGGCGTCGACCAGCTCCGGCTTGAGAAAGTCCCCCTTCCGCCACTGGAAGGCGGAGGGAGCGAGGACGATGCAGGTGCCGGCCCCGATGCAGCGTCGCCGGTCGATGACAACCCTCACCGCCATGTGACACCAGCCTTGATCGCGTACTGGATCGCCTCGTTTTCGGTCGTCACCCTGAGCTTGGCCAGTAGGTCCCCGACGTCGGGTCCCGCGGCAGACGATCCGGACGCCAGCTCCCGGAGGAGGGCCAGCTCGTCGTCGGTCAACTCCGGCCCTTCGTCCCCGTCGGCGGCGAGCGACTCCGTCGGGTCGAAGCCGACGATCCTGATTACCTCGGCAATCACCGGGGTGGAGAACCACCTGTCGCGCAGCTCGGCGTCGCCGAGAGACATGCCCAGATGGGAGAGACCAGCGATGATCTGAGCGCTGAGACTGGCCGCCTCCGGCTGGTCACCCATGACCAGGATCCGGGCTGCCACCCACAGGATCGGCACGAAGTAGATGAGATAGGTCTCGCCGTCGAAGTCGAGGGCGTTTCGGGCTTCGTCGGCTGCGGTGGCCGAATCTCCCTCCGCCTCGGCGACCAGGGCCAGGGTGGCATGGGCCAAGGCTCCCCAGGGAAGCTGACCCTTCAGCTGCCGGGAGAGGGTCAGGGCCTCGGTCGCCATCTCCTTGGCCGGTTCGAAAAGCGAGGTGTCACCCCCGAGCGCGGCGATCCGGGCGTATTCGAAGCCGAGAGCGGCAATCGCCTCACATCTCTCGCCGGGGCTCTTCTGGCCGGCAAGCTCGGCGGCACGCCGGAAGTGACGGGCCATTGCCTCCACGTCGTCGAGCGAGGCGGCGTGGGCACCGCGCCACATCTCGAGGCGTCGTGCCATCGAGGTCGAGGCCACCGCCATCGCCGCAGTTGCGGCCCGGTCGAGCCAGGCCTCGCACTCGTCGCCGTTGCCCACCTGAAGACAGGTCATGGCCATGCCGCCTGCGGCCAGAGCCTCCAGCCAGCGGTCACCGATGGCCCGAGCCGCCTCGAAAGCCTCCCGTCCCCGGAGCAGGGCGAGCCCGGGCTGGACATTGAGCCGGGCGTAGGTGGCGATGGCGAAGAGCCCCTGGGCTTCGTCGACGGCCGACTGACTCTCGGTGACTTCGCCTTTTCGGCTGAGGTGCAGGGTCCGCACGTGCTCGATGCGACCGGCCATCCCCTGGGCGGTGGGGTCGGCAACATGGGCGTAGGCCAAGGTGATCAACGCCGACATCGAGCCCTGCTGATCGCCGATCTCCTCATAGATGTGCAACGCCTGCTCGGCCAGATCCTTGGTGATGAGGAACAGATCGGGGGCCAGCATCAGGATCTCCAGCCTGGAGCTGCCTCCCTCGGTGAGGCCGATCGCATGGTGCTTCACTCTCCCCGCTTCGATCATCGCCAGCTCGCGGAGGGCGTCGGCCTCCGCGGCGCGGGCGCCGATCTCTCGGGCGATCCCCAGTGCGCGCTGGTAGGCGTCCTCGGCCGCCTCGACGTCCACCTCCACTGCGATGATGTACCCCTCACCGAGCGGGGACCTGGTGATCGCCTGGCCCAGTTCGAGACACGCCGACAGCTCCAAGCTCCGGTCACCTGAGACCTCGGCGGAGACACAGACCGACTGCGCCAGTTCGGCAGCCAGGTCGTAGTCCTCGCTCGTCCGGGCGGCCGAGGCCCGTCGCAGCTTCACCTCGGCATCGAGGGCAGGTGAGGCGACTGCGCCGCTGAGCGCGGTCATCTCAGCCAGATTGGCCATCCGCTCCACCCCTCGTTCGAGGACCGCGAGGGCGTCGTCCTTGATCCGGAGCATCTCGACCCGCTTCTCGGGCTCGGAGGCGGCCGGGAGGGCGGCATCGATGAGACGGATCGCCTCTTCGGGTGCCGACATCGCGATCGCAGTCTGCGCCGCACGGATGCCGCTGTCGATTGCCAGCACCTGGTCCCCGGCCTCGAGGGCGTGATGGGCCAGCATGGACAAGGTCCCCTCCCCGCCCTCGGCAGCGAGGTGCTCTGCGATCGCCTGGTGGATGTCCCGCTTCCGCTGTCGGGGGAGCGAGGCAAGGAGTGAGGCGCGGATCTGGTCGTGGGAGAAGGAGTAGTCGTATCCAGTCCCGGGCCGCTCGGGCACGATCAGGCCGAGATCGACGGCGTTGCGCAGGTCTTCGCCGACCTGCAACTCCGATTGGGGGACGCCTCCCTCGATCCGGGTCAGGACCCGGGCCAGGTCGGCCAGCCGGAATCGCCGGCCCAAGACCCCGGCGTCGGCCAGCCGGTCGCGGCATTCCGAGGAGAGCTGGGCGAGCCTCCGCTCGACAAGGGTCTGGATCGAGGAGGGAACTGCGGGCCCGCTGAGCTTGGTGAGGGTCCACGTTCCGTCGATGAGCTGCAGGGCCTCTGCCTCCCGATAGGCCCGGGTCAGTTCCTCGAGGAAAAAGGGGACTCCCTCGGAGCGGGAATGGAGGCTGTTCACTGTGGGCTCGTCGGCCGGGGCCCCAAGCAGGCTCTGCAACAGCTCGCCGCTCTGGCGCTCGGTCAGCCTTTGCAGACGGAGCACCGAGGTCACCCGCATCCGGTCGAGGTCGGCGATCAGCTTCGAGGCCCCACCGGTGGAAGAGTCGGAGTAGGGGCGGAGGCTGATCAGGAGGAAAAGCGGGGCCGATCCCATGGTCCGCACCAGGTAGCGGAC